>OKVR01000139.1_pt1 | contig 37154 bp, 41 predicted proteins | sample 1606891 | NCBI WGS metagenome assembly OKVR01 (sample SAMN03281011, study PRJEB24777) | human gut metagenome | isolation source: fecal sample PR176 from 1 month old male Indian infant, caesarean delivered... | place: Singapore | collected 2006-01-13 | reverse complement strand
TCTGAGACAGCATCTGGCAAGGCTGGGCAGGAAGTCCCTGTCGTTCTCAAAATCGGTGGAGCTGCATGACAAAGTCATCGGGCACTATCTGAACATAAAACACTATCAGTAAATTGGAGTCATTACCTGACACTCTTACCTTGCATACGTAGTGATACGGTTACCGTTTGGCTCATCAAGACTTAGTCGATATCCAGCCTAGACCTTCCCGTGGTGGTAAGGTCAAGAAAAAAATCATCAAGATAAGCTGTGTAAAAAACCAGATGTGACGAACATACTCATATCCCTTATGACCACATACTTAATGACTCAAAACACTCTTCTTTGGGTTTAGAAAGGATGGTTTCTCTAGTGGCATCATTTTTATATTCACCAACACTCACTAATTCCCATGATTCGACATCATTCAACAGTGCAAGCATCAACTTATTATTTAATGCATGCCCTGACTTATAAGCATGGTAGGCGCCAATAATATTATGGCCTGATACAAAGAGGTCTCCAATCGCATCCAGTGTTTTATGTCGCACAAGTTCGTTATTAAATCGCAGACCTTCCGGATTCAGAACGCTATATTCATCAAGCCCTATCGCATTGTTCAAACTTGCCCCTAACCCAAGACCTTTTTGTTGTAGAAGTTCTACATCACGAACAAATCCGAAAGTTCTGGCATCAGCAATCTCGCTAATATAGTTTTCTTTCGACACTTCAATATTTAATCTATTAGTCTCAGCAGAAATCAAGGGATGCTTAAAATCAATCATAAAATCGATCGAGAACTTTGAGTCTGGATGCAAAAGAGCCCATTTGTCGCCATCTTTTACGGAAACCGTTTTTTTTATCAGAAGATATTTTTTTAGCGCACACTGCTCTATCAAACCAGCGTGCATTATTGAGTCTATGAATCCTCTGGCACTCCCATCGAGAATGGGAAGTTCTGGAGCATCGAGCTCCACCAAGAGGTTATCAAGCCCCATGCTAGACACCGCAGAAAGGAAATGCTCGATTGTTGAAACTCGAACTCCCTGAGGGTTGATAATGCTTGTTGCCAGCATAGTGTCATGAATCTGATCGGCACGGAGCTGAATATCAACAACAGGAGTTACATCTGTTCTACGGAACCGTATGCCACTATCGGCACCAGCAGGCATGATTTTCATGTTAACGGTTTTACCGCTATGCAAGCCAATACCGTTTAATTCAACAATATTCTTGATAGTTTTTTGCTTGATCATGGAGACCTCTGTTTGCTCTAGCGACTAGGCAGAACGTCCGCAACAAGGTTCCATTGATGATTCCCCCTATTGCTCTGTTCATCGTCCTCGCTACTCTCGACTTGGTTCCATTAAAAACCATGAAGTTGATATAGGGTCAAGATTTTATACGATATACACATCAAGCATCTTGCATGAGTCGCACTGACTGACCCGGGTTAGTTACCATCATATTCTTTATGGTTGAGACCATACGGAAATCAGTGAATTAAAAATATTTATTCATCCAAAACACAAATGGTTTTAAGAAAGCCTAATGCCCTTCTTGTAAAATTATTCAAGATAGTCAAGTATGTTTTTTATATTGTCAATTAAGGCGACATGCAGGTCAGGGTCATCACATTCATCTGAATGGCAATAGGAAATATGTTGAAGTATAATTCTTTTTTTGAATTCACTAACTGTACACTCCAACTCATACACCGACCGTACGATATCAATACAAGGTTCATCATCGATTAAAAAATCCTGCATTTTATTATACTTATCAGTCAGATCTTCTATCATAGAAATTAATACGGGGTCATTAACTAACATTGGCATATCTCTCCTCATAATCTGAAAGTAAAGATGGACACAGCGCTGATAAATTCCAATTCCCTTGCTTGCGGTACCGACCGGGAGGAAGATGAAACTTGTTTTTTAAAAGCTCTCGTGAAAGTTTGTTGCGAATTAAAACCATACTGAAGTGCAATGTCTAGGACTGTTCTGGAAGTCAATTTCAGATCAATCGCAGCACATGATAATCGACGAGCACGAACATATTCACCCAGCGCAACACCGGTCGTCTGTTTAAACAAACGTTGAAAATGCCATCGTGAATACCCAGACTTCTCAGCAATAAATTCTACTGGCAAGGTTGTATTCAATGAACTTTCAACCCACTGCAAAATATCTTTGACAACACTTTCAGAATATTTCCTGGTGTCCATTCTCTCCCCCCAAACCATATTCTATGAATATATTCAAACCAGAATACGGTCTCTGAGTCTGTCATCCATGAAGAACTCAGGGACCCAACTCTTTATTTTCGTAATAACCTCAGGCCATTTGCCACAACCAGAAGACTGGCACCAACATCAGCAAATACAGCCATCCACATAGTTCCCATTCCCATGAGCGTGAGTACAAGGAATACGGCTTTAATACCTAGAGCGAGGCTGATATTTTGCACGAGTAAGCTGTACGTTTGTCGGGATAATTTTACAAAGGCTGGGATTTTACGCAGGTCATCATCCATTAAGGCTACATCTGCAGTTTCAATCGCCGTATCAGTACCCATTGCGCCCATAGCAAAACCGATATCAGCTGCAGCCAGAGCCGGTGCATCATTGATACCATCACCAACCATCCCAGTGATTCCAATCCGTGAATGCTCTTCAACTGCACGATGTTTATCTTCTGGCAATTGATTCCCTCGAGCCTCATCGATTCCAACCTGAGATGCGATTGCTTTAGCTGTATGTGGGTTATCACCAGTCAGCATAATAGTTTTAACGCCAAGTTCATGAAGTTGTTCAATCGCTTCACGGCTGCTGTTTTTAACAGTATCAGCAACAGCGAACAACCCAAGCACTTGCTTACCATCATTGAGTAAAATAACTGTTTTACCCTGGCTTTCCAGCCTTTGTACTGTTGCTTTAATCTCTGATGGACAATTAAAGTGTTCTTCAGTCAAACGCAGGTTACCAAGGTAAAAATCCTTACCTGTAATCGCGCCATGCACACCTCGCCCAACAATCGCTTCAAAGCTGTCAACATCCTGCTTTTTCAAATCAGCAGAAGCATTCACAATTGCCAGTGAAACAGGGTGATCAGAGTAACTAGCGAGACTAGCTGCAGTAGTACGAACTTCACGCTCGCTCCACCCATTGAATACCATTACGTCGGTTTGTACTGGTTTCCCATAGGTAATAGTTCCTGTTTTATCCAGCGCAAGGGCTTTTAGCTTACGTCCCTGCTCAAGATAAACACCGCCTTTAATGAGAATCCCTTTGCGAGCAGCTGCAGTAAGTCCACTAACAATCGTTACTGGCGTAGAAATAACCAGGGCACATGGACACGCAATGACAAGCATAACTAAAGCTTTATAGATCCACTCCTGCCATGTTCCTGCCCCAAACAATGGTGGCAATACAGCAACCGCAACAGCAATACCCATAACGACGGGGGTATAAATCTGGGAAAAGCGGTCAACAAAACGTTGTGTAGCTGCTTTGGCGCCTTGCGCCTGCTCAACGGCATGAATGATGCGAGCAAGGGTTGTATTATTTGCAGCTGCAGTGACTTTATATTCAAAAGAGCCTGACTGATTTATTGTTCCAGCAAATACAGCATCGCCCGCAATTTTATCGACAGGCATACTTTCACCTGTAATTGGAGCTTGGTTAATGGTGGTTTGGCCTTTGACGATTTCTCCGTCGAGACCAATTCGTTCACCTGGTTTTACCCTGACAATACTGCCCGGTTGTACGCTACTGGCGTCAACTTCCTGCCATGTTCCATCAGCTTGTTGGACCATTGCAGTTTCAGGAGTCAGGTTCATCAGGGAACCTATTGCATTTCTGGCTCTATCAAGTGATTTGGCTTCTATCAGCTCGGCAATGGTGAATAACACCATAACCATCGCCGCTTCTGGCCACTGCCCAAGGACCAAAGCCCCAGTAACGGCAATACTCATTAGTGCATTGATATTCAAGTTGCCATTGCGAATCGAAATCCAACCTTTTTTGTAGGTTGTCAGACCACAAGAAAGCACTGCTATCAAAGCCAACCCAGCTTCTAGCCAGTCAGGCATATCAGCCCAGTGCATCACTTCGGCTGCAAGAGCAGCTACGCCAGCAAGAGCTAATGGCCACCAGGGCTTTTTTTTCTCCTGGGTATTTTTCTTGCCGCTATGTATTATCAGAGACTTCTGGCGCGAATCCCAACGAGCGAATTGCAGCATGATAGCTTCAAGCGAATCCGGTGTATGGGTTACAGTCAAAACACGCTGCATCAGGTTGAAATCAAGCTCTTTAACAGCGCTCATTCCACCCAGTTTCTTTTTGATAAGATTTTCTTCAACAGGACAATCCATCTGCATAATGCGAATTTCTGTCCGTAATCCACCAGCCACAACCTGCGAGCCCCCTAGGCTACTCAATTGTTCTGGAGCAGCGGAGCAACAATCCCCCTCATGGCCGTGATCGTGGCCTTCATGAGAATGCTCTTGCGCGGCATGAGCATGGTTACATCCCTTATGATTATGCTCATCATGCGAATGCCCTTCGCCGCCATGGCTATGGGCATCATGATTATGGCCTTCATGGTTATGGCCTTCATGGTTATGACCTTCATGGGAATGATCATCACTGCATTTCTTGTGATTATGAGCCTGCTGATCATGTGCATGATCATTTGCTTTATGTGATTCACCAGTATTCTTAACCCGGAGTCCTGTCCCTAAATTGAACGTTTCACAGCAACTAGCCGCTTCGTCTCCTGCAGGGTTTTTTGCTATTTTTTACACCACCACTCATTTTCATTGCCTCATCTGTTAACTATACTGACGATTAAAGACCCTAATCTAACTAGAGGGTCAAGCGCATAAGGGGGGAGGCATGAAAATTGGTGAATTGGCCCCGTAAAGGCGGATTGTCCGGTGGAAACTATTCGGTACTATGAGAAAGAAGGATTACTTCAGGCTCCATTAAGAGATATTGAAAATAACTATCGCCGTTACAACAATACTCATCTGGAAAAGTTATTATTTATCCGACGCTGCCGCTCTCTTGATATGACCCATGAGGAAATACGTGCATTGCTACTGGCAATGAATAATCACGGTAAAGACTGTGGCCCCATTGATGCAATAATCAGTGCCCATCTCACTCATGTTCAGCATCGTATTAAAGAATTAATAGCCCTGGAAATACAACTCAAAAGAACTTAATACTATTGGCAGCTCAGACCGGACGTGGACGAATGCGGGATAGTACAGAAATTGACTGCTGATGAAGAGAATGGTGATCTTCCTTTAACCGTACCAACTGACCACTTGGGGGGTGTGCATTAGTGGTGTGCGCTTATAAGTTGATTAGACTGATGGCGTAACACAAGCCCATACAGCTTTGTGCTACGCATCATGCCCTTAAAATAAGGGGTCAGGCTTTTTCCATTTCGTTACCACGAGAACGACGTTGCACTGCCCCTTCTCTCTTACCGGGATGGCTTTTAGCATCAGCGGTCATTAATGTCTGGAGTATTGGGCATTCAACTCGCTCATCCCCAGCACAGCTTTTGATCAGAGCTCTGAGTGTATCTGCCATTCGTCGCATATTTTCCATACGTCGCTCTAAATCATCCATATGCTCTTGTGCCAGACGTTTAACATCGGCGCTCTGGCGAGATTTGTCATTCCATAACTTGAGCAAATCGGCTATCTCTTCAAGAGAAAAACCAAGATCGCGCGCACTGCGGATAAAAATCAGACGATGGACATCATTGGGTGCATAATCACGGTAGCCCGCTTCGGTACGGCCAGTAGCAGGAATCAGACCAATTTGCTCGTAATAGCGAATCATCTTTGCGGAGATTCCTGATTCGTTCGATGCTTTACCAATGTTCATAGCTCCCCTTTTCTTAGTGCTCAGAGTCTTCTGCCAGCGGAGGCTGGAACCGACGCAAACGAAGTGCGTTGCCCAGGACAAATACACTGGATAGCGCCATCGCGCCTGCAGCAAAGATTGGTGAAAGCAGCAATCCATAGGCAGGGTACAGCAGGCCTGCTGCTACAGGGATCAATGCGGCATTATAACCAAACGCCCAAAAAAGATTTTGCCTGATGTTACCTATGGTTGCCTTAGACAATCCAATAGCATTAGGCACACCCTGTAGGTTGCCGGACATTAAGACAACATCAGCAGATTCCACCGCTATATCGGTACCTGTACCAATTGCAAGCCCAATATCTGCCACGGCTAAAGCTGGGGCATCATTAATGCCATCACCAACATAAGCGACCTTACCGTAAGACTCCTTCAACCGACGAACTGCTTCAACTTTCCCTTCTGGCAACACTTCGGCAACCACTTCATCAATACCAAGCTGTCTCGCAATCGCATTTGCTGTATTGGCATTGTCACCGGTAATCATTGCGACTTTGAGCCCCAGTTGGTGCAATGCATTTATGGCAATCGGCGTACTTGATTTAATAGGGTCAGCGACTGCGATAATGGCAGCCAGACGTCCATCAATAGCAACATAGAGTGGCGATTTTCCTTCGTTTCCAAGGCGTATCGCAGTCTTTGAAAAATACTCGATATCCAAGCCTAACTCACGCATAAATCGATCGGCCCCGACCTCTACGCGCTCTCCGTCTACGGTAGCCCTGACGCCCATCCCAGTAATTGAATCAAACTCAGTCAACGCTGGCAGCGATATCTCTTTTCCTAGAGCAGCTTCAACGATAGCGCGGGCAATAGGATGTTCCGAACGTGATTCAACAGCGGCAACTTTTGCTAATACTAAGTCAAGCTCAAACCCTTCGGCCAACTCCAGGTCTGTCATTACTGGGCGCCCTTCAGTCAAAGTACCTGTTTTGTCTACAGCGACAACCCTGGCATCTTTAAGCAACTGCAGAGCTTCTCCCTTACGGAACAAGATCCCCATTTCTGCACCACGCCCAGTACCTACCATGATAGAGGTTGGGGTAGCCAATCCCATTGCACATGGGCAGGCAATGATCAATACAGCCACGGCATTAACCAGTGCGAAAGACAGGGCCGGTGATGGCCCAAATGTTAACCAGGCAAGGAAAGTTAACAACGCTGCCAGCATCACCACAGGAACAAACCATAATGTCACCTTATCGACCACGGCTTGTATAGGTAGTTTAGAGCCCTGGGCTTGCTCTACCATTCTGATTATTTGTGACAACATCGTCTGGCCACCAACGGCTGTTGCACGCAACCTCAATGCTCCTTTCTGGTTAACAGTCCCGCCAACCATTAAGCTTCCGGGAACTTTCTCGACGGGGATAGGCTCCCCCGTTATCATCGATTCATCGACAAAACTTGTTCCTTCACTCACCTCACCATCAACAGGTATCCGCTCACCTGGTCGAACTTCGATAATGTCATCAAGGGCTACATCACTAATGGGAATATCGATGACAATGCCGTTACGCAGCACATGCGCCTCTTTGGCCTGCAATCCAACCAAACGCTTGATAGCCTCAGACGTTCGACCTTTAGCTCGCGCCTCCATAAATCGTCCTAAAAGAATAAGAGCGACGATTACCGCAGCAGCTTCGTAATACACATTGACGGTACCTTGAGGCAAAAGACCTGGAGCAAAGGTCGCAATCATTGAATAACCGAATGCAGCGAGAGTCCCGACGGAGACGAGAGAGTTCATGTCTGGGCCAAGTCTTAATAACGCGGGAATACCTTTCAGGTAAAAGCGCCGCCCCGGAATAGCCAACACCAGCAATGTTAATACAAACTGGAGATACCAGCTTTCCTGGAGCCCAATGGTATCCATTATCCATTGATGCATTCCCGGTATCACATGCGACCCCATTTCCAGAATAAATACTGGTAACGCAAGTACGGTCGCCAGAACTAAATCTTTCTTCAACGCAACCTTTTCAGCATCTTTTTTTCTGCGGCACTATCATTATTCTGGCTTTGGTTATCAACCAGGCTGGCTTCATAACCGATTTTTTCGATAGCAGTTATGAGGTCATCAACTCCTGCGGTTCCACGTACAGTAGCTCTTTCAGTCGCTAAATTAACAGTGGCTTCTTTTACACCTTTAACCGCTCGGAGCGATTTTTCGACACGCCCTACGCATGATGCACATGTCATGCCCTGAACTGATAACTCTACAGAAGCTTGAGGAACCTCATAACCAACCTTTTCAACTGCTTCAACCAACGCCATACGATTAACGAATGCATTTAGGCGGATATCTGCACGCTCTGTTGCAAGGTTAACGCTTACGTTTTGTACGCCTTCAACCTTAGCCAGAGCGGCTTCAACTCGTCCAACGCAGCTTGCACAAGTCATTCCCTCAATGGGCAAGCTGACTTGAGTTTCACCATCATTAGAATGCTGTTTTTTTTGAATGCTCATGATGTATTTCTCATCGTTATGGTCAGATAAAGAACAACCTTAAGGCTTACCATCGTGGGAAGGTCAAGCGCATTATTTTGAACATGCCGATGCCGTGGAAGGAATGGATATAAAAACCCTTTACATGAACACATATTCATATGTTATATTGAAGGCATCATGTATAACCAACCGCTTGAGGCCCTATGTCACAATCACATGATCACGAGCATGACCATACTCCAGCAGTAACCAGTGCAAACGAGCGTAAAGTCCTTATCTCCTTCCTCATGATATTCACATTTATGGTGGTCGAAGCTGTTGGAGGGATACTTTCTGGCTCATTAGCATTGCTGGCAGATGCAGGCCACATGCTTACAGATGCAGTAGCTTTGGCGCTGGCTTATGCGGCATTCCGTTTTGGCCGTCGAGCTGCTGATAGCAAACGAACCTTTGGATATTTGCGATTTGAAGTCATCGCGGGATTCTTTAATGCCCTGACACTCTTCGCTATTGTGGCGTGGATTGCATATGAGGCATGGGAAAGGTTACAAGCTCCACCAATTATACTGGCAGGCCCAATGCTGATCGTTGCCATTGCAGGATTGTTGGTCAACATATTGGTATTATGGATCATGACCCGTGGTGAGACCGATCATGTTAATGTCAAAGGTGCTATTTTACATGTGATGGGTGATCTATTGGGTTCTGTTGGCGCTATTGTCGCCGCTATTGTCATTTACTACACGGGCTGGACACCGATTGACCCAATACTTTCCGTTCTTGTCGCAGCACTGGTTTTACGTAGTGCCTGGAAATTATTAGCAAAATCGCTGCACATCCTGTTAGAAGGAGCGCCTGAAGATGCCTCCCCAGACAAGGTGGAACAGAGACTAATCAGTTCTGTTAAGGGCTTAGCAGCCGTAAGTCATATTCATGTCTGGCAAATAACCTCAGGTCGGACGATGGCAACACTGGAAGTAAGAGTCAAGGAAGATGTGGACGTAAAAGACGTTGTGAAGCTTGTAAAACAAGAACTTTATGAGCAGTTCAAAATAGAACATGCAACTGTGGGAATCGACTGGAATTACGATCAAAACGATAATACATGCAGCCTTTCACCGACAAAACTGCGTAACGAACACGAACACGAACACGAACACGAACACGGAAAAAAGCATAACCATTCTAGTCCAGGCCACAAACATTAATCAGGCCTCTGGTGATGCACTATCAATTTAGGAGGGAGAATCATAATGTCCAGCACATCAGATTGCGGCAACATACAAGACTGTTCCGCGACAGATCATGTCGCGGAGCCAGATCTATCAATGCTCTCGCAAAACGACATTGGGCAACTTTCCGAGATTTTCCATCTACTGGGGGACCAGTCAAGACTACGAATCCTGCTTTACTGTATGCGTGGTTCGGTCTCTGTAGGCGACATTGCTGAGTCGCTCCAGTTATCACAATCTCTGGTCAGTCATCATCTGAGGTTGTTACGAAGTGCAAGGCTTGTTCGCGGAGAGAGAAAGGGTAAGTACATATTTTATAGCATAATGGATCACCATGTAAGTCATGTTCTTCAGGACATGGTATTTCACATAGCTGAAGAATAACCCGAATGAATTTTGATAAGTAGAGCTTGTGTAATTCCAACTCACCTTAGTTTTTCATTACTTTGGTGAGTTGTTTCATCATTAATTTATTAAAACCTTAATAATTAACCTTTTAATAATGAAACCTGCCCCCTTCCCTTGTATGTAATAAATACCTGATGGTTCACTATCACCAGATAAAGCGAAGTGAGCAGGCCACCTCATGAAGGAGAAACCTTGCTTTGCAAGCTTATTGAATAGCCACGGATAATCTAGTTTGTCTGCTTCGTGCCAAAAGCGGACATTGCTACATCACAATGCGTTATGGTCAACATCAGAATGCAGCCCTTGTGTTGTGACGTGTAGTCTGGCCTAAACGCAGTTGCACTACATTACCTCGTGGGGTCAGCGACGGCCCCGTTTCAGTTCACGTACACAGGGATCATACTCATCTGCATAGCCACCAAAGTCATGGCTGGGCATGAAGTACCACTTTTCACCTTTCCAACCAGCGATCCGGGTGGTCGGTTTGGTTTTATTCAGAACAACAATACAGACGCCGACGGGAGACACTGGAGGAAGAAGTCGTTGCACCACACACTCACGATTGCCCACATCAATCCAGTCTTTGACGTGAATTTCAGGATGGTTCATTGTTTATCTTCATGTGATGGAATTGCTTACCGTAATGCATCCGATTACCGTGCAAGATCATGTATCCTGTCGCCTTCCTGCTCCCTTGAGGTGGCGCTGCCTTGGTACAGTCAGCACTCTGAATGTCAGGCCCAGCCGCGAGGCCGGAAGCTCATCAGGTCGCTGCGGTAGGGGAAAACGGTCCGGGTAACAGACCGTAATCGCCTGCTGGTGGTTATTGGCCCTGACTGGAGCCGCACTGAAAACTGAAGCGCATTAATATACTCGCGCCTCCGACAGGTCAGGCAATTTCTTCCAGCGCATCGTCATTTGCCGGTGGAGGAGGAAGTATAAGCGCGTCGCACTCCCTGATGACATATTCAGGAATGAGATCAAACCGGGCAGGATCCAGCTGACAGATAAATTCATTTTCAATGTGGTAGGTCTCATTCATGAATTTACGTATTACTGCGTTCTCGAGTCCGGTCTGAAGCAACCTGAACACCTGCAGTTTCTCGTAGCCATTACGGCAGAGCAGATAAAGCGCACGTATACGATCCGGGTCGGTGAGCTGAACGAAAGTGGCCTGGTAGTCAAAGCCGGGAATGCGATCGGCGATTGCCTGGCAGCCGAAGGCAACTTTTTCTGCGGACATTTCAGGATGTCCCACTCCCTGCACAACGGGTTCACGGGTGTCGATGGGCGTTTCACGGTGATGAAAAAGGTTTGACAGCACCTGATAGGCATCACCGAGGTCGTCCATAATTTCATAATGTCGGCGAAGATAGATCAACTTGATGATGTCTTCACTATCAGAGTCAGTGACAGACTGGCAGATCTGAGCAAAAGTGCGGATATCACTTTCACCGATGAGCTGCTCGGTGATGCAGCCTGCGCTGTAGTGCAAGTGTGAGGCCGTAACCAGATTACTGAACAGCTTCCTGACGGACTTCAGTGTATCAATAATAGGCTCAACATCGTGAGTCAGCATCAGTACCGTTTCATTTTTCAGGCACTCACCGGTATTGCGGCGAAACAGCATCTCCAGGATGGCAAATTTCTTGTTCTTATCAAACGATGAAATCGGGTCGTCAAGAATGATCAGGCCTGGCTTCTTGGCTAAGCATTCATACATAAACAGAACAATGGCAAAGGCGTTGCGTTCACCGTAGCTGAGATGCTGGCTGCCGCCGCTGACGTAGCCTTCAAAGTCTTCGTGGCGCAGTTTCAGCCGACATTTATCGCCTTCCCCAGTGATATCCACCTGATAACGATAGCCTGCGTAAGCCAGAAAGGTATTGATATCGGTTTTATGCTTGAGGATCAGCTTCTGCATGCCCTGACGCTGCTTATTTATTTGACCCTGCAGGCGTCCGGCCTGCGTCGTCAGGTCGTCTAAAGAGGTATTGAGACTGGCTACGGTGCGGGCCGTTTTATCCGACTGCAGCTCCGGGAAAAACTTCACGTCTAGGCGACAGGCTTCCAGTGCAGCCTTGACGTTGGTTGAAGCGCTGAACGTAAAGCCGTTAAGAGTCTTAAGGGTATTCAGCATATTTATCAGGCTGTCTGTCTGCTTCTTCACTGTCACGAGATATTCTTCGTGCTGTTTTTCCAGCCCACTTTTTAGGGTTGTAATATCAGCGAGGCGGGCACGGGCAGGCTCTGAAAAATATTCGCCGAGTTTATCTAGCACGCCGATCAGGCCGATCAGGTTTTTAATGACAGCCTTATCATACTCCGCGCTGACGCGGCTAATCTGCTCGGCCTTTTCACGGGAGTCGCCAGTACAGAACGGACAGCAGCCGTCGGATAGCGCGGAGAATTTCTCATACCCCCGGGTCTGCCACTCGATCCACTCTACGCTGCTTTTACTTTGGATGTACGGCTTATAAGATTCCAAACCGTCGGGAATGTGCTGAAGCTTGTTGCCAGCGGATAAGCCTTTCATACCGGTAGACGTTTTTGCAATCCCGGTACTACTCAGCTTAAATGCGGCGCTGAGTTCCCCCAGGTGCGTGATGAATTCTTCAAGCCCGACGTTATCAGCAAACTGCTGCCGTATGGCCACGACCATGGCTTCGATTTCGCGTTCTGTCTCGTGATACGCTTCACTTTTGATGAAGATGTCAAAACTATTACTTACTAACTCGTCTGGTTGAAAAGTGAATTGATCGACATATTTTTCATTAAAGCACATGACGTTTTGCAGGCCATCGACACCAGTTACCCTAGGCTGTACTGCATCGGGATTAGAACCACGGTATCTAAACGGAAGCAGGTCGCTGAGACCCTGTTCATCCCCGTTTACCGTACACTGAATCGCGCGGGAAATGGTGCTTTTTCCGGTGCCGTTAGGCGCAAATTTAATATTTAGTTTTTTTTCCTGCCAGAGTTATATTTGCTTTATCGATGTTATTACAGCAATTAATTTCAATTTCCATACCTAATCCTTTACGGCAAAGACACTGAGCAGGCCCCGTATATTGCAGGCCCGATTAATTATTTAAGCTGAAGCCAGAACATATAAGCACCGTTTCATTTTTGAGTAAAGCACTCCGGGATTCGCCCTTGGTACCGCAGCGCCGGAGCAGTTGTTTTATAGAGCGTATGTACGGCGCTTGTGATGTATGTCCGCTTCGTGCCAAGAGCGGACATTTGCACCCTCAGTACCCGCACCAGACTAAGCCGGCTCAGCAATGTCGGCGTTGCTGATACTGACAGACGTTATGCCGTTTTAAAGCGACGTTTCCGGTGTATCACCATGAGAGCGACAATTACCGCCACCGCAATTGTCGCGGTCCCCCGGAAGACGACTGATGAATCTCCTAGGATGATTTCCATGAATGATGATAAAAACTGGCCGGAGAATATAGCCATAGAAAGCCAGGCAAGGTTACGTCCCCGGACGCGAGCGTGACTCTGCTCGACTGTCATATGATTCACAAGCGGCACCGACAGACCAAACCCACAACTCATTAAAACCCCGCCAGCGATGTAGAACACTACATTATCAGCGAATGAAAATATGAAATGTCCGGCAGCGTAGCAGCTAAACGCCGTGTACAGATTTCCGTACTCACGTAAACGCGCTATGAGGCGCGGCATCATCGCAGCAGCCCCGACGGCGACCAGTGAGATAAACGACAGAAAGTATCCGGTTTCTGCTGCCCCAATAGCCATGCAGCTAAACACCTGCGGAATGATGATAATGCTGGTGAAGAAGCAAATCATGGACAGCAGGGCTGCAAAAAGCACAGGCGCTAATCGAGTCGCACTCACCGATTCGCTTTCTCCGGCGTTTTCATTCATGTTTTCTGTCCCAGAGGACAATTGTTACGGCACAAACGCCAGCTGCATAACCAGAAGAACCTAGGCAAAAAGATGAAGCAAAAACGGCCACTGCCAGCCAAGGGTTGCAAGTAATCCGCCTATAAACAGAAAAATGACACCGCCCAGCTCAATCAACATTCCCTGCGAAGGTATCATTTTCAGGCAAGCCTGACCGCTATGAAACGAGGAAATCAATCCGGTTCCTGCTGACATGACGATGGCGGTATCTGACTGAAATCTGGATGTATCTTCTTCCAGATCTACTTAAAACTCGTTCTGATAACCATACCGAGAAATAACTGTCAATCCATCCATATCTAGGGTTTGATATAGTAAATTACCTATATATAGTTTTTTTAGTTTTCATCTCACTTGGACGCCATTTCATGAAAAGTCACGAGTACATTGTGATTTGCGGTTTTAACCGCAGTAAAGTCGGCCGATATATTGCCATTGTTGCCTCAGTTATATCGTTCGTTCTGATTTTACTAGCACTCACACTAATCGAATGGCTGAAAAACTTTCACATTAACAGCCACATACCTGCCTCAGTTTTTTCACTTATTAGCGCCGGTGGGATCTACATGGGGTTGTATACATGGTTTGATAAAAATCTCTGGCATAACACCTACCTCGGGAAATTTTATGTGTGCCAAATCTTGCAGGCCGCTGGAATGTTGAAGGCCATACCCGATCTGAAGGTGGTAAACCCTGGGAAGGTGAGCTGAGAATTGTCCAGTCATGGGACAAAGTCAGAATTCATCTGAAAACTCAATCATCGCATTCGGATAGTGTGACAGCCTCCATCATTCATGACGAGGGAATTGGTTACCAGCTGCTTTATAACTACCGCAACCAACCCAAGACAGGTGAAGAACACCTGACTTCACATGTTGGATTCGCAGAGTTCAGGTTCGACGACGGACTCAAATCTGCTGAAGGCCATTATTTTAACGGTCAAGGCCGGGCTACTTACGGAACAATGACAATCACTAGGATCGACAATGTCTAATTCATTTAGTGCGCGAATTGAACGCATGAAGTCTCGTCGTAAAGGGACATTCGATCAATTAAACGTAGCCAGAGAGTCAATCAGTAACCAGAGGATTGATGGACTGGAAAACTATGCTTTGCTAGAAGGTTTCCTGGATTTAAATGAAAGTTGGGAAACCAGGGGAAACAAGATTCTGCAACCCGCTATGTTATAGGTGCCATGCAACCGGTTGATAACCGCTATACCGAAATTTCCTTTTGAAACTGCCAAGCGTATTGAGAACCAACTGGTAAAGAAATTAGATCTTAATCTGGAGTTTCGTGTCCAAGGCTCTGTACCACTGGATATTCATATTAAAAGTTTCAGTGATGTGGATCTGCTGATTATAGACACTCAGATGCTTATTTATGATAGCGACGGTATTGGCCGCTACACCCCTACGAACAAAATGATGGGGATGTCATCCTTGAACTCAGGGATGCCGCTAGGGATGCCCTGAAAGCAACTTTCCCTGCGGCAGATGTTGATGACAACAACGCCAAATCTTTGAGAATAACGGGAGGGTCTTTGCAGAGAGAAGTGGATGTGGTGCCAAGCATCTGGTGGGATACCAAAGAGTACCAACATACTAAAGATGTAGATCAACGTGGGGTCACTATTATAGATAAAAACACACGTCAACGTATCTACAACCTACCTTTCCTCCACATCAAACGAATTAAAGACAAATGCGATCAATGTAATGGAGGATTGCGTAAGTCTATTCGTTTTCTTAAGACACTAAAAGCGGATAGTGAAGCTGAGGGTACTAAAATTGAACTCAGTAGTTATGATATTGCCTCGCTGATGTACCACGCAGATGGTAACAATCTCCGACATAGCCAATACTACGAGCTGGCTGTCCTTGTAGAGACTCACAGATGGCTAAATTATCTTGCACAGAACCCTAATGCTGCAATGCTGCTCTACGTTCCAAATGGCACCAGAAAGATAATTGACAAGAATGAAACTTTTGCCGAATTGCTTAAACTGACGGGAATGGTCAATAGTATTGTCACTGAGGTGCTGCGTGAAATAACCGGCCAGCCTACTGAATATTACACACCCGCCAAAGGAATTTTACTTATAAAACAAGCGGTTTACTAACAGGATGCTATCAAGATCCACTTAATAAGTGGATCTTGAATCATCCGCGACTATTTGCCGGACAGCGCTAGTCATTCCGGCTTAAGCGCTATTATGAGATTTATTTCCAGTTTAGTATGAGTCTCCGTACTAATCGTTGATTGAAGAGACATACATGCTGGATAACTCTTAATGGGGTCAGTTTGGATATCGAAAATTATTGTACTATAAGGGCTTCCCCGGCATGTCAAAGCCGGTATTTATGGTTTCTGTCTGCTCTTCAGTAAAAATAAAGGGGAGAGACTGCGGTACTATAAACGGCCATGATGAATCGTCATCGATTCGGGCCCTGATGAAAGACGCGCGTGAGGCTCTTGTTCGTTAAGCGGATACGTATATCCTGTACAATAGCCAGATAGGCCTCACGGGGTCTAACCCTTTATCATCAACGAATTGCAGGTCAGATGGTTATACAGCTTCGAGCTTTAGTTGACTGAGTACAGCCGGAAATCATCACCGTAATGTAGTGATGCCCAACACAGCCGCGCATTTTTGGCGGCGATGGCCACAACAGCCCGCCAGTACCCTCTGCGCTCAACCAACATACAAACCCAACGGCTGAATGAGTCAGTCCTTTTCCCGGCGCCAATAAGCACTGAACGAGCCCCCTGAACCAGAAGCGTTCGCAGATACGAATCACCGGCTTTTGTGATCCTGCCGAGTTTCGACTTTCCCCCGCTGCTGTATTGTGATGGCGTCAGCCCCAGCCAGGCTGCCAGTTGACGTCCATTTTTAAAATCATGTGCATTACCGATACTGGCGACCAGTGCACAGGCCGTTGTGGGACCAACGCCCTTTAGCTCCATCAGCCGCTGACTGCGATGATCTGTTTTGGCTATGTGGGACAAAATTCGGTCATATTCAGTGATGTTAGCTTCAATGCGATCAACGTGTTCCATCAAATCATCAACACATTGCTGAACCTGAAGCGGTAAAGAGCTCTTCTGCACAGAAACCATGTGGCGCAGGGCATCAGCACTTTGTGGCGCGATGACACCGAATTCAGATATCAATCCTCGCAGACGATTATACGTTGCTGTTTTCTCTTCGATAAAACCCTGACGGGTACGATGTAAACACTGCATGGCCTGCTGGCTTTCGTCTTTCACTGGTACGAACCGCATATGCGGACGACGAACAGCTTCACAGATAGCCTGAGCATCAGCTGCATCATTTTTTTCCTGATTTTCCGGCCATACGATAAGGCGATACAAACTTAGCAGCCATCAGACGTGGCTCATGACCATACTGCCGAAACAATCTTGCCCAGTAGTGAGCCCCGGAGCATGCTTCCATCCCGATAACACAGGGAGGCAAACTTGCAATTAACTCAGGAAGTGCAGCACGCGATACTTTAGGCTTAACCAGAACAGTTCTACCATTTTGATCAACACCGTGAACAGCAAACACATTTTTAGCAAGATCGATACCGACAGTCGTGATAGTCATAACGAATTCCTCCGGGACGATGTGTACCCCATGATTGCACAAGAGTTAATCAGGCGCATAATCAGGGGAAGTCCCTTCCATTCGTTAAGGCTGATTTTTTGTAAGTACCCCACTTAAACGCCCCATTCTCTTTCAGAGACCCTCTGGCACATGGATTAGGTTTTCCGAAAGCGAACTTCCGCTCTTCGCTCATAGATGCCGGTCAAACATCCCGCATTCAGCATGTGAGGCGGTAGCCTCATCTCTGATGTACTGAATAACAGTAACGTCTTGCTGGTGTGTCTATCCCGGCTTTACCATGACGTATAGCGATAGGGTCAGTGGGTTCGTAAATGCTCAACGGCACTCTCAGTGAGAGTCAGTACCGATTTAACGCTGATGCTTATTCTATCGATAATGGCCTGCCGGGGACCATGACGCCATGCTTCGCTATCATAAAAGGTGTCCTGGGCAGTTTTCAGGTGAGAGAGGCTGTTATAAGCCCTGATCAGATAGTAAGCATCGTCGTCATGTGCTGATATACCATAAGAAATAACATCCATTCCCACTGAACGGTGAAGTGGAACACTCACTTCTTTCATTATTCTATGAAAGTCTTTTCCAGTACCGGGTTTGAGGGTGTACAGCAAAAATTCGACAGTTTTCATCTTCGATATCCTATTCTGTTTTTCTCATCATAGCGAATTATGGCGACGTGTAGTCGTGAAACCGAACAGAAGAACTGGACTGCCAGGCTGTCCCCAGCAGTTATGGCTCTGAATGTCTCATGCGTGCCAGGAGCGGACGTTGCTAACATAGAGATGCTCTAATCTGCAAGGAGCAGCTCCCCCTTTATCAGACAATCTTGTCTGACGCTCCGGACAGAAATATGCTGGTTTTATCTGTTCAGAACACTGAACTATGTTCGGGAAATCACAGAGTCAGGCTAACGGAATAGAATAGTGAGCGGTGTCTTAACCCCTTAAATCGTAAAAGCACCGGTTGATAGCTGATGATGAACGCTTCTCTGATTTAACCAAGCATCGGCATTGAGAATGAATCAAAAAAGTGAAAATATCAAAGGGTAATAGCCTCCGTTTGAACCGGACACCTCACCAGTAAGACATAGTCATAGAGCTATGTTTAAGGAGTGTCCTGTGCAAAGAATCGAAGTGATCACTGGCGAGCAAAAACGCCGTCGTTATACTCCTGAAGAGAAAGCCCGTTTTGTTGCGCTCGCCATGCAGCCCGGCTACACCGTCTCACTCGTTGCCCGGCAATATGACATCACACCCAGTCTTCTTTTTTAAGTGGAAACGGCTCATGAACGAGGGTGGAAAGTCTGCGATCGTCGCTGGCGACGAGGTCGTCAGTGTCTCCGAGGTCCAAGCGCTGGAGAAAAAAGTCAAACAGCTTGAACAAATGCTGGGCCGCAAGACGATGGAAGCCGAAATCCATAGGAACGCGCTTGAGATAGCCTAGGCAAAAAAGTTGATATCGCGCATGCCATTGCTGCCACCGGACGATACCTCCTCATCCGAATAGCAGAAGTGCTCTGCGTATCGCGTTCGAATCTTTATGAACGGCTGCTAAAGAAGCGCCAGCAGCGGCCAGCCCGCTATAGCAAAGATGATGACGCCCGACTGTTACCGCTTATCCGCCAGATATGCAGCGAGCGGGCGACAAACGGCTACCGTCGCGTGACGGCACACCTCAATCGTGCGCTGAAGGAACAAAACTGGCGGGTTAACCACAAACGCATTTACCGGATCATGCAGGCGAATAACCTGTTGCTGGCAAAATCTGGCCATAGAAAGCCAGAGCACAGTCATACCGGCAACGTCGTGACACTCAAGCCGGATACGCACTGGTGTTGAAATCCGCTGCTTGAATCGGGAAGTCGTGCGGGTAGTGTTCAGCCTTGACTGCTGTGATCGCGAAGCCATCTGCTGGTCGGCGACAACAGGTGGAATAAACAGCGTTATGGTGCAGGATCTGCTGACAGAGAGTGTGGAAAAGCGCTTTGGCAATACGCTTTACCTGCCACATGCCGTTGAGTGGCTGACCGATAATGGCTGTTGCTACATAGCGGACTCAATAAGAACGTTCGCCACCTCACTCAGGTTCATCGTGTGTACGACGCCAGTGCGCAGTCCGGAGAGCAATGGGATGGCTGAATCGTTCGTTAAAACGTTCAAGCGTGACTACGTGTATGTTAATGACCTGCCGGATGCCATGACAGTGATGTGAAAACTGACGGAATGGATGGAAGACTATAATAACTGGCATCCCCATAAAGGGCTGAAAATGCAGTCACCAAGGGAATACAGAAGTTCGCTGCTAGCTATAAATTAACCGTGTCCGTTTTAGCGGGGGCAACTCCACAAAGAGGACGTGGAGCTAAAATATTTGCACGGATAAAAAACCATACTTAACTATTAGTATTACATTAAAAAAATACGGACTCTTTATCAGCAGTCCGCTAAAGTCTATTCAAGGAAAAAACATGTGGCATATCAAGCATTAAAAATTAGTATATAGTGGCAGATTTTATCAAGGTATATATTCCTATAGATACCCTAAAATGATTATCTATTAATCCCCTAATTTAGCGGTCATATGCACTCGATTACCAGTATACGCAGAGAGAATTTTGTATGACGTTTGTGCTTCTTTTGCTTTAGCAGCAATTTTTGCTTCTGCACTGTCAAGAGTGGAAGCAGTTACGCTGACCGTCTGCGCCATACCAGAGAATGAGACAACAGAGAGAAAACCAGCTGCTGCGAGAAGTTTGATATTTTTCATAGTGATAACCCTAGTAAAGTTAATGTTCATCATAAGAGCATACTGCTCGTTTCCTGTTGATGAGCATTAAAAACCCTGCAACTACTATAGGGTCAATACTTTTTATTGTATTTTTTATATAGCGCTGACTGTCTTGAACATCCACTTATCGAGAAATTTTTCTTAAACAATAAAATTCACTCATAATCAATAAGATATGGCAATTTTTATATCGTTTTACACTGAAGATATTTTTCTTACCCCATTTATATAGGTTTCAAAATATGTCTTTGCAGGTAATTGGAGGCTGGAACTCACGCATTCCTATCCCCTTCCCTTCAAACAACTCTAGCTTTACTCTGATCAAAAGAATAAATACCCAGACATTAAATCACGTGACATGAAATGCCAAAACTGTCTAAATAAACTGGACTGACCCCAGGATTAGATATAACCTTCAATTAGTAATGTCGGTTGGTTTTTCTTCATATTTCCCGTTTCGCCAGCCTGCTGGAAATTCAGCTGGAGTCTGGTAATCCAGCGATGAATGTGGACGGCACTCGTTATAATCCTGCCGCCAGTCATTAATCGTTTTCCTGGTGTGAACTGATCCTACCCACGTAATGTGGACACGGCCCTAAGCAAGGTTCTGGTTTTCAAATTGTTCAGGACTGAGCCCACCACAGGCACTGTGGCGACGCCAGCGATTGTAATCGCACTCAATATAATTAAATACAGTTGTTCTCATCATTTCCCGGCTGATAAAGCGTTCACCGTGGATGCATTCCACTTTCAGCGAGTGGAAGAAGCTTTCCACACACGCATTGTCGTAACAGCAGCCTTTCGCGCTCATGCTCCCGCGCAGATTATGCCGCTTCAGCAACGCCTGATAGTCCGCTGAACAGTACTGGCTGCCACGGTCAGTATGAACAATGACATTTTTTCGGGCGTTTACGCCGCCACAGCGCCATCTGCAACGCATCGCAGGTCAGTTGTGCCGTCATTCGCGGTGCCATTGACCAGCCGATGACAGCTCGCGACCACAGGTCAATGACCACTGCCAGATACAGCCAGCCTTCATCGGTGCGTAAGTAGGTGATGTCTCCCGACCACTTCTGATTCGGGCCGCTGGCGTAAAAGTCCTGCTTCAGCAGGTTCTCAGACACAGGCAAGCCATGCTCACGATAACTGACCGGGCTGAACTTGCGGGCTGCCTTTGCCCGAAGCCCCTGGCGACGCAGGCTGCCAGCTATCGTTTTGATGTTGTAGGCCGGGAGCTCATCCGCAAGCCGTGGCGCACCATACCGTTGTTTTGCATCAGTGAATGCTCTGAGAACCGCGGCATCACAGGCCAGACGGAACTGCTGTCGCGTGTTTATCTGATGACGCCGGGAGCACCAGGCATACCAGCCGCTACGGGCCACGCGCAGCACCCGGCACATGGCTTTGATGGTGAACTCAGCCTGATATTTTTCGATAAAAACATACTTCATTTCAGGAGCTTCGCGAAGTATGTCGCGGCCTTTTGGAGAATAGCCAGCTCCTCTGCCTGCTCCGCAAGCTGGCGTTTAAGCCGGGCATTTTCAGCATCCAGTTCGCTTTCGCGTGCAGATGATGTCAGTTGTTGCTGTTGTTTTTTTCGCCAGCCATAGAGTTGCGATTCATACAAACTGAGTTCGCGGGCAGCGGCAGCGACGCCAATGCGTTCAGCAAGCTTCAGAGCTTCCTGGCGGAATTCGGGAGTGTGCTGTTTACGCGGCTTTTTACTGACGGTTACTGATTTAGTCATGTGAGCTACCTCTGGTTGAGAGTTTACTCACTTAGTCGCGTGTCCACTATTGGCGGGTATCTGTGCCAACAGCTCTCAGGCCAAGGGCCGCGTTAAGCGCGCCAACCTGACGCTGCAGGAGCGGCTGGTTAAGGAGATGTGCCTGGAGAATATCACCTGCATTGATGCCGCCAACGCCTGGATCGAAACGTTCATCAGCGACTTCAACCACCGCTTTGCCAGACTGGCAAAATACCCGAAAAACCTTCACCGCACGGTCTAGAGAGCCACCTGGAACTGGACGACATTTTCGCCTGGCAGACGCTTCGGACGCTCTCAAAAGCACTGACTTTTCAGTATGAAAAAATCCTTTATCTGGTTGATCCCACTGACGAAAACTCACGCATAGTCGGAGAAGAAATCCTCGCTTTTGATTATACGGACGGTACGCTCAAATTCCGCCATGGAAACAGAACAGTAAGCGTACAGCGAGAACCGTATTGACGGGGATGTGTTATTCAGTTGGCAGTGTGATGCGCCAGGGTAGCAGCTCGCTGACCCGGTTGACCGGCCAGTCAGCTATGACGTCAAGGACATGGCGAAGGTAGCTTTCTGGATCCACGCCGTTCAGTTTGCACGTCCCGATCAGACTGTACAGCAACGCTCCCCGCTCACCACCGTGGTCTGAGCCGAAGAACAACCAGTTTTTACGACCCAGACTGACCATCCGCAGCGCATTTTCAGCGATGTTATTATCGGCTTCGGCCCAGCCGTTTTCTGCATAGTACGTCAGGGCCGGCCACTGGTTCAGGGTGTACGTGAACGCCTTTGCCAGCTCCGAGTGTCGCGACAGCGTTTTCATTTTTTCACGCAACCAGCTTTCCAGGGTACTAAGCAGCGGTTTCGTTTTCCGCTGACGTTCAGCAAGCCGTTGTTCCGCCAGCATTCCTCTTATTTCCGCCTCCACGGCATACAGTTCGCCGATACACTTCAGGGCTTCCTCCGTCAGGGCTGACGGGGTGCGAACGTGCACATCGTGGATTTTACGGCGGGCGTGAGCCCAACAGGCGGCTTCCGTTATCCGGCCATCCCGGTACAGCTCGTTGAACCCGGCGTACGCATCCGCCTGTAGCACACCGCTGAACCCCGCAAGATGGGTCTGCGGATGGATGCCTTTTCTGTCGGGGCTGTAGGCGAACCACACCGCCGGTGCCAGCGCTGACCCGGCGTTGCGGTCATCACGAACATACGTCCACAACCGCCCGGTCTTCGTCTTCTTATTGCCCGGCAACAGCACCTGGACCGGGGTATCATCGGCATGGAGTTTACCGTCAGTCAGGACATAGTCCTGAAGCGCCTCCTCCAGCGGGGACAGCAGCCGGCAGCATGCATCCACCCAGCCCGACAGCAGTGAACGGCTCAGTTCCACGCCCTGGCGACCGTATATTTCAGACTGACGATACAGCGGTGTGTGCTCTGCATACTTTGAGGTCAGCACGCGGGCCATCAGCCCCGGTCCGGCGATACCCCGCTCAATGGGGCGCGAAGGCGCGGGGGCCTGCACGATGGCATCACATTTTGTGCAGGCATGTTTTTCCCGTACAGTCCGGATCACCCGGAAGGCGCTGCGCATCAGCTCCAGCTGTTCAGCGGCATCCTCACCCAGGTAACTCAGCGCACCACCACACTCCGGGCAGCAGGAACCCGCTGGCCGCAGGCGTTTTTCATCGCGGGGGAGTGATTCGGGGAACGGTTTGCGGGTGCGGGTCTGACGCAGAGTGCGCTGTACTGCCGGGTCATCCACCCGACCGGTCAGCGTATCGCTCTCTTTCTGAAGCCGGTTCAGATCGGCTTCCATTTGTGCGATACGGCGGGAGACTTTTTCAGAACGGCTGCCGAAGTTCATCCGGCGAAGTTTATCCAGCTGCGCCTGCAGATGGTCTATTTCGCGCTCCCGGTCTGCCAGCTTTTCCAGCAGGGCACGGTTCAGCGCTTCCTGTTCGGCAAGGCGCTGTTTCAGCAGAAGGATGTCGTCAGAAGAGATGTCATTCATAAGCCAGCATTTTACCAGGCTTATTCTGCGACAACCAGGATAAAGAAGCCTACAGCATGGTCAGGGAGGTCAGCAACCGCTTCGGCTGTCGCCAGTCGATGCCTTCCAGCAGCATTGCCAGCTGCGCCGGGGTCAGGAACACTTTGCCATCGCGAGCTGACGGCCAGGCGAAGCGCCCGCGCTCCAGCCGTTTGGTCAGCAGGCACAGCCCGTCGCCGGTGGACCACAGAAGTTTAACCTGACTGCCGCTGCGGCCCCGGAAGATGAAGACATGGCCGGACATCGGTTCGTCTTTCAGCGCCGTCTGCACTTTTGCAGCCAGCCCGTTGAAGCCGTTTCTCATATCGGTAATACCGGCAACCAGCCAGATTTTGGTGCCTGTTGGTAGCGGGATCATCGCTTCAGTTCCTGTATCAGCAGAGTCAGAAGCTTTTCGCTGACAGTGCCGTTGAGGCGGAGTGTCCCGTGCCGGAACGTTACCTCACAGCTGATGCTGAGCTCTGAGTCCTCAGCGGGCGGTTCTGGTTGTACGGCGGTGGCATCGAGAGTCACAGGAAGTAACTGAGGCCTCTCAGAGGAAGGTAATAGCAGCTTTCCCTCGCGCCACTGCTGGCGCCATTTAAAGAGCAGATTGGCATTAATGCCATTTTCAAACGCCAGTTTTGAGATGGATATCCCGGGTTCACAGGAGGCAGCAACGAGTTGCTGTTTAAACTCAGGAGAATAATTAGGGCAGCCTTTACGCCTGCCGGGAGTCATATTTTTCTGCATATCTGACACTTTGGTTCCCACTACTTATTTGGTGGACACCACTTTGTCGTATGCTTCAGATTATGACCAGACGGTTCACGCTGTACGCTTACACAGAACACTGAAATATCAGATGTTCGATAAGCTGGACTGCATCAGTCAGGGGCGCATCGTTGATAACAAAAGGCTTGACGCGGTGCTGAAGCTGGCGAAGGAAAAACAGGATGAGCTTGAAGCCGCAGGAAAAAGAAAGGCGCAGCCAGAGTATGCCTAAAAGGCGGGCACAGATTCAGGCTCAGCTCAGAGCCATCAATCCGGTTCTGGCTGAACCCTCTCTTTTCAAATCAAGCCTGAAAAAATGAGCTCACTGCCCTTTTTTCTTCATCAGAAATCAGCAGAAAGTGACATTTAAAACCGGGAAATCAGGGTGACATTATCAATAAGGAAAGACAGCGAGTATAATAGTTGTAATATCCGCACCTCCCCAGAACATCTGAATTTGTCTTTGACAGAAAGAACCGCGCTTCCGGCAGGAAGCCGGCCCCCTTGAAAACTCTCTTATCCTGTTAAAAAGCCTGATATGGTTCGGAGTTAGTCGGTGTTTCCTCCGGCAATAGTGCAGTTGGCTTCACAACAGCGTACATTATCACATCAGATTTATGCCAAAACGGCGTAACGCACTGGCCCACAAAAAGAAAATAAGGACGGTTACGACGCAGCAGCTACCCAGCGTGATCCAAAAGCCAAATCGCTGACAGAAAACAGGGAATAGTAAAAACATAGGTAGTGTCGGCACTACATACCAGAATGTATACCACGCATGATTGGCTAATTTTTTGCTGACTCTGTCCTTCCAGCTTCATCCACACGAGCACAAGCACAGTAACCAGGGGAAGCGCGGCGACAAGACCACCAAGCCGATCACTACGCTTGGCAACTTCAGAGATAAAAACAACCATTCCGGCGGTGATCGCGTACTTAATCAGTAGCCATAACATCATAAACCCTCACTAATCCTGTAAGTTAACGGCCCTGCACCGACCTATCTCCCCAGCGCAATCCCGGTTTCGCGGTGTCTGTTACGGCCGTATTTTCTCATGCCTCGTCAGCCACGGTGAGGCTCTTTCAAGAGCTGGGTTGTATGAAACGAAAAAACACAGCCAACAATAATTTACAAAATAACTTATTGACCCTGTATTTACTACAGGGTTTTTAATGCACATCAACAGGTGAGACGGCGATGATGCCGGTATCACCAGATGACCAGATAACCCAAGGAATATGACCATGAAAAACATCAAACTGCTTGCTGCTGCCAGTATGCTCTCCGTAGTCTCTTTCTCTGGCTTCGCCCAGTCAGTCAGTGTTACTGCTGACACACTCAGCAACGCGGAAGCGAAAATTGCCGCTATCGCCAAGGAATCCGGTGCTTCGTCCTACCGCATCACCAGTGCTGACCAGAACAACTTTGCCCGCATGACTGCAGTCCTAGATAAGTAACCCGGGACTGTACTACCCTGAACCTGACCAGTTAACGCAAGAGATGGTCGCAGAGCAAATAGCCGGACTGGCTGTCCCCCAGTGGGATGCATCTGGTTCCGCTGGCGACCTCACACGCAATCCCTCACTGTAACGTTTTCTGATCTCACCACGCTGGCCATAACAGATTGCCCTAGCCACTGCATTACGACCTTCTCTCCGGTTAAGCTGAGTCAGGATACGTCGGCGATAATACTCATCATAAATATAATTAAGAAGGTATAAATTGCTTCATTCGGCGCACTATTGTAAACGTTTTTTGGCGGGACAGGATGTACTTGTGTGTACGAAACCGAGGGCCAACAATAAATATTGATTTAATGCAAAGGCCCATATAAGATTGATTTACAAGGTGATGGTGCTCCACCTTTCCCAACCGCCGGTTTTTCAACACCGGATGATGGCGCCTGATATACAGATGAAGTTGTCCTCTTATAGGCATGTATGTCAGGTATAGCTATGCAAAATAAAACCACATTACCGCTTACCGCAGAATCTCTCTCTTTTCAAAGAGATAATCCGATTTATGTCTTCGGTCATCGAAATCCTGACAGCGATGCTATTTGCAGCGCGCTGGTTGTGGCTGACTGGCTTAATTACACCGGTCGTCCCGCAACGCCCTGGCGCCTGGGGGATATCACCCCGGAAACCCGTTATATCCTCAACGCTGCGGGTGTTTCACAACCCGATTTACTCACCGTCGATCTGACAGATAAAACCGTATGGCTGGTTGATTTTACGGATGCAGAGCAGGGACCGTCTTCGCTGATGGACAGCAACGTCATCGGCATCATTGACCATCATCGTATTGGTACCCTTGTTACCCGCAATCCACCGGATGTCTGGGTGCGGGCGGTAGGATGCTGCGGAACAGTAATTCTCTCAATTCTCATGCATGACATTCCGATGCCGCTGACTGCCGCTCAGGCTGTGTTGCTGATGGGGGCGATCCTCAGTGATACCGTTGCGCTGACGGGTCCCACCACCACCACTCAGGATCAGGAATCCGTGGCTGTTTTGCGGGAAATCGCCGGTATCGATTATGACCAGTTTGTGACAGGGCTGCTGCGAGCCAAAACAGATATAACCGGGCAATCCGCGTCGGTTTTACTCAATCGTGACGCCAAAAATTACCGGATCCATGATGTGCCGCTGTTGTTGTCACAAATTGAGGTCCGCGACATGGCTGATATTACTCCCCTGTTGCCTGAGCTACTGCAGGAAATGGATAAAACCTGCAAGGACAGCGTGCTGGACATGGTGATCCTGATGGTGACAGACATTACCAGCCGGAACTCCGTTTTGCTTTTTTCAGACAGCAGCCTGACAGGCTCCCGCCAGGTATCGCTGCCCGGCATGACAAGCCGGAAAAAAGAAATCCTCCCCTGGCTGACCAACCGCTTCGCTTCTTATAAGAGGTGATTTATGCAAATTTACCGGCATGCCTTGTTACTTGTACAGAATGAAACCGATGGTCTGCTGTTGCTTGAGCAGGCAGAACGTCTGGCAAAAGAGATGGGCACCCGTATTACTGTCGGGCATCTCAGTGCTGACTATAGGGAACTGGATTATACCAGTGACTCATTAACCAAAGACCGTCAGTCCCGCGAAGTTATTGATGCAAAGGCAATGCTTAGCCGTCTGGTGGAGTCCAGCAGTATTGATATCAACGTCAGGTCCATCGTCAGCATCCATCGTTTCCGGGACGTTGAGGCCGTTGTTCAGCATGAAGATATCGATCTGGTCATGCTGGGGCATGAAAACCGCCTGTTCGGGGTTTTTTCCTCCTTTTCTTTCGAATTCATCAATCACCTTTCTGTTGATGTTCTGATTAAACATATTCCAGCCCCTTAAAAGAAGGTCAAACTTATGAGCTTTGAAATTGAATGTATCATCGCAAGAGAAATTCTGGATTCCCGCGGTAACCCGACCGTAGAGGTTGAAGTGACTTCTGTAGGGGGCAGTATGGCCCGTGCCTCCGTTCCTTCCGGTGCCAGCACCGGCTCCCGTGAAGCCATCGAGCATCGCGATGATGACAAGACACGTTTTGGCGGTAAAGGTGTTCAGGATGCGGTCCAGTGCGTCAATACCGAAATTAACGATGCCCTGCAGGGCTACGATGTACGCCGCCAGAAAGAAATCGACAACTGTCTGATTGCCCTTGATGGCACAGAAAACAAAGGCCGGCTGGGTGCTAATGCGATCCTTGGCGTATCGCTGGCAGTATCCCGCCTGGCGGCACAACTATCCTCTACCCCGCTCTACCGCTATCTGGGTGGCGTCGGCGCGAATCTGCTGCCGGTTCCCTGTATGAATATCATTAACGGCGGAGTTCATGCCCGCTGGCAGGGCGCTGATTTTCAGGAGTTTATGATTGCACCATGGGGAGCCTCTTCCGTACGCGAAGCTATTCGCTGGGGCAGTGAGGTCTACCAGGCCCTGCGTCAGGTCCTGCTGGAAAAAGGTTTATCCGCCGGCGTGGGCGATGAAGGCGGTTTTGCACCGGCCGTTTCCTCAAACCGTCAGCCGCTGGAGCTTATCGTGGAGGCAATTAGCAAGGCGGGATACCGCCCAGGCGAAGATATCGTTATTTGCATGGATCCGGCCTCCAGTGAATTCTACGTCGATGGGAAATATACCCTGCGTACCGAAAATACCCGGCTCAGCGCCGACGAAATGACCCGCTACTATGAGCAACTGGTGAAGGATTTCCCGATAGTCCTGATTGAAGATGGCCTTGCGGAAGACGACTGGGCCGGCTGGCAGCTCCTGCACCGCGCGCTCGGCGATAAAGTTGAGCTGGTTGGCGATGATATCTTTGTGACCAATGTGAAATATATCCAGCGAGGTATCGATGAAAACCTGGCCAATGCCGCATTGATCAAACTGAACCAGATAGGCACCCTGAGTGAAACCATCGAAGCCGTCCAGTTGTGTCAGGATAACAACTGGGGAACCTTTATTTCGCACCGGAGCGGGGAAACCGTGGACAGCTTCATTGCAGATATGACCGTCGGCCTGCGCGCTGGTCACCTGAAAACCGGTGCACCCAGCCGTGGGGAGCGCATTGAGAAATACAATCAACTGATGCGTATTGAAGATGAATTAGGTGATGCCGCCATCTTCGCCGGTAAAGCCGCCTTCAAAAAACGCTGATTCCGTCACCCTTCCCGTATGCTCAGATACGGGAAGGGGTAGGGTGGTTCTGTGAACGGAAAAATACTCATACTGTAACAGCAACGGGGATCCAGGCAAACTGTCTGGTTTTCCTGATCGCTGATGCCTTTTTTAATATACTGCCGGATGATACCAGTGCCGTTGTAATCGCGCTGTTCATCGGGAGCGGTGCCCATCTTCTGATGCGTCACCTCCTTGACCGGAGTCCAGGTAAATCCGGGTAATCAGTACAAACAACTCAACGGGTTCAGGTCCTTCCGGTTCAGTTGTGGGTGACAGACAGGTAGTTGTTATGGGGAAAATTATTTTACTCCGCCATGGCGAAAGTTAGTTGAATCGCAAAATCGTTTTACCGGATGGGAAAATGTCCCGCTGATGCTGAAAGGAGTGGAGGAAACCCGGCGCGCAGCAAACCTGATAAAACGGTCCGGAATCAGTGTGCCACTACAATCATAGATGGAGCCTGCACATCCGTTCTGAACCGGGCAATTCATTCGCTCTGGCTGATAATGGAAGCGCTGAATCAATTGTGGTTACCGGTGGACAAATCATGGCGGTTAAATGAACGTCATTACGGTGCGCTTCAGGGAATGAACAAAGATGAAGCCACTCAACAGATTGGCCAGAAAATCGTTTATCACTGGCGGAGGAGCTATCGTGGTATCTCCCCTCCGTTGCCGGATGCACCTGCTTCACTTCATCGTGAGGCACGTTATCGTCATGTGTCCCTGACGGATTTGCCGGGGGAGAAAGTCTGGAAATGACGCAACGAAGGTTGTTGCCTTACTGGCACCACGTCATTGTCCTGCGCGTCGCCAGTGGCGAAACCATGTTGCTGGTCAGTCATGCTAATACACTGCGTGCGCTGACCATGTTTATTGAGCAGATTGATGAAAATAAGGTTCCCGATCTGCATGTCCTGACGGGAATCCCCGTACTGTATGAAATGAATGAAAAACGGGCCATCACCGCACGTTATTCCCTTGAATGACGGTCTGATGGTGCCCTGATTTCAGCGAGGTGGTATGTACAAATCATTATTCGCGGTGGTGATAGGCGGATCGATCGGCTGTGTGATCCGCTGGATACTGTCCATGCGTCTCAATGCACTTTTCCCCAATCTTCCACCTGGTACCCTGGTGGTTAATCTGGTTGGCGGATTTATCATCGGTATGGCACTGGCCTTTTTTGTCCGGCAGCCTCACCTTGATCCCGCCTGGAAGTTTTTTATTACCACCGGCATATGTGGCGGTATGACAACCTTTTCCACCTTTTCTGCTGAGGTGGTGGTGTTACTTCAGAATGGCAATTATGCATGGGCTGTCATTTCCTGTACTGACGCACGTAACTGGCTCGCTTCTGATGACTGCCACATGGTTTCTTTGTGATGACACTGCTGTAAAAGCATATGCGCCCATACACTTAACCGCGCCATGTCTCCGGCAGATTTTCATTTTATCGCCATAACAACATACCTGACCTGCCGGGTCAGGTATTTCCGGAGAAGGGTGTATGGAGATGCTCCCTGAGAATATCGTGAAGGGACTTTCCGAAGCCGAGGTGCAGACCCGGCTGGGTCAATGTGGCTATAACGAAGTGCGTGAACAGCCTCCGGACCAGGTGCGTGCTATCCTCAAACGTCTGCTGGGTCCCATCCCCTGGATGCTCGAAATTGCGCTGGTACTTGAAGTGGTTCTGGGAAAGACGACTGAACCAGTGCGCGCTCAGACAACGACGAACCATCCATTCACCTCATTCGGAGGTCACAGATAGTCGCTGTCTCACACGCCGAATCCCCTCCTGAGTTCACCACGATCCAGCAGGTCATGGCGGCGTCCGGCGCCATGATCCTAGCAGTCGCAACCGGCAGCGACGGTCATCCCCATATCCGCGGGTTGCAATCATTAGTCGAAGCACTAGGCGATGATACGGCAGGACTCGTCAGGGATACGGTTTCCAGTGAAAGATTAGACTTATTGCTGCCGGCAGTAGTGTCAGCGTTGCCAGTGTGGCTGAAAGCAGCCCACCAATAATGGCAAATGCCATCGGTCCCCAGAAAACATCCCGGGCAATCGGCAGCATCCCGAGAATGGCCGCCGAAGCGGTCAGCATGATGGGGCGTGAACGGTGCAGCGCGGCGACTTTGATCGCCTCATCCGCAGTGAAACCATTTTTCATCCCCACATCCACTTCGCTAATAAGAATGACGGCATTACGGATGATCATCCCGGCCAGTGCAATGATCCCCAGCAGCGCCACAAACCCCATCGGTATGCCAAAAGGCAGCATAGCCACAACTATCCCAGGCAAACCAAACGGTGCCATCAGCAGGGCCAGCAGCATCGACGAAAAGCGTTGTAACTGAATCATCAGCAGTAACAGCATCACCATCAGCGTGACAGGCAATACCGCATACACTGAGCTGTTTCCTTTCTCCGATTCCACAACCACTCCACCTTCCTCCACACTGTAACCCGGCGGGAGACTCTCCCGGAAACCGGCAACCACCGGAGAGAGTGCCGATGACACGGTCTCTGCACGAACGCCGGGCGCGGTATCCGACTGAACCGTGATAAACGGCAACCGCTGCCGACGCCAGATAACCGGATCATCCAGCGTCCATTCTGGCGTGGCGACCTGTCCCAGGGGAACTTTATTCCCGGTCGATGATGTCAGCATCAGAGCATTCAGTAACGCCGGGTTTTGTCGTGAGGCTTCATTTCCCCGCAGCACCACATCAATCTGGCGGTTACGGTCGCGCAGGGTGGTCACGGTGGTTCCGGAAAACAGCGTGGCAAGCGTTCCTGCCAGTGACTGAGACGTCATGCCGGTGGCACGCGCCTGCGTCTGATCCACCCGCAGACGGATGACCCGCTCCGGTTCACCGGACGTCAGATTGACACCCCGGGTATCGGGATTGCGGGCAATCATCCCTGCCAGTTGCGTGGCCAGTTCACGTACACGGGTATTATCCGGCCCGGATACCCGGTATCTGACCGGCCAGCCCACCGGAGGGCCCAGCTCCAGTGTGGATACCCGGGTTGTGAGCGTACTGAAATCTTTCGACAGGATCTGCTCAAGCTGTTTCTGCAGCCGGTTTCTCGCCGCTTCATTTTTCGCCACTACGACCAGCTGGGCAATGTTCTCTTTCTGCAGCAGAACATCCATCGGCAGATAAAAACGCACAGCGCCGGAACCGATGTAGCTTGAGTAATGGTCAATATCAGGATTATCGCGCAACTTCGCTTCAAACTTCAGGACGTCGCGGTGCGTCTGTGCCTGGCTGACATTCTGCGGCAGAGTCAGGCTCACCAGCAGCTCCGGGCGATCGGACGCTGGGAAAAACTCACCCTGCATCAGCAGGGCTCCGCCCCCGGACAATATCAGTATCGCCAGGGCACAACCGAGTGTCTTGCGCCGGTGCTGCATCACCCGGTCGAGCAGGCGGGTATAATGACGGTGAAAGAAACTGTGCTTATGTGACTGATGTGAATGCTGTTCCGGCAGTAACCAGACGCCGGTAAGCGGCGAGAAAAGAACCGCAACCAGCCATGAGCTCAGCAGCGCTGTCAGTACCACCACAAACAGGGAGTAGCAGTATTCTCCTGCGCTCGATGCCGCAAATCCCACCGGTATAAATCCGGCAATCATCACCAGTGTCCCCGTCAGCATCGGGAACGCGGTGGTACGAAATACCTGCGTGGCGGCCACACTCAGGGCATCGCCAGCCTCAAGCCGCGACACCATGGCTTCTACGGTGATCATGGCATCATCAACCAGCAGTCCCAGTGCAATGATCAGGGCACCGAGGGAGATTCGCTGTAGCCCTATTCCGGCCAGTTCCATCCCGGTAAATGTCATGGCCAGCACCAGCGGAATGGCCACGGCGACCACCAGACCTGCCCGGCTGCCCAGCGAAACAAAAGAAACGGCCAGCACAATAATAACGGCCTCAACCAGCACCTGGACGAATCCTCCCACCGCGTCACTGACTACGGCCGACTGGTCTGCCACCTTCTCCACACTGATCCCGTAAGGAAGATGCGTGCGGATCCTGTCCATCGTCGCGTTCAGCGCCCGACCAAAATCAACAATATTTCCACCGCGAGCCATCGAAATCGCCAGCCCGAGTGCTGGTTTACCGTTAACCCTAAACTCCGGTGAGGGCGGATCTGCCTGCTGCAGTGTGACCGTGGCCAAATCGGTGAGTGGGATAAAACGGTTTCCGGTATGCAGCACAATTTGCCGCAGGCTGTCCACGGATGTGAAGGCGCCACTGACTTCCACCGACATATTTTCCTGTGATGTCCGGATACGTCCGGCGGGCGTGACGGCATTCTGTGCCTGCAGAGCCGCCGTCACCTGCTGAAGATCGAGTCCCATTCCCGACAGTTTCAGTGGATCAAAAGCAATCACCACCTGTTGTTCGCTGTCACCCAGCAGCGTAACTTTCCCTGTTCCCGGAACAGCCAGCAGAGATGTCCGGATATCATCGACGGTATCGCGTAACTGCCGGGGAGTGAAGCCGTCCGACGTGAAGCCATAAATTGTGCCGTATGTATCATCGAATTCATCATCCACGGCCGGGGTGGTGGTGCCGTCCGGCAGGGATGCCCGGATGTCGTCCATCTTTTTCCGCACGCTATACCAGATACCCGCAACCTCTGACGGCGGTGTGTCATCACGCAGGTTCACAAAAATCACCGACGAGCCCGGACGCGTGTAACTCTCGATATAATCCAGATGTGGGATTTCCTGGAGCTTCTTCTCCAGCGTGTCGGTGACGAAACTGACGGTATCTTTTACCGTTGCGCCCGGCCACTGTGCCGACACCACGGCGGTCTTAATGGTAAACGCCGGATCTTCGCTGCGCGGCAGATTTAGAAAGCTCATGACGCCTGTCACCGTGACCATCAGCATCAGAAAAGCCACCAGTTGTCGGTGGGCCAGTGCCCAGGCAGAAAGATTAAAACCGCCGGAAGCGTGCATAACATTTTTCATTTTTGGTTCTCCGTCAGCACGTTTTCCCCGTCACGTAACTGACTGACCCCGGCAGTGACCACCTGTTCACCGGCTGTCAGCCCTTTGCGGATGAGCACCGAATCGGTCATATAGGCCGCAATGTCAACGGGTGTCAGGCGCAGGCGATTTTTGCCGGTGTCCACCACGAACACTGCCGGTTTCTGTTCTTTCCTCGTCAGGGCAGATGCCGGTACCTGAAACACTTCACTGCCGCCCAGGGGTAATGACCCGGTGACCGTCGCCCCCATAGCCATTACCGCGGGTGCATTCTCAAGGTCATAGCGTACCCGCCAGGTCCGGGTCTGTGTGTCGGCCTGCGGGCTGATGTCACGCAGCGTTCCGGTTACCGACACCGACGGGTTATCCGCCATACGCAGGGTGAGTGTCTGCTGCTGTTTCAGGGTGTCAGCCAGAGCCCCCGGTACGCTGAAGACCGCATCACGGGCCCCTGACTGCGCCACCCGCAGGATTTCCTGTCCGGTGGTCACTACCTGTCCCGGACCGGCGCTGACGGTGGTGACCACCCCGGTAACCGGTGAGAGCAGTCGCGCATACCCCAGACGGTCCGCTGCACTGCTCAGGTCGGCCTGAGCGCTCTGCAGTTTTGCTGTTGCCGTGTCGCGGTTTGTGCGGGCCTCGTCAAGCTGAACCCGGGCAACCGCACCCTGCGGGGCAAGCAGCGTCATGCGTCGCAGGTTTATCTCAGCAAGCCTGGCGCTTGCCTCGGCTTCCTGTACTGCCGCCTGAGCACTGCGGTACTGATTACGCAAATCGGTATCATCCAGTTCAGCCAGTACCTGCCCGGCAACCACTGACTGCCCCACATCCGTGAGTCGTTTCACCATCCGGCCATCGGTACGGAAGCCGATAATCGTCTCTTCATGGGGCAATATTTCACCGGTCATCAGCGTCTGTCCGCCATGATTGCCGGCAGATACCTCCGTGGTCATCACCGGTCTTGGTGGGACATGGCGGGATACCGGCTCATTATCACAGCCGGTCAGTTGCAGGGCGAGGGCGAAAACCAGGGCTGAGCCCCGTCGCCAGAAAAGCAAAGACGCTATCAGGGGGATGAATGAATATGATGGCATGGCAGCCTCCGGAAAAAATGCTGCCATGAGTAAACCGCAGGTGTGTCCAGATACGTTCGACGAACCATCAAGATTTGGTCAAGAAAAGTGAAAAAGAAAACTCATACGGGCAGTTTCACCCGAAACAGGAGTCCGTTCCCCTCTTGCGGGATACTGGCGGTCAGCGTTCCGCCGTGAGACTCACAAATGGCTCTGGCAATCGACAGACCAGTCCACTGCCTCCTGAATGACGGGAACGGGAAACATCAGAACGGGTAAACCGGTCAAACATCACCGGCAGAAAATCCGGTTCGACGCCCGCGCCGTAATCCCGGAAGGAGAACGTCCAGTAGCCTGACTGAACGGAACCCTGTATCGTTTGCTTCCCGCCTTCCGTCGCGTAACGCAGTGCGTTCTCCATTAAAATGGTAAAGACCTGTCCGATTCGCAGCGGGTCCGCACAACATTCTCCCGGAGGGATATCCGTGTCGTAACCGAAATGCCCGGCGGTAGCCTGTGGCCGTAGCCAGGCAATCTTTTCCTGCAGTAATCCGGCGGGTGAGAAGCGTTGTTTATTCAGCGTAAGCTGCCCTGCATCAGCCAGTGAGAGCAGGTGCAAATCATCAATCAGACGGCTGAGGCTCAGGAGCTGGTTCATCACCATATTCATCTGCGCTTTATCAGCCGGGAATACGCCGTCCATCATTCCCTGTAGACGGCCCACCGCGGCCGTCAGTGGAGAGCGCAGTTCATGCGCGGCTGCAACATGAGATGCCCGTAATTCCCGGTCATAACGTTCAAGTCTTTCGGCCATGGTATTGAAGTTCTGCGTAAACAACATCAATTCAGAGGGCGCACTTGCATCCATTTTTGAGCGAGTGGTAAAACGCCCCTGCGCTATCGCTGCGGAGGCTCGCGTCAGCAGACCGAACTGCCGGGCGAGAGGCCGGGCGGCCAGCAAACCGAGCATAATTATCAGCGGTGTCACAAACAGGACCAGCCCTCCCAGCGTCAGCCAGTCTGTTGACGCAATGGACGGATCTGAGAACTGCAGTCCGTACCAGTCATCAATAATTTCATGGTAACGGATGCGATTAAGATCGGGATTTTCCCGCAGATGCAGAAATTCCTGTCGTACCGCCTCCGGCATCCGATGCTGTACCCAGGCATCCAGCAGGGCAAAACGCAGCCACATGCACAGGGCGATAAGCACGACACTGCCGGCCGCCAGCGACAACACCCTGACGCAAATCCAGCGCCATAATGAACGGGACTCTCTTTTTTTCATGGCTGCAGATACCGGTAACCGATCCCTCTCACGCTGGTCAGCACACCGCTGACCCCCGCTTTTTCCAGTTTGCGGCGTAGGTTATAGATGTGTGTATCAACCACCCTCTCCAGCGCATCACTTTCCGGCAGGCAGTGTTCAAGCAGCGTCTGACGGGAACAGAC
>OKVR01000138.1_pt1 | contig 37262 bp, 35 predicted proteins | sample 1606891 | NCBI WGS metagenome assembly OKVR01 (sample SAMN03281011, study PRJEB24777) | human gut metagenome | isolation source: fecal sample PR176 from 1 month old male Indian infant, caesarean delivered... | place: Singapore | collected 2006-01-13 | reverse complement strand
TATCAAGGTTGGCGTTTCTGGGCGTTACCCCATCATTCCACCAATCGAATTGTTAGTTTGCAAATATACTGTTTCACCTCGCTTTCCAATTTACACCTAAGCTTTTCACTTAGGAACGAGTCGCACCGAAAAAGTAGTTGTGAATGCTGAAATTCAGCTTGTCATAGGCTTTGTCCCGAACCTGATACTGGCCGAAAGGCACATTACCGATGGCGAGGTCATAGAAATCCCGCCTGTCGGTGGTTTCAAACCCAGCCACAGTGATGTCGGCCTTGGGATAGAGCTGTTTTGCAATCCGTCCGCTGATGGAATCCAGCTCCACGCCATACAGACGACTGTTTCGCATTTTCTCCGGCAGCATACCGAAGAAGTTGCCCACACCGCAGGACGGCTCCAGAATGTTGCCGGTCTCAAAGCCCATGCGCCCCACCGCTTCATAGATGGCCTGGATAACCGTAGGGCTGGTGTAGTGGGCGTTCAGGGTGGAGCTTCTGGCGGCAGCATATTCCTCCGGGGTCAGCAGCTCTTTCAGCTGGGCATATTCCGCAGCCCATGCGGGTTTCTCCGGGTCAAAGGCATCAGCAAGACCGCCCCAGCCCACATAGCGGGAAAGGATTTCCTGCTGCTCCGGCGTTGCCTGTCCGGTGGTTTCTTCCAGATGTTTCAGCAGTTTGATTGCTTCGATATTGGCCTGGAACTTGGCTTTCGGACCGCCTTCGCCCAAATGTGCATCGGTAATACGGAAGTTCTGTGCATTGTGGCGCAGGTTAGCCTTGTATTCCTCATAAGAAGCTTCCTCGGCAGCTCTGGCATTGGGGAAGGTCTGCCACTGGCCGTTTACCGGAATGGAAACCGGGTGTTCGTCCAGCACTTCCTCAAAGGTTTTCTCCGGCTCTGTCACAGGGGCTGGTGGCTCTGGCTCCTCGATATGCAGCCGTTCCACCACCACATCATAAGGCAGATTGTTCTTGTCGCCAGGATAGACGGCCACGGTCTCGGAATGGAAGGCCGGGGATTCGGCAGACGGTTGGGGCTGTTCCTGTCCAAAGCCATCCAGCTGACGGGCATACATCCCGCGCAGCAAAGGCGCAACCTCATCCCAGCGAATATACAGCACAGCCAGACGCTTTTCCTCTGCGTCCAGGACTTCCAGCTCCATGCCCTGTGCCGTGGTACGGTAATCGGCAATATCACCGGTCTCCAGATCCAGCGTCTCGATCTCACGGGGATAGGCTCTGCTCAGCCAGTAGGCGATCTCACTGTTGCTCCTGCCGGATTGCAGCAGCGTGGAAACCTGTTTTTTATCTGCTTCATCCATCAGTCCATGGGCCAATACATCCCGCAAGTCCTGATCTGCCTTGTCCGGGTCAATGGGAAGAAACTCGGTATAGTAAGCATTGCGGCGGTCTGCCCGAAGCAACTGCTCGAACTGTTCTTTGCGCTCTGCCCGGTAGATGGGATATACCATGCCGGTGGGCAGAAGCTGCACGGTGTCATCCCGCAGCTCGGTGATCTGATAGGCGTCATCCTCGATATACACGGTATCTCCCACGGCATAGACCGGGGTAGCAGGGTCATAGGAGGTTCTTTGCGGAATAGGGCTGCGAACGGCGTCATATTCCTCATCGGAAATGGAAACCTCGGAAGTCTGTTCTGCCTCAGCAGCTGCAATCTGCTCTGCATCCGACATTACTCGCTGGATAAACGGGTCATTGTCCAGTTTTTCCGGGTCTGCCACCTGGCCATTGACGATCCCTCTTTCCTCCAAGGCTTCCCGGATGGCGATAGGGTCGATGTTGTCAAAACGGTCCTGTTCTTCTTCGGTATAGAACCTGTCCTCCTGAATAAGCTGGGCAAGCCTGCGCTGTACCTTGGGCCAAGGCAGCTGCATTTCCTCCGGGCTGCCGGCACGGACAACAAACAGGCTGTTACTGCCGCCGTATTCCTGAGCCAGCCATGCGGCGGTGTCTTTCTCCCTTGCATGGTCCTTCATATAGCGGACAACGGCGTGTTTACTCTCGATATTGCCGTTCCATGCACAAAGGGCAGAATCAATATCTTCCTGAGAGAGAGGACGCAGCAGCTCATGGAGTTTGGGATAGGTTTCGTCTGCCACTTCCCGGTGCAGCCACTGGCGAAACTCCGGCACATCAGAGAACAGGCGGATCAGCTCTATATCGTGGGAATCAAGAATGGTGCGGCGCACAGCAGCATTACACTCGATCATAGCGTTTTCATAATCACTATGGCCGCAGGCGTTGCGGTATCTGGTGTCCTGGGTAACAGCTTCCATCACGATGGGCTTGTATTTCTCATACAGTTCCCGAATCGTAGGGGTTGCCTGTTCCGGCTCCATATCCCGGAACACTCTGGTTCCATCTGCGCCAAACTCTGCTTCCTGAGCATTGATGTGCTGTTCTGCCTCATGGTCGATGGAGAGCATGGAATACTCCTGACGCTCTCTGCCGCCCTCCGGGACAGCGGAAATAGTTACATCATGCTGATCCCGCAGATGTTCTACAACCTGCTCCAGCCGGTTTGCCGGAAAGCCGCACATTTCCACACGGCCACCGCCGGGGATAGCGCGGGTCGTGAGATGGAAGTCCAGCTCCGCAGCGGCAGTTTTGGCATCTTCACCATACAGTTCAAAGAAATCGCCCATCTGATAGAGAACTATGTCATCCGAGTGACGCTCCTTGACCCCGTTGTATTCCCATATCTCCGGGGTCGGCTGCTGGGCTTGCAGGGCATCTTCTTCGGCCAGCGCTTTTTCTGCCTGGATTTTGTCATACTGCGCCTGTTCCTGTTCAGTGAGATAGCGTCCCTTTTGAATCAGGCCGGTAATCCGTTTGGCAACTTTCTCCCATGTGAAATGCATATCCGGGCAGCCGTCTTTTTTATAGTGCAGACCCTTTCCATCGTGATCTTCATTACTGCCCATAGCGCCGGACAGGGCGTGAGAGTGACCGCCGATGCCGTACTCAGATTTCAGGAAATCCACCTTTTCCTTATCCGTATGGGGATTTTTGAAAAAGGTGAAAATGCGGCCCTTGCCGCCCTCGATACCGCTGCCGCCGGTCATGGCTGCGTCGATCTCGTCCTCTGTGATGAACTGCTTGACCGCAGGAACATCTTGCATTTCAGACGAAAAACTCTTGCGGGGCAGGGACAGGTCTTGCAGACTTTCCCAAATCTCTCTCGGTTTGTGGTAATGGAACCGCAGCAACTCCCGATCCTGCTGGTAGGCCGTCCAGAAAGCAGCGTATTCTTCCGCAAGGGTCTGGCGGAACTCCGGGCTATTCAGCTGTTCAGTAAGCCATGCGGTTTCTTCCGGGAACCCGGTCCTCTGAATACCGGACAGACAGGACAGATACCCGGAATCTCTGGCTTTATCGCTGAAATCGTGGTACAAATGCCAAAGTTTTTCCGCAAGGAGGGAGCGTTCATAGCCTGCCGCTTCTGCAAGCTCCACATTGGAGGCAAACTGGCCACTCTCCAAAAGCTCCCCGATACGCTCTGCGGCGCTCTCCCAGGAAATGACCTTGGCAGACCTGTCATAACGGACAGACTTCCCATGAGAAAGATGGATACCATCCTCGGCATACCATGCGCTCACGCTGCCAAGGCCATTGCCGCCGTGATACAGCGTTTTCAGTATCTCGGCAATCTCAGCGGTGGTTTTCTGCTTTTCAAAGGCTGCAACCACGCGCTCTCTCTGGCGGTCTGTATTGCCGCCCAAACGCAGCACATGGTCAATATCATTTTGGGCAAAAGAAAAAGCAGAGGATGTATGCGCTACATTCTCTGCCTCATCTATAGATTGGATCTGTTCTGCTTCGGAGAGGAACAGGTTTAGGGTCAGCTGTTGATAAGCTCCGCCATCAGGATCTCCTCTGCCTGTGCTTTGCAGGTATTCATCAGCCCCACCCACTTCATGGGATCGCTGGCTTTCAGTTGCTCGGTGGCTCCCGCTTCTTTCGCCAGCTGGGGCATCATCTGCTCCAGTCTGCTCTGGGCGGTCTCGTCGATCTCCAGAAGGTGCTGGTACAACTTCTCGCTCAGCAGCATCTGGTTGTAGAGGATGGGACGGTGTTCTTTCAGGTAGGTTTTCCTCATCCTGCCGTACTTGCCCAGGGGTTTCTCCGGCTGCTGGCTCAGCTTCAGGTCGGGAATCAGATAGTCTCCGTTCTGGATGTAGGTCATGGGATTGTTCATCTTGCTTACTCCTTTCTTGGTTGGCTTCGCGCTCTGCATTTCGGACGGTAACGCCGATCTGCCGCAGCACCTGCTGGTTGATCTGGCTGACCGCTGTTCCCAGCGCCCCGATGGTGGACGGGGTATTGAAATCAAAGATCGCCATGAAATCTTCGTGGTCGAAGTAGCGTTCCGGCTCCAGTCCGCAGCGGGACATCAATGCGTAAGTGATGCTGACGGTGGCGGCTGCCTTGAACTGCACTCCGATGTTATACTCATCATATTCCTCCAAAAAGGAACCGTCAACGATGTAGAAGAAGTCCTGCTGATGCTCCGTCCAGTATTCCTCAGCCAGTTTCCCGGCTACCTCGGTAAGTTGTCCGGCAAGGTCATCGCCGGAAACATCATAGGTACGCTCCAGCATGGCCTGCACGGAATCAAGATGGCGCTCCTCCAGCTGCCACAGCCAAGGGGTACGGGAATGTTCACGGGTTCCGGTGTCGGAAATATCGAACACATAGCGCAGGCGGGGTCTGTCCCCGGAATCATCCACCAGAGCGATCCCCTTGGAACCGCGCCTTACATATCGGCCCATCTTTTCATTCCACAGGTCGTACTCTGCACAGGCGGTAGCGTCCGGGCGTTGGGCATAGATCAGCAGCTGTTCATGGAATGGATACTTGTAAAGGCGGGCAGCGGTGGTCAGAAATCCCGCCCATTCCTGCCAGCTGCCTGTGAGCTGGGTTGCCACATGGTCGGCCATCTGCCGGTAAAATTCTGTTTTGGATGGCATGGTGTTTTGTCCTCCTTTCAGTTTTGGGTAAAAGAAAAGCAGGAAACCTTGAAAGATTTCCTGCTGCTTATACGTTTATTACCTATTTTTTTGCCAGAATACAGATATGATGTTTTTTGTTTTTATGATCGATGGTGATTTCTGAAAATCCTGCTTCAGTTAGAAAAAATTCTAACTGCTCTACAGTATAAATTTTCATGTTGTCAATGATTTTCAACCACTTATCATCCGCTTTATTTGTACCATCGGATTCATTCACAATTAAAAAACAGCCACCTTTTTTGAGGATTCGGTACACCTCTTTAAAACTTTCAAGAGGTCCTGGCCAGAAATATACGGTTTCAAATGCTGTAGCCAAATCAAAAGTGTCTGCACTAAAAGGAAGATTCAAAACATTTGCATGAGTAACCTGCAATCTTCCGTTTTTAATCGCTTGCTGATTGAACTGTTTTGTTTTTTGGACAGAAACCTCAGAGTAATCTAAAGCATGCACCGTTGCAGCCGGAAATCGCTTTAATAATTCTGCTGCATTTCGCCCACCTCCACACCCCAGATCTATGATTTTAGATGGGTGCAATTTTGTAATATGCTCCATCCCCCAATCCGAAACAGCAGCGTGGCCTTTATTCATACTTTTCACCATAAGTTCGCCCAGCAAGCCTTCTGGTTTTCTTGTGCTATTAAATAATTTTTTTACAATTCCCATTTCCCATTTCCAACCCGTTCTTGATATATTTATATCTTTTTCCTGTATTCGATTCCTAAAATAAACAACCCAGTGATAAATATGATTAAAAAACAACCGATGGGAACAGCAATACCATGTTCAAGCATGGTACAAATCAATCTGCCCGGTGGTGTTATCCAACTCGTTACGGGATTTAAGATACAAGCCACCAGCAGAATAACAATGCCAATCGTTCCACTCAAAGTTAAAAAACCGCCAATTAGTGTTTTTTTCATAGCATCTACCTCTTTTTATATCCGAAGATATTACCGGTTAGCATTAACTAACTATAAATATACCACAACAGTCAGTAATTATCAAGTATTTGCTTATTCATCAAAATCCGGGTACAGTTCCAGCTGGGAAAACTCGGCGTCGCTCATAGCCTGGAGCTTCATCAGGGCGCTGTCCGTCAGCTCCCGCAGTTCCGTTTCCTCCGGCGAAAGTTCGCCGCGCATCTCGGTCAGAGCCTCCATCAGCCCGGTGCGGCTGCCGGTGTTGTAAATGCACATCAGGTTCATTTCCTCAAAAGTAAAGTTTCCCATATCAAATCTCCCTTTCCGCGCTCTTTTTGGGCGCTGCCTTTTTGCGTTCCGTCCGGGGCTGGCTTTTCAGCTGCTCCATGACGGACTTTTTCTTGTCCCGTTCCTCTCGATGGGCGGCGGCAGCCAAATCCATAAGAGAAATAGGCTGGCCACTGCGGGCCTGCTGTTCCAGCTGCGCCACGGTCCGCTCTTTTGGGCCGTTGTTGATGATGCCGTCAATCATGCCGTAGTCATCCTCCAGCATCATTTCCGCATTTTTCAGCGGATTGTCCGGCAGGAATCCGGGAATCTCGGTGAAACCAACGCTGTCGCAGTAATGACAGGATACCTTACCGTCCTGCTTGATGGCAACGATGTCGCTGACGCTCATGGACGGACTGTGAAAATCCACCGGTTTTTGCAGGTTGAACTGCTCATACAGCGTTTCCAGCTGCTCCATGGCGCTGCCGGAACCGTTCAGCGGGGCGGTGTAGATCATGTCATAATTGTTTCGGTCCACAGCCAGATTGTGCGATTGCAGCCAGTCCAGATTCATAAACCGCACATTCTGCGGATCGTCCCGGCTCACCTGATAAATGGCAAAGCAGCTGCCCTCATGGGCAAGAAATGCCTGCTCTCGTTCCATCTGCCGTTCCTGTCGTTCCAGCACCTTTTCATGGAACGCCGGACTTTGCTCCCATTCCTCGTGTTCCACACCGAAAAGCCCGCCATGCTCCATGATTTCCTCGGTGTCAAACACCATGCTCTCCGTGTTATCTTCATGGAGAAGATAGACGGTCAGACCGGCAGCGTCCAGTTCCAGCGCCCGTTCTCTGGTGACAGGCAGCATCCCGTCATAGAGATAGCCGTATTCCTGCATATCCGAAACAGATACTTCGCTGTCGGGCATGGGGTACTCATCCAAAGACTGCTCCTGAGCATCGGGCAGCTGGGTGGCGGCAGTTTCTGCGGTCTGCTGGCTGACCTGTTCCTGCATCTGCTGACAGGCTGCATCCTGCAAGGTCTCAATCATAGACAGCGGTGCATCCTGAATCGACGGATTTTCCAGTTCCAGCCCCTCACAAATCTGCCGGACAGCGGCGGAACGGGACAGTTCCGGTTCATCCAGCTGGCCGCCGTCCAGTTCTTTCATGGTTTCCTTGTCATAGAGGGTATAGTCCCAGCCAGTATCGCACGGCTGAATATGCAGATAGGTGGCATCGTTCAGAAGAAACAGGGCTTTCTGCGGTATATCCGCCTGTTCCGGCTCCTGTTTGGCGGTCAGGTCAATGCCGCGCTCCTTACAGATTTCCTTATAGTGGCGTTCAATGTCGTTAATCAGCTCACAGGAAGTCTTGTTGATGGTCTCCAGACTGGCTCGCAGCTCCTTCAGTTCCTTGCCCTTGGACCAGGAAGCGATGTAACCGAAACTGTTTTCCCCGGTCTGGATGCCGAAATACTGGCAGACTGCATAGGAAATGCTTTCTGCTTCGACTTCCTCTGTGCGACGGTCTTTTTTCTGTTCTTGCAAAAACTGCGAGAGGGTAAGCATACCGCCGTTAAAATTCAGTCCGTTCTCATCTGTAAAATACAGCCTGCCTTCTTCTGAAAATTCTAACGGAGCAGTCAAAATAACAGAGCCAGCGTGGTTCACCACCACTCTTTCCTCAACACAAATCGGGAAACCGGGGTCATCATCCGAACCGCGCAGGTCATAGCAATAAACGCCTTCGGGCAGATCATCATGGGAAATACGCCCATTGGAAAACAGGGCGGGTTTCTCAAACAACTCCACCTCCTGATATTGCTGGTCATTGTCAATCTGAATCTTTTTCTGATTATGGAGCTTGCTGTGTGCGATTTCATGGACAGCGGCGGAAACAGTCTGCACCTCGCTCATGCCTTCCCGGATGGCGATGCGCTGGCGTTCGGGTGAAAAATAGCCGTCCATGTTGTCCGCCATCGGCTCAAACTCGATGGGAACCGGGGCAGAGCGCCGCACCGCCTCCAGAAACGCTTCATAATGCGGCACAGTCCCCGACAAGCTGGATGCCAACTCCGGCAGCGGCTTGCCGTCTGTCTGGCTCACATCAAACACCTTGACCGGGCGAAACATGGGGATTTCGATTTCCTTTTTCTCCATGACCGCCTTGCCGTCTGCATCCAGAATGGGGGCATGGGTATCCGGGTCGCGCTTCATTTCCTCGATTTTCTTTTTGTAGGGCGTGGGGGCGATGATGGTAATGCCATGCTCACCCTTTTTCACATGGCGCTCAAACTGGTTTTTCCACTTGTTGAACCCGGCCACCAAAGTGGCGTCCGGCTTCTGCATATAGATGAGCATGGTGTTGTTTACCGAATAGCGGTGGAAGCGGGACATAACGGACAGATAGCGCATATACTTTTCACTCTCGAACAGTTCCTTGATGCCCTGCTCGATGCCATCTGTGATTTCCCTTAGCCGCTCTCGGTTGGTGGATTTATTCTCAGCCATGATTTTCAGTCTCCTTTCCAAATGTGTGATTTCTGCTGTGTGTTCTGTAATCCATGCCTTTTGTTCTTCTTCATTTTCGTAAAGAAAAAGGTCCAGCAGGTACTCTACATAGGTTTTCTTCTGGATCGCTTCCACAAAGAGGGGGTGTGGTTCTTCCTCCGGTGTGTGAGGAGAATAGGCATTCTCCCATTTTTTCAGCAGATAGTAGTAATCGGACAGTATGCGATAACACCGCTGCCGGTCCTCCCGAAACTGCTGCGTCTCGGTTTTCTGGCGAACATAGTTCCTCCGGGGAGGGGCCTGACTGTCATAAATAAGGCCAAAATCCTGCGCCAGCTTCTCGGCGGCTTCCTTGGGGGACAGGTTGTAGAGCCGGGAAGCCAGGTCGATCACATCGCCGGTGGCTCCGCAACCGAAGCAGTAGAAATATTCCTTGTTCAACTTCATGCTGGGATTTTTGTCATCGTGAAAGGGGCAGCAGACCATGCCGCCCCTTTTGACCTCAATCCCATATCGTTCTGCGGCCTCCCGAATGGTGATAGACTGCTTGACCGTTTCAAAAAGATTGTCCATATTTACTCACTGTCAGCTTTTCTAACAGGCGGTCTGTACCCGGCAGCCTTGGCCCGTTCACTGGCAGCCTTGCGGCGCTCGGCACTGTATGGCTCCCGGACGGACACACAGCGTTTGGGGACCGTAAAATTGTGCTTATCTTTTTTACAGACCTGTTCCGGGTGTTTTTTGGAAAGGCGGGTCAGCTTCTCCATCAGTTTCCGGTCATGGGTATAAACTTCGGCGGTGTCCTCGGCCTGGTTGTAGAGGAGGATGGTTTCCTGTTCGTAGAGGGAAAGTTTCATCGTTTGCCGCCTTTCTGCCGGTCAAACTCCAGCTTGAAACCCACATACTTCCCATCGTCCACCAGAACCACCGTTGCGTCGTAGGTCTTGCCGGTTTTTTCCGAATACAAGCCGCTCACATGAGCGCGTCCCTCTTTGAGCAGCGCTGTCACAATAGCCTTGGTAGGCTGATTACGCTTCATTTCCCACCACTTGTTGTTTTTCCAGATGGCAAATTTACAGGATTCTGTCTGGCAGAAGAACCCTTTTTGCAGTTCCGCCACATCACCGCCGCAGCGAGGGCATTTGCCCACCGCTTCGCGGGGCGGCGTGAACAGGTACTCAGTCCCCTTGATGACCTGATAGGTTCCTACCAACTCCCGGAGCATGGCGCAGATCCCGCCCATGAAGTCCTCCGGGGACAGCTCGCCGCGCTCGATCTCGCTTAAACGGTGTTCCCATTCAGCGGTCAGCAGGGGCGATTGCAGCTGTTCCGGCAGAACGGTAATCAGGGACACCGCATCTTTGGATGGCATGAGCTGCACAGCTTTCTTACTCTTTTTTCGCTCCAAAAAGCCGGTGGACACCAGCTTTTCCAGGATACCGGCGCGGGTGGCCGGGGTCCCCAGACCCTTGCGCTCGGCATCGTCCGGCATTTCCTTTGATCCGGCAGTTTCCATCGCGGAAAGCAGCGTATCTTCGGTGAAGTGTTTGGGCGGGCTGGTTTTGCCCTCCTTAACGGCAGAGCTGGAAAGGGGCAGCGTCTGACCCTCGGACAGTTCTGGCAGACGGCCTCCGTCCGGCAGGGCCTTGTCCTCGGTTTCCTTGTCCGGCTCCGCATTTTTCAGCCCAGCGCGGTAGGCAGCGTCCAGCGCCCGCCAGCCGGGGCGCTTCACCGTTTTGCCCTTGGTGGTAAACTCCGCACCGGCACACTCCACGGTGACAGCAGTTTCTGAGTAAGTATGCGGTTCCGCCACCGCGCACAGCAGGCGCAAAGCTACAAGTTCCAAAATCATCCGTTCACCCACCGGCAGGCCGGACAGGTCTGCGCCATGAAGATTGCGGGTAGGAATCACCGCATGGTGGTCGGTCACTTTCTTATCGTTGATGACCAGAGCCTCATCGCAGGAAATGGCGATCCCTTTGCGAAACGGCATGGCGTTGGCAACCAGATTGACCAGCACCGGCAATCCCTCCGCCATATCCGAAGTCAGATAGCGGCTATCCGTGCGGGGATAGGTGCAGAGCTTCTTTTCATACAGATTTTGCAGATAATCAAGCGTTTGCTGGGCCGTATATCCCAACAATCGGTTGGCGTCCCGTTGGAGGGTAGTCAAGTCATAGAGGGCGGGCGGCTTCTCGGTTTTGTCCTTGCGCTCCACCTTTTTCACTGTCACATCCGCACCCTGACAGGCAGTTTTCAGCTGCTCGGCGGCAGCCTTATCCGCCATGCGTTCCCCGGAAACGGAAAACTCAGGTAGCTCCAGGACTATCGTGTAAAACGGAACCGGCTTGAAGGTGTCGATCTCGGCTTCCCGTTGGACGATGAGGGCCAGCGTCGGGGACATGACGCGCCCAATATTCAAAGTGCGGTGGTACAGCACGGAAAACAGTCTTGTGGCGTTGATACCCACCAGCCAATCCGCCTTGGCGCGGCAGAGGGCCGCCTGATGCAGACCGTCATAGTCCGCACCGGGGCGCAGATTTGCAAAGCCCTCCCTTATGGCGGAGTCCTCCATCGAAGAAATCCACAGGCGTTTCATGGGCTTTTGGCAGCCTGCCAGCTCATAGACGCTGCGGAAAATCAGTTCGCCCTCGCGTCCGGCATCACAGGCATTTACCACCTCGGTCACATCCGGGGCGTTCATCAGCTTTTTGAGAACATCAAACTGTTTCTTTTTATCTTTGTCCACCACCATCTGCCAATGTTCCGGCAGAATCGGCAGGTCATCATATCGCCACTTGGCGTACTTGGGGTCATAGCTGTCTGCATCCGCAAGACCGGCCAGATGTCCCACGCACCAGCTGACACGCCAGCCGTTGCCCTCCAGATAGCCGTCTTTGCGGACAGTCGCGCCGATCACGGCAGCCAAACTCTGGGCAACCGACGGCTTTTCAGCGATTACCAGTTTACATCCCATCATCTTCATCCTCCCATTCTTCCCGCACAGATGTGTGCAGTTTTTTCTCAATGCTGTTTTCCTCATCCAGCAGCAGGTCATAGCCGAACCGGTAGTCATAGCGGTACAGTTTCCCCAGCAGATCGTTGATAAGGATACGGCAGGCCAGAATGACACGGGTTTTGTCCACCTGCATCAACCGGTAGCGTTGATAATTGCTGTAATATTCCTCATGGCGGCAGGTACGGCGGACGGTTTCCTCAAACAAAATATCCACCGGGTCCTGGCAGCCGTCCTCTTTTTCACATTCCATACAGTTCAGAAGTTCCATCACCATAGGAAAGCTCCGTTCATCCATTGGGGCTTCTTCTGCCAGAAAACCTACCAGTGCAGACAAAAGCAGGCGGGCGGCTGTCTGTTCCCGGTCTGTCAAAACCGCCATTGTCTGTGCGGCATTCGGCAGGAGCCTTTCTTCCACAAAATCCGCCGCGTCTCCTGAATAAAGCTGACGGATGGAATCTATGGACAGGGGAACCGCTGCGGCATCCAGGGAGAAATCAAAAGGTTCCTCCCGTCTGGGCTTTTTCCGAAATTTGCTCCACACAGTTGAGAGAATGTCGCGGCCAAAATACGCGGCGATCACCAGCAGGTCAAAAACCGCAAGCAGCTTGATAAATGTAATCAGAATACTCATTTTTTCCGTTTCCTTTCTTTGAGCCAGCGTTCCATCTCACGGTGGCAAATGCCCACGCAGGGACTTCCATAATTCCCGCAGCCATAACAGGGGTGGCTTTGGGGCAAAGAGGGAGGACGGGAAGTTTCCTTCCCGCCCTCCGGCCTGCGTGTCATCATTCGTTCATAGGGACTGTCTGTGAAACGAGTCATTTCACGCTGTCCTCGTCATCTTCTTCTGCGCTGCCCCCGTCAGCGTCCGGCTCGCCCGATTCCTCGTCCTCCAATTCGATTTCTTCCTCATCCGGCAGTTCCTCGCCGTCCTCATAGTCATAATCGTCTGGATTGCTGCTGTTTTTGTGGTTGGCCTTACCCTTAATGAATTTGAAATAGGTAAAGGCAGCGCCGCCCATCACAGCCAGCACCAGCAGCAGGACAACCGGGTTTAGTCCTGCGGATTCTTTTTTCTCAGGCTCCGCAGGTTCCGCAGGCGTTTCCGGCTCCGCTTCCTTGCCGGTACAACCGGTCATGTCCGTACTGCACACCTCGCATTTGGTGTTGACCGCACCGGCTTCGCATTTTTCTGTGCAGTTGCAGACAACGGGTGGTTTCTCGGCGGACTGCCCATCCTCCATCAGCGCCATCAGGTCAGCTTCATCCACCTGATTTAAGAAATGGACGGCGGTTTCCTTGTCCTCGTTAGCCCGGTCAATGAGGATGTAAAAGTAGTTGCCCGCCTTGGTGGTGACGGTAATCAGCTGCTTGTTGCCGCCGAAATCATCTACCAGCGCCGCGTTGCCCTCCGGGGTCAGGGCAGGACTGTCCTCGGTTTTTTCCACCACCACATTTTCATCGTTGGTGGCATCCTCTGCCGGGGGCTGCTCCGTTCCCTGGGCAAAGGCGGTCACGGAAAGGCCCATCATCAGCACCAGGGCGGCGCAGAGGGCCGAAAAGGTCTTGAAAATTCTCTTATTCTTCATGGGCGGTGTCCTCCTGTTCGTTGTAGTCGGCGGAGGCAGCGGCCATGCCGGGGACCGTACCGCCGGAGAGCATAGCGTTCAGCTGCTCCGGGGTCAGCCGCAGGGCGCGCACCATCTGGACGATCTCCAGATTTTCCGCTTCGGTTTTCTGCGCTTCCAGCGTTTTCAGCTTTTCCTGATACTCTGCGATTTTCTCACGGGTTTTCGTAATTTCCCGGTCAATGCGTTCAATTTTCGTAGCCATAATCAATCACTCCTATCAAAAGATTTGTCACCAGTTCATCAGGCCGTAGCCCTTGATGCACTCATAGTTCACATCGTAGCTTCTGATTTTGCAGGCATCGCCGCTGTTTCCCTCTACGGTATAAACGCGGCTGCCGTCTGTGCCGATGACGATGCCCACATGGTCGGCGCTGCCGTCCAGGTCCCAATCGAAGAAGATGGCATCGCCGGGGGCGAGGTTGTCATAGCCCCGCGCGCCCCATTGCCCATGTGACTGGAACCAGGGTACACCCTGGGATTGACAGCCCGCAAAGCGCGGTTCAGACAGCCCCATCTGGCCGTAGCACCAGGACACGAAGCAGGCGCACCATTCCACGCGGGAATTGAATCCGTACCAGCTCCAGTAGGGCTGACCGCCCACATTTCCTACCTGACGTTTGGCCAGTTCCACCAGCTCCGGGTTGCCGGGGCGTGTGCCGTTTACAAACTCCACACCCTCCAAACTCTCGGAATCACTGGTATTCGTGGAACCGCCGCCGAAGATCAGCGGCTTGTTGCCCAGTGTCTGCCGGTACACCTGATACATCTCTAGCTGTTCCGGGGTCAGCAGCTCCGAAGCCACAGAGGATATAGGCTTGCTGGTGAGCTTCACATTGAGGATGTAGTAGTTGTAGGGAACCTCAACGGTATAGCTGTTGCCCTCGCTGTCCGTTCGGGTTTCCGTCCGGTAGCGCACCTCGACTTCCTCGGTGAGCGTAAGCTGATACTGTGCATCAAACACACGCTCCAGCTCCGCCTGTGCGCTCTGGCGAGTATAGCCCTGCAACACAGCAGACAGATAAGCCGCCAACTCATGGGGGTCATGCCCGATCATATCCAGGTCATAACGGTATTCGTCATATCCCGGATGGCTGATCTCAATGTTGTCGATCTCAGCTTGCAGCGCCGCTTCCTTGGCGGCGTAATCGGCCTCCACCGCCACCAGCTCCAGGTCATCCGACGGATAGGTAGAGCCGGAAATGGCAGAACCAATGCTCTGCGCCATCATGGAGCAGGAGGACATGGTGTTGAGCAGCAGGCAGATGAGCAGAAAAATCGCGCCCACAAGCAAAAAGCCTTTTTTGTGGCGCATAACAAATGCTCCGGCCTGCTGTGCCTTTTCCTTGACCGTCTTGGCGGCCTTGCCGGTCTTTTTTGCGGTGTTGGCGGTGTTTCCGGCAGCTTGACCGGCGCGCTTGGCGGCGGCGTATTCCTTTTTGATGGCCTGCTTCTGCTGCCAGCGTGAAAACGGATTACTGGTAAGCTGGGGATTTTCCCGCAGGGACTTTTGATACAGGGCGTTTACATTGGCCTTTTCCAGCTTTTGTTCCGCCTGTGCCGCCTTGCGGTATGGCTTCAGCTTGTGGCTGCGGTAGCCTTCCCGGACCAGCCGCGCACCGGTTTCAACAGCTTCCTCGGACTTGTGGGCGCTCTCCACGCCCACATTGTCCTGTTCCGTTTCACGGATTTCCTTGTGGAGTTTCCCCAGCGCCGCATCTCCCGGAGCATCCCGGACCGCATGGGACAGCTTGGAGGGCGGCTTTTTCTTGTCCTCCAGCACCAGTTTGGTAGTCACTTTGCCGGTCCCCAGGTCCACCGCTTTTTGCCGCACCTGCTTTTTCGGGATTTTCGCCTGCGCCTTGTCTGCTTTGACGGCGGCCCGGTCTACTTTACGGATGGGCTTCTCCAGCGCCGGGTCAGCCCGTTCCTCGTCTGTAAAGCGCAGGCGCGGTTCCTTACGCATACCAGCCACCCGCCATCAGGTCATCCAGCAGCACACAGGTTTCCGCATATACCGGAATCTGAATGGTTTCTGCCGGAAAGACCGTTGTGGACAGGAAAAGCGCCATCAGGGTTCCTCTTGCCATGTCCCGATCCTGAATCGGGCTGCCCATAAACAGCTTGGGAACATCCGGTATGCCCTCTGTCCAGATATGGTGAATCCGGGTAAATCCGGCATAGCCCTTGGGCGTGAGATTTTTTGCTGTCTTTTCCTGCTCATAGCAGTAATGGACGGCGGCGCGAAGCAGTTCCACCATCTGCTCACATCCGCTGACAGCGGCCAGAAGCAGACCTGCGCCTTTTTCAATTTCTTTCTTTGTCATGCTGTTCATCCTCCTTTTTTAAGTCCAACGGCTTGGTGGTCATGATACGGTACAGTTCCGTATTCTTGGGGAAGTGGTCCACAAAAGGCAGGATGGTGGAGCCGTAGAACAAAAGTCCCTCGCCCTCGCCGGAGTGGGTCACATAGGATAGCTGGTGCGGGGAAATGCCCAGCTGTTTGGCAAGAATCTGCCGGTCTCCGCCCGCCTGGTTGAGCATATACACGAAGTCGGAGTTTTCAAAGATGTTCTCAACCTCGCGGCTGCTCAAAAGGTCTTTGACATTCTGTGTGATACCAGTCGGGATGCCGCCCCACTTGCGGAACCGCTTCCAGATTTCCACTGTATAGGCGGCGGTCTGTTCCTCTTTCAGCAGCAGGTGCATCTCGTCGATGTAGTAACGGGTGGACTTGTGGGCGGCGCGGTTGATGGTGACGCGGTTCCACACCTGATCCTGCACCACCAGCATCCCGATTTTCTTCAGCTGCTTGCCCAGTTCCTTAATGTCATAGCAGACAATACGGTTGTTGATGTCCACATTGGTTCGGTGGTTGAACACATTGAGGGAGCCGGTCACATAGATTTCCAGCGCTGTGGCGATGTACTGTGCCTCTTTTTCCTCCTGCGCCCGCAAGAGATTATACAAATCCTCCAGAATGGGCATATTCTCCGGGCGCGGATCGTTGAGATAGTCCTGATAGACCAGCCGCACACAGCGGTCGATGATGGTTTTCTGCACCGGCTGCAAGCCCTCCTTGCCGCCCACGATCAGCTCGCACAGGCTGAGAATGAAGTCGGATTTGAGGGACAGCGGGCTTTCATCATCCGAATAGTCCAGGTTCAGGTCCATGGGGTTGATGTAGTTGGTGGAAGTGGGCGAAATTTTGATAACCTGCCCATGCAGACGCTCCACCAGCGGGGCATATTCCGCTTCCGGATCCAGGATTTCCACCTCGTCGGAAGTCAGCAGGAAGCAGTTGGCGATCTCGCGCTTGGCGCTGAAGGACTTGCCGGAACCCGGCGTACCGAGAATCAGGCCGTTGGGGTTTTTCTGCAGCTTGCGGTCCACCATGATAAGGTTGTTGGACAGGGCGTTGATGCCGTAGTACAGCGCCTCTTTACCGTTCTGGAATAATTCCTGTGTGGTGAACGGCACAAAGATAGCCGTGGAACTGGTGGTCAGCCCCCGCTGAATTTCGATCTGATTGAGACCCAAAGGCAGGCAGCTCATCAGCCCTTCTTCCTGCTGGAAGTCCAGCCTTGTCAGCCGGCAGTTGTATTTCTGCGCGATGGAGCTTGCCTGGAACACATTGTTGTCCAGCTGGCGGGGGTTATCCGCCGTGTTCAGCACCAGGAAGGTAACAAGGAACATTCGCTCGTTGCGGCTCTGCAAATCCTGCAAGAGCTTTTTGGCCTCAACACCATAAGTGGCAAGGTCGGAGGGAATGATGTCTATGTCGTACCCGGCACGGACAGCCTTTTTCTGTTCCTCGATTTTGGATTTATCCAGATCGGTGATTTTTTGTTTGACCGTCTTGATGGCCTTGATCTGATCCACTGACTGGATGTGCAGGCTGACAATCAGGTTGGATTCCATATCCAGAAAATCGGCCAGCATCCGGTCATTCAGCTCTGGGGCCAAAATTTGTACGAAGCTGACGGCTCCGTACTTCTTGCCCATGCGGAACTGCTTGCCGGTGCGGAACTCAAAGGAGCTGGGGGCGATAAAGTCCTTGGTGGACAGGCCGCTGGAGGGGAGCCAGTCCCACTCAAACCGGAACGGCAGCTGCTCGTCCATGTGGAAGATACCATGCAGTTGGGCAAGCCGCGCCTTTCCGTCCAGCGTTTCCGCCGCCACGCCCAGCCGCTTGAAGTTATTGAGAATGTCGGTCTCAATGCGCTCCAGACGGGGCTTGGCCGCCTTGATGCTGTCCGCGTCAATGCCAAAGGTGAGATACTTGGTTTTGATCAGGCCGTTATTTCCCTTTGCCAGCTGGTTTTGCAGCATGGTCATGTATTCGATGCGGATGCTGTCAAAATCGTCCCCCTGGAGAGGGATGTTGATGGCGCGGGCAAAGGTTTCCTCCGATGCTGCAAGGTTCAAAAAAGACAGCTCAAACTGAATCGAGCTGTCGAAGTAGTTGAGGAAATCGCACCAGCCCTCGAAAATCGCGGTTTTATCCTCGTTCTGTGAGAGCTGATAGTTGATGTCCTGAAATTGAATGGTTTTTGTGTAGTGACCGTCTGATACCCGGCAGATACCGTCCGGCCACATTCGTTCATAAGGGATACTGTCCTGTGCCGATTTTTCCTTTTTGTCCGTGCGGTTTGCGCGGGCAATCGCAGCTTCAATCTGCTTTCTGTCGGCGCGGGACAGCTTTTTCTTTGTTTTGACCGGCTGCACAGCTTTTTCCTCGTTTTTTCCGAACAGCCGGTGCAGCCAGCGTTTGATTGCCGTAAACAATGTGTGACACCTCCTCGTCGAGATTTGCCTGCCGCTGCAGCACGGCATAGAAGTTATTGGTGCGGTAGGGGCGCTGCCTGGGGCGGATCACCGTGACGCGGATGATATTGCCCACGATCTTTTCCAACGGCTGACCATGCTTTTCGTACATCGCCAGCAGGAAGAAAGGCAGCATCACGAACATCATGCACAGGGCTGCCGTACTGTTCCCGGCAGAGCCACGGAGCAGAAAGAACAGCGGTACGCCCAAAAGCGCCCCTCCGCCGAAGCAGACTAACTGCCGCTTGGTTAAGTTGAAAGCAACCTTGGTTTTGACTTTCGTCAGGTCTTTGGGTACAGGTACATAGGCCATAGAAACTCCCTCCTCCTTAATGAGCCTGGAATACAGCTTTTGCAAGGCTTCCGGTCTTAAAGAGGGTAAAGCACAGTAAAACCGTATAGCCCACACAGCTCCAAATCGCCATAATCACATCTTCCTCGGTAGCGATGCCCTGCACCAGTACAGCATAAATCGCCACACAGACAATGATAAGAAATGCCTGGAATCCCAGCGCCAGCAGGGAGCGCAGATAGTTCTGGCCCATGCCGCCCCATTCCTTGCCCATCATGGCAGCCATGGGGATGGGCGCAACGGATGTCACAAGGTAAATTTCTATCATACGGCCATAAATCACGATGAAAATGCAGATATACAGCGCCCACATGGTAACGCCGATAAACATACTCTGGAACCAAAGCCCGAACAGCGGACCCAAATCCATTTCCATCAGCCGGGGTTCCATGTCCGTAAGGACAGAGGAAATATCAATGGCGGCATCCGAAGAAATGATCCCGGATGCCTGTGCCACCACGCTCTGCGCCATATCGAACACGCCCATGACGATATTCCATGTATTCGTGACAAGGAGTATGGCTGCGGCTGACTTGAACACCCACTTGAAAATCATCCAGGTATCCACATCATGCAGGTTGTTTTTATCGGTAATCATCTGGATTAGTTCCAGCGTCATTACAATCGCCAGAATCACACCGGCGATGGGAACCATAATGGAGTTGGAGAGGTTCTGGATCATGTTGAAAATACCGCCGTTCCAGCCCTGCGGTGTTTGCCCAACCTGCACGGATATATCTCCGACCTGCTGGTTTACAGAATCGAACATCCCGGACAGGTTTCCCATAATGCCGCCTACCAGCATTTCCTTGAGCCACTCAGTAAGCGCGTCCAGCAGAAAATCCATACAGTGCGACCTCCTTTCAGCCCCTCCCGATTATTACGGGAGGGGCAAGGATTTTCCAGGGACAGTTTAGACGGTAAACAGACCGGAGAGCAGGGGTACGAGGACCATGCCGACCACGGCGACGCCAGCGCCAGCCATGAGCTGTTTTATCCCCAATTAGGTGTAAAACTCTGCTCGATGGCGGGCGGCGGCGTACAAAAAATCTATATGGTGTTTTTAAGAGAACCGTCCCGGCGGGACAGGTCAGGCAGTGACCTGTTCCACCTCCGGGATGGGTTTGAGATTAAAATGAATTTCGATAGAAATGTGTCTTGTTTTATCTTCGTCAATGCGCTCATGCACGACGATTTCTTTGATTAAGCGGTTAAGGGTGGCTGCGTCCAGCTCTGTGATGTTGGCGTATTCCTGAATGGCTTCCACCCATTGTTTTGCGTCATTGGCAAGCTGGACTTCATCGGACAGCCGCTTTCTGCCCTCGGACACTTTTGTTTTAAGCTCCGTCTGCTCGGTCTGTGTCTTTTCCAGCATGGTGTTGAAATTCTGCTCACTGATACGCCCGGCAATCATATCCTCATAAAGCCGCATGACCATTTTGTCCAGAACCTCAATCCGTTCCGCATCCCTTGTAAGGGAGCGTTCCATTGCTTCCCGCTGTTCTCGTTGCTCGGCTTCGCAGGTATTTGTCAGGCGGTCTGCAACCGCTTCCCCGTCCATCAAGGCAGCTCTGGCACATTCCCGGATTTTCCGCAGCACATGGCTGTAAAGGGTGTCATAATCAATCCGGTGCTGGGTGCAGTGGTTCTTTCCAAAGGCATTGTAGGTCTTGCAGGAATAAATCCGCTGGGGATGTTTTGCGTTTGTGTAGCGTACAGTCAGTGATTTCCCACACTCGCCGCACTTTATCAGCCCGGCAAACAGGCTGATTTCGTTGGTCTGTCCCGGACGCTGCCGGGATTTCAGCTTGTTTTGCACAATGTCAAAGCTCATGCGGTCAATCAGCGGTTCATGCTGTCCCTCCACCACAATCCAATCCTCCGGCTTCTTTTCCCCAATCGTACCGATTTTGAAACGGTAGTCCTTTTTCTGGGAAGCAATCGCCCCAGTGTAGACGGGATTCATCAAAAGGTCTTTGATAACGGAGAAGTCCCACATATACCGCCCGTTTTCCGGGTCTTTCTTTTCCCATTTGGTGCGGATATTGCGAAGCCCCCGTTCCCGGTTCCACCATGTAGGGCAGGGGATTTTTTCTTCCTCCAGCCGTCTGCGAATATAATTCGGACCATGACCGTTTAAGGCATACCCGAAAATCAGCCGCACAATCGGGGCGGTTTCCTCGTCAATGAGCAGATGGTTTTTGTCCTCCGGGTCTTTCCGATACCCAAACGGGGCAAGACACCCCGTAAACTGTCCTTTCTGCGCTTTCAGAAGATAAGAGGAATGGACTTTCTTGGAAATATCCTTGCTGTACATCTCGTTCAGGATATTCTTGAACGGGGCAATGTCGTTGTTATCCCGCAGGGTGTCGATACCGTCATTCATGGCGATATAACGGACACCGTTTCTTGGAAAAAAGTCCTCAATCAAATGCCCGGTTTGTAGATAATTACGCCCCAGTCGGCTAAGGTCTTTCGTGATAACAAGGTTGATTTGCCTGCGCTCAATGGCTTTCAGCATTCTCTGTAAATCAGGACGCTCCATATTAAGACCTGTGAAACCATCGTCCTGATAGACTGCAACAACCTCCCATCCCTGCTTTTCGCAGTATTTTTCCAGCATATCCCGCTGGTTTGCGATACTGGCACTTTCGCCTTGCAGGTCATCGTCCTTTGACAGTCTGCAATAGACCGCTGCACAATAGCCCCCGGCAAGTGCCGACCCTATTGTTCTGTATTCCATTTCGTTCATCATAGCCATTTACCCACACAATCCAGACGGTATCTGGCTCTGCTGAACCTCATCTTCATTATACTTCAAATCTTTCTTTTTAGCAAGGTATTCTTTTGTATTTGTCTTTCCGTATTTCTGGGAAATCAGGCTGACGAACACATCGGTTGCGTCCAGTTCCCCGTCAAACACGGTTGTAACATGAATCTCTGTTTTGTTTTTTGCCATAGGCAGTTATCCTCCATACATGAAAATAGCCAGACAGAGTGCATCGGCAACGAAGTCCGGCAACGGGCTTCAAAAGACCTTGCAAACAATCTCAATCTGGCGATGGTTACTATTTATACTTTTCTTTTATTTTTCTGTTGTTTTGGTTGTTATAAGGGAGAAAAGCCCGGAAATAAGGGTTTTTCCCCGGCAACCGGCTCGGCAACGGGATAGCAACAGGGGGTGCAACGGGCTGTCATTTTCAGAATGGAAGCTCCATCTGTTCTGTGACCTCCACAAAACCGTCCATCGTTTTTTCAGACGGGTTGCATAAGTCCGTTGCCGGATTTTCACGCTCCCAGCCCTTTTGTCTGCCATATTCGGAAAACATTCTTGGATTTGGGAAGTACCGCCAGCCGGAAATGCACTGGTTCATTATCTCGTTGATTTCCCGGATTTCCCATTGCTTCGGTTCGTCAAAGGCATGGTTCAAGGCTTCCTTGTAGAGCTGCTTGGAACAGACCATGCTCCCGGTGTACTTATCAAGATACGCCTGTATCATTCCGGCTTTGGTGTCCTCCGGCATAAAATCCCGCTGGTGTTCTTTGAGATACCGCTGCATGGCGGGGCTGAAAGCCAGCTTGAACCTACCGCTTCGGTAAATCTCCATCGCTTCCGCCCACATCTGCTCGATATAGGCTCTGGAAGCAGCTTCGTCCTCCAAAATGTGAACCTCGGCTTGCTCCGGGTACACCATGACCGGGATAAAGCGGCGGTTGCCGGAACGGTCAAGGGGCAGGAAGTCAAGGGCATTGGAAGTGCCGCCAAATACGCACTGACGGGGGCGGTCTGCCGGGTGGGTTTCATAGGGTATCTTGTAAACCTCTTTCTGCCGACTTAAAAATGACTTGATTTCCTCAATGCTCTTGGCGTTGGTGGTTGCCATCATTTCCGACATTTCGATAATCCAGTGACCTTGCAGCTTGCGATACACATTGTCATCATCCAGCTTCCGCAAATCATCGGAGAACCACTCGTCCCGGACTGCCAGCAGACGGAAGAAGGTGGACTTGCCAGCCCCCTGACCGCCGACCAGACAGAGCATGATTTCAAACTTGCACCCCGGCTGAAAGGCTCGTGAGATAGCGCCCATCAGGAACAGCTTCAACGCTTCATAGGTGTAATCGTCTGCGTCAGCCCCCAGAAAGTGCCGCAGGCAGAAGCGGATTCTTTCCGTCCCGTCCCACACAAGGGAACTTAAATAATCCCGGATGGGATGGTACTTGTTTTCATTCGCCACAATACCGATGGCGTTATCAATCTTTTTCTCACTGGTAAGCCCGTAGGTTTCTTCCAGATAGAGAAGCAGATACTTCATGTCCGTATCATTCAGGGCGGTGCTTTCCCTGTGAAAACCGATGGGCTTTATGATGTCCTTGCGGTCAGTCAGGATGTTGTATGCGATAGCCCCGGAAAGCAGCGGGTCACGTTGGAATACGGTCAGGCAGTTCCGTATGCTCTGACGGACACCGCCTTTCTCGGTGGTTTCCAGCCCCGCCTTGATTTCCTCAATGCTCTGGGGCGGCTGCATGGCGTTCATGGTGTTTTTTAGTTCTTGCTGCGTCTGCGGCTGCAAGCTCTGCCATTCGCTGTTCAAGCTGTATCACATCCTTTCCGTAGTCCGTAATCAAAGCCGCTTTTTCCTCTGTCTCCCCGAACAGCAGCACATCCAGCAGATATTCCACATGGTCTTGCTTCTGTAAGGCTTCCACAAACCGGGGATGAAAGGCTTCCTCCGGGGAGTGCGGGACATAATCCTTTCTCCATGCCCGGAGCAGGTGGAGATAATCGGCAAGAATACGGAAGCAGCGGTTCTTTGCTTCCTGAAACTGTTCCTCCGGGGATTTCTGCCGGGGCTTGGGCTTTTTTGCCTTTCCCGGCGGCTTCCAGTCCTCATAGGAAAGCCCGAAGTCCTGTGCCAGTTGTACGGCGGCTTCTTTCTTTCCCAGCCCATACAGGGCAGCGGCAAAATCAATCACATCTCCATCCGCACCGCAGCCGAAGCAGTGGTAACGCCGATCCAGCTTCATGCTTGGGGTTTTATCGTTATGGAACGGGCAGCAAGCCATCCCGTTCCGACCTACATGGATTCCATAATGCTCCGCAGCCTGTCTTGTTGTGACGGACTGCTTCACAGCTTCAAATACATTCAAATCTATCCCTCCTTGAAAATAAGAAAAGCACCTGACATTCTCTGATTGAAAATGGCAAGTGCCTGTTAAAGTTCCATATCCTGTTGTTTGTGTTTCTTCTGTGCCGGGGCGGTTCTTTGTGCTTTTTTCTCGTCAGCCTTATCCTGCAAGACTTCTTTGATAGGCTGTTTCTTGGGCGGCTCTTTGCTTTCTTCTGTGCCGGGTGTTGCTTTCCGTACCCAGTAGCGGATGTCCCGCAGTTTCCTCAAATCAGCCTGCACCTCGGTCAGCGGTGTTTTCAGGGCTGCGATTTCTTCCAGAAGCGTTTCCTGCTCCTGTTGCAGCTTCTTTTGGGTGCTGTCCTTATCGTCTGGGTGCTTGGCAAGGTAGGCAGTGGCTTTCTCATACCGGGCAACCTCCGGGTGTTCCTGCTTGAATTTCTCCTTTGTTTTCTTAAAAAATATTTTCTGGTACTTTTCATAAACAGGCTTACATTCCTTGCAGGCTGTCCGGCTGGCAAGAATCCCGTCAATCACTTTGCTGCGGGCTTCCTTTGGCTTCATCTGATTGCGGTAATCTGCGGCTGATTTCCCGGAAGATTCCAGAAAGGCTTCTAAGTCCTCCACAGTAGAAAGCCCCTTTTGCCGGAGATAGGACAGGGCTTCGCTGACTGCCTTTAAGTCCTGTGAAGTCCCCCGGTTCTGCCCAGCCCTCGTCCAGCTTTTCCGTTCTTCCTTTCGTATCTCCATATATTTCATCAAAAGATTGGGGAGAAGCGTTGCTTCCTCCGCCGCTTTTTGTGCAAGCAGCTCCTTCCGTTTTTCTCCCAGCTCGGTAATCCAGCCTTTGAGGTTTTGGATAAGCTGCCGGATGGACTTCATCAGATTGTTGGCGGCTCTGATTTCCCGGTTCAGGTTGCCGATATTCGTCTGGATACCACGCTTTTCCATCTGCCGGACAGCAGCACCCTCATGGACAGTGGGGACAATATCAAGCCCCTGTCTTGCATAGGAACGTAAGTCTACACGCTCCGGGCGGTTGTTGGCTTCCAGATAGCGGTTCTGGATGACCTCCCATTCATGCCGCCAGATTTCACAATACTTGCGGTCGTTCCAGTCAACCGTATCTTCCTTGTGGCTTTTCCACCTGCCAGACGGAAGTTTTATCCGCTCCCCGTTCTCGTCAAGGTCATAGACCTTTCGGCTCTTGGGAAGCCATTTCCCATGTTCATCCATTGCCCGCATAGTCAGCATGACATGAGCGTGAGGGTTTCCGTCCCCTTTGTCATGGATGGCAAAATCCACGCACATTCCTTTGGAAACAAACTGCTGGTTGCAGAAGTCCCGGACAAGGGCGGCGTACTGGTCGGGCGGTATCTCTCTGGGGATGGAAAGCACCCACCTCCTTGCAAGCTGAGAGTTCCATTGCTTCTCAACAGCTTCGGCGGCGTTCCAGAGGGTGCTGCGGTCTGCGTACTCCGGGGGAGCGTTTGCCGGAAGCAGGATTTCATTGTGGGCGATACCACGCTTTTCTGGGTAGTGCTTCACTTCTTGGTCGTATTCACAGAACAGCTTTTCGCCGCTTTGATAAGCAGCGGCGGCAACAGCAGACTGCCGCTGGCTGCGCTGCACAATAGAAATTTCGTTGTGTGGACATGGCATTTTGTGTTCCTCCTTTCCGATTTTGGACAGAAAAAAAGCAGGAGACCTTTTTCAGATTTCCTGCTTGGTATGCCGCTATGTGGGCGGCGAATATTTAGTTGTAAAAGTTCGGGACAAGTTGTTCCGATGTGGTTGGTGAGAGCGTCAAACTAAGATTTGCATTATTTCTTTTTCTTACTTGCAATCACACCTGTTCCTATTGCAACAACTGCACACACCATAATTAACCAAAAATTAGGATGCATATTTCCACCTCCCTAAATTCTTTTTTTCTATCATTCAACTGAGCAAACTGGAAATTATTTTTCTTTGCATTTTATACCGTAATTTCCCCTACTACCATTTTCGTAGCCCCGATATATTTCATATCTTTTTCCATTTATCTCCACTTCGTCATCGTTAATAAATGTATAAGACTCGCCATTTTCTTCACAATATTTTGAAATTGCTTCCATAGTTTTTGCAAGAGTTGGGTAATTGGTACTATCCTCATAAGGAACCCAAAAAGCCTTTTTAAACATATAAAATACCTCCTTCTAATTTGTTAAATAATCCACGAATTTTCAAATCTTTGTAAAATAATAGTATCATACAACTTCGCAAAAGTCCACTTATAACTTCATGTTTGTTGCTGACTTTATTATACTGCATTGTCTATCGAAAAGATAGCGTATTTTATGAAACTTGTCGGCTGGGAACAGCTTGCAACGCAGGATGTCCCCAGATGGCAAGTCCACAAAAGGGTAGCTGGCGACAGCCAGCGCAGGGGAAGTGTAGCGTCCCCTGTTTGATTTGGAGCAGACCGTGACTGCGGAAAATCACAGCCCTCCGGCAAGGAGCCTTCGGAGAACGCAATGCACCAACCTCTGGGTGGTGTATAATTGCGCCCTTAGTAAACTAAGGGGTTTCCGGCTTCTCCCGTTCCAGCAGTTTTTTCAATAGTTCCTGCGTGTCCTGCCTGTGAAAAATGAGTTTCAACAACAGCATGACATCATCATCTGTCAGACGTTCCGGTTCTTGCAGAAAACTTTCCAGCATACCGCCACGGGTACAGAGCCGGTGCGTCCGTTCCTTCCGGGTAAGCTGCTTCAACTGGTGCTGCAATGCCTTTTCATCATTGATGGCTTTCCGCAGTTTCTTTTCGCTTTTCTCCAACTCCAGGTTGAGCTTTTCCAGCTTTGAGGTATCAGGCAAGGGCAGCGTCCTCCTTTCCCGGTATCAGCACATAAATCCTGTTTGGTTCTCCAACGCCCTGACGCACCCGCATGATCAGTCCGGCGGTTTCCAGTTCATTCAGAGAACGCTTGACCGTCATGGGGCTGCGGGACAGGACTGCGGCAATGGCTGTGACAGGGAAGCAGATAAACAGGATTCCGTTCTCGTCCTCCTGTCCGTTGGATAGCATAGCGTCCAACATCCGGCAGTACATGACCTTTGCGGTGCTGCTGACTGGAAATCCTGTCAACGCTCTGGGAAAGGGCATACAGGGCGGCAACGGTGTGCCTATCGTCATAAATTCAAAATTCATTCGGTGTGTTCCTCCTTTTTCTTTGCTCTTTTGGATAAATAACGGGGGCAGTCAACCACAACCGCCCGGAAGCTCTGCTTGCACCCATGCTTGCATTTCCGGCATAATTCGTTGTAAGTGACACGCCCCCGGTCATTGAGGTAAAAAGAAAGCTCATGCTTCCTCTTTTTGCTCATTCTCGGCATATTGCGTTTCCTCCCGTTTTAGTGTATAGTTTCGGGGCGATTTTCGGCAAAATTACGGTCATAGAGCCGTCTAAAATCTCCCGAAGTATCAGCGATAGGGTAGACTATCCCCCTATCAGATTGTCGTGTTTCGGTATCATTTCGGTATCAGTTCGCCAGTTCTCCCCGGTGTCGTTCCTCCCCTGAATCTCACAGCGGCGTATCGCTCCCTTTGGTACGCTCGTTTCGGTCAGGGTTCCTCCATATCCCTGCCAAAAGTCATGGCGCTACATCGCCGGGGAAGCATATCCCACACAGGCTGGTCATTCGATTGGAATAATCCATCGATGAACTACCTGTATCATAGAACATTTTTGTGCCCTGTGCCGTATGTCCACAAAGTAGGAATTAAGGGTAAAAATCAGAAATTTCCACGATTGCGGAAAGTATGATATAATCCAGTTAAGCGGCAGTAATGAAACCGCCGGAAAGGAGCGTGCGCCCATGAAAGGAGCGACAAGCATACAGGAACGCCTTTGGGAACTCCGCAAGGACAAAGGCTTAAATCTGGAAGAATTATCAGAGCTGACGGGCATTTCCAAATCAGCTCTTGGCAGTTATGAAAAAGAGGATTATAAGGAAATCAATCATGGCAACCTTATCACGCTGGCAGACTTCTATGGGGTTTCCGTTGATTATCTGCTGTGCCGGACAGAGAACCGGGAGCAGATCAACACGCCACTAACAGAGCTGCATTTGAATGATGAGATGGTGGCACTTCTGAAAGGCGGTCGGATTAACAACCGTCTGCTCTGTGAGCTTGCCACTCATAAGGACTTTATCAAGTTTCTTGCGGACATTGAGATTTATGTAGATGGGATTGCCACCATGCAGATTCAAAACCTCAACGCCCTTGTCGATACTGTCCGGCATGAAATCATTGAACGGTATCGCCCCGGCGAAGACGACCCGCATTTGAAAGTGCTGCAAGCCGCCCATATCAGCGATGATGAATATTTCAGCCACATGGTTCTTGATGACCTCAATCTCATTATCCGGGATATTCGGGAAGCCCACAAAAAGGACAGCGAGAGTGCGCCCCAGACCACCGTTGCCGATGAATTGAAAGAAAATTTGGAAGCGGTTGAAAATTTCAAGGGCAGTCGGGATGAAAAGCTGGTTGTCCTTTACTGCAAGCAGCTCGGCATCAACTATAAAAATCTGTCAGACGAAGAATTTCGCTGGCTGATTCGGATTCTCAAAAAATCAAAGAAAATGGGAACGCCTATCAGTCAGAGGAAAAAACGGTAAAAAAACCGCTGTTGCATGGTTTGTTGGCTTCCATGTAGCAGCGGTTTGTGCTGTGGTTATTCAGTTGAATTTTTGAATAGTAATATCAATTTATAAAATTACTTTTTAATCCTCTACGATAAAGCTAACACTTCCTTTTGCTTTTTTCCCTGTTACTTCAACTGTGTATGTTCCACTTTCATCAATTTCAACATCAAACTCATTAGAGGCTAAAATTCCGTTATTTTCATAAATAGGTTCTTCCCCATCTTTCTGGATTTTTATTGATAGACTACCTTTATCCACTACAATTTTAGCAATAATAGTATCTCCAGATTCAACAGTTAAATCCTGTGTGTCCGTTGTATTTAGCACGCTATATTCCATGATAAATTCACTATCATTTCCGATACGACTGCCATCAAATCTTGTGCCACATGCTGTCAATGCTAAAATGGAAATCAATGTACAAACTGTTAATAATATTCTTTTCATATAATGAATCCTCCAAATCTCAAATTTATAGGAATTATTCTATCATATCGTTATGAATAAATCATCTCATGCAAAACAATTTCTTCTGCCCGGCTATGAATATTATTGCAACGCCGCACCCATTCCATTTGACAAGTACGCTTTAATTCCTCGGTTACACCATCGGCAGCCTTCATCTGCTCCATGATGGTGTCTAACCGTTCCTGTGCCTGTTCGTTCAGGTCTGCAAGATATGTCCACAATTCTCCGGTCAGTGTCAATGTATTCAATCTGGCTGGGTGGACTTCTCTTAAATATTCCCGGTGCAACCGTCCATACTTTCCTATGGGGCGGTGTTCTTCCGGCAGCTTCAAATCCGGGATGTAGTAATCTCCGACAAGGATATAATCAATTCCGTTTTCTGTTATTCTTGGTTTCAATTCGCTCATGTTCCTTACCTCCTGTGGATGCAGGCTCGTCTGGTACTAACTCAATCACATCGGTAATCTCACAATTCAGCGTTTCGCAGATACGGGCTAATGTGTCCATGCTGATGTGCTTTCCCTCTTTGCTCATGTTGGCAATCATATTCGTTGTCATACCGGCGGCAAGCCTTAAATCTTCTTTTCTCATATCACGCTCTAACAGTGTATGCCAGAGTGGTTTATAGCTGATGTGCATATTGTTTTCCTGCCTTTCTATCCATACCACCGGGGCGGCTGCCCCGGCAGGAACTTTTCTCTTATTATAGCACCAATCTTGTGTAATCACAATTTATTCTTGTAGCCTGCCGCTGATACCGTCTGGATTGTGCTTTTCCTTTCTTTTTGTTCCCTTTAATTAGCCATAAACTGCTTCATGCCTTGGCTTTTTGCTGATGTGTGATAAAGAAGTAGTAGAAGTGTAAAAAATTTTGCCGTTCCTATCCGGCGTTTGCGCATTGCGCCGGATAGGTCGGGCGGTCATTCGGGCAGGTCTACCTTGCCAACGAAAGAGTAATAAATATCAATGTCCTGTCTGCGTGTGCCGTTCTCGTCATAGCTGCACTCATGCACAACGATTTTCTCCACAAACTCACGCAAAAGGGTAGGGGTAAGTTCTTCAAAGCTGGTGTACTTGCGGACAACATTCATAAACTTTTCTGCGTTTACCGTGGCTTCCTGCGCTTTGGAAAGCTCTGCCCGGATAGCGGCGGCTCTCTCTTTCAGTTCTTTCTGCTCGGCTTCATAGTCTGCCGACAGCTCCGTGAAACGCTCGTCTGAAATGCGCCCGGTCACGCTGTCCTCATACAGCCGCTTGAAGATAGCGGATAACTCGCTGATACGCTTCTCGGCGGCTTCCAGCTCCTTTTTCCTTGCGGCGTTCCTGCGCTTGCCCCCGTCCTCGTTCTGCTCGATCAGCAGCTTCATAAACCGGGCTTCGTGCTTCGCTGCATAGCTGGTGACTTTCCGCAGATTGTCGGTCACTCCGGCGGTCAACAGGTCGGTGCGGATAAAGTGCGCCGTACAGTCACGGGTACGCTTCTTGTAGCTCCCGCAGATATAACAATCCTGCTTGCGGGTGGCGTTCTGGTAACGCTGCTGGTAAAGGACGCTGCCGCAGTCGGCACAAAAGAGTATGCCGGAGAATAAGCCCACTTCATCATAGCGGTTCGGGCGTTTGCGCTGCTTGCGTAACTCCTGCACACGCTCCCACATCTGGGTGTCAATGATAGGCTCATGGTGGTTCTCGAAAATCGCCTGTTTCTCAATGGGGTTCTCTACGCTGTGCTTGGTCTTGTAGGACGGCTTCTCCGTCTTGAAGTTTACCAGACAGCCCGTGTACTCCCTGTTTTCAAGGATATGTACCACGGTATTGGTCGCCCACTTGCACTCATAGCCGGGGTGGTAGCGGCGGGTGCTTCCCGTCCGACGGTATTCCAGCGTTCCCGGCGTGGGGATCTCCTGCTCTGTGAGCATACGGGCTATCTTGGTCGGCCCGTTCCCGGCAAGGCACAAGCTGTAAATCTGCCGCACAACAGGGGCGGCTTCCCCGTCAATGATAAAATTTTCGTCCTCGTCCATAAAGTAGCCGTATACGGGTTTGCTCGTGACGGGCTTCCCGCTCATACCCTTAGACCGTTTTACTGCTTTGATTTTCTTGCTCGTATCTCTCACCAGCCATTCGTTAAAAATGTTCCGCAGAGGGGCAAAATCATTGTCGCCCTGTGCGCTGTCCACTCCGTCATTGATAGCGATAAAGCGGACGCCTTTCTGTGGGAAAATCATTTCCGTATACATTCCCACTTGCAGATAGTTTCGCCCTAACCGTGACATATCCTTGACGATAACGGTGCCGACTTTTCCGGCTTCAATGTCCGCAAGCATGGCTTGAAAACCGGGTCTTTGGAATAATGAGGTGTGATAGCGATAGCGGCAAAAAGCTAATAAAATCAATGGTTTTGCGGACAGCGGATAGACAGGGAATGTGTTAAAAACTGAATACGCACACAAACGGCGTTACCTTAACCCCTTTGGGGGAGAAAGTAACGCCGTTTTTTTATGCCCGCAGGAAAGGAGGTGCAGCCGGAATGTATTTCACAAAGGGCAAGCAGCGGGCGTTTGAATTGCTCATGCAGCAGAAGCCGGGATTTGACCGCTATCAATCCGGTTGTGCCGGAGATGATGAAGATTGCGGCACTTGCCGTTTCTACCGCCCCGGGTGGAAATATGAGTTTTGCGTTTTCAAAGAGTGTCCCTATTGCCCCGGCAAAAGGACGCGGAAAACGCACGCCAGCATGGACAAATAGACGGGCAAAAGCCCTTGTGCCATGCGGCTTTGCAGACGCGAAAACGGCAAAGGGCATATTGCAATACCAAAACAGCCGAAAACGGCTTTCTAATTGTCCACGCATACCAAGAGAGGAAGTGAGGAAATATGGCAGTTTTCAGAGTGGAGCGAAATACGGGATATACCGTTATGAGCAACCACCACTTGCGAAACAAGGAATTGTCCTTAAAGGCAAAGGGCTTGTTGTCGCAAATGCTTTCGCTGCCCGAAGATTGGGATTATACCCTTGCGGGCTTATCCCATATCAACCGGGAGAAGATCGACGCAATCCGCGAAGCGGTCAAAGAACTTGAAAAAGCCGGATATATCGTCCGCAGCCGGGAACGCGACGAGAAAGGACGTTTGCGCGGTGCGGATTATGTCATATACGAGCAGCCGCAGCCCAAAGAGCCGGAAGCAGCTACCAGCAGCGAACAGCCGCCTACATCGGATTTACCTACATTGGAAAATCCAACATTGGATAATCCAACGTTGGAAAAACCTACGTTGGAAAAACCTACGTTGGAAAATCCAACGCAATTAAATAAAGATATATCAAGTAAAGAACAATCAATTACTGATTTATCAAGTACCCATTCCATTCCTTTCCATTCCCTAAATCCCTTGCCTTATGAGCAGGACGAAGCGGCTACGCCGCCGGAAAGGAAAAGAACGGAAGCGAAAACAAACAGCGCAATAGAGATTTATCGGGAAATCATCAAAGACAACATCGACTATGACATTCTCATTCAAGACCCCAAAATGGATAAAGACCGTTTGGACGAGATTGTAGAAATCATGCTGGAAACCGTCTGCACAGCCCGAAAGACAATCCGTATCGCCGGGGACGACTACCCCGCCGAACTTGTCAAATCAAAGTTTATGAAGCTGAATAGCAGCCACGTTGAGTTTGTTTTGGACTGCATGAGGGAGAACACAACCAAAATCCGCAACATCAAGCAGTATCTAAAAGCGGTGCTGTTCAACGCACCGAGTACCATTGACAGCTACTATACCGCCCTTGTCAATCACGACTTTTACGGCAGCAAATGAGCATAGCCGCAGTTTACCGGGAAAGGAGTTGATACCTTGCAGGAGGAAGTAACCCAAAAAACGATTGCCCTATCCGTCAATGTGGGAAAAGGCGCGGCAAGGCTTACCGAACAGGCGTTGCAGAAAGCAATCAAGAAGTTTTTGGAGCAGAAAAGCAAAGCCCCGCATGGGAAACAGACCATGCGGCAGCTTATGAAGCAAAATGCGGGTGTTTCCAACATCGAGATCACCGACAGCAATATCAAAGCCTTTGAGAGTACCGCGAAGAAGTACAACATAGATTTTTCGCTGAAAAAGGTTAAGGGCGAACAGACCCGTTACCTTGTGTTTTTCAAAGGCAGGGACGCGGACGTTATGACCGCAGCGTTTCAAGAGTTTTCCGCAAAGAAGCTGAACAGGGATAAAAAGCCCTCTATCCGCAAAGCCCTTGCCGCAGCAAAGGACAAGGCGAAGCAGCTTAACGCCGCCCGCGACAAGGTAAAGAAAATAGACAGGGGGCGCGAGATATGAAGCAGATGAACTACAAAAAGTTGATAATCCCGAATATCCCCTATGTGTTCTTTGTCTATCTCTTTGATAAGGTGGGACAGGCGGTGCGGCTTGCCCCCGGCGCGGATATTTCCGAAAAGATACTCAATATCACACAGGGATTTTCCGAAGCGTTTTCAAATGCCTTGCCGAGCGTTCACCCGTTGGATTTGCTTATCGGCATTGTCGGCGCGGTGGTTATCCGTCTGATTGTCTATGTCAAAGGGAAAAACGCAAAGAAATACCGCAAGGGCGCAGAATACGGCAGCGCACGTTGGGGCAACGCCGAAGATATAAAGCCCTACATCGACCCGGATTTTCAGAACAACATCATTTTGACGCAGACCGAACGCCTTACCATGAACAGCCGCCCGAAGCAGCCGAAATATGCGAGAAATAAAAACGTCGTGGTGATCGGCGGCAGCGGCAGCGGCAAGACAAGGTTTTTCGTAAAGCCTAATTTAATGCAGCTTCATTCTTCCTACGTCTTGACCGACCCAAAAGGCACCGTCTTAATCGAGTGCGGAAAGCTCTTGCAGCGCGGCGGCTACAAGATAAAAGTGCTGAATACGATAAACTTCAAGAAATCCATGCGATATAACCCCTTTGTGTATATCCGCAGCGAAAAGGACGTGTTAAAGGTTGTCAATACCCTTATTGTCAATACCAAAGGCGAGGGAGAAAAAAGCGCGGAAGATTTTTGGGTGAAAGCCGAGAGATTATTATATTGCGCGTTGATCGGCTACATTTGGTATGAAGCCCCCGCCGAGGAAATGAACTTTACAACGCTGCTTGAACTTATCAATGCAAGCGAAGCACGCGAGGACGACGAGGAATACCAAAGCCCCGTTGATCTGCTCTTTGCCGATTTAGAAGAACGCAGCCCCGACCATTTCGCGGTGAAGCAATATAAAAAATACAAATTGGCGGCGGGCAAAACGGCAAAGTCAATCCTTATTTCTTGCGGTGCGCGTCTTGCCCCTTTTGATATAGAGGAACTCCGGGAACTCATGTCCTATGATGAATTGGAACTTGATACATTGGGCGACAGGAAAACCGCGCTTTTCCTCATAATGAGCGATACCGACGACACCTTTAATTTTGTTATCGCTATTCTGCAATCGCAGCTTTTCAATTTGCTTTGTGATAAAGCGGACGACGAATACAACGGCAAATTGCCTATTCATGTCCGGTTTTTGCTTGATGAATTTGCCAACATCGGGCAGATACCCCGCTTTGATAAGTTAATTGCGACCATTCGCAGCAGGGAAATGTCCGCTTCTATCATTCTGCAATCGCAGAGCCAACTAAAAGCCATTTACAAGGACGCGGCAGAAATCATACTTGATAATGCCGACAGCACCTTGTTTTTGGGAGGACGTGGGAAAAATGCAAAGGATATTTCGGATAACTTGGGACGGGAAACAATCGACAGTTTCAATACTTCCGAAAATCGCGGCACGCAGGTTTCTCATGGACTTACTTATCAAAAATTAGGAAAGGAGCTGATGACACAGGACGAAATAGCAGTTATGGACGGTGGGAAATGTATTTTGCAGCTACGCGGTGTGCGTCCCTTTTTAAGCGACAAATACGACATCACGAAACACCCGAACTACAAATACCTTTCCGACTTCGACAAAAGAAACGCTTTTGACGTGGAACGGTATATGTCTACCCGTCCGGCAATCGTAAAGCCCGATGAAGCCTTTGACATATACGAAATAGATTTGTCCGACGAGGACGCAGCCGCCGAGGAATAACGGCGGCATTTTCATTTTCAACAACTTTTTTTGAGCCGCACAGCGGCAGAAAGCGAGGTTTATATGGAGTTTTTCAACAGCGCAGTTGGTGTATTGCAGACTTTGGTTATCGCGCTTGGCGCAGGTCTTGGCATTTGGGGTGCCATTAACCTCATGGAGGGTTACGGCAACGACAATCCGGGCGCAAATGCTCATGTACGGTAAAGTATCACAAGAAAATTATGTCGAATTGACAGCCGCCTCCGCTATACCGAATAAGGAAATAAAGAGTCCTCAAATTTTGCGCTACTAAATGAAGACGAGCGGAAGTAATCTCCCGCTCGTCAGTAAACTTAACTATGCCATATCAATCCCGCTTCTTTCCCGCCACCGGCACTAAGAACAGCGCGGGCAACAGCAGGAAAGCGGTACAGACCAGCCCCCAGGGTATGGACACCTGCTGGGCTACCAGCCCCACAATAGGCCCGCCGATGATCTGCCCGAAAGAGTCCAGCTGTCCGCTGGTGGAAAAGACTGTGGCGCGCATTTTCTCATCCACATGGTCGTTCATCCAGGCGGCCAGCACAGGCTCCTTGATGGTGCGCATAAGCCCCGCCAGCAGGAACACCAACAACATGAACCAAAAGCTCCGCCCCACCGCGAAGAGAACCAGGCACAGGATATACCCGGCGCTGGTGGACATGACCACACTGGTTCGGCTGACAGTCCCTTTTTTCTCCATGCGGGCGATGAGCAACTGAGAAGCCAGAATACCTAAGCCGTTGCCGATAAGACTGATAACACCGAACCAAGTGACGCTGTTCAGCGGCCCGATAACGGGTATTACCGTGTCATCCAGAAAATGAGCGGTGGAGAGCCGGTCAAAGCCTTCACTGGCAAGTCCCCCGCATAGTGTGATTGCTAAGAGCGCCAGCAACACAGGTGCGCCTTTCACAAAGCCCAGGTTGAGCTTGAACAGGCAGACAAAGTCTTTAAGCAAGCCCTGCCGTTCCTCAATAGCAGGGGAGAAGTTGGTTTCTGGCATGATGCGAACCATCACCAGCCCCAACAACAAGCACAAACTGCCCCCCAAGATGACAGGCATTTGCAGGTTTATGTTTCCCAGCAGTGTGCCCAGCACCACGCCCAGAACGCCGCCGATTTGCCCCATTTGACTGCCCCGCAGGAACACCTTGTCTATGGGTTTGTCCTCTTCCTCCGAGGCAATCCACGCCTCCAGAGCGCCGGTGATGAAGGTATCACCGCAACCCCAGACAACCTGGGCCAGCAGAACCGGCGCGAACCACGGTAGCGCACCCTCCATCAGAAAGCCCAGGCCGTAGAGGAACATTCCAATCAGCACCGAGCGCCGACGGCTATACAAATCCGCCACCACACCGGTGGGTATCTCGAACAGAAAGCAGGAGGTCTCCAGAACCGTCCCTACCAGGACAAGCTGGAAAGCATCCAGCTGCACCACCTCCAGGTGGTACACGATGGAAAGCACTGTGGACATAGAAACCGCCAGGGAACAGACAAATCGGAACAGCAGGTAGACAGAATATGCCTTTGAATTTTTAGCAAACATGAAGTTACATTCTCCTAGTATAATAATGGTGTAGTCAAGAACGACTACTGGTTAATAGTTACAAAGTCCAATCTAATAAATCTATATAGATATAACGGAAGGAGGAGTTCCCCCTCCATCAGAAGTTATAGGACATATTTACCGTGTCTGAGGTTTCCTTAATGCACCAGACAAAATATAGAGGTATAATCACTGAAGGCAGGATCATTGACGTTTCCTCCTTGGGAGCCGGCCTTCTGGGATATTTCGCAATAGCCAGCAATGAACGCTTGCATTGCGCAAGACGTTACATTATCTTCTGAAACATATGCCGGATCTTGTCTAAACGGCTGTTCGGGCGGCGTGGCTGAAATACAGGCTCGCCGGAAGTTTCCTGATACCCTTTTAATTCTGTAATGCAGACACTTCTTCCATTTGTATAAAAATTCAGATCATTCCTATATTCACCGATACAACGGGCAGGGATTTCACCCTTAAAAATAACTTCATCTTTTTCAAGTCTGGTTGATTCAATGATTGCGCAATACTTTGGTGCATCATTATAAGCCCGTGAAAGATATTCCTGCGGTGCAAAAAGGGTAAAGGAAAGGTATGGTTCCAACAGTTGTGTCCCTGCTTTTTTCAATGCCTGCTCCAACACGACAGGCGCAAGAAAACGAAAATCAGCGGGGGTGCTGACCGGGCTGTAATAAACTCCATAATCAAAACAAATTTGGCAGTCTGTCACTCCCCAGCCAT
>OKVR01000126.1_pt1 | contig 40403 bp, 38 predicted proteins | sample 1606891 | NCBI WGS metagenome assembly OKVR01 (sample SAMN03281011, study PRJEB24777) | human gut metagenome | isolation source: fecal sample PR176 from 1 month old male Indian infant, caesarean delivered... | place: Singapore | collected 2006-01-13 | reverse complement strand
GATAGTCGCGCGCACCAAAAAATGGCCGTGCCGATGCGCACCATCGTGCTTCCCGCCGCGATAGCGGCTTCCATATCGTCCGACATTCCCAGAGACAACGTATCGGACCGTGGGGTTACCGCGTTTTTTAACCGCGCAAATGCTACCGCCATTTGCTGGGCGACGGCAAACTGCCTTACGATATTCTGACTCAGGTGCGGGGATCGCCATCAGGCCGCGCAGCTCCAGATGAGGTAACTCAGCGATCTCCGCGGCTAAGGCATCGAGCGCTTCCAGCGGGATGCCGGATTTACTCTGCTCATCGCTGATGTTGATTTGAATCAGCACCTTCAGCGGCGGCAAATGCGCCGGGCGCTGCTCGTTCAGGCGGGTGGCGATTTTCAACCGATCGACGGTGTGGCACCAGTCAAATGTTCGGCACCAGCCGGCTTTTGTTGGACTGCAAGGGACCAATAAAGTGCCACTGCAGTCCACTGACGCCTGCCTGCTGGAAATGGTTAATCTTCTCCACGCCCTCCTGGACGTAGTTTTCACCAAATGCCCGCTGGCCTGCCGCGATGGCTTCTTCGATCGCGCTCGCAGGTTTCGTTTTACTCACTGCAAGCAATGTCACTTCTTCTGGCGCACGCCCGCAACGAGCGGCGGCACCGGAGATTTTGTCCCGGACCTGTGCCAGGTTATGCGCAATATCGTTCATATTCCGAGGATGAGTTATGAAGCTGGAAGAAATCGTAGCCCTTAGTGTAAAGCATAATGTCTCCGATCTACACCTGTGCAATTCCGCCGCACCGCGCTGGCGGCGGCAGGGTAAGCTGGAGCCCGCGCCCTTTCCCGCACCGGATATTGCGGATTTACTCAACGACTGGCTCGATGCCGCACAGTTACAGCACTGGCAGGAGCACGGCCAGATAGACTTTGCGCTGACTCTGGCCTGTGGTTCACGGTTACGCGCCAGCGCTTTCGCCCATACGCGCGGAATATCGCTGGTGCTGCGCCTGCTGCCCAGCCAGTGTCCGCGCCTGGAGGCTCTGGGCGCGCCGCCTGCGCTAAGCGAGCTGCTGGCGGAAGAGAGTGGCTTGCTGCTGGTCACCGGGGCGACGGGCAGCGGCAAGTCGACCACCCTGGCGGCGATGGTCGGCCATCTCAACCAGCATTTTGATGGCCATATTCTGACGCTGGAGGATCCGGTGGAGTTTATTCATCACAGCGAGCGATGCCTGATTCAGCAGCGGGAGATTGGCCGGCACTGTCCTTCGTTCTCCGCAGCGCTTCGCGTGGCGCTGCGTCAGGATCCGGATGTGATCCTGCTCGGCGAGCTACGCGACAGCGAAACCATTCGTCTGGCGTTAACTGCGGCGGAGACCGGGCATCTGGTGATGGCGACATTACACACCCGCGGCGCGGCGCCGGCGGTGGAGAGATTGATCGATGTCTTTCCGGCAGAGGAGAAAGATCAGGTTCGTAGCCAGCTGGCCGGAAGCTTGTGCGCGGTGCTGGCGCAAAAATTATTACCCGCACGTCAGGGCGGCAGAGTTGCGCTATACGAGCTTCTGGTTAATACGCCGGCGGTAGCGAATTTGATCCGCGAAGGAAAAGTGCACCAGCTGCCCGGTGTAATGCAGACCGGGATGCAGGCCGGAATGTTGACATTTACCCAGAGTTTTCAGCAACGTGTGGCCGCAGGCGAGCTGTAAGGGGAGTGTGAAGCGAGTTGGGTGGTTGAAATGGTGTGTTAACTAAATGTTTAAAAGCTGTTTCTGGATATTATTTGATAATACAAATAATCTTTGTGAATAAATTCAAATAAGATATTCAGTTGAGATATGTCGGCAGTGAATACGCATTTCCAGGAAAAAAGTTTGATTACCTTTTGACAGCTTTGAGTCATTCGATTTATGCTGTTTACGGGAATAGGATGATTCTCATGGAATAACGTTTCAATTTGTAAATTGCCAATGCTATTTATAAATTCACGGCTGATTGTATATTTTTTTATTCATTTAACCACCATGACGGTGGATAGCTGCTAAGGAGAGTTTTAAGTGATTAATTTAAATGGAAATTCATCATCTTCTCGTCAGGTAACCTTTATTACCCACCCGTCTATTCAAAGCAAAGCCTTTGCCAGCTATCTGAGCGAAACCCTGATGGCACCGGTGGTTTTACAAAATATTAATAAACCGCTGGCGCAGCGTCTGGCAAAAGATTCTGTAATATTATTTGATATTGCAGTGTCAAATAAGAAATTAAACGGGGTGTGGCGGGATATTATTCGCTTGCAGGCAGATAATCCTCGTTTGTTGATTATTAATAGCGCACAAAAGTATGAGTTATACGAAATGGCGCAGTGGCCGGCTTTATATGGCGTGTTCCGCCATGACGATGATGAATCGCGCTTAATTGAGGGCGTCAAGGCCGTGCTGAACGGCGAACAGACGGCTGAATTGAGCGTGATGCACCCGGCGATGTACGCTGCGGACCATGCATCGGCACCGGTTGAGAACTCGCCGCTGACCGAACGAGAATGCGAGATCCTCAACGAACTGCGCTGCGGCGCGACCAACCTCGATATTGCCCGCGCGCTGTTTATCAGTGAGAACACGGTGCGGACGCACCTGTATAACGTGTTCCGTAAGCTGAGCGTTAAGAATCGCACCCAGGCGGTGAGCTGGGCTAACGAACATCTGCGCCACTAGGCGGGGGAGCTGCGCCGTCTGCGGTTCGCCGGCGGCGCAGAAGAGCAGGGCTTAAAAGCTCTGCTCGAAGTAGCTTTCCAGAATGACCACCGCAGAGGCCGAATCGACGCTGCCTTTATTCAGCGCCCGATAGCCACCATGTTCGAACAGGCCCGCCCGGGCCTCAACCGTACTCAGACGTTCATCGTGGAGAAGGATCGCGACGCCAAAGCGGCCATGAATTTTATTGGCGAAATTACGCGCGCGCGCGGTCAGCGGTTGCTCAGTGCCGTCCATATTCAGCGGCAGGCCGACGATTACCGCCTCAGGCTGCCACTCCTTAAGCAATTTTTCGATGATATTCCAGTCCGGTTTACCGTCCTGTGCCTTCAGCGCCGGCAGTGGCCGGGCGGTTGCGGTGATCCGTTGCCCTACCGCCACACCGATGCTTTTGGTCCCGAAATCAAAGCCGAGAAAGGTACCGCTCATTATGCATGCCCCGCGACGCCTGGCATCGTCACGATGTCGATGCCAATCAGTTTAGCCGCCTCGCGCCAGCGATCGGCGATGGGCGTACGGAAGAGAATATTCTGGTCAGCCGGGGCGGTAAGCCAGGCATTATCTAGAATCTCCTGCTCCAGCTGCCCTTTCTCCCACGAAGAGTAGCCCAGGGCAACCAGCACGTTGCCCGGTTGCCGGTCGGTGCCTAAGGTTTCGAGGACATCCCGCGAGGTGGTGATCACCGTGTTATCCGAGATACGGATGCTTGAGGAAAAGTCAGAGGGCGGGGTATGTAAAATAAAGCCGCGGTCTTCCGCCAGCGGGCCGCCCAGCATCACCGGTTTATCCAGGCGGATCTCCGGATTACGCGGCTCCGGGACAATTTTGAGCTTCTCAAGGATCCCTTCCACCTGCAGATTTTCCAGCGGCTTATTGATAATAATGCCCATGGCACCCTCGTCGTTATACTCGCAGATATAGACCACGGAGCGGCGGAAAATGGGGTCCTGAAGCGCAGGCATGGCAATCAGAAAGTGATGCTGTAAATTCATTGTCAGAGGTTCTGTTCCTGGTTCAAAAAGCAACACCCAGTATGCGGGCAAAGTAGAATGGTGTCGATGCACTTTATCTGGCAGGCGCCCGAGCGGCGCCTGGCTGGAAGGGTTTCACCAGCGCGGCAATCCGCGCTCGCTGTGCCCTGAGCGGACGTTCGTCCGCCGTAGTGCTTATCGGGCGAGACGTCTTTCGATAGCGTCCATCAACATGCCGGTGATCGAAATATCCGGGAAGGCGGCCTCGATCTCACGGACGCAGGTGGGGCTGGTGACGTTAATTTCCGTCAGACGGTCGCCAATGATATCCAGGCCAACGAAAATCAGGCCTTTAGCCTTCAGCGTCGGGCCGACGCGGCGGGCGATATCCCAGTCGCTTTCGGTTAGCGGGCGGGCTTCGCCGCGGCCGCCGGCAGCCAGATTGCCACGAGTCTCGCCGCCCTGCGGAATGCGCGCCAGGCAGTAAGGTACCGGCTCGCCATCCACCACCAGCACGCGCTTGTCGCCATCTTTAATGGCCGGCAGATAGTTCTGCGCCATGCAGTAGCGGCTGCCCAGCTCGGTCAGCGTCTCGGCGATCACGCCGAGGTTCGGATCGCCGGCTTTGACGCGGAAAATAGAGGCGCCGCCCATGCCGTCGAGCGGCTTCATGATGATATCGCCGTGTTTTTCCCAGAAGGCTTTCAGCTGGGCTTTATTGCGGGTGACCAGCGTTTCCGGGGTCAGTTCGGAGAACCAGGCGGTGAACAGCTTCTCGTTACAGTCGCGCAGGCTCTGCGGCTTGTTGACGATAAGCGTGCCTTTCTCTTCCGCTCGCTCCAGAATATAGGTCGCATAAATAAATTCGGTATCGAACGGCGGATCCTTACGCATCAGAATGACGTCAAGATCCGCCAGCGGCAGATCCTGCTCGCCGGTAAAGTCATACCATTTGTCGTAGTTCTGTTCGACGCTCAGTGTGCGCGTCCGGGCGCGGGCCTCGCCGTTGATCAAATAAAGGTCGTTCATCTCCATGTAATGGAGTTCATAGCCGCGACGCTGCGCCTCCAGCAACATAGCGAAGCTGGTGTCTTTCTTGATGTTGATGGTTGCGATGGGATCCATCACGATGCCGAGCTTGATCATGGTTCTTCTCCGTTAACGCCTCAACCTAAGTCGCCAAAACGCACCTGCAGGGCAGTAATGGCGGTGAGCGCAGTAGTCTCTGTACGCAGAACGCGCGGTCCCAACAGGATATCAGTAAACTGGTATTTCGCGGTCATTGCTATCTCTTCAGCCGACAGCCCGCCTTCCGGGCCAATCAGCAGACGGACGCGTTCAACCGGCAGCGGCAGCGTGTTAATGCTGGCGCTGGCGCGCGGGTGCAGGTTGAGCTTCAGCCCGCTGTCCTGCTCGGCGCACCACTCCTCCAGCTGCATCGCCGGACGAATTTCCGGTACCACGTTACGACCGCTCTGTTCGCAGGCGGCAATAGCGATTTTCTGCCACTGCTGGATCTTTTTCTGCAAACGTTCGGCGTCCAGTTTAACGCCGCAGCGCTCGGAAAACAGTGGCGTTATGAGGCTTACCCCGAGTTCGATCGATTTCTGGATGGTGAATTCCATTTTTTCGCCGCGGGACATCACCTGGCCTAAATGGATATGCAGCGGCGATTCCCGATCGTCGGGTTCGCCACTGAGGACTTCAACCGTGACGCTTTTCTTACCGGCCTCGGTGATGACGGCGTCAAACACCTGGTTACTGCCGTCGAATAGCTGAAGGTGCTGACCGGCGGTCATGCGCAGAACGCGCCCGACGTGGTTGGCCGCGTCATCGCTCAGCGCGATCAGGCTGCCGACAATGAGGCGTTCTGGATGATGGATGCGAGGAATGCGCATGCTTGATATTCCGTTCTTTGCGCAGATGCCAGCTTCCCGCCATTAGGCGGGAAGCACAGGGCTGCAAATTAACAATTGCCGCTAGTGTAGGTTAGCTCTTTTGCGCCTGGCAAGCCTGCTGGACATAAGGATTATGGTTGCCCTGCACTTTCGCGATGCGCTCATCGCGTTCACATTCCCAGGCGGTGACCGGATACTGTTTGTTCCAGGCGGTAAACAGCTGAGTTTGCTGGCGGGAAAGATTTAACTGGTAGCGGTCGCGCATATAGAAGTAGGTGCGGGCGATGGCGCCGCGGGCACGGGCAGGGGGCTCAGCGATTTTATCTTTAAAATCGACCTTCATGGTGCACTGGCCGTACTGGCCTTCACCGCCGTTCCACTGGCTGTACATAAAGTTGCCGCGATCGCCATTCACTTCTCCCACCGCCGGCTGCAGGTTGTGCATGTCGCTTTCCATCTTGCGGTACTCAGGATCTTTGGCGCAGTTTTTACGACCACCCTCCTGCCAGCACTGGCGCTGATGGCCGAACTGCCACGCCGGCACCACGTGTTCCCATTCAACCCGGCTGGCGCGGTTCTCATTTTTACGCACTTTATAGCCACAAGATTCCAGATCGATAACGCCTTTTTTACCCTGCCAGGCAATTTTACAGCCGCAGTAAAAGTCGCCGGGAACGTCGGCGTTTACTTTGACGCCAGCGGCCTTGGCCTGGGAAAAACTGGTAATTTCTGCGGCCGCAAGCGGGCCACTCACTGCCGTGCTCAATACTGCAACGGCTAAAACATGCATACGGGACATCGTTCACTCCGTGTCAAAACGAGCCCGCAACGTAGCGAATGAGGGTGCCGGATGCAATCAGTCAGATCAGAAAGTTTCTAATTAATTCCAATGGTTATTCTTCAGCCACCAGCAGATCGCCGCAGCGCACGCAGCGGTAAGTGGCTTCGCCGCGCACCACCCGGTTATGGCGACGGACGGTGAGCTGATGCTGCTGGCAGCGGCAGCGGTAGGGAAGGTATTCTGGCGGACCGAATCGAGTTCAAAGCGATGGGTGCGACGTGCGGGAACGCCCAGCACGCCCTCCATCATCCATTTCCACTCTTTACCGTGCGGGGCTACCCGGCCAAAGTGTTGCCACACCAGCAGGTGCGCCAGCTCATGGGGCACCACTTCATCGATAAACGCCTGCTGATTTTTCCAGCAGCAGCACCGGATTTAAACGAATTTCGTTTTTTCTCCAGCCAGGCGGTGCCGGCGGAGGTACCGCGCTGCTGGTAGACCAACGTCGGCTCTGCGTAGCGGCGTTCCAGCTTGAGGTTCGCTTTGGCGAGATGCTCCCGCAGGCTGCGCATCACGGCCTGCTGAATAGCGATGGGAATACGGGGTGTTTTCATAGCGCCAGAGGATAGTGCGGCGGAGGGGGGAGAGCAAGCGGAAGCTTCCTCCGGAAAGGGGAGGAAGCTCAGACGGATTAATCGCGGGCGCCGATCTCGCGCAGCGGACGACCCTGCATCAGGTTGCGTTCGATATGTTCCAGCGAGACGTTTTTGGTTTCCGGGATCAGCCACAGCGTCAGCAGAATAAACAGCACGTTCAGACCGCCGTAGACCCAGAAGGTGTTGGCGCTGCCCAGCGAATTGAGCATGGTCAGGAAGGTGGCGCCGACAATCATGTTGGCAATCCAGTTGGTCGCCGTTGAGCAGGTGATACCGAAGTCGCGGCCTTTCAGCGGCTGGATTTCGGAACACAGTACCCAAATCAGCGGGCCGGCGCTCATGGCGAAACCGACGATAAACATCAGCAGCATCAGGACGGCGATGTACTGGGCGGTTGAGGAGTGAATACCGATGTGCATCATGCTGCCCAGGACGCCCATTCCCGCTGCCATGACGATAAAGCCAAGGATCAGCGTCGGTTTACGGCCCCAGCGGTCGACCAGACCGATGGCGATAAAGGTGGCCAGCACGTTAGTCAGACCGACAATGACCGTCCCCCACATCTGTTCGGTGGTGTTGGCGTAGCCTGCCAGCTCAAAGATCTTCGGCGCGTAGTACATGATGACGTTCATCCCGGTGAACTGCTGCATTACCTGCAGCAGAATGCCGAGGAACACCGCGCGGCGGAAGTTGCTGTTGTCTTTAAACAGCGACCAGCCGGACTGTTTTACCTTCAGGCTTTCGCGGATTTCGTCGAGCTCGCGTTTCGCTTCGGCGCTGGTATCGCGCAGGCGCAGCAGCACGCGCTCGGCATCGACAAAGCGGCGTTTGGCGGCGAACCAGCGCGGGCTGTCCGGCAGGAAGATAACGCCGATCAGCAGCAATACCGCCGGAATAATGATCACGCCGAGCATCCAGCGCCATGCGCCGCTGTAGCTAAAGGCGGTGTCGGAGAGGTAAGCGCCAAGGATCCCGATGGTGATCATCAGCTGGTACATGGAAATCATACTGCCGCGAATTTTCTCCGGAGCGATTTCCGATAGATACAGCGGCGCGGTGTATGAGGCGACGCCTACCGCCAGGCCCAGCAGCACGCGGGAAACCAGCAGGATCTCGACGTTTGGCGCGGCGGCGGAGAACAGAGAGCCGGCGACAAAGAGGATGGCGCCGATCATCAGGCTCTTTTTACGGCCCAGTTTGAAGGAGAGCCAGCCGCTGCCGACCGCACCGACGGCGGCGCCGAACATCATGGAGCTGACCACCCACTCCTGAGTGTGGGCGGAAATCTGGAACTCATTGGCAATAAAGGGTAAGGCACCCGCAATAACACCGATATCAAGGCCAAACAGCAGGCCAGCCAGCGCGGCGAGGAAACAGACGAAGAACGTCATGGTCTTGTTTGAACGCCCTTGTTTTTTGTTGTCAGGCATAACGCCCTCCAGTTGAGTTATTGATTCTGTCGATGGTTAGCGTAGGACACTCGTCGGTAAAAAAACGTGATTATAATCACGGCCGTGTAATCGTTTCCACAAAGGTAAAGAAACGTAATTCATTAAATGCTTTTTAAATCAGCAATATAAACAAGGATAGTCGACAATTTGAAAAACGGTAATCAGAGTTAACCGAAACAATATGTAACATTGTGAAAAACACCCCTATGAGATGACGCACGCAGGCAGCAATCGACCATTACCATAATGTAATCGCTTTCATTGAGATGTTGCGCTACGTTGAAGCAAGGTTCGGCAGGGAAGGTCAGGGAATAAAAAGGCCAGCGCGAGGCTGGCCTTAAAGAGAGGAAGCGGAGAGATTATTTCAGACCGGCCGCTTCGCGCAGCAGGGCCGCTTTGTCGGTTTTTTCCCACGGGAAATGTTCACGACCAAAGTGACCGTAGGCAGCGGTTTCTTTGTAGATCGGGTGCAGCAGATCCAGCATCTGAATCAGGCCGTACGGACGCAGGTCGAAGAACTCGCGCACCAGCAGGGTCAGCTGTTCAGAAGGCACTTTTTCAGTACCAAAGGTTTCCACCATGATGGACGTCGGCTCTGCAACGCCGATGGCGTAGGAAACCTGAATTTCGCAACGGTCAGCCAGGCCTGCGGCAACGATGTTTTTCGCTACATAGCGAGCCGCATAGGCTGCAGAACGGTCAACTTTAGACGGTATCCTTACCGGAGAACGCGCCGCCGCCGTGACGAGCCATGCCGCCGTAGGTATCGACGATGATCTTACGACCGGTCAGACCGCAATCGCCCATCGGGCCGCCGATGACGAAACGGCCGGTCGGGTTGATGAAGAATTTGGTGGACGCGCTCAGCCATTCGGTCGGCAGAATCGGTTTGATGATCTCTTCCATCACCGCTTCCTGCAGCGATTTCTGGTCGATATCTTCGGCGTGCTGCGTGGACAGCACCACCGCGTCGATGCCGACGATTTTGCCGTCGTCATACTGGAAGGTCACCTGGCTTTTCGCATCCGGACGCAGCCACGGCAGGGTGCCGTTTTTACGTACTTCAGCCTGGCGCTGCACCAGACGGTGAGCGTAGGTCACCGGCGCCGGCATCAGCACGTCGGTTTCGTTGGTGGCGTAGCCAAACATCAGCCCCTGGTCGCCTGCGCCCTGTTCCAGCGGATCGGCACGGTCAACGCCCTGGTTGATGTCTGGAGACTGTTTACCAATGGCGCTCAGTACGGCACACGAGTTGGCGTCAAAGCCCATATCGGAATGCACGTAGCCAATTTCGCGGACGGTGTTGCGGGTGATCTCTTCGATGTCTACCCAGGCGCTGGTGGTGATTTCGCCGCCTACCAGCACCATGCCAGTTTTGACATAGGTTTCACATGCGACACGCGCTTTCGGATCCTGCTCGAGGATCGCATCCAGCACGGCATCGGAGATTTGGTCAGCAATTTTGTCAGGATGCCCTTCTGATACGGACTCAGACGTAAAAAGGTGTTTTGCCATATTTTATTTCACCTGTGGACGATTCGGATAGCTCATACTGTTGTGTAATGTGGCTTTGGTGGATAATCAGCGCAAAGCCGCGCAGGTAGCGACACGAGCAGTCTGAGTGTTAATCAGTATAGACGGATTAACTTCTGGACGGCCATTTTAGGTCAAATCTTGAGCCTATTTCCAGCCTTTTTTGATGGCGGTCGCATTTATCGAAAAACTCGCCTGGCAAATTTTCCTGACAACCGCGCAAACGAGCACATTTTTATTTTGCTTTTTACCCCGCTTCTCGGTATAAAACGCCGCGCGCGGCTCATTAAAAAAGCGCACGGGGCATGGCCCTGTGGTGCCACTTCCAGCCGGGTTAAGCAGTCTGTATTTACAGAATCTCGCAACGGCATAGCGCTTGTTGCCCGGTATGTATAGCTTTGGCTTGTCGCCGACCCTGTCGCAGGGCGGTGTGGAGGTGATACCAGATAATGAACCAACGTTTTTCGCTTGTTTCGTCGCGTCGTTCTGTCGCGCGTCAGCACTCCGCAACCTGCATCTCTCTCATGCAAACCAGCCGATGTTCACCCCATCTCGGCGCTTCTCAGGATTCCAGGGCCGGTCGGCCGTCAGAAAACTGAACAAGGGCGCTCTTGCCAGGCAAGAGTTTTCTCGTGGTTTCTCCGGACTGTCATACTCTGTTCGGCTACGTGTTTTACGATGATATGAATAAGAAACCGGTCGCGCAGTCGCAAAACCAGCAGATAGTGCTGGGCTTTAGGACTGTTCATGGGTTGTTATCGCATCTTTGGACTGCGATAGTAGTTAACTGTCTTACACTTATTATTAAAAATTGAGGTTCGCTATGTCTGACGACATGTCTATGGTTTCGCCTTCGTCAGCAGGCGAACACGGTGTACTACGTTCCATGCAGGAGGTAGCGATGAGCTCCCAGGAAGCCAGCAAGATGCTGCGTACTTATAATATTGCCTGGTGGGGCAATAACTATTATGACGTCAACGAACTGGGCCACATCAGCGTTTGCCCGGATCCGGACGTCCCGGAAGCGCGCGTTGATCTCGCTGAATTAGTCAAAGCGCGCGAAGCGCAAGGGCAGCGCTTGCCGGCGCTGTTCTGCTTCCCGCAGATCCTGCAGCACCGCCTGCGTTCAATCAACGCCGCGTTCAAGCGCGCGCGCGAATCCTACGGCTATAACGGCGATTACTTCCTGGTCTACCCGATCAAGGTGAACCAGCATCGTCGCGTCATCGAATCGCTGATCCATTCCGGCGAGCCGCTGGGTCTGGAAGCCGGTTCGAAAGCGGAACTGATGGCCGTGCTGGCGCACGCCGGGATGACCCGCAGCGTCATCGTCTGTAACGGTTATAAAGACCGCGAATACATCCGTCTGGCGCTGGTGGGCGAGAAGATGGGCCACAAGGTCTATCTGGTCATCGAGAAGATGTCGGAAATTGCCATCGTGCTGGAAGAAGCCGAGCGCCTGAACGTGGTGCCGCGCCTTGGCGTGCGTGCGCGTCTGGCCTCGCAGGGATCCGGTAAATGGCAGTCCTCCGGCGGCGAGAAGTCTAAGTTCGGTCTCGCGGCGACCCAGGTTCTGCAGCTGGTGGAGATCCTGCGTGCCGCAGGGCACCTCGACAGCCTGCAACTGCTGCACTTCCACCTCGGCTCGCAGATGGCCAACATTCGCGATATCGCCACCGGCGTGCGTGAATCGGCGCGTTTCTACGTCGAGTTGCATAAGCTGGGCGTTAATATCCAGTGCTTCGACGTCGGCGGTGGCCTGGGTGTGGATTACGAAGGAACCCGCTCGCAGTCCGACTGCTCGGTGAACTACGGCCTGAACGAATACGCTAACAATATCATCTGGGCCATCGGCGACGCCTGCGAAGAGAACGGCCTGCCGCACCCGACGGTCATCACCGAGTCCGGCCGCGCGGTGACCGCGCACCACACCGTGCTGGTTTCCAATATCATCGGCGTGGAGCGCAACGAATACACCGAGGCGACCCCGCCGGCGGAAGACGCCGCGCGTCCGCTGCAGAGCATGTGGGAAACCTGGCTGGAGATGCACGAAACCGGCAATCGCCGCTCGCTGCGCGAATGGCTGCACGACAGCCAGATGGACCTGCACGATATCCATATCGGCTACTCCTCCGGCACTTTCAACCTGCAGGAGCGCGCCTGGGCAGAACAGCTGTATCTGAACATGTGTCATGAAGTGCAGAAGCAACTCGACCCGAGCAACCGCGCTCATCGTCCGATTATCGACGAGCTGCAGGAACGTATGGCGGACAAAATGTACGTCAACTTCTCGCTGTTCCAGTCGATGCCGGATGCGTGGGGGGATCGATCAGCTGTTCCCGGTGATGCCGCTGGAAGGACTGAACAAGTCGCCGGAACGCCGCGCGGTGCTGCTGGACATCACTTGCGACTCTGACGGCGCCATCGATCACTACGTGGACGGCGACGGGATCGCCACCACCATGCCGATGCCGGAATATGACCCGGAGAACCCGCCGATGCTGGGCTTCTTTATGGTCGGTGCCTATCAGGAAATCCTTGGCAACATGCACAACCTGTTCGGCGATACCGAGGCGGTGGACGTGTTTGTCTTCCCTGACGGCAGCGTTGAGGTTGAGCTGTCCGACGAGGGCGATACCGTGGCGGATATGCTGCAGTACGTGCAGCTGGATCCAAACACGCTGCTGACCCAGTTCCGCGATCAGGTGAAAAACACCGGCCTGGACGACGCGCTGCAGCAGCAATTCCTCGAAGAGTTCGAGGCGGGTCTGTACGGGTACACTTATCTGGAAGACGAGTAGCCGCTGATGCCCGGTGGCGCTGCGCTGACCGGGCCTGCGTATGTCGGCCGCATAAGGCGAAGCCGTCATCCGGCAGACGGCGATACTCACTTGAACCCGTATGCATTACCGGCGATAATTCACGCCAATAAGCGATTTATCTATCAAACCCTTCCTCGTCGGGCCTAACGACGCGGAGGGGTTTTTTTATACTTATTTTTTACGTTCCACGACTGTGAAAAGAGGTCATATCCATGAGCACTTTAGGTCATCAATACGATAACTCCCTGGTATCCAATGCCTTTGGCTTCCTGCGTTTACCAATGAATTTCATGCCTTACGACAGCGATGCTGACTGGGTCATCACCGGCGTACCGTTCGATATGGCGACCTCCGGGCGCGCGGGCGGCCGTCATGGCCCGGCGGCGATCCGTCAGGTTTCCACCAATCTCGCCTGGGAGCACAACCGTTTTCCGTGGAACTTCGACATGCGCGAACGCCTGAACGTGGTTGACTGCGGGGATCTGGTGTACGCCTTCGGCGACGCGCGCGAAATGAGCGAGAAGCTGCAGGCCCACGCCGAGAAGCTGCTGGCGGCCGGCAAGCGCATGCTCTCCTTTGGCGGCGACCACTTTGTTACGCTGCCGCTGCTGCGCGCCCACGCCAAACACTTCGGTAAAATGGCGCTGGTGCACTTCGATGCCCACACCGACACCTACGCCAACGGCTGCGAGTTCGACCACGGCACCATGTTCTACACCGCGCCGAACGAAGGGCTTATCGATCCCAACCACTCCGTACAGATCGGTATTCGCACCGAATTCGATAAAGATAACGGTTTCACCGTGCTTGATGCGGGCCAGGTTAACGACCGCAGCGTCGATGATGTGATTGCCCAGGTGAAGCAGATCGTTGGCGATATGCCGGTGTACCTGACCTTTGACATCGACTGCCTGGATCCGGCGTTTGCGCCAGGAACCGGTACCCCGGTGATCGGCGGGCTGACTTCCGACCGCGTCGATCAAGCTGGTGCGCGGCCTGAAGGATCTGACTCGTCGGGATGGACGTGGTGGAAGTCGCCCCGGCCTACGATCAGTCCGAAATCACCGCCCTGGCGGCGGCGACTCTGGCGCTGGAGATGCTGTACATCCAGGCGGCGAAGAAAGGTGAATAGGTTTTAAGCGTTTACTGCTGCTGCGCGACGCATACGCAGCAGCAGTGCGCCGCCGGCGCACAGCGTAATCAGCTGCGATGCCACCAGTACGGAAAAACCTGAACTGACCGATCCCACTGATTTCATTACCACTCCCATCAGCAGCGGAATAAACGCCGCGCAGATGTTGCCAATGCCGTTAATGATCCCATAGGCGCTGCCCACCGCTTCGCGCGGGGCGTGATGCTGAACCACCGCGGGGATCGCTGCCCCCTGTAATCCCCAGAACACGTTCGCCGCCAGCATAAACAGCGCCAGCATCGCCGGCTGTTCGCTGAGGATTAGCGCCAGTACGGAACTGGCGGTGAGTAGACCGCCAATAATAAACAACAGCGGCGCCTGCTCCGGGCGCATTTTGTCGAGGAGCACGCCGCCAAGCAACTTTGAGCCCAGGCTTAACAGAAAGGGGACAGCCGCCAGCAGGCCGGTGGCCTGTAGCGAGAAATGATGCTCATCGCGCAGCCAGGCTGGCAGCCAGGCGCTACTCCCCCATAGATAGCTGAGGGTGGCAATTTCTACCAGCAGGATCCAGCCAAGCAGCGGCGTACGCCAGGCGAGGGCGAAAGTCTGCCTGAAACCCGGCTTCGCGCGCTGTGAGGTTACTTTTGGCGCGGGGATAAACCGCCAGATTAACCCTCCGCCGAGCAGGAGATTCATCAGCGCCAGCGCATAGAAGGAGCCGATCCAGCCAACGTGCGCCATCAGCCAGGTGACCAGTGGGAAGCCTACCGCTAGCCCCAACGATACGCCAAGGGCGGTTACCGCATTCGGTTTGCCGATTTCATCGGCGGCAAAGTTGTCGTTGATAAAGCGCGTTTTCAGTGAAAACAGCGGTCCCTCCGCCACGCCAAGCACGATGCGCGCGATTAACATTCCCACCAGTGAACCGAGTAATGGGGAAATGGCGCACACCAGCGCCCATATAACAATGCTGATTAACAGCCCCTGACGATAATGCCATCTACTTTCTATAACTGGTGTTAATAATAATGCCGAAAACCCATAACCCAGAAGAAAGCATGTCATTAGCATGCCTTGTAACATTCTGTTTTCATTTAACTGGAAGTGGGCAGCGAATTCCGGGTTAAGGATCATCACCGAGATATTTACCCGATCGACGTAGGAAATAATTATTAACAAAAGTAATGCTATTACCCCTTGCCATCTTGCCGCCATTCGTTGTCTCCACGCTTAATTTAATGATTGCCAGTTATTATTTTTTAACGCCAGAAATAGTTACGTGAGTAAAATGGTTCACCTGTGAAACTCATTGTTTTTAAATGATTAAATAAAGAGTTGTTTCATGGGTGAAACACCATGGTTTCCGCTGCTGCCCATTTTTAATGATCGATTTGAAAAGAAGTCAATAGTCGTATGTGAAATTTAAATCGGAATTTTTATTTATAATGGATCACCGCTTTAAATATCATCATTTCATCTGAATGCAGTTTTTCGTGATCAATTGCACACTTAGCTAATTTAAAAGCAATTCATTAACAAGTTTGTCACATTAACGCTTGACGAAACATTCGCCGCTTTTATATTGGTCGTATTAAATAAGAAACACAGTTTCATATATGAAACAACGGCCTGGAGGATTGCGATGAGCTGGATAGGCGTATGTGACGCGGAGCAAGTACAAGAAGATTTTCCATATAGCGGCAATATCGACGGTAAGGAGATCGGCATTTATCTGATTGATGGTGAATATTACGCGCTGGAAGACGTTTGTCCTCACGCCTATGCGCTACTGAGCCAGGGCTTTGTCGAAGATGGCAAAGTGGAATGCCCGTTGCATGAGGCGGTATTCGACGTGAAAACCGGCCAGTGCCTGCATGGCCCCGGCGGTCGCAACCTTAATCGTTACCCGGTGCGGGTATACGACAATCAGATCCAGATTACCTTTATTGAGGAGAACGTGGCATGAGCGAATCCCTGGATTTCAACCCGGCGCTACCGGAAAGCCGCCAGTTTACGCCACCGGCGGAAGGTGGAAACGGCAATATCCATAAGCCCGGCGACTATCCCAATCTGATCTGGCAAACCCGCAGCCGGGTGCCGGAAAACTGGGAACTGCAGCTTATCGCCACTCTGGAAACGCTGTTCGAGCAGGGCGCGGAAAGCCTCGGTGAGCTGGTGAACGGCCTCAATGGCGTCAGGATGCATGACCAGCAGGGCGAACCATGGAGCGAAAGCAGTTTCCAGGCATTCTTACAGGTCAACGGTTACTGAGGATACAGCGATGACGACAACGGTACAAAACTATCTTGATAAAGGGTTGCGCGGTTTGTGGTATCCGGTGCTGGCGAGCTGGGAAGTGCAGTCTGCGCCGGTAGGCATTACCCGTCTCGGCGAGCAGATCGTAGTCTGGCGGAATAAAGATGGCCAGGTGCAGGCCCTGGAAGACCGCTGCCCGCATCGCGGCGCGCGCCTGTCGATGGGCTGGAACTTAGGCGATCGTATCGCCTGCTGGTATCACGGCGTGGAAGTCGCCGGCAACGGCGAAGTCAAAGACGTCCCGGCGGTTGACCGCTGCCCGCTGGTCGGCCAGCAGTGCGTGCGCAGCTACAACGTGCAGGAAGCGCACGGGGCAATCTTCCTGTGGTTCGGCGTCACCGCCGACCAGCAGCCTGATGAACTGAGCTTCCCGGAGGAGCTGGCCGACCACAAAAAATACAGTCACTTCCTGTGCACCGCGGCGTGGAAATGCAACTACCAGTACGCGCTGGAAAACGTGATGGACCCGATGCACGGTACCTATCTGCACTCGTCATCGCACTCGATGGCGGAAGGCGATCGCAAAGCCGATATGGTGCTGCAGCCGACGAAAACCGGCTTTATCTTCGAGAAAAAAAGGGCAGAGCGGCGTCAACTTTGACTGGGTTGAACTGGGCAACAGCGGCGCCTACTGGATGCGCCTGTCTATTCCGTACAAAAAGCGTTTCGGGCCGGGCGGCCACTTCTGGATCAGTCGGCATGGTGGTTCCGGAAGATAACGACAACTGCCGCGTCTTCTTCTGGCGCATCCGCGGCGTTCAAGGTTGGCAGCGCGATCTGTGGCGCTTTCTGTACCGCAACCGTCTGGAAAAACTGCACTGGGAAGTACTGGAGCAGGATCGCGTGGTGCTGGAGAGCCTGGCGCCGAACGCCCGCGATCATGAATACCTTTATCAACATGACGTCGGTTTGTCCCGCCTGCGCCGCATGATGCAGAAAGCGGCGAAAGAGCAGTTAGCGCTCCGCGAAGCGCAGCAGGGTGCCGCCTGATGAACGGCCTGCTAAACGGTAAACGTATTGTCGTCACCGGCGCGGCGCGCGGCCTGGGCTACCACTTTGCCGAAGCCTGCGCCGCGCAGGGCGCGACGGTGGTGATGTGCGACATCCTGCAGGGGGAGCTGGCGGAAAGCGCTCATCGCCTGCAGCAGAAGGGCTATCAGATCGAATCCCACGCCATCGATCTTGCCAGTCAAGCATCGATCGAGCAGGTCTTCAGCGCCATCGGCGCGCAGGGGCCTATCGATGGCTTAGTCAATAACGCGGCGATGGCCACCGGCGTCGGCGGTAAAAATATGATCGATTACGATCCGGACCTGTGGGATCGGGTGATGACGGTCAATGTCAAAGGCACCTGGCTGGTGACCCGCGAGGCGGTACCGCTGCTGCGCGAAGGGTCGGCGATCGTCAACGTCGCTTCGGATACCGCGCTGTGGGGCGCGCCGCGGCTGATGGCCTATGTCGCCAGTAAGGGCGCGGTGATTGCGATGACCCGTTCCATGGCCCGCGAACTGGGTGAAAAGCGGATCCGTATCAACGCCATCGCGCCGGGACTGACCCGCGTTGAGGCCACGGAATACGTTCCCGCCGAGCGTCATCAGCTGTATGAGAACGGCCGCGCGCTCAGCGGCGCGCAGCAGCCGGAAGATGTCACCGGCAGCGTGGTCTGGCTGCTGAGCGATCTTTCGCGCTTTATCACTGGCCAGCTGATCCCGGTCAACGGCGGTTTTGTCTTTAACTAACAAGTGAGGCGGTATGGCGAACGATCAGGAAGTGAAGTACCTGGTACCGGGTCTGGAGCGCGGTTTACAACTGCTGCTGGCGTTTGGCGAACAGCATCGCGATCTGACCTTTGCCGAGCTGCATCGGCTGGTGGATATGCCGAAAGCGACCGCCTATCGCGTGGTGCAGACGCTGGAATATATGGGCTTTCTTGAGCGTAACGCCCGCACCAATACCTTTTCGCTAGGCATGAACGTACTGCGTCTGGGCTTTGAATATATCGCCTCCCTGGATGTCGCTCAGGTGGGTCAGCCGGTCATCGAGCAACTGCGCGATATCAGCCAGTGCAGCAGCCATCTGGCGATCCGCGACGGCCGCGACATTATCTACATCGCCCGCGTCAGCGCCGCCGGTTCGCGCATCAACCAGGTCAGCGTCGGAACGCGGCTACCGGTGCACTGCACCTCGCTTGGTCGCATGCTGCTGACCGATGTTTCTCGCAGCGAGTTTGAACAATTGTTCCCGGATGAACGGCTGCCGGGCAATACGCCGGGCCAGTTGCATGACCGCGAAGCGCTGTGGCAGATGGTGCAGCAGGATAAAGCTCGCGGCTACGTGATTGGCGAATCGTTCTACCGCCACGGCATCTCATCGATTGTCTATCCGGTCTTTGACCGCAGCGGCCGGGTGGCGGCGGTCGTCAGCATTCTGGTGCCGTCGGACGAGATCCCGCAAAGCGATCGCGAGCGGTTGCAGAACGACGTCAGTATGGCGGCGGACAAAATTTCCGGCTTCCTCGGATATTTGTCACAGGCAAGTTAAATCAACAACTTAACAGCAGGCGCTTGATTGCGTCGGGCATGTTTTACGCCCAAATTCGGGCGACTGAACGGTAAAGAGGCGACGAATAATGAGTATTACCGGAATTGAAAAGCTGGAATTTGGCGTAGACGACCTGAACCACAGCGCTAAATTCATGCGCGATTTTGGCCTGACCGGCGACGCCAGCGGCCGCGCGTTTACCACCCTCAGCGGCGCGCGGGTCGAACTTAACCCAACCGATGCCGCTGACTTACCGCCAGCTTTTGAGGCGGGCAACACCCTGCGTCGCATGACCTGGGGCGTGGCGGATCGGGCGGCGCTGGATGCGCTGCGCCCGAAGCTGGAACGTCAGCCCGGTTTCCGTGAAATCGATGGCGCGCTGGAGTGTCGTGACCCTAACGGTATGACGCTGCGGGTGCAGGTTAGCCAGCAAACAGCGGTGGAACTGAACGTCGAGCCGATTAACCAGTGGGGCGATGTGCGTCGCATCGACACTCCGAGCCCGGTATACGACCGCGCGCAGCCCATTAATGTCGGCCACGTCGTATTCTTTGTTGAAGAGCTGGCGGCGGTGGAAAGTTTCTATCGCGAAGTGCTGGGCTTCCAGGTGTCAGACCGTTACATCAATCGCGCGGTGTTCCTGCGCTGCGGCGTGCGCGGTGGCCACCATAACCTCTTCTTATTGCAATTGCCGAACCGAAAACGGGGGCTTAACCACGTCGCGTTTACCGTGCGGGATATACAGGAAGTGATCGGCGGCGGCATTGCGATGAATAAAAACGCCTGGAGCACTTTTATCGGTCCAGGTCGCCATCCGGTCTCCTCAGCCTACTTCTGGTATGTCAACAGCCCGACCGGCGGCGCTTTTGAATACTACACCAACGATGACTATCTGACGGAAAACTGGCAGCCGCGCGAGCTGGAGCATTCACTCGTGTCCTTTACCGAATGGGCGGTGGAAGGCGGTATCGATCACGATACCCGTCGCCAGCAGAAAAAACCGGAGGCGGTATGACGGCGCGGATTGTCATTATCGGCGGCGGCCAGGCTGGCGGCTGGGCGGCGAAAACGCTGCGTGATGAAGGGTTTAGCGGCGAGATTTGCGTGGTTGCCGAAGAGCAATGGGATTTTTACGAGCGCCCGCCGTTGTCGAAGGCGGCGTTGCTGGAGGCCGAACCGGCGCTGCCGCGGTTATTTAGCGCCGAGGCGCAGCAGGCGCTGAACCTACGCTGGTATCGCCCGCTGCGTGCGGATTCGATCGATCGGCAAAATAAAACCCTGGCGCTGAGCAACGGTGAAACGCTGGCATATGACCAACTGCTGATCGCCACCGGCGGCCGGGCGCGACTGCCGTCCGAGGGCTGGGCGCAGCATCCGCAGGTTTATACCCTGCGCCACTGGCAGGACGCGCAGCGTCTGAAGCAGCGGCTGGCATCGGCAACGCGGCTGGCGATCGTTGGCGGCGGCTGGATTGGCCTCGAAATCGCCGCCTCGGCGCGCAAAAGCGACGTGGCCGTAACCCTTTACGAGCAGCAGCCGGCGCTGTGCATGCGCTCGGTCAGTATGGAGGTCTCGCAGGCGCTGGCGCAACTACATCGCCAGCAGGGCGTTGAGATTCGCGGCGGCTGCGGCGCGCTGGAGCTGGAAGATGATAACGGCCTGCCGACTCTGCACTGCGACGGCCAGCGGGAAACCTTCGATGCGGTAGTGGTGGGGATCGGCGTCGATCTGAATCTCGAACTGGCGCGCGATGCCGGGCTCACTGTCGATCGCGGGATTGTCGTTAATGCCCAGGGGCGCAGTAACGATCCGGCGATTTTCGCCGCTGGCGATGTCGCTCAGCACCATCAGTACGGCCTGTGCATTCAGTCGTGGGCCTTTGCGCAAAATCAGGCCATCGCAACGGCGAAAGCGATGCTCGATCCGCAGGCCAGCGGCTACGACGAGGCGCCCTGGCTGTGGTCGGATCAATACGATCGCAATATCCAGATCCTCGGGATCCCGCAGACGGGCAGCCGCACCATTGTGCGTGACGAGCCGCAGGGCGCGATCTACTTCTCCCTGAATGCCGATGGACGCTTAACTCAGCTGGTGGCCTTCAATAATGCACGTATCGTGAAGCTGGCGAAGCGCTGGATGGCGGCGGGAAGGGATCTCTCTAACGTCCCGCTCGCTGACCCGACTTTCTCGCTGATGTCATTGCGATAAGTAACGCGAACCCTTAAGGGGGAGAAATGACCACATTAGAGACCAACGCCGCGCCTGCAGAGGCGAGCGGCGAGGGCGTCCGCACGCCTGAAAAAGCAGTTCGTTGGGCCATTCCGCTGTCCCTGCTGGCCTGCGTGCTGCTGGCTTTTTTCGACAAAATCAGTATCGCCGCGCTGTTTTCCGATAGTCACTTCCAGCAGGCGATGGGCATCGATTTCGACACCACCCGGCTGGGCATTCTGATGAGCGCCTTTTTGCTGAGTTACGGCTTCTCGTCAGTGTTATTAAGCGGCCTTGGCGACCGGATTGCGCCGCTGCGTCTGCTGACTGGAATGATGGTGGTGTGGTGCATCCTGATGGTGATCATGGGTTTCACCCACAACTACGCGCTGATGGTGATGCTACGCGTCCTGTTGGGCATCGCCGAAGGGCCGCTGTTCCCGCTGGCGTTTGCCGTGGTGCGCCACACCTTCCCGCAGCGGCTACAGGCCCGCGCCACCATGCTGTGGCTGCTCGGCACGCCGGTTGGCGCAGCGTTGGGATTCCCGCTGTCAATTTGGCTACTTAATACTTTCGGCTGGCAGAGCACATTTTTCGTGATGGCGATGCTGACGGTACCGGTGCTGATTTTTGTGCGCATCGGGCTGCGCGGCGTGCAACTGGAGGTCGAGAGCGAGCAGCGATAAAACCTCGCAGGAAGCGCGCCGCAGCGCGCGTCGCGAGCTCTTTGTGAGTCCGCATTTTTGGATGATCTGCATCTTCAACATCGCCTTTCTCGCCTATCTGTGGGGGATCAACGGCTGGCTGCCGGGCTACCTGATTAAAGGTAAAGGCATTCATCTGGAACACGCCGGCTGGCTGTCGTCGATGCCGTTTATCGCCATGTTGCTAGGCGAAATTATCGGCGCCTGGCTGTCCGACCGCGTCGATAGGCGCGCCGCCGCCTGCTTTATTTCCCTGGCAGGCGCGGGTATTGGCCTGGCGGCAGTGATGCATTTCACCACGCCGCTGCCGGTAATCGCGGCGATGAGCTTTAGCACCTTTATGTGGGGCACCGGCGCGCCGAACATTTTCGCCCTACTGGCTAAAGCGACCCATCCACGGGTCAGCGCCACGGCGGGGGGGCATTTTCAACGGGCTGGGAAACTTTGCCGGGGCGCTATCGCCGGCGGTGATGGGCGCGCTTATCGCCTTCACCCATAGCATGGATTCCGGCCTGATTTTTCTGGCAGTGATGGCGGCGGTGGGCTGCGCCCTGTTACTGCCGCTGCTGAGACGTTACTGAGGATAAAACGATGACTGATTCAACCGTAACTGCAAAACAGAGTTTGAAACCTGACCATTTGACGATGGAAGAGTGGGTGGAGTCGCGTATCGCGCGCTTCGAAGGCCGTAAATACGACTGGAATGCGCTGAAATTCCAGGCCGATTTCGACCCCAAATATCGCCGCGCGCAGATGCGCTACATCGGTACCGGCGCCACCGGCGTCGCCAGCGATACCAACACCGTTCCGGCGGAGCACTTCACCTTTTCCACCATGGTGTTGCCGTCCAAATGTGAAGGCCCGCTGCATCTGCATGATGACGTAGAAGAGGTGTTCTTCATGCTCAAAGGGCAGATCACCCTGATGATTCAGGATGGCGACAACTATACCGAAACGGTACTGCGCGAACGCGATCTGATCTCGGTGCCGCCCGGAATCTATCGCGGTTTGTTTAACCACGGCGAAGAGGAGGCGCTGATGTGCGTGATGCTGGGCACGCCGAAACCGCATGTTCCGACTTATCCGGAAGATCATCCGCTGTCAAAAGTGAAGCGTAACTAAGGAGCGATGATGACGGGTTTTCGTGAACAAGGATGCGGGGTACCGCTGACGCTGCTGCACGGCATCAGTTCCGGCGCAGCCTCCTGGCATAAACAGATGGCGCTGCCCGGCTACCGCGTCCTGGCCTGGGATATGCCCGGTTATGGCGAAAGCCCGATGCTTGCGGCGGCGCCGGCGGATGCTGGCGATTACGCTGACGCGCTGGCGCTGATGCTGGACCGTGCCGGGGTAGAACAAACCGTACTGGTCGGCCATTCGCTGGGCGCGTTGGTGGCGGCTGCCTTCGCCGCGAAATATCCGCAGCGGGTGCTTTATCTGGTGCTGGCCGACGTCGCGCAGGGCTACGGTCAGGCGGAGGTCGCACAGCGGGAAAACGTCTGGCTAGGGCGTCAGCAGCAGATAGCGCAAGGCGGCGAGGCGATGGCCCAGGGGCGAGCGGCAAAACTTCTGCGCCCTGGCGCGCGCGAAGCTGATGTGGCGACGGTGGCGGCGGGGATGCGCAGGCTACGCCGCGACGGTTATCTCGCCGCGGCCTGGATGCTGGCTCATGACGACATTCACCGTTGGCTCGCCGACTATCGCGGTCGTCTCTCCGTGTGGTGTGGCGAGCAGGATGCCATTACCCAACCGGAGTTAGTCCAGGGAGTGGCGCTGCGTTACGGCGCTCCTTACATCGCTATCCCGCAGGCTGGGCATGCCAGCTATCTCGATAACGAAATCTTTTTTAATCAACAGCTTTTACGCATAGGGGAAGAGGTGCGCGATGAATGCACAAATTGAAGGACGCGTCGCGGTAGTCACCGGCGGTTCGTCAGGAATCGGCTTTGAAACGCTGCGCCTGTTGCTGGGCGAAGGGGCGAAGGTCGCCTTTTGCGGCCGCAACCCGGATCGTCTGGCCAGCGCCTATGCAGCACTGCAAAACGAATATCCAGAAGGCGAGGTGTTCTCCTGGCGCTGTGACGTACTGAACGAAGCGGAAGTTGAGGCGTTCGCCGCCGCGGTCGCCGCGCGTTTCGGCGGCGTCGATATGCTGATTAATAACGCCGGCCAGGGCTATGTCGCCCACTTCGCCGATACGCCACGCGAGGCCTGGCTGCACGAAGCCGAACTGAAACTGTTCGGCGTGATTAACCCGGTAAAGGCCTTTCAGTCGCTGCTTGAGGCGTCGGATATCGCCTCGATTACCTGTGTGAACTCGCTGCTGGCGTTACAGCCGGAAGAGCACATGATCGCCACCTCTGCCGCCCGCGCCGCGCTGCTCAATATGACGCTGACTCTGTCGAAAGAGCTGGTGGATAAAGGTATTCGTGTGAATTCCATTCTGCTGGGGATGGTGGAGTCCGGGCAGTGGCAGCGCCGTTTTGAGAGCCGAAGCGATAAGAGCCAGAGTTGGCAGCAGTGGACCGCCGATATCGCCCGTAAGCGGGGGATCCCGATGGCGCGTCTCGGTAAGCCGCAGGAGCCAGCGCAAGCGCTGCTATTCCTCGCTTCGCCGCTGGCCTCCTTTACCACCGGCGCTGCGCTGGACGTTTCCGGCGGTTTCTGTCGCCATCTGTAAGGAAAGATGATGAAAAAGGTCATGTTAATTGGCTATGGCGCGATGGCCCAGGCGGTGATTGAACGCCTGCCGCCGCAGGTGAGGGTGGAGTGGATCGTGGCGCGTGAATCGCATCACGCAGCGATCTGCCTGCAGTTTGGTCAAGCGGTGACGCCGCTTACCGATCCGCTGCAATGCGGTGGGACGCCGGATCTGGTGCTGGAATGCGCCAGTCAGCAGGCGGTCGCGCAATACGGCGAAGCGGTACTGGCGCGCGGCTGGCATCTGGCGGTGATCTCGACCGGTGCGTTGGCGGACAGCGAACTGGAACAGCGTTTACGTCAGGCGGGCGGCAAGTTGAGCGCTGCTGGCTGGCGCGGTGGCCGGAATAGATGGCCTGGCGGCGGCCAAAGAGGGGGGGCTTGAACGAGTGACCTATCGGTCGCGTAAAAGCCCGGCCAGCTGGCGCGGCAGCTATGCCGAACAGCTTATCGACCTCAGCGCGGTCAATGAAGCGAAAATTTTCTTCGAAGGCAGCGCCCGCGAGGCGGCGCGGCTATTTCCGGCAAATGCCAACGTGGCGGCAACCATCGCGCTGGGCGGTATTGGCCTTGACGCGACCCGAGTACAGCTGATGGTCGATCCGGCGACGCAACGCAACACCCATACGCTACACGCCGAAGGATTGTTCGGCGAGTTTCACCTGGAGCTGAGCGGCCTGCCGCTCGCCAGCAATCCGAAAACATCGACCCTCGCGGCACTGAGCGCGGTACGCGCCTGCCGTGAACTGGCATAACGCAGAGAGGCTGAGATGGACGAATTAGACATTTTTATCGGCGGCCAGTGGCGTCGCGGCGGCGGCAATTTGATGCACAGCCAGTTTCCGGCGGATGGCGCTATTAACGCGGCGCTGCATGCGGCAAGCCTCGATGATCTGCAGGAGGCGATCGACTGTGCCGACCGCGCCTGGCGGGAGCCAACGTGGCGGGCGATGCTGCCGCATCAGCGGGCGAAGATCCTGCATAAGGTCGCGGAACTGATAGAGGTGCAACTTGATGAGTTAAGCCAAAAGCAGAGCCGCGATAACGGTAAGCCGCTGGCTGAGGCGCGGGGACTGGTGATGAGCGCGGCGGGGACGGCGCGCTATTTTGCCGCCGCCTGTGAACTGCTGGAAGGCGAGCTGCCGACGCCGCGGCAGGCGGATCTATTGACCCTGAGCCGCTATGAGCCGCTGGGCGTGGTGGCGGCGATCACCCCGTGGAACTCGCCGATCGCCAGCGAAATGCAGAAGGTGGCCCCGGCGATCGCCGCCGGAAATGCGGTGATCCTCAAACCGGCGGAAGCCACGCCGCTGATGGCGCTGGAGCTGGCGAAGATCTTTGAGCAGGCCGGTTTACCCGCCGGACTGCTGAGCGTGCTGCCGGGTAAAGGATCGATTATCGGCGATGCGCTGGCCCGCCATCCTAAGGTGCGCAAAATTTCCTTTACCGGCGGCACCACCACCGGACGTCACCTGGCGCATGTGGCGGCGGAAAAACTGATCCCGGCGTCGCTGGAGCTGGGCGGCAAATCACCGACCATCGTGCTGGAAGATGCCGATATCGAACAGGCGGCGCGGGGCATCTGCTACGGCATTTTCAGCTCCGGCGGCCAGGCCTGTATTGCCGGCTCGCGGCTGTTTGTTCATGACAAAGTGTACCCGCAATTAATGGCCCGCCTGCTGGAGTTAACCCAAGGGCTGCGGGTTGGTCACCCGTTCAACGCTGGCACCCACGTCGGGCCGCTGATCAACGATAAACACCGCCAGAGCGTGCAGGAGTACGTCGAGCTGGCGAAACGCGAAGGCGGCAGGGTGCTATGCGGCGGCGAGATCCCGGCGGATCCGGCACTGGCGGCAGGCAGCTATTTCCTGCCGACCATCATTGAAGGGCTGAACAATCAGGCCCGCGTTTGCCAGGAAGAGATCTTCGGGCCGGTACTGGTGGCGATGCGTTTTCGCGATGAAGCGGCGTTAATCCGTGAGGCCAATGATTCGGTCTTTGGGCTGGCGGCGGGGATCTGGACGCGCGATACCGGCCGCGCGCTGCGTCTGAGCGAGCAGCTGGAAGCCGGTACGGTGTGGATCAACACCTACAAAGTTTTCTCCATTTCGACCCCGTTTGGGGGCTTTAAAGAGAGCGGTCTGGGCCGCGAAAAAGGGATCCAGGGGCTGAAGGCCTGGATGCAGCAAAAGAGCATTTATCTGGCGACGGGTAATAGCGTCAACCACTGGTGCGACTGAGAAAGGGTGAGCAATGAGCGAAATGATAACCGTCGGCGATGCCATCGCCAGAACGCTGGAGCAGTATCACGTTGAAGCCATTTATGGCGTCATTTCTATCCATAACCTGCCGATCGCCGATGCCGTCGGCCAGCGGGAAAAAATCCGCTTTGTTCCGGCGCGAGGTGAAGCGGGCTCGGTGACCATGGCTGACGCCCACGGCCGTTTTTCCGGGCTCGGCGTGGCGCTGACCAGTACCGGCGCGGGGGCGGGTAATGCGGTCGGCGCGCTGGTTGAGGCGATGAACGCCGGTACGCCGCTGCTGCACCTGACCGGACAGGTCGAAAAAGCCTGGCTGGACGCCGACACCGGTTTTATTCACGAAACCCGCGATCAGTTGACCTTTCTGAAAGCCAGTTCGAAGCGCGCTTACCGCATTAGCAACGCCAACCAGGCGGTGGCTATCCTGCATAAGGCGATTCAGGAGGCGCAGACGCCGCCGTGCGGCCCGGTCTCGGTGGAGATCCCAATCGACATTCAGAGCGCCAAAATACCGCTTTCACTGCTGACCGCGCCGCTGAAACGCGCTCCGGCGGTTGAGCCGGAACCGGCGATGGTCGATGCGCTGTGGGCGCAGCTTAAGCAGGCGAAGCGGCCCTTGCTGTGGCTTGGCGGCGGCGCGTTAGAGAGCGGCGAGGCGGTGAAGACGCTGGCGGATGCCGGGGTGACGGTGATCTCCAGCACCCACGGCCGCGGCATTCTGGCAGACAGCCATCGCGCCAGCCTGCGCGCGTTTCATAATTCTCCCTCGGTTGAAGCGCTGATTTCACAGTGTGATTTCACACTTGTTGCCGGTTCCCGGCTGCGCAGCAACGAAACGCGCTCGTGGACGCTGGAACTGCCCACGCCGAGGGTGCAGATTGATATCGACCCGGCGGCGGCCAGCCGTAACTACCTGATGGACAACACGCTGGTGGCGGACTGCCGCGCTTTATTAGACGCGCTGGCGAAGCGGGTACAGGGCCGGATGTGGGGCGATGCGCATTGGGATAGCCAACTTAAAGAGGCGGTAGAGGCGGCGGAGCAGGGGCTGCGCGACCAGTGCGGCGCTTACGCTAAATTGAATGACGCGATTGCGCAGGCGCTGCCCGATGACGGCATTCTGGTGCGCGATATTACCGTTTCCGGCAGCCTGTGGGGCAGCCGTCTGTTCCGCGCTCACGGTCCGCTGATGAATATCCATTCTCTGGCCGGAGCCATCGGTATGGGGCTGCCGATGGCGGTGGGCACCGCGATTGCCAATCCGCAACGGAAAGTGGTCGGCCTGGTCGGCGACGGCGGCCTGAGCCTCAACCTTGGCGAACTGGCGACCCTGGCGCAGGAGAAGGCCAACGTGACGCTGTTGATTATGAACGATGGCGGCTACGGCGTGATGCGCGGTATTCAGGATAAGTACTTTGGCGGTCGCCAGTATTACAACGAGCTGCACACGCCAGACTTTACCCTGCTGGCGCAGGCGATGGGTCTGCAGGCGTGGAGCGTGGATCGGGCTGAGGATTTTCAGGCGGTGATGACCGAGGCGCTGGCGATGCCGGGGCCATCGGTGGTGGAAGTGAAGATGGGCCAGATTGGCGCGCTGCGCTTTGCCGGCCGCCGCAGAAGACGCTGTATTAATGATAACCCAGTGACCCCAACCCTCTCCCTTCCGGGGAGAGGGTACCGTACGGCACAGGGGGTTAATCAAGGCGCCGGACGGTTGCTCCTGCGCGCCGGGAGAGGGCCGACCCGCAGGAGAGGGTTCATGACGTGCTTAAAACACGTTAAACGGATATTCGACGTAGAACCGCACTTCATTGCCGCTGACGTTATAGTCGCTGGCGTTGCTGGAAACCCGCAGTACCGAATACCGGAGTCTGAATTTCAAATCTTTCGCCGCCCCGTTTTGCACCTGGTATTGAACCTGATTGAACCATTCGTGTTCTTTGCCGTTGCTGGTCTCTGACGTTTTAATGTTATCCCCGCGCACGTAGGCGGTGGTCCAGGTCAGCCCCGGTAGCCCCAGCCCGGCAAAATCCAGTCCGTACGATGCCTGCCAGGAACGTTCATCTTCCCCGTTAAAATCAGACCAGTAGGAGTTGGCCAGCCAGATGGTGTTCCCGCCATCGCCGACGCCGCCCTGGTTCTGGTAGCCGCCATAGTGGTAGCCGGTGCTGCCGCTGCTTTGCTGGTAAGCGACTTTAAAGGTGTGAATATCCCAGATATAGCTGGCGGCCAGACTCCAGATGTTGTTACTGCGTCCGGTGTCATTGGCATCGGCATATTCTTGATCCAGACGTGAGTGATAGCCGTTGAAATCGAGAATCAGCTGCTGGCTGGCGGCGAACGGCTGCTTAAAGTTGAGGCCAAGATACTGTTTGTTCAGCACATCTTCGACATGCGACGCGTACAGCGCGCCGCTGAGCTGGTCGTTGAACCGGTAGCTTGCCCCGCCGAAGGTGAGGCTTTTCAGACCGCTGTTGTGGCTGTCGTCACTTTTACGCTGCTGATCGGTCAGGTAGCCGGCGTTAATGTCCAGACCGTCGATTTCGCGTGAGGTCAGCATGGTGCCGGTATAGCTCTCGTAGAGCAGGCGCGAGTCGTCGGCGTAGACGATGGGCAGCATTGGGCGCTGGCTGCCGTAGCTGAGCACGGTATTCGAAAAGCGCATTTTGCCGGTGGCGCCGAATTTCGCGAGGTCGGATTTTGCCCGGCCGTCGTCATCCTGGGCGAAAAAGTCGATGCCGCCCGCGCCGCTACGGCCGCGGCCGCCGTCGAGACGCACGGCGTACTGGGCGATGCCGTCCACGCCGAAGCCGACCGGCCCCTGGGTAAAGCCGGATGCGAAGGTGGCGATAATTCCCTGGCCCCATTCGGCTTTATCCGGCAGCCCATCGCGATAATCGCGTTTGATATAAGCGTTACGTAAAAAGAGATCCAGATGACTGTCGTCAATAAAGCCCTGGCTGGTCGATTGTTGGCTGGCGAAAGCCGGTGCGGCGGCAATAATGCCAAGTGCGATGAATGGTAATTCTTTTTTCACTGAGGGCACTTCTCTGTCTGTCGATATATTCAAGGGAATCACTGCAATCGCGATATTCTCCTGAAATAATGTCGAAAGCAATCATTGTGTGATCAATGGTATCGGCAGGAAACAAGCGGTGTGGCGCGCGCTGGCTGCGTTTGGCGAAGAGGGGTGGACTATTTAATATTTGGTCGAACCCGGTTCTGAAAGGCGGATTGCGTACGCCGTTTTTCATTTGCCAAATAATATATTGCTGAGTAACAGCATATAAAATAATTGGCTGCGACGAGGTGCAATCATAATTAACGGTTTGTGCGCTTAAATTATCAATTGATGCGGCTAAATATTTTTACTGGTAGATAAAAAAGGGAGGCAGACATGCCTCCCGCTGGCGGTTATTTAATCCCGTCGGCCTTCATGCGATCGCGAATATGCTGGGCGCGGGCTTCCGATGCCGGGTGATCGTCAAACATGGAGCTCTGACGGCCGGCTTCCAGCTTGGCCAGTTTTTCGAAGCTGGTGGCCAGTCCCGACGGATTGATGCCGCGCTTACGCAGCAGATCGTAAGAGTAGTCGTCCGCTTCCGATTCCTGGCGCTGGGAGAACTGCGAGTTCACCAGTTTTTCACCCAGATCGCCGAGCTGCGACTGGGACAGGCTGCCGACGATGCCGCCGGCGGAGGCCGCCGCCGCGCGCACGGCGTTGGTGCCCAGGGCAACCTGCATCCCTTTCTTCACGTGGCCCAGCGCGACGTGGCCCATTTCGTGGCCGATCACCGCCTCGACTTCATTATCGTTCATCAGATCCATCAGCCCGCTGTAGACGCGGATGCAGCCGTTGGCCATGGCGAAGGCGTTGACATCCTTGGTCTCATAGACCTTGTAGTTCACGGGCTGACCATTGATGTTATCGCCCAGCGCAGCCGCGATTTTGTTCAGCCGCTGGCTGTATTCACTGCTGGCCGGGGCGATTTTCGCTTTGGCGTCCATCTCTTTACAGGCCTGGTCGCTTAAGGTTTTCACCTGCGCGTCGCTGAGGGAGTATGCCTGGAAGGCTTCGGCCCCTGAGCTGAGCAGACCGTTGGAGTCCATGTTCTGACATCCGGTGAGGGTTGCTGCGATCCCAAGAGCAAGTACGGTTGAGCGAATTTTCATTTTTTTATCTTCCACAATCTTATGGTTGTTTATCCGACAATACGGCGACGGCAGGGAACCGTATTCTGCGTAAATTATAAAGAGTATCGCAGGATACGGGCGAGCGGATTCCGGCGTAGCACAACCTGTTCCAGAGATTTCTTAAAGGGCAAAAGGATGCTCCATGTACATGACTTGTCGCTTGGGTTACATTGTTCACACTTTTTTCCGGCGTAGCCCAAAACGCTGCTCTCGTCAAGTCGTTAAGGGCATGGCCTTCAACAGTCCGAACTGGAGTCAAAATGTCCTCACGTAAAGAGCTTGCTAACGCTATTCGTGCGCTGAGCATGGACGCTGTACAGAAAGCCAAATCCGGCCACCCGGGTGCCCCGATGGGTATGGCTGACATTGCCGAAGTGCTGTGGCGTGATTTCCTGAACCATAACCCGAACAATCCGGCCTGGGCTGACCGTGACCGTTTTGTACTGTCCAATGGCCATGGTTCGATGCTGATTTACAGCCTGCTGCACCTCACTGGCTACGATCTGCCGATTGAAGAGCTGAAAAACTTCCGCCAGCTGCACTCTAAAACGCCGGGCCACCCGGAAGTCGGCTACACCGCGGGCGTGGAAACCACTACCGGTCCGCTGGGCCAGGGTATCGCTAACGCGGTCGGGATGGCTATCGCCGAGAAAACTCTGGCGGCGCAGTTCAACCGTCCGGGGCACGACATCGTCGACCACTACACCTACGCCTTCATGGGCGACGGCTGCATGATGGAAGGCATTTCTCACGAAGTGTGCTCCCTGGCTGGTACCCTGAAGCTGGGCAAACTGGTGGCCTTCTATGATGACAACGGCATCTCCATCGACGGCCACGTTGAAGGCTGGTTCACCGACGATACCGCCAAACGCTTTGAAGCCTACGGCTGGCACGTGGTGCGCGGCGTTGACGGTCACGACGCTGACGCCATCAAACGCGCGGTAGAAGAAGCACGCGCGGTTACCGACAAACCGTCCCTGCTGATGTGCAAAACCATCATCGGTTTCGGTTCCCCGAACAAAGCCGGTACCCACGACTCCCACGGTGCGCCGCTGGGCGACGCCGAAATCGCCCTGACCCGCGAAGCGCTGGGCTGGAAACACGCGCCGTTTGACATCCCGTCTGACATCTATGCGCAGTGGGATGCCAAAGAAGCTGGCCAGGCGAAAGAAGCGGCCTGGAATGAGAAGTTCGCTGCCTACGCCAAAGCTTTCCCGCAGGAAGCCGCCGAATTCACCCGTCGTATGAAAGGCGAGATGCCGTCTGACTTCGACGCGAAAGCCAACGAGTTCATCGCGAAGCTGCAGGCCAACCCGGCGAAAATCGCCAGCCGTAAAGCCTCTCAGAACGCCATCGAAGCGTTCGGTCCGCTGCTGCCGGAATTCCTCGGCGGCTCCGCTGACCTGGCGCCGTCCAACCTGACCCTGTGGTCTGGTTCTAAGCCGATCAACGAAGATACTGCCGGTAACTACATTCACTACGGCGTGCGTGAGTTCGGTATGACCGCTATCGCCAACGGTATCGCGCTGCACGGCGGTTTCCTGCCGTACACCTCCACCTTCCTGATGTTCGTGGAATATGCGCGTAACGCGGTACGTATGGCGGCGCTGATGAAGCAGCGTCAGGTGATGGTCTACACCCATGACTCCATCGGTCTGGGCGAAGACGGCCCGACTCACCAGCCGGTAGAGCAGGTGGCTTCCCTGCGTGTGACCCCGAACATGTCCACCTGGCGTCCGTGTGACCAGGTGGAATCCGCGATTGCGTGGAAATATGGCGTTGAGCGTCAGGACGGCCCGACTGCGCTGATCCTGTCCCGTCAGAACCTGGCGCAGCAGGAGCGTACCGCAGAGCAGCTGGCGAACGTGGCCCGCGGCGGTTACGTGCTGAAAGATTGCGCCGGCCAGCCGGAGCTGATCTTCATCGCCACCGGTTCTGAAGTTGAGCTGGCGGTTGCCGCGTGGGACAAACTGACCGCCGAAGGCGTGAAGGCGCGCGTGGTCTCCATGCCGTCCACCGACGCGTTCGACAAGCAGGATGCGGCTTATCGTGAATCCGTACTGCCGAAAGCCGTGACCGCGCGCGTTGCCGTGGAAGCGGGCATCGCTGACTACTGGTTCAAATATGTTGGCCTGAACGGCGCTATCGTTGGCATGACCACCTTCGGTGAGTCTGCGCCGGCTGAGCAGCTGTTCGAAGAGTTCGGCTTCACCGTCGACAATGTGGTCGCTAAAGCGAAAGCGCTGCTGTAATCGCTGGTACGGTGCGGGCTAATGCCCTCACCCCAACCCTCTCCCACAGGAGAGGGGGCAAGCACCAAAAACGGTAACCCAAGGGTTACCGTTTTTGCTTTTACCTCGTCACCCGGCTTTTTTTGTATCTGCTATTCCTGAACCATGTAATACGGTTGTAAATTATTCCAGCAAAATGTGATGTGAGTCATATAGCTGGTTTATTGCGCTGGACAAACATTCCTTTTATTCCTCGTTTGGCTTATTCTAGCTGAAGCGTTTCAGTCGTTTAAATGTTCGACAATTAATCAATCAGTCGCAGTTTGCAGCTGGTAAGGTTTCCCTCAGAGCGTAGCTGGATTACTCTGTCAGCCACCTCATCACAGGGACAGCCTTGCAGGAGATCTATGACCATTCGCATCGCGATTAATGGCTTCGGTCGTATTGGACGCAATGTGGTTCGTGCGCTATATGAATCCGGGCGCCGTGCGGAAATCACCGTGGTGGCAATCAATGAGCTGGCGGATGCTGCGGGCATGGCGCATTTGTTGAAATATGACACCAGCCATGGCCGTTTCGCCTGGGATGTTCGTCAGGAGCGCGAGCAGTTGTTTGTTGGCGATGATGCCATCCGTCTGCTGCACGAGCCGACCATAGCGGCGCTGCCCTGGCGCGAGCTGGCGGTAGACGTGGTGCTCGACTGCACCGGCGTTTACGGAAGCCGTGAGCACGGTGAGGCGCACCTGCAGGCGGGGGCGAAGAAAGTGCTCTTCTCCCATCCCGGCGGCAACGACCTCGACGCGACGGTGGTGTATGGCGTCAATCAGGATGAACTCCGCGCCGAGCACCGTATTGTCTCCAACGCCTCCTGTACCACCAACTGCATTATTCCGATCATTAAACTGTTAGATGATGCCTATGGCATCGAGTCCGGCACCGTCACCACCATTCACTCGGCGATGCATGACCAGCAGGTGATTGACGCCTATCATCCGGATCTCCGGCGTACCCGCGCGGCCAGCCAGTCGATCATTCCGGTGGATACCAAACTGGCGGCAGGGATAACCCGTATTTTCCCGCAGTTTAACGACCGTTTTGAAGCGATTGCCGTGCGGGTGCCGACGATAAACGTGACGGCAATTGACCTGAGCGTGACGGTTAAAAAACCGGTAAAAGCATGTGAAGTCAACCAGTTGCTGCAAAAAGCAGCACAAGGTGCATTTCATGGTATAGTTGACTATACGGAATTACCGTTGGTCTCGACAGATTTTAACCACGATCCGCACAGTGCTATTGTTGATGGCACGCAAACCCGGGTCAGTGGCGCGCATCTGATCAAAACGCTGGTCTGGTGCGATAACGAATGGGGCTTTGCTAACCGAATGCTCGACACGACGTTAGCGATGGCGGCTATTGGTTTCAGGTTCGACGCGTAAATCGTCGACAAAACTTTATGAATCAACGAGAGGATTCACCATGTCTGTAATTAAGATGACCGATCTGGATCTGCTGGTAAACGCGTTTTTATCCGTGCGGATCTGAACGTACCAGTTAAAGACGGGAAAGTAACCAGCGACGCGCGTATCCGTGCATCTCTGCCGACCATCGAACTGGCGCTGAAGCAGGGCGCGAAAGTGATGGTAACCTCCCACCTGGGTCGTCCGACCGAAGGCGAGTACAACGAAGAATTCTCTCTGCTGCCGGTTGTTAATTACCTGAAAGACAAACTGTCCAACCCGGTACGTCTGGTTAAAGACTACCTGGACGGCGTTGAAGTGGCTGCCGGCGAGCTGGTGGTGCTGGAAAACGTTCGCTTCAACAAAGGCGAGAAAAAAGACGACGAAGCGCTGTCCAAAAAATACGCCGCGCTGTGCGACGTGTTCGTGATGGACGCCTTCGGTACCGCGCACCGCGCGCAGGCTTCCACCCACGGTATCGGCAAATTTGCTGACGTGGCGTGCGCAGGCCCGCTGCTGGCAGCTGAACTGGACGCGCTGGGTAAAGCGCTGAAAGAGCCGGCTCGTCCGATGGTCGCTATCGTCGGTGGTTCTAAAGTATCCACTAAGCTGACCGTGCTGGATTCCCTGTCTAAAATCGCTGACCAGCTGATCGTCGGCGGCGGTATCGCTAACACCTTCGTTGCCGCCCAGGGCCACAACGTCGGCAAATCCCTGTACGAAGCGGACCTGGTTGATGAACGCCAAGCGCCTGCTGAGCACCTGCGATATCCCGGTTCCGACTGACGTTCGCGTCGCGACCGAGTTCTCCGAAACCGCAACGGCGACTCTGAAATCTGTTAACGACATCAAAGATGATGAGCAGATCCTGGACCTTGGCGACGTTTCCGCACAGAAACTGGCTGAAATTCTGAAGAACGCCAAAACCATTCTGTGGAACGGTCCGGTTGGCGTGTTCGAATTCCCGAACTTCCGCAAAGGTACTGAAATCGTGGCTAACGCTATCGCGGACAGCGAAGGTTTCTCCATCGCCGGCGGCGGTGACACCCTGGCAGCGATCGACCTGTTCGGCATCGCTGACAAAATTTCCTACATCTCCACTGGCGGCGGCGCGTTCCTTGAATTCGTCGAAGGCAAAGTCCTGCCGGCAGTAGCGATGCTCGAAGAGCGCGCTAAGCAGTAATTCAGTTCAGGCGGGGAAACCCGCCTGTTTTTCAGCGCGCTTAAGGGCTCGCGAACCTTCTTCAACGGTCGAAGATACAGATACAGGACTAAGTAACATGTCTAAAATTTTTGATTTCGTAAAACCGGGCGTCATCACTGGCGACGACGTTCAGAAAGTGTTCCAGGTAGCGAAAGAAAACAACTTTGCACTGCCGGCGGTAAACTGCGTAGGGACTGACTCCATCAACGCCGTTCTGGAAGCTGCTGCGAAAGTACGCTCTCCGGTTATCGTTCAGTTCTCTAACGGCGGCGCAGCGTTCATCGCAGGTAAAGGCGTGAAAACTGACGTTCCTCAGGGTGCTGCTATCCTCGGCGCTATCTCTGGCGCGCACCACGTGCACCAGATGGCTGAGCACTACGGCGTGCCGGTTATCCTGCACACTGACCACTGCGCGAAGAAACTGCTGCCGTGGATCGACGGCCTGCTGGACGCGGGTGAAAAACACTTCGCCGCTACCGGCAAACCGCTGTTCTCTTCTCACATGATCGACCTGTCTGAAGAGTCCCTGCACGAAAACATCGAAATCTGCTCTAAATACCTGGCGCGCATGGCCAAAATGGACATGACCCTGGAAATCGAACTGGGTTGCACCGGTGGCGAAGAAGACGGCGTGGACAACAGCCACATGGACGCTTCCGCCCTGTACACCCAGCCGGAAGACGTGGATTACGCTTACACCGAGCTGAGCAAAATCAGCCCGCGCTTCACCATCGCCGCTTCCTTCGGTAACGTACACGGCGTGTACAAACCGGGTAACGTCGTTCTGACCCCGACTATCCTGCGCGATTCTCAGGAATATGTTTCCAAGAAACACAACCTGCCGCACAACAGCCTGAACTTCGTCTTCCACGGCGGTTCCGGTTCTTTCCGCTCAGGAAATCAAAGACTCCGTAAGCTACGGCGTAGTAAAAATGAACATCGATACCGACACCCAGTGGGCAACCTGGGACGGTATCCTGCAGTACTACAAAGCGAACGAAGCTTATCTGCAGGGTCAGCTGGGTAACCCGAAAGGCGAAGATCAGCCGAACAAGAAATACTACGATCCGCGCGTATGGCTGCGTGCTGCACAGACTTCCATGGTGACTCGTCTGGAGCAGGCATTTAAAGAGCTGAACGCGATCGACGTTCTGTAAGAAAAATCTGTTTCTTACCCCGAAGCCCGCAGCAATGCGGGCTTTTTTATTATCTTAACAACAGGATAGCTCAGCAGAAAACTGTGATCCATTTGGCAAAACGTGCACTTATTGTTTACCCTATAACCTGACTGCCCTGTCGCAGGCTGAGTTATTTACTTCCCCCTGGGGGATTCATAAGGAATGTTAAATGGAAGATTTGAACGTTGTCGATAGCATCAACCACGCCGGGACGTGGCTGGCACGCAACCAGGAGCTGCTGCTGAGCTATGCCGTCAACATCGTCGCGGCTATCGCTATCCTGATCGTCGGGATGATCGTGGCGCGCGTCGTCTCTAATACCGTCAACCGCCTGATGCTGGCGCGTAAAATTGACGCCACCGTTGCCGATTTCCTCTCCGCGCTGGTGCGCTATGCGGTTATCGCCTTTACGCTGATTGCCGCCCTGGGACGCGTGGGCGTGCAGACCGCCTCGGTCATTGCGGTGCTGGGCGCCGCGGGTTTAGCCGTCGGTCTGGCGCTTCAGGGATCACTGTCTAACCTCGCGGCTGGCGTACTGCTGGTGATGTTCCGCCCTTTCCGCGCCGGCGAGTATGTCGACCTTGGTGGTGTAGCGGGTACGGTGCTTAACGTACAGATTTTCTCCACTACCCTGCGTACCGCCGACGGTAAAGTGGTGGTGGTGCCGAACGGCAAAATCATCGCCGGCAACATCATTAACTTCTCCCGTGAACCGGCGCGCCGCAATGAGTTTATTATCGGCGTCTCTTACGATGCCGATATCGACAAGGTGAAGCAGCTCCTGACCTCGATTATCGAATCTGACGATCGTATTCTGCGCGATCGGGAAATGACGGTTCGCCTGAACGAACTCGGCGCCTCGTCGGTGAACTTCGTGGTGCGCGTCTGGAGCAAAAGCAGCGATCTGCAAAACGTCTACTGGGATATCCTCGAGCGCATCAAGCGTGAATTTGACGCCAACGGCATCAGCTTCCCTTATCCGCAGATGGATGTTCATGTGGTGCGTCTGCCGGAAAAAGCCGAGTAAACCGCCACTCAGTGACTCAGGCCGGCGATGCCGGCCTTTTTTAATGGCCATTATTAGCTTTGCTTATTAATGATTAATACTTTCAATTTCCGCTAATAATTTATTCGCGTTATAGTCAGCGCCACTCTCGAACACAGCGGAAAAATTCCTCATGTTTACCTATTACTTTCAGGGCCTTGCCCTGGGGGCGGCAATGATTTTGCCGCTTGGCCCCCAAAATGCTTTCGTGATGAACCAGGGGATCCGTCGTCAGTATCACCTGATGATTGCCTTGCTGTGCGCCGTCAGCGACTTGCTGCTGATCTGCGCCGGCATTTTTGGCGGCAGCGCGCTGCTGATGCAGTCCCCCTGGCTACTGGCGCTCGTGACCTGGGGCGGCGTGGCCTTTTTACTGTGGTACGGCTTTGGCGCATTGAAAACAGCGTTCAGCCAGAATCTTGAGCTCGCCAGCGCCGAGGTGATGCAGCAGGGGCGCTGGAAAATCATTATCACTATGCTGGCGGTCACCTGGCTGAATCCGCACGTTTATCTGGATACCTTTGTGGTGTTGGGCAGCCTGGGAGGCCAGCTGGCGATGGAGCCGAAGCGCTGGTTTGCGCTGGGAACCATTAGCGCCTCTTTCCTGTGGTTCTTTGGTCTGGCGCTGTTGGCCGCATGGCTGGCGCCGCGGCTGCGTACCGCCAGAGCCCAGCGGATCATCAACATTGTGGTCGGCGCCGTCATGTGGTTTATTGCGTTTCAGCTGGCAAAAGAGGGCGTCGGCCATATCCAGGCGTTGCTCAACTAAGCGTTGTCCGATGGACTTTCCCGCTGTACGCGCTAAGCTTGCTGGCATGCGTCCCGTAAGGGCGATTTAAGTAACATGGAGAAACGACAGTGAAGTTAAAAGTCTTAGCCCTGGCGGCAACACTCGGATTTAGCACGATGGCGGCACAGGCCAGCGAATTGCCGGACGGTCCGCATATTGTGACTTCAGGCACAGCAAGCGTTGCTGCGGTTCCGGATATCGCCACCCTGGCGATCGAAGTGAACGTGGCGGCAAAAGATGCCGCATCGGCAAAAAAACAGGCTGACGATCGCGTTGCGCAATACCTCTCTTTCCTCGAAAAGAGCGGCATTGCGAAAAAAGACATCAACTCGGCGAATCTGCGCACCCAACCTGATTACGACTATCAGAACGGGAAAAGCATTCTGAAAGGCTACCGCGCGGTGCGCACTGTCGAAGTGACCTTGCGCCAGCTGGATAAACTCAACGGTCTGCTGGACGGCGCCCTGAAAGCCGGTCTGAACGAAATTCGCTCCGTCTCGCTGGGCGTTGCGCAACCGGACGCCTACAAAGATAAAGCGCGTAAAGCGGCGATCGACGACGCCGTGCATCAGGCGCAGGAGCTGGCCGCAGGTTTCCACAGCAAGCTGGGTCCGGTGTACAGCGTGCGCTACCACGTCTCTAATTATCAGCCGAGCCCGATGGTTCGCATGATGAAGGCCGCTGACGCTGCGCCGGTTTCCGCCCAGGAAACCTACGAGCAGGCCACCATCCAGTTTGACGACCAGGTCGACGTCGTGTTTGAACTGCAGCCGGCGCAGGCCGCGGCCCCGGCCACGCCGGCGAAACCGGCTGAAGCGCCGAAACCGGCCCAGTAAGCGATAGAAACAAAAAAGGCCACTTCAGCGAAGTGGCTTTTTTTATGCCCGCGGCTTAATCCTGACGCAGCACCTTGTGGCCGTAGTCGATGAGCGCATCGGTCACCCGGCGCATCATGCGGCTTTCCGGGGCAAAGCGGTGCCAGTAAAGCATACGGCGCTGAAACAGGCCGGGAGTGAGGTCGATAAGCTCGCCGCTGTTGAGCTCTTTTTCGATCTGCAGATGGGGGATCATGCAGCAGGTGGTGCCCTGGCGCGCCAGCTGGACGAAGGCTTCCGACGAGTTGACGATATGGCAGGGGACGCTACCCGGCGGCAGGTCGAAGTTTTGCTGCAGAAATGCCTGATGCATATCATCCAGATGATCGAAAGCGACGACCGGCGCTTTCAGCAGCGCCGAGCGCGTTACGCCGTTGGGGAAATAGCGTTGCGCAAACTCTTTTGAGGCGACAAACAGGTAATCGAGCGCGCCGAGCTGATCCACCAGGCAGCTTGGCAGCGCCTGTGGCTGGATACTTACCGCGCCGACCACTTCGCCACGGCGCAGGCGTTCCTGGGTGCGGGTTTCATCTTCCACCTGCAGGTTGAGACGAATAGGGGAGTCCGACAGCACATTAGCCAGCGCCGGCAGCAGCCAGGTCGCCAGACTGTCGGCGTTGACCGCCAGTGAAAGCAGCAGCGGCGTGGAGCCAGTCTGCTCGTCCCCCAGCCACTCTTCCTCCAGCAGTTCAACCTGGCGCAACAGCGCCAGCAATTTTT
>OKVR01000120.1_pt1 | contig 44839 bp, 33 predicted proteins | sample 1606891 | NCBI WGS metagenome assembly OKVR01 (sample SAMN03281011, study PRJEB24777) | human gut metagenome | isolation source: fecal sample PR176 from 1 month old male Indian infant, caesarean delivered... | place: Singapore | collected 2006-01-13 | reverse complement strand
ACAATTGGGCTCTTGTCCGCAATCAGTTAGACATGGACGAAAACCTTCAGGAAAGAATCCGGAAATATGAAAATGGAGGATTCTAACGGGTTATTGGCATGATACCCTATTAGAAATATTCCCAAAACACTTTAACAAAGTATCATTCAAAAGCGTCGGATGATACAAATGGGGAGGTTCCCCTCCCCAAAAAATTTTCTTAAAACTTACACAAAAAACTTGACAAACCCTACAGAGAAGTTAGCAATGATAGGTCTATACCATTTTTCTGCTTTACTTATCTTATGTGTACATTCTCTGTATTAATTTTCTGGTGATATTTTAAACGTAGATGGAATATACATGGCAGGAATAGGATTTCTACTGACAGAGTACTATCATGAAAACAATATTGTATTATATACAAATGCGATCTACCTATTTTTCTACCCCATTACCCGAAACCAAACCCCCATCCCCTTCCCATCCCAACCCCACACATGCACCCTGCTCTTCTCCGAATAAGCCAGCACAAGCCTGTCATTACAATTCTGAAGCCCGATATGTTCCGAAGCACACCCCGAACGCGTATTCTTCAATTCATCTGAAAGCTTCTTCAAATGATTCGGAGCCATTCCGCTCCCATTATCCACAATCATAAACACAACATACGCTTTCTTCTGTATCGCCTGAATCCGAATCTTTCCATTTTCCTTATATTTCAGCCCATGCACAATGGAATTTTCAATCATAGGCTGAAGGATCAGCCGGGGGACTTCCAGGGACATGAGGCTGGGAGGGATTCTCCAGTCTATGATGAATGTATTATCATAGCGTTCCTGCTGTATCTGGACATATTTCATGCAGTTGTCAATTTCCTGCTGCAGAGTAACCTTTGAATCGGGGGATCCCAAGGCGAAGCGGAGAAGGTCAGAGAGCCATTCGATCATGAGATTGGCTTTTGATGGCTGGCCGTTGGTAACATCCAGAATTTCGTAATGAATCGTCTGCAGCGTGTTGAATAGGAAATGAGGGTTGATTTGGTATTGAAGCGCTTGAAGTTCTGCGGCTTTCTGGCGGTATTTACGCTCGGAAAGCTGTACCTGAAGGTAGTCGTTTTCCAGAAATATACGGATAATATTTTGCAGGATCTGGGAGTACATATCCTTTTTTCCTGGCGGAATCAGGGCTTGATGGTGTTCGACCTGGTCAAACCATTCCACTACCTGATGGAGTTGATGGTAGCTGTTAAGGGACAGTATGTAGGCCATAATTATAATCATAATAAGAATGAGCATCAGCAAAAGGATCATATGGTAAGCATTTTCCAATGCAGTCATATAGAACGTGGACTGTGGAAGCAGAGTAATAATTTTAATGTGATATGGTTCATATTCCTCAGTTTTAATCGTATATGGAATGTTGTGAATCCGAATGTGATCCTGTCCTGGATCATTCAGTGCCTGGAGGGTCTCTGAAGAAATTTTGTCATTTCCATTATTGCCATTCCCGCCGTTATCACTGTTATCACATTGAAGCAGAAGATTTCCTTCCTGATCCAGTAAGTAAATCGATTGATCTGGAAACGACAGCAGAGAGTCATAGTAATCGGTAATATTAGACAGAGAATAGTTCATCACCCAGCCGCCGGCATACATGCGGAAACGATTGTAGACAGACAGAATTTCCCTGGGAGATTCAAATGAATACTCTTTTTTCTGTCTCAGCTCAATAGCCATATCCTGTTCCAATTCCGTTAAGCGGTCAACCCATTCTGTATCGGAAAGCGTATTCAAAAATACAAACTGCCTTCCAGATGTGTAGGCGCGGTTTAGCTTATTTGGAATATAAATATACAGGGAATCTATGTTTTGTGAGGAATTTGTGACAGAGTTAATAAATAAAGAAAACTGTTTTAGGATAACAGATTCTGTATAGCTAATGTCTTTAAAACTCATCATCCGGTTAAGCCCCAGAATCAGACTGCTGTTTTCCAAGTATAGCCCAACCGTCTGATTGTTGTTATGAAGCCCATCTAAGTAACCGGAGGCAAGAGACAGCGTGTTCTCGGTCCGTTTCTGAATTTCATTTGTTGTCTTCTGCCAGGATAAGAATACCAATATCATTCCAAGCAGTAAGGTAGGGAGTACAAAGGAACAAAACAGGACAATAAAATTCTTTTTAATAAATTGATACTTGATATGGATTGTCTTCTTGCTTTTTTTCATCAGTTATTCACCGCCATTCTTTTTGTAGTCACGAGGAGAAAATCCATAGTAAGAACGGAATGCACGTGTAAAATTTTTGGGGTTGTCATAGCCTAGTTTTTCTGCAATTTCATACGTTTTTAAATCACCGTCATTTAACAACTGTCTGGCTATTTGCATTTTCATATTCAGGATATCGTCAGAGAAGGAATTGCCGGTCTGCTGTTTATAAATGCTGGATAAATAGCTGGAACTGAGACCTATATGAAGAGCAGTCTGTTTTAAGGTCACAACAGAGAGATTCTCTTCCATGTAAAGCCGGGCTTTTTGTATGAGTTTGTCGTAGTAATTTCCGGTATCTGAATGATTTCCGGACTGGTTCAGGAGTTCACTGATTCGCCGGAAGACAGAATGAAGCTCTTCTGCTTTAATGGGTTTTAGGATATATTCGTATACTTTGTAGGTGAGGGCTTGCCGGGCATACTCGAATTCTGCATAACCGCTCAAAAACACCAGTATCACAGGAGAATTCTGTTCGTATAAATTTTTTGCCAGAGATATTCCATCCATAACCGGCATGGAAATATCGCTCAAGATCACATCAACAGGATGATTTTTCATATGGTCCAGAACCTCTTTCCCATTTCGAAAACGCCCGGATATTTCAAAACCCATCTGATGCCAGTCATAGTATTTACACAGGCCATTTAAAATACGCGGTTCGTCATCAACGATTACGAGCTGATACATAGTAAGCCCCCCATTCTTTCGCAGAGTTACACAGGTAAATGTACATATATTAATTGTAAATTTTTATGAAATTTTGTCAATTGCCAAATCATGGGAATATTTATAGAAAATCGAATAAAATGATACCTTTTAGAAACGCAGAATCCTGTTGCAGTAAGCGTAACTGTGATACCATAAAAGCGTAAACAGACAGGCAATAACACGAAGGAGGAGGAAACATGAGAAGAAAAAGAGTTATGGGTACAATCTGTGTGCTGGCGCTGATTTCCGCCATGATGGGAGGCTGTTCCGGTAAAAAGGCGGAAAATGTTCCGCCGGCAGCGGAAAACGGCTCGATATCAAAGGAAGAAACAAAGGAGACAGTGCCACAGGAGGCAGCAAAGGAGGCTGCACAGGAGGCAGAAGCAAAGAAAGATGTAACACTGCGTTTTTCCTGGTGGGACGGGGATACCAGGCATGAGGCGACGATTCAGGCAATTGAAACTTATATGGAACAGAATCCGGGAATTACAATTGAATATGAGTATATGGGATTTGATTCCTATTATGAAAAGCTGCTTACGCAATTGTCGAGTAATACACAGCCTGACATCTGTTCTGTCGATTACAAGTGGATAGGTGATCTTGTTGCTCAGGATAAACCGTTTGTGAATATCAATGAAATCTCAGATCAGATTGATTTAAGTAAATTTGACCAAAACTTTATTCGGGATTTCTGTGGACAGGGCGATTACCTGATTGGGGTTCCGTGCGGTATTAATGGCAGAGGTGTGCTTTATAACACTGAATTTTTTGAAAAGTACGGACTGACTGCAAGTGATGACTGGACCTGGGAAGATTTACTGGAAGCGGGAAAAAAGGTAAATGAGCAGGACAGCGACGCGCATCTTCTTTTTCTTACCAATGATGTTCTTGTATACATTACGAGGGATATTGTAAAACAAAAATACGGTGAAAACCTGATCAATGATAATTACGAACTGATCTGCACTCCGGAAGATATGACAGAGGCGATGGATATGGTCTTAAAACTGGTGGAAACGGGAACAATGCCGCCATTTGAAGAGAGCGTGTTGTATGAAACGGTCTTTGCAGACCAGATTCCCGGATGGCTGGAAGGAAAATGGGGCATGTCCGTACTGAGCGCTTCTAATTTACCTTCAATTATTGCGGCCTCACCTTTTGAGATCGGAACCATGCGCTGGGTGGTGGAAGACGGGGCCAAAGATTCTGCTATTACTGTGGCGCCGACCATGATGCTGGCAATACCGGAGAATTGTGAAAATAAGGAAGAGGCGGCCGCATTTATTAACTGGTTTGTAAACGATCCTGAAGCGATTGCCATTACAGGAGATACGAGAGGTATTCCTGCGAATTCTGAAGCAAGGGATATGCTGGAGAAGAAGGGAGCGATCTCTCCCCAGGTATCAATTATGCTGGCTCAGGCGCTGGAGGCAAAAACAAGCCCGGAGAACGGTCCCACTTTGAATGCAGAGGTTGCGGCTGTGATCAGTGATTACTCACATCAGGTTGGCTATAGACAGATTACACCGGAACAGGCAGGACCGGCCATGTACCAAGATATTGAACATGTTTTGGAGCAGATGAGACAGTAACAGCACAGCAAAAATAGTAACAGATGAATTAGTAACAAATGAAGCAGAAACATATGGAGGAAAAACGGCATGAGAAACGCTGCAAAAAAGCTGAAAGTTTACATAAAGAATGTATGGAGATCAAAAAATCTAATAGCATTTGTATTTCTCATGCCGTGGATTCTGGGATTTTTAATTTTCCAGGCTGTTCCGTTTATCACTTCATTGTGCTATTCCTTTACAAATCTCTCCATGTTGAAGGAGCCGGTATGGGTGGGATTGGATAATTATAAGGATATATTTAATTTTAACAGGGATTTTAAGCGGTCATTGAAGACGACTCTGGTCTATGTGGGAATCTCAGTTCCTCTCAAGCTTGCGTTTGCCCTATTTATTGCCATGCTCTTAAATATGAAAGTAAAGGGGATTGGATTCTTTAAGACAATATTCTACCTGCCTTCTATACTGGGAGGCAGTGTGGGAATCGCTATTTTGTGGCGTTTCCTTTTCAGCAGGACGGGATTTGTGAATCTGCTGCTGGGCAGAATCGGGATCGGTGCCGTCGACTGGCTTGGCAGTCCGAACCTGGCGCTCCCTACCGTAAGCCTGCTGTCTGTGTGGCAGTTTGGATCTTCCATGATTCTGTTCCTGGCGGCTTTAAAACAGGTGCCTCAGGATCTTTATGAAGCGGCAACCGTTGACGGTGCCAGCCGGCCGCGCATGTTTGTGAAGATTACGATTCCCATGATTACGCCGATTGTACTGTTTAACATTGTAATGCAGATGATCAATGCATTTCAGGAGTTTTCAGCGCCGTTTTTAATAACAAATGGGGGGCCGTTAAAGGCGACGTATCTATACAGCATGATGGTTTATGAAAATGCTTTTTCTTTTCTGAAAATGGGATATGCCTCGGCGCTTTCCTGGATTATGTTTTTGATTATTATGGTGTTTACAGCAGCTATATTCTGGTTTTCCAAATACTGGGTATTCTATCAGGATGGAGGGGATAACGAATGATACGAAGTATAAAGAGGGGGTTGCTCTATGCCTTTTTGATTGCATTGGCAACAGTAATGATATACCCGCTCCTGTGGATGGCCGGTTCCTAATTAAGGAAAATCAGGAAATATTTACGTCGCTGAGTATTTTTCCGTCAAAATGGGATTTCAGTGCCTATCCGGAGGGCTGGAGAGGGAACGGGAGGATCACCTATACGAGATACTTTCTAAATACATTTCTGCTGGTGGTTCCTACCGTAGCCTGCACTGTGATGTCGAGCACCGTAGTGGCGTTTGGCTTTGCAAGGTTTAAATTTCCGTGTGAAAAGCTTTTGTTTGCGGTTATGCTGTCCACGCTTCTTTTGCCGGAACAGACCCTGCTGGTGCCGCGGTATTTGATTTTTAAAAAGCTGAACTGGCTGGATTCGTATAAAACGTTTATTATACCGGCTTTGTTTGCAACATACCCGTTTTTTATTTATATGATGATTCAGTTTATAAGAGGAATTCCGAGGGAATTGGATGAGTCCGCAAAAATCGATGGCTGCAATGCATTCCAGATTTTTGGAAAGATTATTCTGCCGCTGTCAAAGCCTGCTATGTTTTCTGTGATTATATTTCAGTTTGTATGGCGCTGGAATGACTTTTTCAACCCACTCATCTATATCAATGATATAAAAAAGTATCCGCTTTCGCTGGCGCTCAGAAGTGCGCTCGACATATCCGATACGGTGCACTGGAACCGATTGATGGCAATGTCGCTGGTGGCCATGCTTCCGCCGGTACTGCTTTATATAGCTGCACAGAAATATTTTGTAGAAGGAATCGCTACGACAGGATTAAAGGGGTAAGGGAAAAAATATGAGAAATTTTAAATTCAGAGGATATGAAATACACAGTTCCAGAATGTGGCAGCAGGCACAGGTTGACCTGGCTATGGATTTTATGGTAAAACATGGTATGAACGCTTTAATCTTTCATCAAAACGATCTGGTAGAACAGCTTGTTTTCCCGGAAGCGTATTTTGATAATGATACGATGTGGGATAACTGGCCGGTAAGAAGGCAGGGCGTCTTATACCAGCGGGATTATATCAATCAGGTAATTAAGAAGGCACAGAAGCTGGATATAGAATTTTATCTGGAAATAAAGGAGTTGGATGTCGTTGATGCATTATTTGAAATCAAGCCGGAGCTGCGGGGGGCCGACGGGACGATTTGCCCCAATCATCCGTTCTGGACAGAGTTTCTAAAGGTGAAATTTACCGAGCTGTTTTCGGTGTATCCCGGCATTGCCGGTATTATCGTCAGCCCCGGGACAAGAGAGAGCGCCGTCTCCATTGCGGCCAACCGATGCACATGTGAGCGCTGTCAGAATACGCCGGCTCTTGACTGGTACGTTAACATCTTAAGAGCCATGTATGAGCCGATTCACAAAGCAGGCAAGAGTCTGATTGTCCGGGATTTCGCCTATACGGCAGAGCAGCAGAGCCTGATGATACAGGCCTGTGAAGCGATTTCCGATGAAATTATTATTGCATTGAAGGCGCAGCCTCACGATTATTACCCGACTTTTCCCACGAATCCGGAAATCGGCCATACGGGAAATCTGCGGGAATACATTGAGTTTGACACGTGGGGACAGTATTTTGGCATGGGTATAGCGCCTATGAGTCTGGTTGAGGATATTAAGGAGAGACTGGAAGTCTGTTACGAAAAAGGTGCGGAGGGCGTATGGTTCCGAACAGACTGGGAATTGATTCACGATGCATCGGTTCATGCGACTCCAAGTCTGGTGAATTTATACGCCGGGGCCATGCTGTCGAATAATCTGGATATAGATTTGGATGAGATTTACCGCGTATGGACGGCAGAAGGACTGTATTCCCCGATGAAATGTGCTTCCTGCAGCCAGATTCCGGTAAGACCCTCTAACCCGTTAGCTTACGAGCGGCTGAGAGATTTTATGAAAGCTTCCTGGAATGCATTTTCCAAGGCCGGTTATATTAGAGGACATCAGTACTTAGAGAGCGATCAGCCCCCCTATACAATGGATAAGGCGTTTGAGATTATGACGGTAATACACTCGCGTGATGACTGGGATGAAGGCGCTTCCGGGCGCGTAGCCGTAACTGCTGAAAATATGAAAGTAATTTTTGAAGAGAAGAGGCAGGCAATTGAGGAGACTAAAGCGCTCCATGGCATTTTACAGGCGGAAACGCTGGGAGTGACCGAGGAGTTTGCCGAAGATATGACTAATACCATAGATGCGATGATACTCTTTGCAGAGTTTTGCGATATCACAACGCGTTCTATGTATTTGACGAGATACGCAGAAATTACTGGGGAAGACAATGACATCGCAGCCGGAGAAACTGTCCTGGACGAACTGGAGCAGATAGCCGCAAAGATTGAGACATGGGAGGAAGGAACCTCGTATCCATACTATTTATACTCCAGGCTTCATCCGCAGCGGATTCGCAGATATGCGAAGGATGTGGAATATCGTCTGACCAAACTGAAAGGATGACAAAATGAATTACAAGCAGCTAACCGGAACCGATTTACTGGTATCCGGTTTATGCCTTGGCACCGTACAATTCGGTGCGTCCGTAGGCGAAAAAGAATGTTTTGAACAGTTGGATGAATTTACTGATCTAGGCGGCAATTTTCTGGATACCGCTCACGTATACGGCGACTGGCTGCCGGGAGAGCGTGCAAGAAGCGAGCGGATGATTGGAAAATGGATGAAGCAGAGCGGGAGGCGAAACCACTTTGTGATATCCACCAAAGGGGCCCATCCCAGGCTGGATTCCATGGATGTACCGCGGGTAAGCCGGAAGGCAATCATGACAGACATAGAAGAGAGCCTTAGATGCCTTGACACGGATACGATTGATCTGTATTTCCTGCATCGGGACGATGAAAATATCTCTGTCTGCGAAATTCTTGATATTCTGGAAAAGGCAAAGGATAAAGGTTACATCCGGTATTACGGCTGCTCTAACTGGAAACTGGACAGACTTGAGGAAGCACAGAGAGCGGCAGAGAACCAGGGTCTGTCTGGTTTTGTCTGCAATCAGCTGATGTGGAGTCTTGCGAATGTCAATCCGGCCGGACTGGGAGACCCGACGCTGGTCTGGATGGACCAGGAAAATTATAATTATCATAAAGAGAAACAACTCAGTGCAATGGCCTATATGTCGGTGGCAAAAGGATACTTCAGTAAATTACTGAAGGGAGATACGATTCAGGAAAATGTAGCTGCAATTTATGAGAATGAAGCAAATTACAAAATCGCAGAGGAATTGAAAGCCTTGCAAGCGTGCGGAATCACCCCCGTTCAGGCGTGTATTTCCTATTTTAATGAACTGCCATTTACAGCAATTCCGCTGGCCTCTTTCCGCAGCATAGAACAGATGAAGGAAACGGTGGCCGGTTGTGATGTGACACTGAGCATGGAAATCAGGAAGAGAATAAATAATATTAAAGCATTTGTCTGTGATTTGTGAAAGTGGCATAAAGAAAGCGGAGACAGTCATTGAGTTGGGTCTATCACTGTCTCCGCTTTTGCCTTTCTTCAATTCTACACCAAATACAACTCAATCCCCACCCCCCGAATATACTCCTGCCATTCCTCCCCCAGATAATGATCCGTCACAATAATATCAATACATTCCAGCGAGGCAAAATACGCTGGCCGGATCTGGTCAAATTTGCTGGAATCGGCCAGCAGGATCTTGGTGACAGAGGATTTAATAACTGCCTGCATTGTAGATATCTCATAGTTATGCATACATGTAATACCGAGTTCCCGGTGAATGCCTGCGGCGGAGAGGAATACCTTATTGGCGCGGATCTGATTGATCAGCTCGATTCCCTGCTGGGATTCGAACATCTGGGCGTTGGGGTGGTAGAAGCCGCCGGGAAAGATCAGGCTGATGTCTTCTTTGGTGATCAGCTCGTTTAAGATATTCATGCTGTAGCACAGGGCTGTCATGGGCATGCCGCCCGGAATGTAATGGGCCAGATGCTCGGTGGTGGAGCCGCTGTCTATGATGACAGTGTCATTGGGTTCCACCAGAGTCGCCGCAAATTTGCCAATCAGCTCTTTTTGCAGGTTGCGTTTTTCTTTTTCTGATTCCAGAGAATAGGAAGGGGAAGCCTCCGACAGACTGCTCTGGGGATTAAACATGATTTTTCCGTTCTCAAAATTAATTGTATGGTCTGCTGTCAGTTCTTTGATATCCCGGCGAACAGTCATTTCGGATACATTTAGATGATTCGCCATCTCCTTTACGGTGATGCTGTTTCTTATCTTTAAAAAGTGTATGAAATTATTTAAACGGGTCTCTTTTTTATTCATGATTGACCTCCCTTATTTTGCCGATTCTAATTTTTACCAATTCTAATCTTTACCAATTCTAATCTTTACCAATTCAAACCTTGCCAATTCCAACTTCAACGACTCTAACTTCGCCAAATTTAATATTTTTAACTCTAACATTTCTTAACTCGATATTAACATTTTTGTATCGAAATGTAAACGGATTCCCTACAAAACCCTATTTATCCTACCAAAAACGTCAAAATTAACAATTATACAGTAACAAAATGTGAGTATTCACAAACATTTTTTCGAATATTGACTTTAAATGTAAAAAAAGTTATCATAAAACTAACCAAAAGGCAGAAAATGTTAAAAAATAATAACATTATTAGGGAGGACGACGTGGAGGAGCTTTTAAAATTACAAAATATAACCAAAAAGTTCGGAAATGTAGTCGCAAATGATCATATCAACTTAAGCGTGGGCAAGGGTGAGATCCGGGCTCTGCTGGGGGAGAACGGAGCCGGCAAATCGACTCTGATGAATATCATTTACGGCCTGTATCAGCCCACTTCAGGGGAAATCTTCTTCGACGGCAGGCAGGTGGAAATCCATTCTCCGAAGGAAGCGATTCATCTCGGCATCGGCATGGTTCACCAGCATTTTATGCTGATACCGGAGCTGAGCGTTGTGGAGAATCTGGTTCTGGGGAGACGTTCACGGCGAGAGCCGTTTCTCGATCTGGAAGAAGCGTCGGAGGAAATACGCAGATTATCCGAAACGTACGGACTGAATGTGGATCCAAAGGCAAAGGTGTGCGACCTTCCGGTTGGAAGCCAGCAGAGGGTGGAGATCATCAAGGCACTGTACCGCGGGGCCAATGTCCTGATTCTGGATGAACCGACCGCCGTACTTGCCCCGCAGGAAGCAGAGCATCTGGGGACTGTCATCAGGACACTGGCGGAACAGGGAAAAACGGTTATTTTTATTACGCATAAGCTGATGGAGGCCAGGGATCTGGCCCACAATATCACGATTTTAAGAAACGGAAAGACAATTGTGACTGTACCGGCCAGGGATAAGAGCAATGAGGAGCTGGCACAGCTCATGGTGGGGCATCCGATTGCCGTCGACCTCCCGAGAAAGAAATACGCACCCGGAAGAGAAGCGTTGAAGATCAGCGGCCTTTCCATGACGGCAAAGGATGGAAAACGTCTTTTGGACAAGATTAACCTGACTGTACACGAAGGAGAAATCGTTGCAGTTGCCGGGGTGGATGGGAACGGTCAGTCTGAGGTAGTCGAAGCGGTGACCGGACTTCGTAAAATTACGGAGGGGAAAGTGGAGTTCTTTAACCGGGATATGAGCCGGACTTCCGTCCGGGATCGAATCCGTGAGGGCATGGGCCATATTCCCCAGGACCGCCACAAGGAGGGAATGGCGCTGGATATGAGCCTTTCCGACAACATGATTCTGGAGACCCATGGAGATAAGAAGTTCAGCAGGTGCGGATGGATCGATTACGATAAGGTCAATCAATATACCGGGGAAATGATTGAAAAATACAATGTGAAGGCCACCGGCTATGCCGCGCCGGCGGGGAGTCTCTCCGGCGGCAACCAGCAGAAGGTGGTGCTGGCCAGAGAGGTATCGAGAGAGCCGAAGATCCTGATTGCCGCACAGCCTACCAGAGGCCTTGACATTTCGGCAGTCGAATTTGTTCACAGGAAGCTGCTGGAATCGAGGGATTCCGGTGTTGCCATCCTGATGATTTCCACGGAACTGGAGGAATGTCTTTCACTCAGCGACAGGCTGGCAGTCATGCATCAGGGCAGAATCATGGGAGTGATGAATCGTGAGGAATACGATGTGGAGAAAATTGGCCTGATGATTGCCGGTGTACATGATGGAGAACGGAAAAATGAAGATAAAACAGAACGATAAGAGAAAAATTTTGGCGCAGTTACTGAAACCGGTGGCAGCGATTGCGGCGGCACTGCTGGTTGGTGCAGTTTTGATTCTGTATGCAGGGGCAAATCCTGTCATGGCATATAAATCGCTTCTGACCGGGGCATTTGGAAGCTTTTATAATTTTACGGAGGTGCTGGTGAAAGCGTCTCCATTGTGGCTGGCAGGTCTTGGTGTGGCGCTGTCGTTTAAAGCGGGGATTTTTAATGTGGGTGCGGAAGGACAGATCATGATGGGGGCACTGGCCACCGCGTGGATCGGCGTCGTGCTGGGGAATCTTCCTATGATCATTCTGCTTCCTGTTACCATGCTTGCCTCGGTTTTAGCAGGCGGTATCTGGGCCAGCATCCCGGGCATGATGAAGGCGAAGCTGGGAGTCGACGAAATCATTACCACAATTATGTTTAATTACATAGCAACCTGGGTGGTCAGCTATTTTGTGACAGGGCCGTTAAAGGATCCGGCGGGGGTCAATCCGCAGACGGCGGAGCTGGGAGCAGGAGCGCAGCTTCCGATTCTGGTGAAGGCGACCAGGCTGCATGCGGGCCTGATCCTTACGCTCATACTGATTGTCATCATGTATTTTGTTATTCAAAAGAGTACATTTGGTTATAAGGTGAGACTGCTGGGGAGCAGCTTAACCGTGGCAAGGGCATCGGGGGTCAATGTTCCCCTGACACTGATCACTACGATGATCATCAGCGGTGGTCTGTCCGGTTTGGCCGGGATGATGGAGATATCTGGGCTGCACCACAGGCTTTTAAATTCATTTTCTCCGGGCTATGGTTTTACGGCGGTTGTTGTGGCTCTGCTCGGCAATCTGAATCCGCTGGCTGTATTCGTGTCGGGATTCTTCTTTGCAGCAATGACGGTGGGGGCTAATGAGATGCAGAGAAGCGCTGCCATTCCAACCTCTTTAATCAGTGTGATTCAGGGATTGATCGTGTTCTTCGTTCTGATCAGCGAAGTGAAACACGTTCCGATACCCCGTATTTTCACATCGAAAAAGGAAGACAGGGGGGTGACAGAATGAATATCTTAAGCATGACATTTATTGTGGGGCTCCTGACTGCCACGGTCCGCATGATGGTCCCGATTCTTCTGTCGGCGCTGGGGGAGACGTATTCGGAACGTGCGGGCATCTTAAACATCGGGCTGGAGGGAATTATGCTGATCAGCGCATTCTGCGCTTTTCTGGGCTCCTACTATTTTAACAGCGCGGCTTTGGGCGTCCTGTTTGGAGCGGCTTCCGGCCTGCTTGTCGGCCTGGTCGCGGCATTCTTGAGCGTTACCCTGCAGATTAACCAGATGATCAGCGGAATCGCCTTAAATATGGCAGCCGCGGGGCTTACCAGCTTCTTTTACCGGGTTATGTTCGGTGTGCTTCCGATTCCGCCCCAGGCAAAGAGCCTGCCGGTGCTGGAGATTCCGGTGCTGAAAAATATTCCATTTCTGGGGGAGATCCTGTTTCGGCACAATATTCTGGTATATGCGGCATTTATTCTTGTACCGGTGTCTTCCATTATACTGTATAAGACCAGCTTTGGCCTGAAGATCCGGGCGGTGGGGGAGAACCCGAAGGCAGTGGATACCGTGGGTGTCAGCGTGAACGGCGTGCGGTATTCTGCGGTGTGCATCTGTGGGCTGCTGACCGGACTGGCCGGGACGTGTCTGACCATCGGACAGCTCAATATGTTTATGGACAATATTTCCGCAGGTAGAGGTTTTATCGCTTTGGCGGCCGTTATCTTCGGTAAATGGAATCCGAAGGGAGTCCTGTTTGCTTCCGTTATCTTTGCATTTGCGGACGCTCTTCAGCTGAGGCTCCAGTCACTTGGCTTCCAGATTCCGTATCAGTTCCTGGTCATGCTTCCCTATGTGCTGACCGTGGTGGCACTGGCCGGAGTCGTGGGTAGGAGCAAAGGACCAGCCGCATTGGGAAAAGCATACAGCAAGGAAGGATGACGGAACAAGTCAATTAACAAAACCTATTAACAAAACTTATCAGAAAAAACTATCAGCGAATCGCTGAAAGTATAAATGTCTTTCTAACTACAAGGAGGAGAAGAAATGAAAAGGAAACTGAGTTTGGTAATGGCAGCGGCACTGACAGCAGCGCTCCTGGGGGGATGCGCAGGCGGAAATGCAAAACAGCCGGCAGGCGATACAACGGCGGCACAGACGGCGGCACAGACGACGGCACAGGCGGAAGCTGGCGAGAAGGAAGCGGAAAAGAAGGAAGCGGATAAGACAGAGACAGAGAACGGAGACACCACGAAGACGGACGACGCAAAAGCTGGGGACAGCGCCAAAACCGGGGACGGACAATTCAAAGCGGCTCTCATTGTAACCGGATCGGTCAATGACGCCGGATGGAACGCGGCTGCCTATAATGGCATGAAAACAATTGAAAGTGAAATGGGAGCGGAGATTAATTTCTCAGAAAATGTGTCTCTTCCCGATGCGGAACCGGCATTGAGAGATTTTTCCAACAAGGGGTACAACCTAATCTTTGCACACAGCATGGAGTACGGCGAGTCTGTAACAAAGATTGCGGGGGATTATCCGGATACAAAATACGCAGTCTATACAGGAACTGTGGAAGCGGACAACGTGGCGTCCATCTCCTTGAATGAGCACGAGACGGGATATCTGTCCGGTATGCTGGCAGCGTCCATGTCAAAGACGGGCAAGATCGGAGTCATCATCGGTTCTGACTTACCTCCGATGATCCGAATCGCGGAGGCGTACAAGCTGGGCGCGAAGGAGGTAAATCCGGATATTCAGGTGTTTGACGTATTTGCAGGCAGCTGGGATGATATAGCAAAAGGAAAAGAAGCGGCTCTGGGACAGATTGAAAACGGAGCCGACGTCATCTTCCATGTTGCGGATAAGACCGGGCTTGGAGCGATTCAGGCGGCACAGGAAAAGGGCGTGTATGCAATCGGTTCTTCCGTGGATCAGAGTGCAGTGGCACCCGGAACCGTTTTGTCCAGTGCCTTAGACCATGCGGACAAGGCCTATTTAGCGGCGGCGAAGAGCGTTTCAGATGGTACCTTTAAGGGCGGAATCATGAGAATGGGACTGAAGGAAGAGGCGATTGGCATGGCACCATACGATGCGGCCGTTCCGGAAGATGTAATTAAGAAAATTGAAGATAAGACCGCTCAGATCGTGAACGGGGAATTCGAAGTTCCGGAGATTCTGGAGAGAACGACGAAGTAAACTTTGAGAAAAGGAAACGAAGATGAACGATTATTTATTTTACGGAGCGATGACGGAACCCATCGCTCCGATGGACAAAGAGGGAAATATTGACTATGAGCTTTTGAAGGCTCAGGTGCAGTTTCAGCTGGATCATAAGATTCATGCGATTTTTGTGAGCGGGCTGACGGAATGCATGGTGACCAGCGTGGATGAGCAGATTGATATGCTCCGTGAAACTGTGAAAACCGTAAACGGTCAGGTTCCGGTTATGGGTAATATCTGTCTGAACCGGCCGGAGGACGCTCTGACAGCCATAAGAGCATTTGAGGAGGCGGGAGCGGACGCGGTCAGCATAGCGCAGCCTCATACCTTCACGTATGAGGAAGATGCCATTTACGAGTATTATACGAATCTGATCCGCAGGACAAAACTGCCGGTTTACGTATACAACGCGCCTCAGACCAACAACATTCTTTCACCCAGGCTTGTAAAAAGGCTGGTGGAGGAAAATGAAAATGTGAGAGGCTATAAAAACAGTGTTCAGGACATTCTTCATCTGCAGAGTGTCATGGAGCTGATTCCGAAAGAACGCCATTTTGAATGCATCGCGGGCAGTGATTCGACAATTTTTGCAACACTGGCTCTGGGCGGATGCGGGATTATATCCTGGGTGTCCATCATGTTCCCGGAACTGATCGAGGAGTTGTGCGACGCGTATTTTAAAGGTGATATCGAGGGGGCAAGGGCGCTTCAGTTCCGGGTACAGAAAGTACGGACGATCTTAAAGCACGCTCCGATGGATTCCGGATACCGGTATGCCGGCGAACTGATTGGACTGCCGATGGGATATCCGAGGCAGCCGATGTCGCAGACCACGGAGGAGCAGAAGAACTATATCAGGGAAGAACTGACAAAAATGGGCATGATTTGACAAAGGAGCGGAAATGAAGCCAAAGAAATTAATAACGCTGGGAAGCTATCATACGGATTATTTTTTGATTGGGGACAGAATTCCGGACAAGGGTGAGACGGTAACGGGAAATTACTATTTTACAGAGGGCGGCGGCAAAGGCTCCAATCACGCCTGCGCCTGCTCGATCCTTGGCGGAAATGTGGTTTTGATTCAGAAGCTGGGCAGGGATGAGGGCGGGGAAACGGCCTGCAGGGAATTCGCAGGGTACGGACTCTCTCTGGATTATGTCCGGATGGTGGACGGAGAGAAGACGGGACTGGCTCCCATCATGATCGATAAGGATGGCAATAACGCCATCATGGTCTTTCCGGGAGCTCACGGCCACTATACGAAGGAAGATATCGATATGGCCGATCAGGAGTTTGACGATGCGTTTATGGCCAGTTTTGTGTTTGAAACGAATCTGGATATGGTGGAGTATGCCATTAAAAAAGCGTATGAAAAGAATGTAGCCGTATTTTTAGACCCATCGCCCGTGACGAAGTTTAATCCGGAGTTGTATCCGTATCTGACCTGGATTAAACCCAACGAGCATGAGGCTACCCTTTATACGGGAATCGAAGTGACGGATTATGAGTCCGCCATAGAAGCCGGTAAATGGTTTCTGGCACAGGGCGTCAAAAATGCCCTGATTACTTTGGGGGAGATGGGTTCGGTTCTGGTGACGCCTGACCGGATACAGACATTTCCGGCGCCGAAGGTGACGGTTGTGGACACAACAACGGCGGGGGATGTGTTCGCCGGCGCATTTATCTATGCCCTGTCGGTGGAAATGCCTCTGGACGAGGCCGTGCTGTTTGCCTCCTGCGCGGGCGCTCTGACGGCCACAAAGGCGGGCGCGGTGAAGTCGGCCCCGCATATGGATGAGGTGCAGACGCTTCTGGCGGAATTTAAAAAGACGATTTAGAACCGGGGGACAGAGATGAATCATACGATATTTGCTTTAAAAGGAACGATTGCCTATACGCCGTTACCGGACAAATTCGTATTCGCAGAGGAGAGCTTTCTGGTATGCGAAAATGAAAGGGTGAAAGGGATATGGAAGGAACTGCCGGATGAGCTGAAGGGAATAAGAGTCTGTGATTATACGGGCAAAATCATTTTCCCGGGAATGTGCGATCTGCACATGCATGCGCCTCAGTACGCGTTTCGGGGAATCGGGATGAATCTGGAAAATCCGGACTGGGATATGTGGTTCGAGAAGTACGCCTTTCCGGATGAGAAACGGTATGAGGACTGCGAATATGCAAAGAAAGCGTATGAGCGTCTGACCGATGACCTTTTAAAAACCACGACGACCCGGTTCGTTATGTTCGGGACTCTTCACCGGCAGAGCACGGAGATCCTGATGGATCTGCTGGAGGAAAAGGGAATCGCCGCTTATGTGGGCAAGGTAAATATGGACCGGAATTCGATTCCCGGCCTGCTGGAGACCACGGGGGAGAGCCTGGAAGAGACGAAACGGTGGCTGAGTGACTGTGCGGAAAAGAAGCAGTATAAGAAATGCCGTCCCATGATTACACCCCGCTATATTCCGACGTGTACGGATGAACTACTGAGCGGACTGGGAGAACTGGCTGTGGAGAAGGGAATTCCGGTTCAGTCTCACCTGTCCGAGGGGCTGGACGAGATGGAATGGGTACGTAAGCTGAAACCGGAGATATCATTTTATGGGGAGGGCTACGACACGTATCATATGTTTGGAGACGCAGTTCCGACGGTAATGGCTCACTGTGTCTATTCTTCAGAGGAGGAGATTGCTCTGATGAAGAAGCGGGAAAAGCTGATTGTCGCTCACTGCCCCCAGTCCAATATCAGCAGCTCCGGAGGGATTGCCCCTGTAAAACGCTATCTGGCGGAGGGCATCCGGGTGGGGCTTGGAAGCGATATGGCGGGCAGTAATACACTTTCTCTGCTGCGTGCGATTACCGATGCCATTCACGTGTCGAAGGCACGGTGGGCATTTACGGAGCGGGGAAACGATCCTCATGCAAAGAAGAATGTCCTGTCACTGGCTGAAGCATTTTTCCTGGCCACCCATGGGGGAGAGGGCCTGTGGGACAGAGTAGGAAGCTTCGAAGAAGGATACTGCTTTGATGCTGTGGTCATGGATGATTCCAGGATCCGTGACTACTGTGAGAGAAGCAGCTATGAGAGGACCGAGCGGTTGATCCTGATGTCGGATGACAGGGATATAGAGGCGAAGTTTATCGACGGACGAATGGTATATCAGCGGGCTGAAAAGGAGAGGACTGAAACGTGAAAACGGTGGTAATTGAGGATATCAGGGCGGATAATGATTATGGTCTGATTGTGCAGATGCCGGAAGAGGGAAGCGTATATCAGGAAGACTATTTTTACTGGAAGGGAAGTTCGATTCCGGCCTGCTTTCAGACGAACCGGATTACGACCGGGACAATGAAGACGTGGCACCGGGATCCGGTGTTTCAGAAGCTGGAATACCATGATGACTATGAAAAATTCGTATTTCTCTCCGGGAACGCCCTGTTTCCTGTGGCAGATACGAGGGATGGCGCTGTCTGTGCCGGGAGTTTCCGGGTACTTAGGGTAACTCCCGGTACAGAGGTGCTTGTGCCGCCTGGAAAAGCACATTTTATGCCGGTCGCTGAGGGGGATGAGCCGGTCTGTATTACAGTAGTATGCCCGGAAATGCCGTTTTACCATGTGTATCTGGACGAAGAGACGCGGGCTGTGACAAAGGAGTGAGAGGCATTGGAGAATGTATGCTTAAGGCGGTGTTCCTGCCGGTGCTTTTTGAAGAAAGAAGTGCCGGAGGAGGCGCTGCTTGTGCTTTTTCAGGCGGCCATGCAGGCGCCGTCGGCGCGGAATGAACAGCCCTGGGAATTTATTCTGATCCGGGACCCTTTGGTGAAGGAGCAGATCGCACGGATCAATCCCTATTACCGGCCGGCAGACGGTGCGGACTGCCTACTGCTGCTCCTTGCGGATTTAGCACGAGTGGGGAGCGACAGTCCCTGGTGGATACAGGATATGAGCGCCTGTGCAGAAAATATCCTGCTGCAGGCCGTGGAATCAGGACTCGGCGCCGTATGGCTGGGCGTCTATCCGAGGGATGAGCGGATGCGCGCATTAAGAGAAATTGCATGTATTCCGGAGAGCGTGGTTCCGTTTGCGGTGATTGCTGTCGGATATCCGGCCAATGCGCTGCAGGCAGTGCCCCGGTTTGAGAGAAAACGGATTTTTAAGGATAAGTATGGAATAGAGGCAGGAGATCAGTATGAACAACAGTGAAATATACTCTCACGTAGATCATACGCTGTTAAAAGCGTACGCATCCTGGGAGGAGATCAAGAAATTATGCGATGAGGCCGTACAGTACCGGACGGCTTCCGTGTGTATTCCGCCGTCCTATATAAGGCGGGTCAGGGAAAGCTATGGAAAAGACTTCAGAATTTGTACGGTAATTGGGTTTCCACTGGGGTACAGCACGAAGGAAGTGAAGGTGAGCGAGACGCTTCTGGCTGTTAAGGATGGCGCGGACGAGATTGATACGGTAATCAATCTGGGAGACGTAAAAAACAAAGAGTATGGCCAGATACTCGCTGAACTGAAAGCCATACGGACAGCGTCGGAGGGCCGGATTCTGAAGGTCATTATTGAGACCTGTTATTTGACGGAAGAGGAGAAGCGGGAACTGTGCCGCGTGGTCACCGAGTCGGGAGCCGATTACATTAAGACTTCTACTGGATTTGGAACGGAAGGGGCGGTGCTGGCGGATATTTTCCTGTTTAAGGAGGAAATCGGACCGGACGTAAAGATCAAGGCAGCGGGGGGAATGCACAGCCGCCAGGATTTCATTGATTTTTTAAACGCCGGGTGCGACAGACTGGGAACGAGCTCCGCGGTGAAAGTGCTGGAGCCGCCGGTATAAGAAAGAGAAAGAGAAAGCCTCAGGCAGAATTAAGGATAGCGTTATATAAAGAAAGAGTACGTGTAAATAGTTTTTTAAATATATGCATACTCTTTTTGCCTTATTAGGCAAGAAAATGTATAATTTAAGAACAGACAGGTTTTGTAAACAGCCAGCATGACGAACTGCCGGAATATTTAAAGTAAAAGTACAAAGAAGATTTTATGAGAAAAGAAGCCAGCCTTGACCAGTGGAAAGAGTTATACGATGTAACCTTGAATTTAAAAGAGTTAGAGCCATGGAAGTATTTGGACAGCGCTGATCTGATTGCCATAAAGCTGCAGGGAATAGAAGAACCTGTGTTTATGAGCGTTATGGGCAGATTGGGGAGTTGTTACGGTGTGAGTATGTACGAGGGGATGGACGGACTGGCTGATTTTGACATGGTGGCAAAAGCGGACGGAAAAGATGGCCCTTCGATTTATGATACCATGATGGATCAGTCCTGTATTACGTGGTATGCCGGTGATCGGGATGAGGTGCCGGAAGCGCAGAAAAAGGTAATAAAGGAGTTGGAACTTAAATTCAGGGGAAAAGGACAGCCTCCGTGTGAACGGGAATATCCGGAGATAGAACTGGAAGATCAGGAGTTAAGGCAGAAATTGAAAGAACAACGTCAGACAAACCAGGAACTGGCAATTGAACTGGCCTATCTTCAGACGGAGGTAAGGGATCAGGAGTATGACCGCCCTCTCTGCCCGCGCGTTCTGATTGTCATGGATTGGAAACGGGATATGATACTTAACATGGACCTGTTGAGACCAGAAGATTATGAGATTGATGTTATTCTGAATTTTTTTATTCCGTATGTGCTGTCAAATGGTCGTATGAAGAAAATTAGAGCCAGAAATCCATGGGTATTTGCAGCTTTAATTGATATTTGTGAATACTGTGGAATTGAACTGAAGAAGACCGGCCTTTGAAAAGTGGACAACATGCTGATGGATATGATGGGCAGGATGGGATAATGGAAATAAACTCTGTTTCAGGAAATTGCTGCAGTTAGCATACATGAATTGATTTCTTTCGAAAAGTCCTGTAAAATGGTGTTCAGGCGGAAGCACTGGGGCCAGATGCCCGTCGTACAGCGCCAATTGTACAGCGCCAATCGTACAGTGCAAATCATGCCGTGACAATATCATAAAACAACAGAGAGGACTATATATATGAATTTTATACAAAAAGTAACTGCGCCAATTCTGCCAATCGGCGACGTCTCCTCCTTCTCCCTGATCGGTGATCCGGGCTGCGAGGGGCTGGGAACCACGATGATGCGTGTCTATGTCAACGCGCTGGAACTGGCTTCCCGGGATGATTTTATTCTGATTGCCGGCGATATGGTACCGACTGGGAAAAGGCGGTTTTATGAGACGATTTCTGAAATCACCAATTCTGTGGCGGGAAAGGACACGTATATTTTAAGAGGGAACCACGACACCGGAGTGTATACCGAATATTTTGGACTGCAGAATTATGCGTTGATTGGCGATTCTTTTACCGTGGTGGTGCTGGACAATGCCATGCGCACCTTCGAGGCTGAGGGGCTGGAACTGCTTGGACGGGTGCTGGCTATGGAAGAGTGCAGGAACGTGGTGATCGCATTTCATATACCGCTGCCCAACCATTTTATCCGAAATTCTGTCTCCGAGGCGGAGTTTGAACGGCTGAGAGCTGTGTATGCGCCTTACAGGGAAAAGGTGAAGTACTTTGCCTGCGGCCATGTGCATTCCAGATTCGAGGATGTGGTGGACGGGATTCCATTGATCTGCAGCGGTGGCGGCGGAGCGATGATCGAGGATGTCTCAGAGGAAATCAAGGCTTCGGATGTGGATTACCACATCGTGAGGTTTTTCATGGAGGAAGGCCGTCTCTGCCATAGAATTGTGGATTTGACGGAGATGTATTATAAAAGAGAGCAGCAGGAGCCGGTTCTGAAAGAAAAGCTGGAGGAGGCGGTGAAGGGGGAGCTGTATGCTCATCTGCGGTATTTGACTTTTGCGGACCGCGCGCAGAAACGCGGGTACGAAAAGGTGGCGAATCTGATGAGGGCTCTGGCTGATTCGGAGTATCGCCATGCACGCAGCTTTTTTGCGATTCTCGAGCAGCCGGTGCCGTTTATGGAGGCGCTGAACGGATTTAGAAAGAGCGAGAATTTTGAGTTTGAGAGATTGTATCCTATGGTATCGGATTACGCGGCGGGAATCGGCGGAATGCTGGCCAGGCAGGCGTTTGCTGACGCTGCAAAGATGGAACGCTCCCATGCGGAACTGATTGCAAAGGCGGAGAAGCTGGAGGAGTTTTCCATGGATACGCTGTATGTATGCCCGGTATGCGGGTGTGTAATGACAGCGGTTGACGAGATAGACCGGTGTCCGGTGTGCGGAGCGCCGAAAAGGCAGTTCCGGGAATTTACGGTAAAAGAATAGGATTAAAAATAGGAATAAAATAAAAACAAGAAAAGAATAAAGAAAAGCACCAGATGGATTCGCCTGGAACAGGGCGGTCTGTCTGGTGCTTTTTAGTTTTGTAGAAAATTATTTTTATTATTATATTATGATTCCATATTTGTCACTCGATAATGTCCGGGCGATACCTGGGCGTATTTTTTAAAGGTACGGATAAAGTTGGAGTAGTCATGAAAACCGGATAATTCACAGGTGTCAGTGACACTTTTTCCCTGCTTTAGAAGCGTTTTGGCGAGGGAAATCCGTTTTAGAATCAGGTATTCCTGTATGGAACAGCCCGCCTGTTCCCGGAATTTGCGGCTCATATGGGAGCGGTTCATGTAAAGGTGGTCCGCCAGAGCCTGGATGGATAAGTCTTCTGTCAGATGCTCGTCGATGTATCTCATGATCTGGCTGGAAAGCTGGGGCATGATGTTTTCGGGAATCAATGTGGACTCGTAAAAGCAGGTGTTGGCCAGGACCAGGAGCTGCAGGAGATAGGTGGAGGCCAGGACATCATGGCCGAAGCTTGCAGAGGCCACGGCGGTGTGCAGGTGATCCGTCAGATAGAGATAGCGTTCGAGGGACTGGGGCGGCAGGGAGAGTAAATTTCTGTCCGCATTTTTCCGCTTCTCAAAACAGGAGAGCAGATCGGTCTGCTTCGTGCAGTAATTCCGAACCAGCTCAGGAGAAAAATGGGTAGCAATCCGCTCATAGGGGGTGCCCTCATAGGAGACAGCGCGGTGAATCTCCTGGCTGTTGATGATCAGCAAATCCCCACGCTGTAACCGATACCGGTGGTGCTCGATGTAGCAGTCCGTACAGCCGCCTAAAAACAGCAGCAATTCGTAGGAATCGTGCATGTGGTAGACGTCATTGATTGGCTTCGCAGAGATCATATGGTGGCTCCGGATAATCTCTGGAAAATGAATCCGGCGGCAGCCATCGTTTTTCAATGTACCACATTCTGGTGATAATGGTATGGATTTATTTCGATTCGTGTCCTGTTCTGTAAAAAATGTCATAGCTTTCCAGCCTCCAATCCTGCGCCTGCGGCGCGCCAAGTGCTCGCAGCGATAAAAAATCACATAGCGCAATAAAAAGACAAAAATGAGCAAAGAACCTGCATGATATTTATTATATGATAAGGAATAAAAAAAGCAAGCAGTACTAGTACAGGAGGTAACATTTATGAAATTTGAAGTAAAAAATCCTGATTACGGGAAAAGCCCGTATACAGGCATGACGAAGGAACACTGGCTGGAAGCGTGCGAGTTTCTTCTGGAAGGGATTTTTTCCGGAATTGAAAGTATGGAGGGACAGCCGGTAAGCCGAAGAGTGGAATTTGAGGTGAGTTATCCGAATAAGAACAGTTCGCCGACAAAGGCCAGTGCGGAACGGTTTGAGGGGCTTGCCAGGAGCTTTCTGATCGCGGCGCCGCTGCTGTATAACCGGCCGGAGGCTGTAATTTGCGGCGTATCGGTGAGAGAGTATTATAAAACGCGGATACTGGAGGCGGTGACGCCTGGGAATCCCAATTATCTGTACGGTTTACAGGAACTTCTCGCCATGGCAAGGGAGGGGGAGGACACCTTTCAGCATACCTGCGAATGTGCCTCACTCGTAATAGGGCTGGATCAGTGCAAGGGGGTCATCTGGGATACATATAAGGCGGAGGAGAAAGACAGAATTGCGTCCTATATTCGGGAATTTGCCTATGGGAAGACGGGGGCGCATAACTGGCGGCTTTTCAACATGCTCATTCTGGGATTTCTGCATCAGGAGGGATATGAGATCGACCGAGGCGTGATGAGAGACCATGCGCAGACGATTCTGTCGTACTATGCCGGAGACGGCTGGTATCGCGACGGCCATCGCTTTGATTACTATACTCCCTGGGCATTCCAGGTGTATGGGCCGATCTGGAACCGTTGGTATGGATATGCAGAAGAGCCGTGGATCGCAGGGAAAATAGAGCAGTATGCCAATGCGCTTACGGATTCATTTCTGTCCATGTTCGATAAAGAAGGTCATGTGACGCTTTGGGCGAGAAGCGGCCTTTACCGCAATGCGGCTTCTTCCCCTTTTGCCTCCGCGTATCTTCTCAATCATACCAACGTCAATCCGGGACTGGCAAGAAGAATCAATTCCGGCGCGCTGCTTCAGTTTATTACAAGGGAGGATGTATTTGTAAATGGAGTGCCGTCGCTGGGATTTTACGGACAGTTTCTCCCTATGGTACAGGATTACAGCTGCGCGGAAAGTCCGTTTTGGATTGCAAATCCATTTGTGGCGCTGACGTATCCGGAGGAGCATCCGTTCTGGTCCGCAGTCGAGGAAAATGGGGATTGGGAGCAGCTGGGAGATGCAACCGGTTATGCAGAAACGGTCATGAATGGCCCGGGAATTGTCTCTGCGCATCTGGGCGGGAACGGGGCCTGTGAGTTTCGGACAGCGAAGGGGCTTTTTAAACCTGGAGATGAGTACATCAGATATTACATACGCCTCGCATTTCACAGCCATTATCCGTGGGAGGCTTTTGACGGCCAGGGGGCGGAGGCCATGCAGTACAGCCTCTTTTATGATGGGGCAAAGGAGGCGCTGGTGCCGAATATCATCATGTACGGCGGTGTAAATGACGGGGTTCTCTACCGGAAACAGTACTTTGATTTTTACCATAACTTTCAGGGCGGCGCCTCCATCGATCTGGCGGATTTTCCGGTGGCATACGGCCACATCCGTGTGGACAAAATGCGCATCCCCAACAAACCATTTACACTGACCATGGGGGCCTACGGTTTTCCGGAGTACCAGGATGGAGAGAAAACACAGGTGATCAGGCGCTCCTGCGATGGCGCGGAGGCAGTGATTCTAAAACAGGATGGCCGGCAGCTTGCGCTGGTTGCCTATACGGCATGGGAATCGGTTGAGATAAAGGAGAGAAGAGGCGTTAATCCGGCCGCGGAGAACAGCATTTTGGCTTATGGAAAGCTGCGCAGAGAAAAAATGTATGGGTACGAGCCTTATGTGATGATCAGCGCCGTGCTAAGCAGGACTGATGACAGAGAATGGGCGGAGGATGAACTGTTTCCGATCAGAACAATTACCTTTACCGATGAGGAACAGTGCGGAGGCTACGGCCCGGTTACACTCCTGATGAAGGACGGGCGCACGGTTGCCGTGGATTATGAGGGGCTGGAAGGCCATCTGATGATTTAATGATAAAAACCTTAAGATAGTGCAAAAATATGAAAATAATACAAATATCCCTGGTTACGATCTGAAGATTTTGTAAAAAGGCAGTATGAAACTTTATTTGCTTTTCAGATTCCCGATGTTATATTGAAACCATCATAATAACAAGGAAATATGCGGGAAGACCAGGGATATTGCTGAGCGGATAAATGCGCCTGCCGCCGGTTTTCCAGCAGAAAATGGAGGAGACATTATGAAAAAAAACTGGAAAAGGGGACTGGCGCTTTATCTGTCATTTGTTATGGCAGCAGGCAATTTTGGAAGCGGTATTTCTTACAGCTTCGCTGCCGTAAATGGCGGCGGAGGAACCGGGACAGGAAAGGCCACATCTTCCAATGCGGCCGGATCGGGAAGCGGCCATATGCATACATCTAAGGCTACTTCATCCAATGCGGATTCCGGGAGTTCAGACCGGGAACCAGATAAAAAGGCGACGGAGTCAAATGCAACAATGTCAAATGCCCTGAAGCTTCTGCTTGAGAAAACGGAATTTTCGCTGTCAGATGATTTCAGCAATACGCAGGGACCGGTCTGGTACTACAAGTATGGAGACAAGGACAGCGGGGAAATATCAGAACTTCAGAAGTATGACGCAGCTACACCGCGGTGGATGGATAATAAGGAGAAGTGGCTGAGAATATTTAATGATGGTATGATGCCGGGAAATAAGGGGGACGACGCGATTCTGGAATGGAAAGCGCCTGCGGACGGCCTCGTTCAAATCTCTGAGGATGACGGCTCTATATCCATGGAAACAGACCGGAATGACAGAGATGGAGTTCTGCTGTCCATACAGCAGAACGGAAAATTAATCTGGCCGGATACAGGGACGATATCGACGGAGTACAATAAGAAGGCTGTCAATTTCCAGCCGTTTTATTTACAGGTCAGGGAAGGCGATGCCATCCATTTCCGGGCTAATGGAAATAAAGAGTTCAACAATGACCGTGTAAAATGGTGTCCGGTTATCAAGTATCTGGAAGAAGAGGATGTCGCAATGATATCCGACATTACCATGACAGGAAGAGATTCCCTCGAATTTACAGCGGCGTCGAAAGAACTGTCCGGTGATATCCGGGATCGGATTTCTTTAAGTGCAGTTGTAAATGGAAAGAAGGAAGAGACGGTAACCGTCCGTTCCGCTGAGGCAAAAGACGGCAAAGCTGTGGTTGCCTTTGAAGAGGTTGAGGCGGCTGATAAAGATCAGATACAGTTACTGGTCGGCCTTGATGAGGACTATCGGTTTGTTACATACAGCCCTCAGGATTTTGCAGTAATTTCCGGGCTGACCTATTATGTAGATGCTGTAAATGGAAATGACAGTAATGACGGACTTACAGAGGAGAGCGCGTGGAAGAGTCTCGATCAGGTCAACAATACCACATTTCTCCCTGGAGACTCCGTTCTGTTAAAGGCTGGATGTATCTGGAACGGCTATCTGTATCCGAAGGGAGAGGGAAGCGAGAACGCTCCAGTGACACTGGGTAAGTATGGCGGCCACGGATATCCGATTATTAACGGTGACGGATCGGTTCCTTATGATTCACAGTATAAAGTCAGAAAAGACTTTGTGTATAGTCCAACCGTCCTGTTGAGTGATCAAAGCAACTGGGTGATTGATGGAATAGAAGTGACAAACAGCGCTGACGATAGTTACAATCATGTTGGAATCCTGGTGTTTACCACAGGGCAGACCGGCGTGGTGTCGAATGTGACGGTTCAGAACTGCTACGTTCACGATGTGACAGCAGAAGTAGCCAACTCCAAGATGACCGGCGGAATTCTCGTAATCGGCGCCGACGTCTGGATTGATGGTCAGAAGCCGGAAGGTGAGATGGCTTCCGATATCGGATTTGACGAGGTTTTGATTGAAAATAACTATGTAAAAAATGTAGCCAAGGAAGGAATTCGTTCCAGCGGCCAGAATACAGGCGCGGAGGGCGTAGGATTCCGCAATACAAAGACATTCCGCAATATTACCTTCCGTGGTAACTACATCGAAGAGATTTTCGGTGACGGCATCGTACTCGCAGAGGTTGGCGAAAACGGTATGGTAGAGAACAACGTGGTGAAAAACCATTGCAACTACGATACCGCTAACTATGCAGGCGCGTGGCTGTGGCAGTGTGACGATTCCATTTTCCGCTATAATGAAGTATTCGGCGGAGAGTACGGCTATAACGATGGTGAGGCGTTTGACTATGATATCGGATGTAAGGATATTATCTACGAATATAATTACAGTCACCATAACAAGGGCGGCCTGCTTCTGACCATGTATGACAATGCTTCCTATCATTTCCGATATAATATCAGCGCCAACGATGGAAAGCCCAGCCAGGAACTGTTCCACTGTCAGACCGGTAAGACGAAGGTCTATAACAATACCATGTACATTGGAAAAGGGACCACAACCTCCATTTTCCAGACCGGATCAGTGGGTTACTTTAAAAATAATATTATTATGGCTCACGGCAGCGTTCCGAAGTTCGGTACCAGCTCCATAAGTGTGTCAAAGGGCGCTATGACCAATAATATTATCTATCCAGCTTCTATTATAAGCGTAAACGGTCCTTCTGACGCAGTTCTGGAAGATAACCTGTTTGTGAACCCGAGACTTTCTTCTCCTCAGCTGAGCACAAAATACAGCAGTGAAGAGTATGGGCTCACTTATGAGAATATGGGGCAGGGCGATGATTTTATTGCCGGGCTCAGGGAACGTATGGCGATCTTTAAACTGCAGGAAAATTCACCGGCAGTAGATGCAGGCGTGGTAATACCGGAATCAGATGCGACAGAGGATATTTTCGGTAATAAAATCATGGATTTACCGGATATTGGCGCTCACGAATTTAATAATGACCCGGGGCCTGTGGATGAGGATGGAAATAAAGCAGAAAAAGTAATTCTGGATAAGACAGAGCTTTATATGGTTACAGAAGACATCGCTCAGTTAAATGCATCCGTACTGCCGGAAGATGTTCTTGACGACAGCATTGGCTGGTCCGTGGCCGACCCTGAGGTAGTAAGCGTGTCAGCGGCGGGTAAGGTAACAGCCCTGGCAATGGGAGATACAGTTGTTACCGCAGTCAGCTTAAATAATCCGGAGGCGAAGGCAGAGTGTACCATTCATGTATATGAAAAGAATGCTAAGTCCGTTATCGCGGATAAAGATGCCAGAGTGCGGGATGATGGTACTCACAGCGGAACGGAAGAATCCATGACTGTGAAGCTGGACAGCAGCGGGTACAGCAGAAATGTATTGATGTCCTTTGATTTGACTTCTGTACCGGAGAATTACAAGAAGATTCTCTTAAAATTCCATATTGACAGTACAGAAGCGAACAACGTGCCCTTTACCGTATCCCGGATAGGTGATGACTGGGAAGAGGAGGAAGTGACGTGGAATACCATGCCTGATAAAGGCGAAAAGATACTGGATTTCACTTCCAGTATCGCGGATGGAGGAAGCTGGAAGGAACTGGACATCACGGATTATATGGAAACATTACTGGAATCCGGAACTCAGAGACTTTCGATCATCTTTGAAGGCGTAGAAATAGGATCAAAGAATTATACAAACATTCACTCCAGAGAAACGGATTATAAACCACAGCTTGTATTCGACAATGAATCTGTAAAATCGGTGGAAAGTGTCTTTGTCAAAGTTCCAGTGGGAACAGCGCCTGTTTTACCAGAAACTGTGAACGTGACCTACAGTGATGATACGACTGCCAAAGCGGCGGTGGCATGGGATGAGATTCCGGCCGGGAATTATCAGAAAGAGGGCCAGTTTACCGTGTGCGGTTATATCGAGGGAAGAAACCTGCCGGTTATCGCATATGTGACCGTATCGGATACAATTATTACAGCGGCATTCGCAGAGGATGTCACGACCCAGGCAGGGGTAGCACCGGTTCTGCCGGAAACTGTAAAGGTGACTTATATTAACAGTTCTGAGGCACAGGTTCCCGTTTCATGGGAGTCCGTGAATGAAAGTCAGTATGCGAAACCGGGAACCTTTACCGTGAAAGGAAAAGTAAGTGGATTTGAGGCAGGATGCAGTATCAGGGTTATCGTAACCGGCGCCGGAGTGGTTGATGCCGAGGCGGCCCGCATAACCGGATATGTGGGATTTATGCCGGTACTTCCTGAGAGCATTACGGTCAGCTATACAGACGGCAGCAAGGGAACGGCCAGAGTCGAATGGGAAGAGACAGAGGAAGAAAAGTACCAGAAAGCTGGATCGTTCACTGTTTATGGAACCTGCGAGGGGCTGGAGCAGAAAGCCGCCGCAAATGTGACAATTATCGAAGCCGCTGCAAAGCCGGCTGAAATGAAGAGTCCGGCGGGCAAATATCCGGCGCTTCCATATACTATAAAGCTGGAGGGAAGCAGAAGCTACAGCCGAGCAGCAAATGCAGCGGAGGCGCCTGTGGTATGGGAGACTGTCAGCAGGGAACTGTATCAGGGCAGCGATCCATATGTGGTAAAGGGTTATATTGCAGGAACGACGATCCCGGCTTCCATAACGATTACGCCGGCAGATCCACTGGAATATATGGACGGCGTGATTGATACAAACGGCGATACTTATATTCAGGTAAGCCCGTCAGACAGCAAATTCGGTGATAATGAAGTGATTCGTATTAAGAACTATACAGGGTCTTTTAAACGCATCGGAGTGGTACAGTTTGATTTTGGATCCATGGAGACTTCAGACTTAACGGAGATGACGCTGAAATTGTATTTTAATAAGATGGATGATAAAGCAGAGGTTACAGAAACCTATTTAAACATCTATACCAACGCTCCAGGCTGGGTTGAAGATACGGCAACGTATGATTCCATCACACAGGCCAGCGGATATAAGGCGGAACTGGTAAAAGAACATGTCATAATAAAACGTGACCAGGTAGGAAGCTACATTACGATTGACGTATCCGATGCGATTGATTTTATGGAAGGCGGAAAGATTTCCTTTATTCTTGATATTGAAGAGAATCCGGAGGCTGATGCCAATGGCTCTAACTCCGGTCTGGAATTTGCCAGTAAAGAGGCCGGAAAAGAAAAGGCACCGAAGCTTTACGTATCAAACCAGTATGTGACAGAGCTGGAAACGGTAAATTTAGATGCCGCTGTAGGAGAAACACTGGATCTTCCGAATACGATTACGATTCACTATGCGGATGGGACGGAGGCGCAGGCACCGGTTGTTTGGGAAGCTGTCAGCCCGACGCTGCTGGGCAGAAAAGGGAGGTTCCTGGTAAGGGGACATGTGGAAGGGCTGTACTGCAGCGTTTCAGCAGGCGTTACCATGAAAGCAGATGACCCGGATAACCCGGACAATCCGGACAACCCAGACAACCCGGATAACCCGGATAACCCGGACAATCCGGACAACCCAGACAACCCGGATAACCCGGATAACCCGGACAATCCGGACAACCCAGACAACCCGGATAATCCGGACAACCCAGACAACCCGGTTAATCCGGATAATCCAGACAACCCGGATAACCCGGACAACCCAGACAACCCGGATAATCCGGATACCCCGGATACCCCAGATACCCCAGATACCCCCGATAAGCCACACAAAAATTCTTCGTCTGCTTCCAGCCAGGCAGTTACAGTAAACAGCTGGGTTCAGGGAATTGGCTATAGAAAATGCATTCTGGGCAACGGAGATTATGCAAAAAATGGATGGTATTATCTCGAATGTAATGGTAGTATGAACTGGTATCGTTTTGATGAGAACGGAAATCTGATCACTGGATTTTTCTCAGATCAGGATGGAAAACTCTATTATCTTGACAAAGATGGAATTATGTTGACCGGCTGGCAGCTGATTGACGGTAAATGGTATTACTTTAATCCTGTTTCCGATGGGACCAAAGGCTCGTTATATCAAAATACTACAACTCCTGATGGTTATCGTGTAGGACCGGATGGGGTATGGGAAAGTTAATATGAGGTGAACCGTGAAAAAGAAAGCAGCATTGTTGTTTTTCGTATGGTTCCTGATTCTGGAATGTCTTGCCGGCTGCGCCCGGCAAGGCTATTCCTGCTTTATGGAAGCAGGGGACTATGAGATATCGAAGGAAGAGTACGCTCTGCTGGCTTACGACAATATTGCCAGAACAGCCAGAGAATATGGGGTGAAAGAAGGTATCGATGTAAATGCTCCCGGCTTTTGGGAGAAGAAGACGGACGGCGTCTCCCCGATGGACCGGGTACGGGAGCTTACAGACGGGGAAGCCGTTCATCATAAGGGAATTCAGATTCTGGCAAAGGAAAACGGCATAATCGATGAGATCGGATACGAAGCATTTTTGAAACAGTATCAGGAGGAAAATGAACAGCGAAAGCAGATAAAGGAAGAGGGAAAGGTTCTGTATGGGCCGCTGGAGTTGACCATGAGCCAGTACTATTCCTATCGCCAGAGCCAGCTGGAGCAGGCCCTGGAGGAATTCGTAGAGCAGAAGATCGTTATAATCGGGGAAGAAGAACTAAAAAAATATTATCCTGTTGTGAAACAAATGGAAGAAAAAAAGAATTTTAGAGCTCAACTCAGCCTGGTGATCTTTGAAGACACCGGTGAGGAACAGAAAGCGGCGGTGGAGCAGTGGATTGCGGTTCATGGGATTACAGACGGTCTGCCAGTACTTCTGGCTGAGGAAACCGGAGTTTCTGCAAATATGGAGAAGCTGGCTGTGGATACCCTCGAACTGGGCAAAGAAAATCTGCTTCTGGACCGGGTGGTGCAGGCTGTGAAAGAAGTGGAAGCGGGAGAGGTTACACCGGCCATAGAATACAGAGACGGTATGAGCGCGGTGATTGCGGTAGAATCAAAGGAATATGTTCCCTTTGGCAGCTACGATACAGAGCAGGATTATGTGGAATACCTGCTTCGGGAGAAAAAAGCCAGAGAGTATATTGCAGACAGGATCAGCGGGCTGGAAGTGAAAAGAGGGAGATCCTGGGAGACAATTACCTATGAGGATATTGTAAAGTAAAAAACACAACAGATGAAAATGGAGCAGAATGTTGAAGAGGTTATTACAAAACAGAACAGTAAAATTTAAGATCATGGTATATAACATCTGCATTATTTGCGTCATCGGCATCATATTCAGTGTTACAAATTATATGACGGCGAACAAAAAAACCATCCAGCTGGCACAGAATTCCGTGGGCTACCACGTGGAAAGCATCTCCAGATACTATGAGGAGATCTACGAGCAGATGGTGAACCTGGTACTCAATTGTGCGGAGCGGGAGATGTTTGATTTAAGCTCCCTGGGACAGTTGAATACCGTAGAAGAAAAGCGAAAAGGGCTGGATTATGCAAAGCTGGCCGCCAATTTCTGTGCCGTTACAGGATATGGGGATTACATTACCAGGCTGTCCATATTTGATGACAGTGATGTTCACATTTCAGCCGGAACGGCCCTGAGCAGTGTCGATGACGGGAGAAGAATCCGGAATTCCCCCTGGTTTGACCGGGAACTGAAAAAGGATATGTACAGCTACAGACTGGATCTGGTGGAGTCCCCGTTTTACAAGGAAGTAGGGATGGCGATTCCCATTATCTGCAAGAATTCCGGGTACAAAGACAGTGACTGGTCCGCGCTGTTTCTGTCTCCCCGTCTCTATCTCGACCGTCTGAAGGAAGATGATAACGGAAATACAATGCTTGTGACCACGTATCGCGGAGAGCGGATTGCCACGCTGCGGGAGCCTGTGAACCTGCAGGAGGAGAGCGGCCATTTGATCGATTCGATCATAAGAAGAGAGGAGAGCCGCGGAATCGAGCGATACCGGATGAATGGGGAACCGTGTCTGGTGTCTTTTAACAAAGATTCCCAGAGCGGAGTTGTAGTGATTGAAATCATGGATATGGCGGTCCTGAAAAATGACAGCCTTATGCTTATGCAGACTGTCGGTCTGATCTTCTTTTCCTGTGTGCTTCTGGGAATTTCCATGTCATTTCTGTTTACCAACGCAGTAAGAAAGCCGATTGACCGGCTGGTAAACCATGTGGGCAGGATTGCAAAGGGGGATTTTAGTCAGGAAGAATCTTTAGAAAGCCAGGACGAAATCGGACTCATCGGAAAGGCCGTGAACTCCATGAGCAGTCAGATCGAACAGCTGATGGACAAACGATTAGAGGATGAAAAAGAGAAGAGCAGTCTGGAAATCCGGATGCTGCAGGCGCAGATTAACCCGCACTTCCTCTACAATACCCTGGATTCGATCAAATGGATTGCCGTGATCCAGAAAAACAGCGGTATCGTGAAGGCGGTAACCGCGCTGTCGAAGCTGCTTAAGAATATGGCAAAGGGAGTGGACGAGCGCGTTACATTGAGAGAGGAACTGGATTTTGTCCGCGACTACGTAACCATCGAGAAATTAAAATATGTGGAAATGTTTGACCTGGAGATTGATATCCGGGAGGAGACGCTATACGATGCGCGAATCGTGAAGCTGACGCTGCAGCCGCTGGTGGAGAATGCGATTTTCAGCGGAATCGAACCGGGAGGAAAGAACGGAACCATTCAGATCTCCGCATATGAGAGGGATAAATGTCTCTGCATTAATGTGCGGGACGATGGAATCGGGATCCCGGAAGAAAAGATACCGGAACTGCTGAACCATTCAGAAAAGTTAAAAGGCGACCAGATGAGCAGTATCGGGATGCCGAATGTGGACAGACGGCTGAAACTGATCTATGGGGAAGCGTATGGACTTTCTGTGGAGAGCCGGGAGGGAGAGTATACACAGATTACCGTCACAATTCCTCTGGAATATTAATAGGGAATACCAGTCTGGAAGGCATAAATTTAAGGGGGGAGAGCGCATATGTACCGGATTATGATTGTAGATGATGAACCGTTAATTCTGGCGGGTATAGCTTCACTTCTGAACTGGGAGGAATATCAGTGCCGGATCGTGGGAAAGGCATCAAACGGGCAGCAGGCTCTGGCCCTTCTGGATACGCTCCGGCCGGATATCGTGATTACGGACATCAAAATGCCGGCCATGGACGGAATCACCTTTATGAAGACAGCCATGAAAAACGGCTGTGCGGCAAGTTTCATTCTTCTTACGAATTTAGAAGAGTTTTCCCTGGCAAAAGAGGCGCTTCATCTGGGGGCGATCGACTATCTGGTAAAGCTGGAACTCAGTGAGGACAGCTTGATTCAGGCCCTGGAGTGTGCCATAGAGCGGTGCAACATGAATTACTGCATGACATACCTTGCGGAAGAATCGTTAACCGTAGACGAGCGGATTTTAAACTATTTCCGGCGGGTTCTCATCTATGACACGGACGTGGAGGCGGAGGACGAGCTTTCCGGCCTGATCCGGGATCGGTATCCCAGGCCGGCGCTGATGCTGATTAATTTTAATTATGGATTCGAGGGATTTTCTGAGGCGTTTACGAGGGCAGACCAGAAAAAGGTCATGGGCTTCGCGGAAGATATTATAAATGGCATGGTAAAGGGATTCTTTGACAACAGCTGCGTTCTGCGGCGGGAGCAGAGCGGATTTGTCCTGGTGCTTTCGACGGAAGGAACCGATGATTTTAAGAAGAAAGCCGGCGTCATGAGCGTAAAATTCCGTCAGGTCATGAAGGATTACTTTGAAGTGCCCATATCCATTGCGGTGAGCCTGCCTGGAAACGGCGTGGATGAGATCCAGGATCTTCTGTATCAGGCGATGAGCGCCATGAATCTGACTTTTTACGACAATTCCGGCGGAGCGGTGTTCTACTCGGCCATGTGCGAGGATAACATAAGCCACAGCAGCAATTTCAACATTAATTTTCTGAAGAAGGACGTTACGGAGTCGATTCGACAGAATGACTGCGAAGCCTTTAAAACCATTATGAATCAGATGATCCAGCTATTTTCCGAGTGCAGGCCTTCCAGACAGCAGGCGGTGAACGCGTGCAATAATCTCTATTATTTTATCACCTCTCTGATTGAAAACTGGGGCGAACAGGACTTTCCTTATGCGGTGGACATTGTAGGCCAGTTAAACCGAATGGCCAACTTAAGTACGGTGCTCACCTGGCTTGAGGGCTTCCGGGACCAGGTGGTCAGGGTGCTGGAAGATCATCAGGAGGCGCGCAGGGATAAGCTGGTGGAACTGGCTCTTGAATACGTAAAGGAGCATTATCAGGAGAAGATTACGCTGAGCCAGGCAGCAGCAGCGCTGAATGTCAGCCAGGGGCATTTGAGCAGTACGTTTAAGAAGCAGATGGGGAAGAATTTCTCCGATTATGTGACGGAAATGAAGATAGAGAAGGCGAAAGAATTGATCGAATCGTACCAGTACATGATGTATGAGATCTCCGATATGCTGGGCTTTGATACACAGTATTACTTCAGCTCGGTTTTCAAGAAGATAACAGGGTATACGCCGAAGGAATACGAGAATCTGGTGGTAAAAAAATCACTTATGTAAGTTTTGGGGAGGAATTTTATGAAAATCAGCAGGATTGCGTCAGCCCTTTTTCTGTTGGCATTCGTGGCCGCAGGCGCCGTGGGATGCAGCCTTGGCAGAAACATGGAGGCTGACAGCGACATCGTTGCAGAGGGAAGAAGCGCGGCGGATGGAGTGAAGGAGGGACGTGTAAAAATAACGGTGTCTGTCTGGGATAACGCCAACTCTCCTCAGTTTCAGGCTATGGCGGATGCATTTATGGAGAAAAATCCGGACATCGATGTAGAACTGGTCGATATCCGGTCGGATGAATACAATAATAAGCTGACTGTACTGCTGGCGGGAAATGAATCTGACCCGGATGTAATTATGATCAAGGATGCGGACACACAGATATCTATGAGAGATAAGGGACAGATTCTCGATCTGACCAGCTATCTTGCCAGAGACGGCGTGGATTTAAGTATTTACAACGGAGCGGCGGAACAGCTTCAGATGGATGGAAAGCAGTATACGCTGCCGTTTCGCCAGGACTGGTATGTTCTGTTCTATAATAAAGACTTATTTGACGCGGCGGGGGTATCGTATCCTGGGGATGATATGACCTGGGAAGAGTATGAGAAACTGGCGGAAAAGATGACATTTATCAAAGATGGAGAGGCAGTCTACGGAACGCACCATCATACGTGGATGGCACTGGTCTCCAACTGGGCGGTGCAGGACGGGAGACATACGCTGATGAGCGGGGATTACTCTTTCTTAAAGCCGTATTATGAGCAGGCGATCAGAATGCAGAACGCTGGCGTCATACAGAACTATGCAAGCCTGAAAGTAAGCAATATCCACTACACCAGTGTATTTGAACAGCAGCAGTGCGCCATGGTTCCCATGGGAACCTGGTTTATCGCAACGCTGGTTCAGGACCGTAAAGCGGGGATCTTTGATTTTAACTGGGGAGTGGCGAGAATTCCGCATCCGGCGGGAACTCCGGCAGGAAGCACTGTTGGCTCGGTCACCCCGATCGCCGTCAATGCGAAATCCGATGTGCCGGACCAGGCATGGGAATTTGTCCGGTTTGCCACCAGCGAGGCGGGGGCCGAGGTTCTGGCCAATAACAGTGTATTCTCCGCCATCACTACCCCGGACGTGGTGAGCCGTCTGGCTTCCATCGAGGGATTTCCGGAAGACGGAAAGGCGGCACTTTCCGTGACGAATTTTGTGTTCGACCGTCCGGTAGATGCGAAGATGGCGGCGGTGCGCAAGGTAATTGAGGATGAGCACGACGCCATCATGATCGGGGAGGAAGACATTGATACCGGCATCGCCAACATGAATGAAAGGGCGGAGGAGGCCAGAAGCAGATAGCCCCGCCGCGGGAGTCCGGCTTGCCGGACTCTCTATTCCTCCCTTAAGGTACATCCCGGATCCAGGTCGGAGAGCCGGTTCACCCATGCGCCTTCCGGCTTCGGCACCCGGTATCCGACACGGAGAAGCGGATCACCGGTCCGTTCCATCCAGTTTTCCAGGCGCAGCCGCAGATCATCATATACGTCTTTGCAGTCATTGCTGTTCACCAGGTTCTTCCGCTCCAGCGGATCCAGGGCCAGGTCGAACAGCATCTCACGTTCATGGGTCTGACGCAGCAGTCCGGCATCTATCATGTCATCCTTGCTGGGCGAGGCGTCTATATTGGCCGGAACGTATCCGTTGTGGTAGTCAAAATACCGGATCAGTTTATAGCGGCTGGTGCGGATACAGCGCATGGGCTCATAGGCCGCGTGATAGGTGACTTCCGCAAATATCTCGCTGTTGATCTCCTGCTCCGGATCCGTAAACAGCCCGGCAAAGGAACGCCCCTGTAGGTAGTCCGGTTTTCTTATCTCAAGCATATCACAGATCGTGGGATAAACATCGATCTGGGAGATCAGAGAATCGCTGATCTTTCCCGCCGCCTGGTTTCCTGCGAATTTCATGATCAGCGTCACGCCGATCCCGGTATCGTAACAGTTGCATTTCATAAATGGAAATGCGATTCCATGGTCAGTCGTGAAGATGATAATGGTATCCTCTTCACGACCGGAGCGCTTCAGTGCATCCAGCACAACACCGACCGAATCATCGGCAATTTTTGCGGAATACATAAAGTCGGCCATGTCCTTCCGATTCTCTTTTGTGTCCGGTATGGTCATCGGAGGCTTCACGTAATCCGGATTCACAAAATCAGCGGGCGCCTCCGGATACCGCCGGTGAGTATTGATAAATCCCACGGACATAAAAAACGGTTTGTCTTCCTGATAATTCAGCAGATAGTCAGCCGCGCGAGTGCTGGCGGCGGTGTCTCTGCGGATAAACTCCGAGTGATGGCAGTCCTCGTCAAACCAGTAGTCATATCCCAGCATGGAAGGATTTGACGCCTCATGCTGAACACCGAACAGGCAGGTATGGTAGCCCTGATTTCGGAGGAAATTTGACAGATGCGTATCGTAGCAATCCATCTGAAATCCTCTCTGTGCCAGCCCCAGCATATTGGTGCTGTGAGGAGACTGTCCTGAGAGCAGTCCAACCCGGCTGGGAGAACAGGTGGGAGCGGCGCAGTAGGCCTGACGGAACAGCGTTCCTTCCTGCGCAAGCTTCATCAGATTCGGCGTTTTTACAGCTGTGCCGAACGGCTCTAAATAGCGGCCGCTGTCATGGGTATGTAAGTATAGAATGTTTTTTTTCACAGAATACTCCTTTCAAGTACTTTTTCATCCTTTTTTCAGCCTTTGACGGCCCCTGCTGAGACCCCGCCTACAATATACTTCTGGCCAAACACAAAGATGATGAGGACCGGCAGGGCGGTCAGAGTGATGTCTGCACTCACCAGGTTCCAGCTCTGCTCAAACTGGCCGAAGAAATTGTATACAGCCAGTGTCATGGGCCATTTCCCTGAATTGTTCATAAAGTACAGCGGCATGGAGAAGTCATTCCAGATCGCCATGAAATTCAAGATTCCCACAGTGACGATGGTTGGTTTCATCAGCGGAAAGATGACGCTGGAAAACAGCCTCATGGGACCGGCTCCGTCGATGACAGCCGCCTCGTCTATCTCTCGTGGAAGCGTTTCCACGAAGCCGAACATAAGAAACAGCGCCAGCGGAATATTCATGGCCACATAGAGGAAGATAAGCCCGTACCGGGTGTTAATAAGCGCGGTGGCCTTCATGATCTTCATGAGCGCCACATTGTTTACCGGCATGGCGATTCCCAGCACAATGAGATAGTAAATAACCCGATGCAGCCGACTGCGGTTCCGCGACAGCACATAGGAGGCGGCGGAGACAACAGACAGAATCAGCAGTACGCTGAAGGCTGCATACAGGGCGCTGTTAAAGAAGGATGAAAGCAGTTTTCCGCGTTCGATCACGGTGGTATAGTTCTCAAACATGAACTTTTCCGGCAGAGTCAGCGTCATGACCATGGATTCTTTCTGTGATTTGAAGGAATTTACCAGAACTACAAGCATGGGTACCAGGACAATCAGGCTGGCGGTCCATGCCGCCAGATTGGCCAGTACGGTACAGAGTCTCTTTTTCATTGTTCCACCTCCTTGTTGCCCACTGCTTTTAAGATGAAATAGGAAATCATCATGACAAATATAAAGAGAAGGCTGGAAAGCGTGGTGCCCATGGCGTAATTGCCCTTGGAAAATTCGCTGTATACCGCCGTGTTGATGACGCCTGTAGAATTGCCGGGGCCGCCGTTGGTCAGGCTGTAGATTAAGTCAAATACGCGAAAGCCATAGGTGATGTTTAATACGGTCACGCTGATAATTACATTTTTAAGGAGCGGAAGCGTCACATACCGGAATTTACTCCAGAAACCGGCGCCATCCAGCTCCGCCGCCTCGTAATAAGTAGAGGATATGGAATTCAGCCCGGCGATGACCACCATCATTACGTATCCCGTACCTTTCCAGGCATCAACGGCAAAAATAGATTTAAATGCAAAATTTAAGTCTCCCAGCCAGTTCTGGGCCAGAAAATCGAGCCCAATGGCTTTTAACGTGATATTGATAAAGCCGCGGCTGGGATGGAGTATGTTCTTAAATACCAGGCCGATGATCAGAAAGGACATGACCTGAGGAAGAAACACCAGCATCCGGTGCATGCTTTTCATCTTTACCATCCTGCTGGTGAGCAGGATGGCCAGGGCAATTCCGAGCGTGGTCTTGGTGATGGAGCTTATCGCAGTAAATACAAAGGTATTTTTGATAAACATCCCGTAATTCGTACCTCCCTCAAAAACCTTTAAGTAATTTTTCCAGCCTACGAAGTTTACTTCGCTGCTGTACGCGTTCCAGTCCGTAAAGGAATACCCGATTCCCATAATGCCCGGCAGAAAAAACAGACCGAGATAGAAGACGAGTGCGCCAAGGGTAAACCAGGTTGGATATAGTTTATTTGTCTTCATAGGCCCTCCGATTTATTCCCAGGCCGGGTCTTTCTGCAGTTCTGCCTGCTCTGCCCGTCTTCTGGAGATGCTTTCCATCACCTGATCCGATGTCATGGCTCCTGTATACATGGCTTCGATATCTTTTCCCGTATCCATAAACTGGGGATCAATATATTTTACGCCTACCTGCATGATGGTTCCTCTTTCCAGGGAATCGATATATTTGTTGAATTCATCCGGGTAAGAAGGTGTGATCTCCGGCCAGCAGAGTCCCATTTCCTCTGGATTGTTGTCCTGTCTGTACTGTAAATTCTCCGGTCTGGCGAGGAAACGGAAAAATTCCAGGGCATACTCGACGTTTTCGCTCTTCTTATTGATAAAGTAGGCGGCGCTGGAGGCATTGTTTGCCAGCACGTCATTGTCTCCGAACGGCATCAGGAAGATACCAATCTGATCCTTCATCTCCGGATACGCTTCTTCCACCTGTAAGGCAAAGCCGGGAGCCGCCAGATACATGGCCGCTTTTCCTGTTCCAATCTCGTCCTTTGCCGCGTCTACGGTATTGCTTAAGTAATCTTCACCGTAATATCCCAGGTCTGCAAATTCTTTCATCTGGTCTAAGATGGTTTTCATCATAGTCACGTCTTTGATGTCTTTTTCGTTATTGTTTAACGCGTCGTATAAGCCGGGTTCCAGCTTTTCAAAGTAAGGTCCGCTGCCGTAGAGCGGTACGCACTGATGCCATGCGCTCTGCGTCGCTTCGTAAATCGGGATGGTTCCGGAATCCTGAATTTTCTGGCAGACTGTTTTAAACGCTTCGTAGGTGGCAGGAATCTCCAGCCCCAGATCGGCGAATATCTTTTTGTTATAATTACAGAAATTCAGCTTTGGCTCTGCAAAACGGATGGCATAGATTTTATCGTCATAGGATACGCACTCTTTCGCGTAATCTGCCATGCGGTCCACCCATTCCTCGCCGCTTAAATCCACGCAGGTCTCGTCCGGGCGGACACGGGAGTAAAGGCTTAGAGGATCGGCATCCACGCAGAAGATATCCGGTGCCTCTCCGGAGTCCAGTTTTACTTTTAAAAGGTCGCGCCACTGGGCGTCCGGAGATACCTGGAAGTCGATTTTGATACCGGTTTCCTCCTCAAACTGGCCCGCAAGATCCTGAAGGACTCCGCAGGATGGGATACCGGACTGATGGGTTCCAAATGATAGCGTCACGTTTTTATTTTTGCCGGAAGCGGCTGCTGTTCCGGCCGCCGATGATGTCTGGTCCGTACTCTTTTCCGCCGTATGACTGCCGCAGCCGGCCAGGCAGGATACCCCAAGGGCCATCGTTAACAGTAGTGCAATTTTTTTCTTCATAGCAATCCTCCATCTAATTTTTAAAAAGTTTTTTAGTAGCTTTTTACTATGTTCTATAGTACAATAACTAGAAATAAAACAACATGCACAAAAAAGTTTTGCCCCTTGTACTTTTTTGACACCACAGGAGGAGTTATGAAATGTAAAGCACCGTCCCTGCAAAAATCGCTGCCGCGGTATTATTTCCTGGTAATCTTTGTGACCTTTACCGCAATGCTGACCGCATTTTATATTTATTATACAAAAAATTTAAGAGCCAGCGAATATCTGAATCTCCAGAATGTCTGTGATTCTGCCTGTTCCAATATGGAACAGGAGATCGAGAAGATGTCCACGGTGTCCCTAAACACGATCTATTCCAAAGACATTCTGCCCGGGATCCGGGGAATTCACGTGGATCAGCTGGGGACTCAGCAAACCTATACCCAGGTACAGGCCATCTATAATTCCATATCTGCCATGATCGGCCCGCAGCAGACGGTCGCCCAGATCAATCTCTATCATAAAAATGGTTTTTCCGTAGGTACCGGTTTTTATACGTACAACAAGAAGATCAATCTGGAGGAAAAAAGCTGGTACAGCGATGTATTGGCGGAAAACGGATACAAGATCATGAGCACTCCACAGCCAATCTCCCATTTCATACCGACAGCGGCGATTCCCTATGAACCATATTACATTTCCCTGACCAGACTTTATTTTGACGATGTCCATCAAATGGAGGGAGCGGTGGAGGTCTTGCAGAAATGTGACACCTTTTTCAGCTTTATCGACCGCCTTACCGCGGCAAACCCGTCTCTCAGCCTTCTGATTATGGACAGGAACGGGGAACTCATCTATCCTGTGGACGAGCGTGGAGAAGAGATGGCCCATTTAACCGCAGTACTGGCGGAAAAACAGGATATTCCCGCAGGCCGGACGGTTCATGTCAGAGATGAGAACGGAAGCAAGAATGCGTTGCATCGTCAGACTGTGAAAACTGTAGGATGGCAGATATACGTCTTCGAACCGGACAGCGTCATAACCAGGTCCCTGGCCGCACCGACATTTCTGTTCCTGGCTGTGCTGGTTGCCGGGCTTCTCCTCACCATGGCCGTCTGCCTCTCCATTTCCCGGAGAATCCTGCAGCCTGTGGGAGAACTGACGGAAACCTTTGAGACGCTGGTGCTGGATGATGTCTTTTCCCATACCATCGACACCGTCTCCCTGCCTCAGAGCCATTACGAGGAGATACAGACGCTGATCACTTCCTTCCGGGATATGTACAACAAGATGAACGCCTCCACCATGGAGATGCTGAAATCACAGGAAAATGAGATCCGTGCCAAGGAGATCGCCACCCAGTCCATGATGAAGCCTCATTTTCTCTATAATAATCTGGCCAATATCAGTGTTATGGCGGAGGAAAACATGAACCAGGAGATCATCACGCTGACGGAAAATCTCTGTGACTATCTGCGGTATACATCGACGGGAAGCGAGATCCGTGTGCCGGTCAGCGATGAGTTTTTGTATACACAGAAGTATTTAGCCTGTATGAACGTCCGGTACAGGGGGCGGCTGACCTGTGATTTTACCTTAGATGAGCGGATGGGGGAGATCCAGATTCCCAAGTTAAGTCTTCAGCCCATCATAGAGAATTCTCTGAAATATGCGTTCATGAAAAAGCCGCCATGGCACATAACTGTGCGGGGATATTTGGACGCAGCCGCCGGAAAGTGGCTGATTAGGATCACGGACAACGGTGTGGGCTTTACCGGGGAAGAACTTAGGAAACTGACTCACACCCTGGAATCCATTCGGGATTCCAAGGACATCACCCGCCTGAAAATAGGGGGAATGGGACTTCAAAATGTATATCTGCGGCTTCTGCTCCAGTACGGTCCGTCTGCCATCCTTACGGTAGAGAACGACCCGGAGGGAGGAGCCTGCATCACGATGGGAGGAAGCATTGCAAATGTCAGAAACAGCTAATAGAAAACAGTATGATGTAGTGGTCGCAGAGGACGAACTTCTTATTCTGGAAAATCTGGTGAAGAAAATTAATTCCATGTCCCTGCCGTTTTGTGTCAAAGGCGCTTTCGAGGATGGGGACAGCGCCCTGGAATTTATAAAAACCAACCATGTGGATCTGGTCATCACCGATATTAAGATGCCCTTTATGAACGGTCTGGAATTGTCGCGTGTCCTGCACGCCTCGTATCCGTCCATCAAAATTCTGATTATCAGCGGATACAACGAGTTTACCCTGGCCCAGGAGGCCATCGAATACCAGGTGAAGGGATTTCTTTTGAAGCCCATCAGACAGGAACAGTTAGAGCAGGCACTTACAAAGCTGCTCATTGAGCTGGACAGTGAAAATGATACGTTTCAGGCCAGTGTGCCGGAGCACTTAAAAACCATGGGGAAAGAGGAGATTGCGGGATGTGTGGAGAAGTATCTGAAAGAGAATTTCCAGAAACAGATTTCCATGGGAGATATCTCAGATAAGCTGGGATTTGCCCCGGATTATTTAAGCCATCTGTTTAAGAAATACCACGATGAGTCTCCGGTCCGGTATCTGACTGCCCTTCGCATCAATTATGCGAAACAGCTGCTGATACGCCAGCCGGATCTTGACGTGGCAGTGATCGGAGAGATGTCCGGTTACCCGGACCCGGTCTATTTCAGCAAGGTATTTAAGAAAAATACGGGGATGTGGCCGAGCCAGTACCGGGCAGAAGGGGGCTGCCAGAGATAGTACGCTCTGTCAGCCCCCGAGTTTTCAGGGTTGTGGAATATCATTTTCCAGTTCCCATATAATAGTGATAGGTAATCCTTTGAAGTTATCTCCGGATTTTCCCCCACTCCACACCGTGCATGAAACTTTCATTTCACACGGCGTTCCATCAATATTTACTTATTCTCACTAATCTCACAATT
>OKVR01000118.1_pt1 | contig 45563 bp, 40 predicted proteins | sample 1606891 | NCBI WGS metagenome assembly OKVR01 (sample SAMN03281011, study PRJEB24777) | human gut metagenome | isolation source: fecal sample PR176 from 1 month old male Indian infant, caesarean delivered... | place: Singapore | collected 2006-01-13 | reverse complement strand
TTTCCATTTCCTCCTATTCTCTGCATTGTCCCGCATAGGAAACTGTTTATACCCTCTCTTAAGCCTGTTACGCAACTATCTGACAATGAATAGTCTCTGTTGACCCTCATAAACTAAATGACATTGGCTCATTTGACTTACAAAAATCTGCAAAAATCTTAAAAACCTCTTGACTTAGAGTTAACTCCAGGTAGTACAGTGGTAATACAAAAAGGAAGGAGAACACGATGCAATCAGTCATTATCTATTATTCCTACAGTGGAAATACGAAAAAGATTGCGGAAATGGTACAGCGCGAGACGGGATTTAGGACGGCAGAGCTGAGAACCGTGGTGCCCTATTCAGAGAACTATGATGTGGTGGCGGATCAGGGGCAGGACGAAGTGAAGCGGGGATTTATGCCGGAGATCCTGCCGCTGGAAGTGGATCCTGAGGAGTATGGCACCGTATTTCTGGGAACGCCGGTATGGTGGTATACGTTTGCCCCGGCGGTAAAGACATTTTTGGCACAGTATAAGCTGGCTGGAAAGACGATTCTGCCATTTGCCACAAACGGCGGTGAAGATATCCAGCGGAGAGCCGGGAGGCCATCATTTCCTGTCATTCAAGCTGATAGAGCCACTGGTAAAAGAGATAAACGGCACGATTGTGGAATGCAACACGGCATACGGCGGAAGAAGGGCCGATACTAAATCTCATTGTAAAGTAATGGAGGAGCATGGCTTTTCAACTATCGCGCCTTATGATATTATGGATACAGATGGTTCCATTGCTATTCCGGTGGCGGGCGGTGTTCATTTAAAAGAGGACATGGTGGGCTCGCATCTGGCAAACTATGATTTTATCGTAAATCTGGCTCATTTTAAGGGGCATGCCATGGGCGGCTTCGGCGGCGTGCTCAAAAATATGTCCATTGGTATTGCATCAGCTATGGGAAAGAGTCTGATTCACAGTGCGGGAAAGGAAACGACCGGATTTGGAATCGACACACCTCAGGATGATTTCCTGGAGTCCATGGCGGAAGCGGCCAAGGCGGTGGCCGATTACAGGAACGGTTCCATCCTCTATATCAATGTGATGAACCATCTCTCGGTGGACTGCGGCTGTGATTCCCACCCGGCTCCGCCGGAAATGAACGATATCGGAATCTTAGCTTCCTTAGACCCGGTGGCCTTAGACCAGGCCTGCGTGGACCAGGTCTATGATGCTCCCGACGGATCGGCACTCATTGAGCGAATCGAGTCACGCCACGGAATCCATACCGTGGAGCACGCGGAAGCAATCGGAGTCGGAACGAGGAACTATGTCTTGTATACACTGGATGAGTGAAACAGAAGGAGAGATAAAATGACCATAGCAGAGGTGAGCAAAAAATATGATATCACTGCGGATACACTGCGCTATTACGAGCGGATTGGTCTGATTCCGCCCGTTCCGCGGACGAAAAGCGGAATTCGTGATTATGACGACGTTTCTTGCGGATGGATTGAGCTAATGATCTGCATGAGGAAGGCGGGAGTTCAGATTGAGGCTCTGATCGAGTATGTAGCCCTGTTTCATCAGGGAGACTTAACAATTGATGCCAGGAAGAATCTTCTGATTGAACAGAGGGAACAGCTGGCCCAGCGGATGAAGGCCATGCAGGTCTCGTTAGACCGGTTGAACGACAAGATCGACCGCTACGAAAAGGGGCTTATGGTGACGGAGAAAAGGCTGCAAAAGCTGTGAAGTTTCATTTCAATTTCATAAATAAAGAAATAAAGAAATAAAAATATAAAAAAGGCCGCAGTCCGTTGCAATTGCAACATACTGCGGCCGCTTTTTATGATAAGCTGATTACGAATTCAAAAGAAACTGATTGTAGATATTAAAAAGCAGGAAATATAGAATGGAGGAAGTACAATATGGAGAACAAGATGTTTTGCTATCAGTGCCAGGAGACGGCGGGATGCGCCGGATGTACAAAATCAGGTGTCTGTGGAAAGGGGCCCCGTACGGCCGCTTTACAGGATATGCTGGTGTGGGTGACAAAAGGGCTTTCAGAAGTGGCGGTACGCATGCGGGAGGAGAATCAGAACGTTCCGGATGAGGTAAACAGCCAGGTGGTGGAAAACCTCTTTATCACGATTACCAATGCCAATTTTGACGATGAGGCGATTATCGGGAAAATAAAGGAAACGCTGGAAATGAAAAGAGAGTTAGCAAAAAGCCTGTCAGGAACGGAACCCATGTCTCCAGCGGCTCTCTGGGATGACGCAGAGCATATGGAAGAGAAGGCGAAAAGCGTCGGTGTGTTATCCACGGAAGATGAGGATATCCGCAGTCTCCGGGAACTGATTACCTATGGTCTTAAGGGAATGGCAGCCTACTTAAAGCATGCCGCGGCTCTGGAAGCAAAGGCGGAAAACAGGAACACGGCAGACGGCAAAAGAGACACGGCGGTATTTTTAGAGAAGGCGCTGGCGGCGACTCTGAATCCGGCGCTGACCGCGGAGGAACTGACAGCGCTCGCCCTTGAGACCGGAGAGTACGGAGTGACAGCCATGGCGCTTCTCGATGAGGCAAATACCTCCTCATATGGCCATCCGGAGATTACGGAGGTCAGCATCGGGGTCAGAAAGAATCCGGGAATTCTCGTATCCGGCCATGATTTATACGATCTGGAACAGCTTCTGGAGCAGACGGATGGAACCGGCATCGATGTGTACACTCATTCAGAGATGCTTCCGGCTCACTATTATCCGGCCTTTAAGAAATACTCTCATTTTGTGGGAAATTACGGGAATGCATGGTGGAAACAGAAGGAAGAGTTTGAGGCGTTCGGCGGGCCGATTCTGCTGACTACCAACTGCCTGGTTCCGCCGAGAGACAGCTATAAGGAACGGCTCTACACGACCGGAGCGGTTGGATATCCGGGATGCAGGCATATAGAAGCGGGCGAAGATGGAAAGAAAGATTTCTCGCAGATGATCAATCAGGCGAAACAATGTCCGTCGCCGGTGGAACTGGAAACGGGCAGTATTGTCGGCGGATTCGCCCATAATCAGGTTCTTGCTCTGGCAGAGCCGATTGTAGAAGCAGTGAAAAGCGGAGCCATTAAAAAATTCGTTGTGATGGCAGGCTGCGACGGCCGGGCGCCATCGAGAAATTATTATACGGATTTTGCCAAAGCGCTTCCAAAGGACGCGGTCATTTTAACCGCCGGATGTGCGAAGTATAAGTATAACAAGCTGAATCTCGGCGACATCGGAGGAATTCCCCGCGTGTTGGATGCCGGACAGTGCAACGACAGCTACTCCCTGGCCGTGATCGCTCTGAAGTTAAAGGAAGTATTCGGCCTGGAGGATATCAACGACCTGCCAATCATCTACAACATCGCATGGTATGAGCAGAAGGCGGTTATCGTTCTGCTGGCCCTGCTTTCCCTCGGCGTGAAGAATATCCACCTGGGACCGACGCTGCCGGCCTTCTTATCGCCGAATGTGGCGAAGGTTCTGGTTCAGCAGTTCGGAATTGCAGGAATTGGAACGGTGGAAGATGATATGAAGTTGTTTTTTAAGTAGCAAATAAAGTTTTCGATTAGCGAATAAAGTGTTGCAGTTGAAATATGGAATTGAGTGTGGGCGGAGCAAAGGCTTCGCCCATTGTTTTTAATATAGGAAGGTGAAGTGCAACGGCTGTGAACTGCAATTGATGCATAGGACACAGGAATATTTGCCGATAGTTTCAATTGCGTTTTCCAAACCTTTGTGGTAGAATTATCTCAGGTTTTTATGATATTCTGTTTCTAACTTCTATAGAGCAGGCAATTCAGAAATTTCTTTCATACATCCCATAGTGACAGGCGGCATTGGCTTCAAAATTGTGTTATGACAAAAAACAAAAACATTGAGGGCGGTTTGTAGGCGCATGTCATGCAGGGGCATGTGCTGAATGAGGGAGACGAAATTTACAAAAGGGGAAGTATAATTTAATATGGCATATAAAGCAGAGTTATGGGCAGAAGCAAAAAAGAAATGCAGACTGGGAGAAGAAGAAATTCGCATGGCGAAAGAAATGGGCCTTAATCCGAAAAGCCTGATAAAAAACATCCCGAGCCCAAAACAACAGTGGAAGGCGCCTGTAAAAGTCTGGATTCGTGAAATGTATGCGGAACGGCAGAGAAAAGCAGAGAACAAAAAGAGAATAAAAGCAGATAGATTAGCTGAAACGGTTGAGAACTGCAGGGAAGAGGAGCACGAGAAGAGGGACATATGAATAAACATCAAGTGTTAAAACAATACTTTGGTTACGACGAGTTCCGTGACGGACAGGAGACGCTGATCGACAGCATTTTAAGCGGCAGGGACACATTGGGGATTATGCCTACCGGGGCAGGTAAATCGCTGTGTTTTCAAATCCCGGCACTTATGATGGATGGAATTACACTGGTCATCTCTCCATTAATCTCACTGATGAAGGATCAGGTGGAGGCGTTAAACCAGGCGGGGGTTCACGCCGCCTATTTAAACAGTTCCCTGACGGCTTCCCAGTATTACAGGGCGCTGGCCTATGCCAGAGAGGGGCGTTATCCCATCATTTACGTCGCTCCGGAGCGGCTCGTGACGGAGGAATTCCTGGATTTTGCGCGAAATACGAAGATTTCCATGGTGGCGATCGATGAGGCCCACTGTGTATCCCAATGGGGACAGGATTTCCGTCCCAGCTACTTAAAGATTGTAGAGTTTATCGAACGGATGGAGGTACGCCCTGTGGTCAGTGCCTTTACTGCTACGGCCACAAAGGAGGTAAGGGATGATATCAGCGATATCCTGATGCTGCGGGAGCCGACAGTTCTGACCACGGGATTTGACCGGCCTAATCTATATTTCGGCGTCCAGGCGCCGAAAGACAAGTATGAGACGATGAAGAATTTTCTGGAGCTTCATCCGGGGCAGAGCGGAGTGATCTACTGCCTGACCAGGAAAAACGTGGAAGAGGTCTGCGAGAAGCTGCGGGCAGATGGATTCTCTGTTACCAGGTATCACGCGGGATTGAGCGATTCGGAGCGGCAGAAAAATCAGGAGGACTTCATTTACGACAGGGCGGCTATCGTTGTTGCGACCAACGCGTTCGGCATGGGAATTGATAAATCCAATGTCCGGTTTGTCATCCATTACAACATGCCGAAGAATATGGAGAGCTATTACCAGGAAGCGGGCAGAGCAGGCAGAGACGGGGAACCGGCGGAGTGTATCCTGTTGTACGGCGGCCAGGATGTGATTACAAATCAGCTGTTTATCGATAATAACCGGGATAATCAGGAACTGGATGCCGTGACCCGTGCCATCGTCCAGGAGAGAGACCGGGAACGGCTGCGTAAGATGACATTTTACTGCTTTACCAATGAGTGTCTGAGAGATTATATCCTTCGGTATTTCGGAGAATATGGAGAGAATTACTGCGGAAACTGTTCCAACTGTCTGAGTCAGTTCGAGACGGTGGACGTGACGGAGATTGCCGTGGAACTCATCGGATGCGTGGGGAGCAGCAGGCAGCGGTATGGGACCAACGTGATTATCGATACGGTCCACGGCGCCAATACGGCAAAGATCCGTCAGTACCGTATGGACGAAAATCCCCATTATGCAAAGCTTTCCAAAGTGCCGACCTATAAACTCCGCCAGGTGATGAATTACCTTCAGCTCAAGGAGTATCTGGGCGTGACCAATGACGAATACGCCATCGTAAAGCTGACGGAGAAGTCGAAGGCGGTTCTGGAAGAGGAAGAGCCGGTTGTCATGAAGATGGCGAAGGAGCAGGAACACCCGGCAAAGGTGAAGAGCGAAAAAGGAAAGAAGAGCCGGAAGGGGCTGGCGGCCGGCCTCGGCGGCGCTCAGTTTACAGAGCGCGAGGAAGCGCTGTTTGAGAAGCTGCGGACTCTGCGCGCGGAGATTGCGAAGGAGGAAAAAGTTCCGCCGTATATCGTATTCTCTGATAAGACACTGACCCACATGTGCGTGGTGAAGCCGGGGACGAAGGAAGAGATGCTTAAGGTAACCGGGGTAGGGGAATTTAAGTATTCGAAATACGGAGAGCGGTTCCTTGCATGTGTAAAGGAGGAGACCCCGGCAGAGGCTGGGGCAGAGACTGGTGTAACGGCCGGGACAGCGGCAGCGGTTCCCGATTACAGCGGATACGACGACGGTGATGATCTGTACTTTTTCAGCGAGGAAGAGGATTTGCCGGACTACTCGCTGGAGGCGGCTCTTACGGCGTGGGAAAACGGAAGTCCGGAAAAAGCGGATCTGCCGGGAGATACATTACCGAAGAAGGTGGCTTCGGCGGAGGGAAAGGGAACTAAGAAAAGGTCATCGAAAACGAAATCAGAATTTGTAATGACAGAGGAACTGGCAGACCAGATTCACTATTCGGACCGGGTAACGCTAAGTGATTTTGTGGGACAGATTAACGATTTAAGGGACGATGAGACCATGAAGCGTCTGACTATAAAATCCGTGGAGCAGAAGCTGATGGAGGAGAAGTGCTGGGAGATACAGTTTTTCAACGGAATGGGCAGAAAAAAGCTGACGGAAGAGGGCGGAAACTTTGGAATTGAGGCGGAGAAACGGCTCAGTGAAAAAGGGAATGAATATGAGGTCATGTACTATACGGAGAAGGCTCAGCGCGGAATCGTAACATGGCTTCTGGCTGGGGATCAGAACTTATCCTGAAATCAGAATTTGTCCTAAAATCAGACTTTCTTCCAGTATCAGTAAAAATATATCTTTTTCAACAAAATCCTAGCGTGAGTTATTTTTTTAACACAGTGTTTGAGCTATGATAGGATACGAGCTGTGTTAAAAAAATAACTATTGGAGGGTAACACTGTATGGGAACAAAAGAGAAGGAGCAAAAGACGCTTAACGGGATTCAGTCGGCGGTGCTTCTGCTGTTAATTGTGGCGGCAGTAGCGGTCTGTATTCGTTTTAAGGTCGGCGGACCGATGATCGGGCTGTTTTTCAGCTGGCTGATTATCTATGTATTCTGTATTGTATTGAAGATAGACTATGAGCATGTAAAAGAAGGAGCCTTCGACGCGTTGAAGGTGGTTCTGCCTACGATGACCATTTTGATGGCGATCGGCGTTCTGATCGGCACCTGGATGGCGTCAGGAACGATTCCTACCATCATTGTGTACGGTTTGAAATCCATCAATCCGGCATTTTTACTGACATTTACTCTCATTTTTACGGCGGTATTAAGCCTGGTGACAGGAACGTCATACGGCTCCGCGGGCAGCGCCGGTGTGGCCATGATGGCGATCGGCAATGCTATGGGAATCAATCCGGGAATGGTCGCTGGAGCGGTAATCTGCGGCGCCATGTTCGGTGATAAGTTAAGCCCGTTTTCCGACACGACCAATCTGGCTCCTGCCGTTGCGGGGGCGAAGCTGGGAGACCACATCAAGAGTATGCTGTGGACGACGCTTCCTCCGATGATTATCAGCATTATTTTCTTTACCATAGTGGGGATACAGCAGACAGGCGGCGGCTATGATCCGGGGGATTTGAATATTTACATTGATTACTTACAGGGCGCGTTTCACATCGGATGGACCACTCTGATCCCGGCTATTTTGATTATTGCACTCCTGATGTTCCGGGTAGGCGCGTTTGAAGCGCTGGGAATCGGTGCGATTGCGGGAGCGCTTGTGGCAATCTTCGTCCAGGGCGTTGATGTGCGGTCGATCCTTAAGGTCTGTTATGACGGATTTACCAGCGATACAGACATTGCTGTGCTGAAATCTATCTTAAACAGAGGCGGTATGGCGAGCATGCTTCAGTATGTGGCTATTATCACTTTTGCAGTAGGAATGGGCGGTATGCTGGACCGCCTGGGTGTTCTTAACAATATTCTTTCCGTCTTTATCAAGCGGATCAACAGCGACGGTTCCCTGGTGCTGGCAACGCTTTTAACCGGATATGTAACCAGTATTGTCAGCTGCTCCAGCCCGATGTCCCATGTACTGACCGGACGTCTGATGCAGCCCCTCTTTAAAGAGCGCGGTGTTGCGCCGAGAATTCTTTCCCGGTGTCTGGAGGACAGCGGCACACTGGCAGGACCTATGATTCCATGGCATGGCTATGGTATTTACATGGCGGGAACACTGGGGGTTACATGGGCGCAGTATATCGGATTCGTTCCGCTGTTGTGGCTGACGCCGGTATTCTCGATTCTGTATGGATTTACGGGAATTTCCATTAAGCATGTGAACGATGAAAAAAAATAGAACGCAGGCAGAATACGCCGGAGGAAAGAGGGTGCGGAGCAAACCGCGCCCTTTTCTTTTGGCGTATTCTGCTTTTTAAGGGGCAGGAATGACTGTGAACAGCTGACGGATATTTCTCAAAGGAGTTGCTGAATGATTCTCTGCGTGCTACAATCGAATCAACAATTATAAAATAGAATTGGAGTATGTGCAGTGAGTAAGATCGTAATATTGACAGGAAGTAAAAGAAAGGGCGGCAACACGGAGCTGCTGGCGCGCGCATTTGCAGACGGTGCGGGGGAGCACCATGAGGTGGAGATTATTCCGGCGGCTGATTATAAGGTCAATCCGTGTATTGGCTGTAATTCGTGTTTTACGAGGGAAGGGAATCAATGCTTTCAGGAAGACGATATGCAGCTGATTTACGAGAAATTGACAGATGCAGAGATTCTGGTAATCGCATCGCCGGTCTATTTTTACGGAATCAGTGCGCAGCTGAAGGCGGTCGTTGACCGCTTACATACACCGATGAGAAATAAGTTTAAAATCAAGAAGATGGTACTGCTTTTGGTCGCAGGTGCTGCTTTGCCCTCCGTTTTTGACGCGATAAAAGTACAGTATCAGCTGATCCTTGACTTCTTTAAATTGGAGAATGCGGGGATGGTTCTGGTAAGGGAAGTGAGAGAGAAAGGGGAAATCAAGGGGAATCCCGCACTGGAAGAGGCGCGCGAATTGGGCAGGTCGCTTTGATGGAAAGCGGCCGGTCTCAGCACCGCGCCTGTGCCATCGCCGTCAGCTGTTCCATGTCCTGGATTACCGTCTGATGCCCTCGTTTGCTCACGATCCCCATGTCCTTTAACTTTCCCATGAGCCGTGTTACCGTGATCGTATGGATTCCCAGGTAGCCCGCCAGCTCGCTGTAGGAAAAATCCTTATGTATGACGTAATGCGTGTCCTCGTAGATAGCCAGTTCGGTCAGGGCACAGCAGAGGCTGACGAAATTATCGCCATCCTGGAGCGCATAGCAATGCTTTAACGCGTTATCATAATGGGCGATCGCTGTCTCAAAAAGCCAGCGGTAGAAATCAGGATGCGCCTCTACAAATTCCCGGAAGGTAGAATAGGGGATCTGATAGAGTGTGCAGGCGGATTTGGCCGTAATGGAAAATGCGTAAAAGGTATCGTCGGGATAGGTACGGGCATAGGCCGGTATAAAGCCGACAAAATCACCAGGAAGAAAATACTGATGGATCCGTTCTCTGCCGCCTGGAGAGACGCTGTGCAGGGCGCAGAGTCCTTCTTCGAGGCAGTATACGTATTTGTCCATATGGGCACGATTGTACAGACAGTCGTGCTTTTTTTTATGGGTCAGAGTACCAAGGCCGCGCAGGGCGTTCATGTAATTCATATTGGATTCCATCATAAGGGATACCTTTCATAAGGACTACTAGTGCCGCCCGGCACTAGTTCGTGAAAAACTTCACTAAGTGTTCCTATTATACCACAGCACCAGGCAAATAAAAAGTAAAATCATAGCAACTGATATTTTTTTGACCGTGAAGACAGTGTTATAATTTTAACAAAATAACAGGAGGGGAATTACTATGGAACGAAAAACAATCGGCTATGAGCGAATCAGCCACTTAGTGGAGCGTCAGTACGAGCAGGAAACGGCTATGATAAAAGAACTCGAGGGAGGAAATTATACCGCAGAGCATCCGTATGTGGTGGTAAATCCTTATTTTGTCAATCCGCTGACAGCCCTGTTTTTATTCAATACAGAGAAGGAAGAGGCGGTAACACTGACCGTTAAGGGAAAGGAAGCTGCGGGCGATATCACCCACACATTTCCGAAGGCAAAGGAACAGATTCTCCCTGTGCTGGGGCTTTATCCCGAGTATGACAATACGGTTGTGGTCACGCTGGAAGACGGAACTGCTTATGACGTGACTGTGACAACAGAAAAAATTGAAAATATGCCGTATCAGGCAGATTACATCAATACGACGAGTGACTACATGAATGGGCAGCTCATGTTTGTGACACCGGCGGGGGACTCGCTGGCGGGCGGCTACGACTACCGCGGCGACTGCCGCTGGCATCTGGTGGAGCCGTTTATCTTCGATATGAAGCCCGCGGCAAACGGCCGCATTCTTATAGGCTCCAACCGGCTCTTGAACATGCCTTACTACACGGCGGGAGTCTGCGAAATGGACCTGGTCGGTAAAATATACACGGAGTACCGCATTCCCGGCGGATATCACCACGACCAGTTCGAGATGGAGGATGGAAATCTCCTGATTCTGACTCAGGAGAAAAATGCCGCCACAGCGGAAGATATGTGCGTGCTGGTGGACCGCGGAAGCGGGGAAATCATCAAGTCCTGGGATTACAAAAAAGTACTTCCGCAGGAAGCAGCGAAATCCGGAAGCTGGTCCGAACACGACTGGTTCCACAACAATGCGGTGTGGTATGACAAACGAACCAACTCTCTGACGCTGTCCGGCAGACACCAGGACGCGGTTATCAATATTGACTTCGAGACGGGAGCGCTCAACTGGATCATCGGAGATCCTGAAGGGTGGCCGGAAGACATGGTGAGCCGTTATTTCTTTACACCGGCAGGCGAAGGCGATTTCGACTGGCAGTATGAGCAGCACGCCTGTATGATGCTTCCGGATGGTGATATCATGATGTTTGATAATGGCCACTGGAGATCCAAAAATAAGGAACATTACAGACTCAACCGGGACAATTTTTCCAGGGGAGTCCGCTACCATATCGATACCGAGAAGATGACGATCGAGCAGGTATGGCAGTTTGGAAAGGAACGGAAAAATGATTTCTTCTCCTCCTACATTTCCAATGTAGAATACTACCGTGATGGTTACTATCTGGTACATTCTGGCGGAATGGGGTATAATCATGGTGTTACATGCGAGGAACTTCCGGTTTATATGAATCTGGAGGATCCGGAATGCGTATTAAAGAGCATTACTGTGGAGATCATGGACGGAGAGCTGATGTATGAAATGCATCTGCCATCCAATTATTACCGTGCCGAGAAGATGAGCCTTTACCGGGAGGGAAAGAGTCTCGATTTGGGAAAGGGAAGAGTCGTAGGAAAACTGGGCGTTACGGGCGAATTTGATACGGAGGTTCCGGCAGAAAGCACCGGAGAACTGCTTCCGGAATCCTGTGAGGCGGTGCTCACGGAAGAAGACGACCGCATCATTTTCAAGGCCAAGTTTAAGAAGGGGCAGCTTGTCATGTTCCAGCTGGAAAAAGAGGATGATCCGGCGGAAATCCACCGTTACTTCATCTCAACCAGCGCACAGAAATTCCTGGCCATGTGTTCCGGTACCTTCCTGCCAAAGGACGACAGGGAAGTGACCTTAAATGTGGACAAGGAAGGACTAAACGGCACATTTGATGTGCGCGTGATTATCGACGACGTCAAGTATGAGACCGGACTGAAGCTGGAATTCTAAAGGATAAAGGATAAAGGATAAAGGATGAGTCTGGAATACCGGCTTCCAATGACAGATCATATTAACGGACTATAATTACAAAGGGGAAGTGAGCTGACAATGAGTAAGAAAATAGGAAAGATACTTGGAATTGTGGTGGGAAATGGGATTTTTGCGCTGGGGCTCTCGGCGTTTTCCATGCCCAATCATTTCCTGGTGGGAGGCGCCACGGGAATTGCCAGAAGCGTGCAGCATTTTGCACATCTGGACGTATCGGTGACGGTGGCAGCCCTCAATGTGGTCATGTTTTTGCTGGGATTCTACATTCTGGGAAAGCGGTTTGCGCTGACCACTATTGTCAGCACACTTGTATTTCCCGTGTTTCTGAATCAGTTTCTGAAGATCGAGGCATTCAGCCATCTGACGAATGACCGCCTACTGGCGGCCCTGTTCGGCGGTATGCTGACCGGACTGGGCCTGGGGATCGTCATGCGTCTGGGCGGTTCCACCGGAGGTATGGATATTCCTCCGCTGATTCTCAACAAGAAGTTCCGGATTCCGGTGGCGGTGTCCATGTACTTCTTTGACATTTTCATTTTGCTGTCTCAGATGATATTTTCCAATACGGAAGAGATTCTTTACGGCATCATGTCTGTACTGCTGACCTCCATCGTATTAAACCAGGTGCTGGTATTCGGCGCGGGCGATGTGCAGGTGCTGATCATCAGCCGGGAGTATGAACGGATTAATGAGATTATCCAGAAGGATTTGGACCGGGGGTCCACCTTCCTGCCAATCCAGACTGGATTCGAGAAGCTGGACCAGAAGGCAGTTCTCTGTGTGCTCCCGAACCGGGAAATGAGCCACTTGAACCACTGTGTGCAGGAGATCGATCCGAAGGCATTTATCATTATCAACGGCGTGCGCGAGGTGAGAGGGCGGGGATTTACGCTGGATAAGCATCTGGTGTGATATTGCAGTGAGAACAGAGAGAGCAGAAGCAAAACGCATAAATCAAACAGAAAGCCGGGAGTTTAAGACGTTATCTTAAACTCCCGGCTTTCTGCCTTCTGTTTTCAATCTCTGTCATTCTACAGCCACCGGTTCCGAGATTCATAATCCGTATTTACTCCCGTCCCTGCCTCCTCGAAGAGAAGACGGTTTGCGAAGTGATACGTTACAGTGCCTTCGCCAAGATACGTCCCATCCTTCCTGCAGAGGTTAAAATAAGCCGGAATGGGAAGGTCCCTTGTTTTCATGGAAGGGCTGAAGAGCATGACCTCATAAACCATTTTTCCGGATATCATGTTTTCCAGAATGTCTGAGGCGATTGGGATCAGGTGAAATGGTACATCTCCCTCGGGAAGTATCATAACGGCCCTGTAATACTCGTGTTTGTCCGGTGTGAAATCTGCGTTTGTAAAAGTAAACTCTGCCTGAAAGAGACCGGCCCTCTGGTCCAACGGCCGCATGGTGACTCCATTTGTCTCGTAATCCCCGGCAAACAGCCGAAATTCGGTGCCGGGATTCTTAAGGCACTCCGGTGTGTTCTCATCGGTCTCAATAAAGACCTCGGTAACGTCTTCCCTCATATGAATAGTGACTTCCAGAACGTCAGAGGGAGAAAAGTCCTTCTGGTTTAGAAGCTGTATCTTCATTCTGCTGTGGTAGAAGGAGGGGGTGCCCCGGCCTTCCAGAAATATATAAGTCCCCTTCTGAGCTGCCCCAACGCTCTCCGCTTCTCCATTTCCCAGGTTCGCTTCATTTTCTGATACTCCGTACTCTTTTTCGGATTCGGCCTCCTTAAGTGAGACCTTAGCCAGATAGACCTTCGGCCGTCGAAACAGGAAAAACGTTCCGTAAAGGACGACAAATACGATGCTAATAAAATCAATACCGGATCTGCGTAGACTGTTTCTGACCGCAATGTACAAAAACATCAGGAACGTGATGATATAAAAGGCATATGCCTGCAGCAGAGGAACCTCGCTTCGCCGGGTACGGTACCGGTTATAGAGCAAAATGACCGGGCGGTACGGCTTGCTGCAGTGTTCGCAGGTTCCGCGGGTTAAATGAGGACTCTCTATTTCCTGCCCACACCAGGGACAGGGCTCAGATTTTATCAGCATGGCGCCTCCTTATAGATAAAACGCAAGGGAAAGGTCCACATTTATTCCCCCATAGCCGGCCGGATGAAGAACCGCAGAATGGCCAGCGCGCTGGCGCCCACGGCCCCGTCCACGGCTGCATACGGCAGGATTTCCACGTTCCCTGCGTAGGTGCGGTCCACGAAGATCAGCTGGCGTTCGATGTAATCCATCAGTTCGTTCTGAATGTCCTGGTTGTCAAAGAGTTGGCCATGCAGAAAAATCTTACCAGGGTTGGTGATGATGGCGATATTGGAAATGGTGATGCCAAGGTATTTTAACGCCTCCGCGATATACATTCCGATTACAGGATCACCCATGGAATAGGCGGTGGTGATTGTCTCGATGGTGATCAGGGAATCGTCGGGGACGAGGCTTCTCAATATGGTGTTCGGCGTGTTTTTGTACAGCAGTCTTGCGTTGCGGATCAGGTGGTTTTCGCTGGCGTACGTCTGGAGACAGCCGTATTTGCCGCACTCACAGCGGCGGCCGCCCTCGCTGACGATGGTATGACCGATCTCGCCGGCCACGTAGTTCTCGCCGAGGAACATCTCACCATCCACGACGTTGGCGCAGAACATTCCCATGCCCACATGGAAAAAGGCGAAGCTGTCAGGGCTCTCCTGCGGGGAAAAAAGATATTCGCCAAGAGCCATGCAGCGTGCGTTGTTTTCATAGACAATGGGAAGCGGAAGCTCCTTCTCAATCCGTTTCGGGTCGAAATTCTGCCATGTCTTCCGGTTGGTCACGAGACTGGAGGCGCTCCCGTTCATATGGCCCGGAACCGCGGCTCCGATTCCAACGATTTCGTCCCAGGAAATACCGGACTCTGCGACCAGGCCCTTGACACCATCGATAATGGCGTCTGTGATCCGGCTGGCCAGCTCCTCGTTAAACGGTTCCGCGTGCTGAAAACGGATTCGGCCTTTTAAGTCCGTGATACAGATGACCAGGGCCTTCTGGGTAAACTCCAGACCGATACTGTAAGCCCTGTCGGGTATGATATCGATCAGAACCCGCTTGCGGCCCGAGGAGCCCTCGTCCGTGGAGGCTTCTCCCAGCTCCCTTACAAATCCTTCCGAAATCAGTGTGGTAACGTTCATGGTTACCGTTGCGGGTGTGATTTCGGTCTCTTCTGCGATATCGGTTCGGGCAATGGGCGCGTTCCGGTAAATACACTCCAATATCCGGCTCCGGTTGGAGGCTTTCTTCTTTTTTCCCTTATACATGGCTGCAGCAACCTCATTCTTCCATCGTTATAATATTACCAGAGCATGTGGAAAGCTAGTACAGCATTCACCAGAACTTATGCAATGCTGTACTAGTTTCAAACAAGCTCTAAAGTGTGCTGACGAGCGGTTCTTCCAGCCGGAAACCGGTGTATTTGGTGGAAACTTCGGTGACACGGTAAACATCGAGGCAATCCTGGAATTCCGTTTCCCGTTCGCAGACCATATTCTGGAACTGCCGCCAGCATTCCTGTGCCTCCGATTCGTTTCCCTCGGCCAGCTTCATCAGCGCTTTCCCTAATCGTAAACTATATTCTCGGTGGTAGTCAAGATATTTCCAAAATAAATTTTGCACGGCCGTGCGGCCCTTTGCACTGTCTGTCCCGGACACGAGACTACAATCCACGTATTTGATCAATTCCCTCATGGCTGCCGCCTCTTTCGGATCCTTTCGGTTTTCTTTTCCGTTGAAGTAGTCGCAGCTGCACAGGGAAGACAGTTTTGTTAAATAGGAAAGAACCCGTTCCCAGCCCGGCCCGTAGGCGGCGCTGAAGTACTCTTCCTTCAGCTCTTCAAACGTCACATCCTCATCAAAGAGCATACGGCCCATGACGTAGCCTGGAAATGCGTTAGGGAGACATTCCCGAAGCTCCTGGCAGCTGATATAACCGTCCATGCCCATCTGTTTCAGTTTCCGGATGTCCTGACCGATGATTTCGGCGATGTGGATATAGCCGAAATCACCGTAGTGTGCCCGGCCCAGCGGATAATCGTATACGAAGCCTTCCCCGTGGAAATAGTTCTGCCACGATCTCAAGAACACCATATTCTCATCGAGTCCCACTGGAAGGGTGATCCGGTTCCGCTCATAGGCCGGAATGGGACCGTAGCTGTCCCTCAGCTGGTAGGATTGCTCGAAGGTGCGGCTGATAGGGGCAAACATCAGGAGAAAACGGTCCGGATTGCGGAAGGCTTCCTCTGCTGGCGGCCACAGAAGCTCCTGATAGAGCAGAAAGACGATTTTTGTGTCGAGGTGCAGACTGGTCAGCTTCTCGTCGATCCGGTTCAGCAGCCGTATATACTGGTCTGTGGGAAGCTGGGCACGGCAGGCCTCACATTCACAGATATTGTTAAATTCATCCGCCAGCCACACGTGGAGGCAGGAAACGGCTGGATGCTGTACACAGTATTCCGCAACCCGGTCGGAAAACCTTTCGATAACGGTTTCATTGGAGTAGCAGAGGTTTGTGTTCATGGGCACTCCGTGAAATAATTCCCGCTTTCCATTCACGCAGGCGGCGAGGGAGCTGGTCTCCGGCAGCAGCGGTTCGGTAATGGCTTTCCAGTCTGCACAGGGGAAGCCGAGCACATCTCCGGTCCAGCCGTGGCCCGCCTGATGGAGCAGAAGACCACGCGTTTGAAGCGCCTCCTCGATCTTTTCCGTGAAGGAGGCGGCAGTCTCTCTCGTAAATTCCTCCGGTTTTAAGAGCGGGTTCATCTCGTGGTGATACCAGCGGGCCATAAAGGTATAGGGAAGCTGAAACTGTAGAAAGAAGCTGTTGTATCCCATTTTCGGCAGCCAGTCGATGAAGTCCAGAATATTCTCCAGTGAGTTGGCTCCCTCGATACAGACACCCCGGTGGCGCAGCGCGGCTTTCTTCCGGCAGCAGGCGGAGAGCTGTTCTTTCTTATATAAGGAAGGTATGTATTCATGCTTCTGACCGGGAGCGGGAAAACGGCAGCCAAGGAGCCATAAGTATTTGTAGACGCCGAGAAGGACACTGCGGTCATTGCTTCCCGAGATGATTCCTCCGGATGAGTTGACGTCAATGGAGTAAGCGTCCTCGCTGTTTTTCGGGTTTCCCAGCGATTCGAGCCGCAGCGTGACGTCAGCCGGTCTGCAATTCTGATTATTAAGTATAATTATTGAATCCGCAACTATTTCCGCCAGGCACCGGGACAGCTCCTGTGCTGCAAAGGCGACAGGCGAACCGGAATGTGAGGAATATAAAATGTTGATCGTCATGGAAATCCTCCTGTAATGTATCTGGTTAATTAATTATATTTTATAACTATTATATCAAAAAGAAAGAATAAAAATATATGTGTAAAATGCACAATAATATTTCTTGAAAAGTGATATAATAAACAAAAACACTTTATTTTTTGATTTTATATTGCACGACATGCGGAAAAGTGTTATATTGTAACCAACAAAAGCAATGCCAAATTAATTATAAAATATAATTAAAGGAAGAAAGAGAGGGCTTTCCATGAAAGGACAGTTTTCAGCCGCTTCGCCGGCCAGAACAGTGGACCGCAGAAAGAAGCAGAGAAGGCGCATAAACATGTGGTGCTGGATTTTTATGATTCCCACACTGATACTATACATATTGTTTCAGGGGTATCCGATACTCTCCAGTATTTTTTATTCGACTCTGGACTGGTCGGGAATGACATCAAGCGCCCTGTTCATCGGACTGGACAACTTTAAAGAGCTGTTACAGGACAAATACTTTTTTAATGCGGTGGCTAACAGCTTCAAGTACATGCTCATGGCCGTTCCGCTGCAGCTGGTGATTTCTCTGGCCCTGGCCTATATCTTTAACAGTATATTAAAGAAGGGCGCCACATTTTTCAGAACTGTGTTCTTCCTGCCAGTCATTACAACGGCTTCCATTGTGGGAATTATTATGATGTTCATCTTCGGCGGAACCGGCTCCATTAACCAGTTTCTGTCTCTCTTCGGAGTGAGGGGATTAAACTGGCTGGGCAATGCCAATACGGCGCTGATTGTGGTAGTGCTCATCGGTGTCTGGAAGGATTCCGGAACCTTTATGATCTACTGGCTGGCGGCGCTGCAGAGCGTATCCCAGGACGTATATGAGGCGGCGACCATCGACGGTGCGAACAAGTGGCAGACATTTCTCCATGTGGTATTTCCCCTGATCATTCCGATCGGCGGCGTGATTACCGTACTCTGTATCATCAGCTCCTTAAAGGTATTCGACCTGATTCAGACCATGACCAATGGCGGACCGTTTTACTCCACTGATGTGGCGGCTACCTTCGTATACCGGACGGCCTATGCCAGCAGCAGCGGAATGCCCCGGCTGGGTTACGCCAGTGCCGCAGCCATGACCTTTGGAATTATTGTCGTGGTGATCGGAACGGTGGGCAATGTGGTGAAGACGGCGTTTCAGAAGAAAAACGCGATATAGGAGGGGCATATGGAAAAAACATCGATTTTAAACAAGGTGGGGAAGATGGTCCTCTACGCAGTCCTGGCGGTGGCTTCATTTCTGTGGGTCTACCCATTTCTCTGGATGATTTCGGCTTCCTTCAAGACGCAGAATGAATTTTTCGCCAGCGGGTTGAATCTGATTCCCCAGTCCTTAAACCTGGACAATTTTATCCGCGCATGGAATAACGCGAATTTCGGCATATACTTTAAAAACTCCATCATCGTAACGGTATCGGTTGTGGTGATCGTACTTTTAAGCACCTCCCTGGCCGGATACGTCATGGGCCGTTACTCCTTTGTGGGAAAGGGCTTAATCATGAAGATATTCATGGCCAGCATCACCATCCCCCTGGTATTTACCGTGATCCCGATCTACGAGCTGTTAAAAAATATCGGCCTTTCCCAGAGCCTGGTGGGGCTGATCCTGGCGGAGTCGGGCGGCGGCCACGTCATCTTCCTGATGCTGTTTTCCAGCTTCTACGCCTCAATACCGAATGAGATGGAAGAGGCGGCCACCATTGACGGCGCAAATTTCGTTCAAACCTATGGAAGCGTCATGTTTCCGCTGGCCAAACCCATCATGGTAACCGTGGTGATCATGCAGTTTATCTGGACATGGAACTCCTTTTTACTGCCACTTATCATTACGCTTAACAATCCGTCCCTGCGTACGCTCGCTGTGGGACTCTACGCCTTACGAGGCGAAAATGTCGTTGACTGGACCGGCATCGCTGCCGGCGCCAGCATTGCAATCGTACCGGTTATCTGCGTGTTCATCGCACTGCAGAAGTATTTTGTAGATGGTATCGCCGGAGCTGTAAAGAGTTAAGAAAATCAAATAAAGGAGGATATATTTATGAGAAAAGTGAAGAGAGCCCTTGCGGCGGTGCTGGCGGTGCTTATGGCCGGATCCTTAAGCGCCTGCGGAGTCAAGGTGCAGACAAAGGATGACGCGAATACGACGGCAGCCGTGACAGAGGCAAAGGAAGAGTCTGAAGCCGTGGATACGCCGACAGACGAAAAGGTGACATTAAAGATCATCGACTGGAGTGACAGTACGAAAGAGCGCAGGGAGGCTTTCCACAAGAAATTTATGGAGGAGAACCCCAACGTCACGATCGAGTACACGGTTCTGACTGCGGATCAGTTCAAGGAGACCGTTATTTCCGCCATCAAGGCGGGGAACGCACCTGATTTATTCCCGCTTCCCTCTGGCATGAAGCTGAGCGCGGCCCTGAAGGAAAACTGGTTTATGCCAATGAACGATTACGTATCCGATGATTTCCTGAATACGTTCGCGGATGGCGCTCTGAATGAAGGAATAACGACCATTGACGGCAAGACGTATGTGCTTCCGGAATCGGCAAATATCATCAATACCCTTGTATTTTACAATAAGAATGTGTTAAAAGAGGCAGGCATCGATGAGAGCCAGCTCCCGAAGACTCGCAGCGAGTTTATCGACGTGTGCAAGAAGATAAGCGACGCTGGAAAGGGCAAGTATTTTGGAATCATCGACAGCGGCGCACAGGCAAACCGTCTGGAGCTGGCGCTTCGCTCCCTGGCCAGCTTAGATGGCGGCAAGTGCAGCGACATTTCCCAGATGATTCTGGTGGATGGGCAGAATACGCTGAATTCCGAGGCAATGCAGAGTGCCTTTGATTTCTATGATACACTGGTGAAAGAGGGATGCTTCCATCCGGATACCGTTTCCATCAAAGCACCGGAGGCCCGCGCACTGTTTGCACAGAATCAGGCGGCGTTTATCATTCAGGGCGCATGGTGTATCTCCACATGGCGCAAGGATAACCCGGATCTGGATTTCGGTGTCATGGCGCTTCCGGCACCGGACGATGGAATGAAGGGCAAGCTTCCTTATATCGGAGCGCAGCCGTGGATGGGAATTTCCGCAAATTGCAAGCATCCGGATGTGGCGGCCAAGTATTTAACCGCGCTCTATTCTGAGGATTATCAGGCGGGCCTCGTGGAAGACGGTGGATTTGTATCGGTAATCGACGCGGCCAACAAGGCTCATATGACTGACGACGTTATGCTTCAGTATTACAATTTAAACAACGAGGAAGCGGCGCTGGCACCAGATCCGATCGTGGGAAATCCGGCCACAGCTGACGTTTATGCAGAAGTTTCCGCGATCACTCCGGGACTCGGGGAAATCGCCCAGGGTATTCTGGCGCAGAACATCGATTATAAGACGGAGTTAAAGACACTTTCCGACAAGACACAGGAAGAGTGGCTGAGAGCCATCGATGCCGCTAAGGCGAAGGGCGCCGATGTGTCCGCCGATGACTTTGAATTCAAAAACTGGAATCCGATGGAGAATTATACGGCCGATCTTTATAAGAGCAGATAGAGGCCGGATGCCATAAAAAAAGAATAATTTTTTGCCATTGCTGCATACTGTTAGAAAACGTTCCGGTGGGAAGTGAGCCGGAGGAAACGGAGACGGTATGCAGCATTTTAATGAAGTTTATTATGAGCCGGAGATCTTGAATTACCAGTTGGGAAAGGAGTTAAAGGAACAGTTTAAAGAACTGCCGTGGATTCCCATAGAAAGCCACAACCGAATTCCCGAGATGCAGGAGAAGTCCAATAAGGAATTTGGGCGGATGAAGCGGAACCTGATTATTGGAATCAGGAAGACGCATAAGTATGTGGAGAACCATAAGGTATCCGACTATCTGGTTCCCTATACCTCTTCCGGATGCAGCGCCATGTGCCTGTACTGCTACCTGGTCTGCAATTACAATAAGTGCTCGTATCTGCGGCTTTTTGTCAACCGGGAGCAGATGATGGACCGGCTGATCAAGGTGTCCTTCATCAGCGATACTGAGAAAACCTTCGAGATCGGCAGCAACAGCGACCTTGTGCTGGAAAATACCATTACGGGGAATCTGGAGTGGACGATCACACAGTTTGCTGAAAGAGGACGCGGCCATATTACATTTCCGACGAAATTTCACATGGTGGACCCGCTGCTGAACCTGGATCACAGGGGAAAGGTGATTTTCCGCATGAGTGTGAATCCGCAGCCCATCATCAGCAGAATCGAGCTGGGGACATCATCTCTGATGCAGCGGATCGACGCGGTAAACCGGATGTGTGACGCCGGTTATCCCTGTGGCCTGCTGATCGCCCCGGTCATCATCATGGAAGGCTGGAAAGAGGAGTACCGGACGCTGCTTGAGACGCTGAGAGACCGCCTCTCGCCCAAAATGAAGCAGGAGATGTTTCTGGAGGTTATCCTGATGACATACAGCTTTGTGCATCGGGCGATCAACGGAGAGGCATTTCCGGCTGCGCCGGAGCTCTACGACAAGGAACTCATGACGGGACGCGGCCGGGGAAAGTACTGCTACCGTCCGGAGGTGAGGGCTGATGCGGAGAAATTCCTGCGGGAGGAGATAAAGAGAACGCTGGGCGATGCGGAGATTTTATATATTGCGTAAAATGAAACGTGTGAAATGGCGGAGGCGTGCTGGCCTCCGCTGTTTTTGTGCTGAGAAAGTTTCACTGCTGAGGCAACCGCAGACCGGACGGCAGGACGGACAAAGGGGCCGTGAACTGTAACGCGTTCCGGTACGGAGACAGGGGAAATTTCACAACAGGATTGCTGACATGGTTTGGCTGTGTTATACTACATGGGATAAAAGAAAGCCCGTTTTGGCGGGGGATCGAATGACAGGATGCAGGACTGGAAGGGAATTTTGATAAGGATGAAACGAAAAAATAAGATAAAATACGTGATTATGGCAGGTGCAGTGTCGGCAGTGGTTCTGTCGGCCTGCTCCCATGGCCAAACGGCAGATATCACTGCAGCGGAGCAGTCGGCCGCAGAGGAAACGCAGACCACGGAGCCGTTGACGGTCTCTGCGTCTGAGGCCGCTGCTGCCGGTGGAGAAGCGGAAGAGGGCGGAGAACATACGCTGGATGGCAGCCGGATTATTGCCGGACAGAGCTTTGATGTCACCTGGAAGAACTGGGGAGATGTCCGTTTCGTTTCCTATGCGCCGCCTGCCGGTCGTGTTCATGATGATGCCGCGTTCTATTTGACGAAAAATGATGAGATATTATATGAATTTCCTCAGGCATGGGATGAGGGCTGTGTACCGTGGACCTTCGAATCGGTGGATATGGTATCCTTTCGTGATATTGACGGTAATGGAAATGAAGATGTAATCGCTATTCTTTCGTATATAACGGGAGCGGGTCCGCAGGCGGCGGTTCCATTTCCCACTACGCGAATCTTTATGGGCGACGGAACGAAATTTGTGATTGACACCGAACTGTCCGAAGCGGTCGATGAGGCACACGCCAACGAGAATATCAGCACGATCATGGATTTTATAAAAAACCGGACATCACCCGTCAAGGGGGAAGGGGCCGATAAAACGGCGGAAGCCGGAACCGGCGCAAAAACGGACTCCGCCAGTCCGGAGAGCGGAGCCGGTGAGGACAAGATGTATGAGATAACCGGGATTCGGGAAAAGGACGCGAGGGCCTTTCTAAAGAAATTTGTAGGCCATGTAAAGGCGGGAGAGAAGGCGGAAGCCTCCCGGATGATCGCATTTCCGAGGAAAGTGATTCTGCCGGACCAGGAAGTGACGGTAGAGAGTCCGGAGGCATTTTTAACGTATTACGATGAGATTTTCACGGAAGACTTTAAGGAGCGCCTCAGTCAGTTTATGGATGAGGATTCTATCTGGTGGAACTATAGGGGAGTAGCCGTGGGAAATGGCGAGATCTGGCTGAATGAAAGCGATGGCGCCCTGTGGATTGTAACGTTAAACAGCGCGGAGGACCGGACGGTTCTGTATCCGGGAGAAACGGGGATTCAGGCCGGATAAGGGCGCTGGAGCGGCAGTTTTGATAAGAGAATATGAGGAGAGAGGAAGGAACAAATGGAGAATCAGGAGCAGACACATAAACGCAGGGTCCGGTATAAAGGGACTCATCCGAGAAATTATAAGGAAAAATATAAGGAGCTTCAGCCGGAGAAATACGCCGATACCGTGGCGAAGGTGGTGAGCAAGGGAAGTACGCCGGCTGGGATGCATATCTCGATATGTGTGCAGGAAATCCTCGATTTCCTTCAGATCAAGCCGGGGCAGAAGGGGCTTGACGCCACGCTTGGCTACGGCGGCCATACCCGGGAAATGTTAAAGTGCCTGCAGTCGGAGGGCCATCTCTACGCCCTTGATATCGATCCCATCGAGCTTGTAAAGACACGGGAACGCTTACAGAGCCAGGGCTTCGGCCCTGAAATACTGACGATAATTCAGGAGAATTTTGCGAATGTCGGCCGCGTGGGGCCGAGGTGGGACCGTTCGATTTTGTGCTGGCGGATCTTGGCGTATCTTCCATGCAGATCGACAATCCCGACCGCGGATTTTCTTATAAAACCGAAGGCCCGCTGGATCTGCGGCTGAATCCGGAGAAGGGAATCACGGCCGCGGAGCGCCTGCGTACAATCGACGAGGAAGAGCTGCGGGGTATGCTTCTGGAAAATGCGGACGAGCCATACGCGGAGGAGATTGCCAGAGCGGTCGTCCTGGAGATTAAAAAGGGCAATCCGATCGATACGACGACGCATCTCCGCCAGGTCATTGAGAAGGCTCTCTCGGCAGTACCGGAAGCAGACCGGAAGGAAGCGGTGAAAAAATCGTGTCAGAGGACATTTCAGGCGCTGCGGATCGATGTGAACAGCGAGTTTGAAGTGCTCTACTCATTCTTAGAGGCGCTTCCGGGCGTGCTGGCGCCGGGAGGCCGTGTGGCGATCCTGACCTTCCACTCCGGCGAGGACAGGCTGGTGAAGAAGTCCTTTAAACGCCTGAAGAAGGAAGGCGTTTACAGTGAGATCGCGGATGAGGTGATACGGCCGTCGGCGGAGGAGTGCTTGAGGAACGGACGGGCACGGTCGACGAAGATGAGATGGGCTGTGAAGGCGTGAGGAAGGCAGTTGAATTCGAATCAGCAGCTAAAGTTTAAAAGTATGTTATAATACGCGCAGGGGTATCAGGGGATAGTCCTGCGCTTTTATTTTGTAACGGTTCACAGCCCATGGATTACGTCTGCCGCCCGGCCCGCTCTGCCGGAGGATGTGATTCGTGGGCTGCGAACCGTTATGCATTTTTCAGGAAAAAGAGGGGAGAAGCCGACTGTTCTTGACAGGGAAAGAGCCAGAACCTATAATTTCTGTAGGACAAAACGACGAGGTTATGGGATATGGAAAGAATGGATGCACTGCTGTACGACTGCGATATCAGGGAGCCCCTGTTTGACTACCTGGAAGAGCGGTTCGGGAAAGCAAGGATGTTTGAGGAGAAAATCATCGGAAAATCGAGGGCTGACGTCTTGATGGTGACGGAGGGCAGAATCACGGGGCTGGAGATTAAGAGTGATGCGGATACGTACGAGCGTCTGAAGAGGCAGATCCGTGACTACGACAAATACTGTGACGAGAATTACGTCGTGATCGGCAGATCGCACGCAAAACACGTAGAAGAGCATATTCCGGCCTATTGGGGAGTGCTGGTCGTGTCTGTGAACGGCAGAGAGATCGTGATTGAGGAAATGCGTCCCGCGCAGCAGAATCCTAAAATGAAGCGGGAATTGCAGCTTGCCATTCTGTGGCGGGCGGAGCTCCAGAACATTATCGAACAGAATCATTTGCCTCATTACAGGCAGAGGAGCAAACGGTTTGTGAGGGAAAAGCTGTTGGAGAAGTTGGAGTGGAACCGGCTGAAGCTGGAGGTCTGTGAGGAATTATTCGAACGGGATTATACGCTTCTGGAGGACGTGGAGGAATGAAAGAGGGAAGATGGATTGTGTTAATAGAAATGAACTGCTTGTGAACATACATAAACTGCATACCACAGATTTGGGGGTGGTGCGGATTAAGAAGAATCTGACATTGGATACGGATGATGTGGTGGCGTGGTGCAGAGCGGTGATTGAAAACGTAAACACTGGTATAACCAGAAAGGGAAAGAACTGGTATGCGGAGAATGAAGCCTGTATCATAACAGTCAATGCGTTCAGCTATACGATTATTACAGCTCATAAGCGCAGGAAAATGTTGTAATCTACACGATATTGGTTAGGAGCATTTATAGGGGAAATTGGGATGAAAACTGGAAACTCGGAGGAATAAACGGTTAGTCCTGATTTGATGTTGTGTTATAAAGCAAGGATATCGGATTTATTGGGAGAATCTGAAGCAGTTATGGTGGAAGAGACGGCAGCGATGCCTTGAGGACAGCGGATTTCGATGATTGTATGAAAGTCAGATGATACTTATCGTCAATTGCATGTATGTGATTGGCGGTATTTTTTTGCGGCAAAGAAGATTTATTTAAATAAATGTATTCTAAAAAAATAAATTACAAGGTACCTTGACAAATGGACGGCGGAGGTGTAAGATGAGATTACAAGGTACCTAGCTAATTGAAACATACCTAACAAATTAAAACGTAACGAACGAATAAACAAACAAAACAGGAGGATTTCTATATGGATGAAAATAAAACAACATGCCCATGCTGTCCAAATCAATGCGAGGCCGGAGCACTGCAGTGCGGAAAAGGGAGGGCGTACTTCCGTAATGAAGACAATGGCGGAAGCGAGCGAAGCAATCGAAACGAGAGTGAGCATAACCACCACCAGGGTGAGGGGCGGCAGAATCATGGCGGCAGGAGAGAACTGGGGGAACACAGAAGAGGCAGATCCATGGAAGCCCATGGAAGGAACTGTAAAATGGGAGTGCGCCGTCACGGCTTTGTAATAGAAGAAAAGCTTCAGGGCCAGCTGCGCGCCTGCGGCCATTTCCTTCATTATAATATGGGGCAGAAAGTGGGGCAGGCCAGAATCTTATCTGTGCTTTTAGAGCGTGGAACCATTACCCAGCGGGAGCTTCAGGATATTCTGGAGGTGCGGTCCGGATCACTGAGCGAGATTTTAAATAAAGTGGAAGACGACGGATTCATTGAGAGGAGCCAGAGTGAGAATGACCGGCGGCAGATGGAGGTAAAACTGACGGAAGCGGGAACGGAGGCTGCCTCCAGACTGGAAGAGGAACGCGTAGATATGACGTCCGGACTGTTTTCCTGTTTGAGCGGTGAGGAGAAGAAGACACTGGCGGAACTGCTGGATAAGCTGTTGGACGGCTGGGAAGGCCCGGAGCGTGAACGAGGCTGCAGAGGCAGGGGACACGGTCGGCGGATGCATGGCCGGGAAGCTGGCCAGCCACTGTAAAACCATAGTAAATCTGCATAATATACAGGCGATTGTGAATGGATAGTTTTTAACAAACTTTTCCCGGACAGTAAAAAAACGCTGACAATTTATTTCCCAAAATGTTAAAATAAACCTATAGGAAAGGGAGGTTTTAACATGAGACGAATTGTAAGCGCATGTTTACTGCAGACCATGAGATTTGATACGACGAAGGAGGCTGATCCGGAACAGGATTTTACCATCTTTTGCAAAAAGCTGGAAAAGAGCAGTGTCAAATATGTCATTGAAAAGAAGTCAAAGGAAGCGGACGGCTCCCTGGTGGTGAAGATCAGGAAGCAGTATAACTCCTACAGTACGGACGGATATCTGTAGTAACAAACGTTGATGCTTTGGAATCAATGAGATTCCAAAGCATCTATTTTAATTTCAGGAGGGAAACTATGTTTTCGGTAAATGATCATGTTGTATTTGGAAATCATGGAATCTGTGTGATAAAAGCGATCGGTCCTCTGGATCTCAGCATTGCGGAACGGGGACGGCTTTATTACACGCTGGAACCGCTCTATGCACAGAAAAATACCATTTATACGCCGGTGGATAACGAAAAAAGCTCCCTGCGCAGAGCGATTACAAGGGAAGATGCGCTGGAACTGATTGACAGGATTCCACAGGTGGAAACTGTTTGGGTCCTGGATGAAAAACGGCGTGAGGAAAAATACAAGGAAATCATGAAGCAGAATGACTGTATGGGCTGGATGCAGATTATCAAGACCCTGTATTTAAAGAAGCAGAAACGTTTGGCAGAGGGACGGAAGAATACAGCGCGCGACGACTTATATCTCAAACTGGCGGAAGACTTTTTATACGGCGAATTTGCCGCGGCTCTCGGAGTGGAAAAAGATCAGGTGGAAGAGCTGATCGGCCGGAGAGTAAGGGAAATGGAATCCGCTTAAAGACCAGGTACGACTGTATCAGAGAAGAGAGGAGGCGGCCGTAAATTGGATGGTCCTGAAAAACATGAAGCAGTAAATGCGGAGAAACACACAGAACATCCGGAAGAATGCACAGTAGAACACACAGCAGAACTCAGGGAAATACTCACGGAAGAACAGGCAGAGTCGTTAGACGACTGCTTTGCAGATGCTCTGGCAGACTGCCGGCTGGAAGAGGCGGAATCTTTCGATTTCGAAGACGAAGGATCGGAGCTGCCTGCGTTTAGCGAGGAAGACGAATATCTCCATGAGGACTCCGTCCATATCTATTTGAAAGAAATAGGAGGCGTGCGGCTTCTGAGCCCGGAGGAGGAGACGGAACTCGCCCTGAAGGTAGAGCAGGGAGACGACGCGAGAGACCGCATGGTGCGCGCCAATCTCCGTCTGGTGGTCAGCGTTGCCAGGCGATATGTGGAGGGCAGCGGTATGTCCTTCCTGGACCTGATTCAGGAAGGGAACATTGGCCTGGTGAAGGCGGTGGAGAAAGCCCTGGGCCATTTAAGCAAGCGGGAGCAGGAGATTTTAAAGCTGCGTTTTGGTTTTGTGGATGGGCGGATCTGGACGCTGGAAAAATGCGGGAAGTGTCCTGGCTCTCGGCTGCGGAAGCCGTGAGGAGATAAAGGAAAGCGAATATTTAAGCCAGGCAGAAGTGCTTGGAAGGTCAGTTTAACCGAAGAAGAAGCCGCTGTATCAGCAGATAAAAATACTGATACAGCGGCTTCTTCTGTTCTGTGCCGGTTGCAGTGCTCCGGTGTATTACCCTTTTGCGTCCTCCTGGCGGAGATTCGTGAGCCCGGTAATGAGCTCCACACACCGGTCCAGGCCCAGCTTTCCGCTGTCCAGGGAGATGGCGTAATTTTTTGCCATGCCCCATACCTGCCCGGTGTAGTATTTGTAATAGACTTCTCTCTTCTTATCCTTTTCCTCCAGGCGTTTCGCAGGACTTTTTTCCGTTTCCCCGTAAAGGCGGACAATGCGTTCGGCCCGTGTTTCGGCTTCGGCGTGAACGAAGACATTGAGGCAGTCTGTCCGTTCCTTTAAAATATAGTCTGCACACCTTCCAACGATGACGCAGGGGCCTTTTTCCGCCAGGTCCAGAATGACATTTCTCTGGATTACCCAAAGGAAATCGTCGGCCGACATCCCGTTCATGGCTCCATTCATTCCTCTGGCGGCGAAGGCGTATCCGAAGATGCTTTTCGAGGGAGCATCCTCGCCCTGTTTTTCGATATAGGATTCATCAAAGCCCGTTTCCACGGCCACTTTTTTGACCAGATCCTTGTCGTAGTAGGGGACTCCCAGTTTATCAGCTGTCATTTTTCCTATGGTACGTCCGCCGCTGCCGAATTCACGGCTGATGGTGATGATTCGATTATCCATGTGTTCTGACCTCCATTTGCTTTAAACATTTATATTCGTGAGAGACAAGAATAATTGTAAGAATCAGAGAAAGCACATCGGCAATGGGGGCCGCCCACAGCATTCCCGTGACGCCGAAAGCCATCGAGAGCAGGATGACGCCCGGAACTAAGAAGACGATGTCCCTGGACAGGGAAAGGATAGTTGCCTTCACCGGTTTTCCAATCGACTGCAGAAAAATACTGCTGGCCTTCTGTACGCAGCAGAGCAGGATGCCTCCCAGGAAAATACGGAAGCACATATTTGCGTATTCATTATACAGACTGCTCTCGCTGCCGAACAGGCTGACAATGACCTGCGGACAGAATTCAAAGAGCAGTGTGGCAATGATGCCGACTACCGCGGTGGCGGCAATAATATGACGATACGTATCGAAGACCCGTTTAAAATTACCGGCGCCGTAATTATATCCTGCGATAGGTTGGCCGCCGACAGCAATACCCACTGAAAATGCAATGACGATGCCGAAGACCTTCATAACGATTCCAACAACGGAAAGAGGAATATCAGCTCCGTAAATGGACTGGGAGCCCTTGATTACAATCATATTGTTGGACACACTCATGACGATGACAATGGCAATCTGTGTGATAAAGCTGGAGATGCCCAATTGGCCGATCTGCCTCAGCAGATGGCCATCCGGAAGAAAACTGGCCTTCGAGAGGCGAAAGGATTTCGGCTTCCGGAAATAAAGGATGGTGACGAAACAGGAAACAACCTGGCCGATGACTGTGGCAATGGCTGCACCCCGTACACCCATGTGAAATACGAAGATGGCGACCGGATCCAGAATCAGGTTCAGAACGGCCCCGATTACGTTGGAGAACATGGAATAAGCAGGGGAGCCGTCAGCCCGGATTGCCGCATTCATGCCGGAGGCGAAAATATAGAAGGGGATTCCCAGCAGAATGACCTCCATGTATTCTTTGGCATAGGGATAGCTGGCCTCCGTCACTCCAAACAAGCGGAGAATCTGATCCGTAAACAGAAATCCGATTACGGTCAGCAGGATGCCAATGAATACTGTAGCCAGGATTCCATTGCCGATACATTTGTGGCTGGTTTTTTTGTCGCCGCTTCCCAGGGAAAGGCTTAATTTGGAGGCGCTTCCGTCCCCGATCAGCAGGGCCATAGCCAGAGCAGCTACAGTGAACGGGTAGACGACGTTAGTTGCCGCGTTTCCTAGGTAACCGACACTCTGACCGATAAAGATCTGATCCACGATGTTATAGAGGGCGCTGACCAGCATGGAAAGTACGCAGGGAACTGAAAATTTCATCAGCAGCCTGCCGATGGGTTCTGATGCAAGATAGGCATTTTGTTTTGTTTCTGTCATAGATAAACACTCCTTATAAATAAAACCTGCGCGCAATCAATTCGGAAGGTTCCCGCTTATAGATTACACGCAGATATTGCTGGATTTACATCTATTCAGATTAACGCACACGGTTGAAACGGAAATGGTAAAATTTTTCCGCCGTGAATCATTATAACTGTTTGGACGGTGCTAATGTAAGAAGAAAATTTAATTTTTAGCATTTTTGTGTAAAATGCGCATATTAAAATAGAATGCAAACGCGTAAACCGGTAGGCACGAAAACCAGAACACAGTTTTATAATAGAATTTTCTCAAACCAGACACAGTCCGGCTGAGAAGGCAGCGGTTATCTCTTTTCTTTTGATATCGGCCGCATTTTTGATGGCGGAGATTGGACTGATGGATATTTCTTAACTAAAGGCCCCGGAACTGATCCAGTGGATCTATGATAAAGTAATACTGCCGGAGAATCTGCTTTTTATCAGCCATTTTAAGGGGCTGTTTGGATTTTTGGTGATGGTGATCAGTTGTCTGCCGGCACTGGCATTCATGGGGATCACAGGTATGGTGATGTCGAAGATTGCGGATAAACAGCAGGAGTCTGATAGAAGGCGGGAAAATGTGCATGGCAGACGGTAAATGCCGTGAGAGATAAGCAGCCCGTCTCCCGCATTGAGCGGCTTTTGCAGTAAAACGTATAAAATTCCTGAAAAACAAGCTTCTATACATATCCGGCGGGCAATTGGCGAAAGCTATTTAGACATATTTCATAAAAAAACAGATGGAATTCCGTTAAAAATCCTCTGTACAAACTGATATATTAGTACTAATATATTAGCATAGTGGAAGCTGTAAACCAATCTTATTTATCATCAGGAGGAAAATCATATGAATATGTCACTTCGCTGGTATGGACCAGGCTATGACACCGTAACTCTGGAACAGATCCGTCAGATTCCGGGCGTGAGAGGCGTCATAACGACACTCTACGGAACGCAGCCGGGAGAGGTCTGGGAAAGGGAAGAGATCAGAAGCTTAAAGAAGACCGTCGAGGATGCGGGGCTTTCCATTCTTGGAATCGAATCGGTCAACGTCCATGACGACATCAAGACAGGGGCAAAGGACAGAGACCGCTATATTGACAACTACATCACGACGCTGGAACGCCTGGGCGAGGAAGACATTCATATGGTGTGTTATAACTTTATGCCTGTGTTTGACTGGACCCGTTCCGAGCTGGCCAGAAAGAGGGCGGACGGCTCTACGGTTCTCGCTTACAATCAGGATATCATCGACAAGATTGACCCGGAGCATATGAGGGAATCCATCGAAGCCATGTCAGCCGGTTATGTCATGCCGGGATGGGAACCGGAGCGTATGGGCAGGCTGGCAGATTTATTTGCGATGTACCGGGAGGTCGATGAGGAGAAGCTGTTCTCCAATCTCGTTTATTTCCTGGAAGCCATCGGGCCGGTCTGCGAGAAATACGACATCCGCATGGGAATCCATCCGGACGATCCGGCGTGGCCGATATTTGGACTTCCGAGAATCATTACGGATAAGGCTCACATTGAAAAATTCTTAAAGGCAGTTGATAAGCCGTACAACGGTCTGACGCTCTGCACCGGATCCCTGGGTTCCAATCAGAACAATGATATTCCGGGCATCATCGAGGCAGCAAAGGGAAGAATAGCCTTTGCCCATGTCAGGAACTTAAAATACAATTCCGACCGGGACTTCGAGGAGGCCGCGCATCTGTCTTCCGACGGCTCCATGGATATGTATAAAATCATGAAGACGCTTTACGACACCGGCTTTGACGGCTGTATACGTCCGGATCACGGCCGTGCCATCTGGGGCGAGGATGCGATGCCTGGCTACGGCCTGTACGACCGTGCATTGGGCGCGATGTATTTACAGGGCTTATGGGAAGCGATCAGGAAGAATGGGTAGCCGGGAAGACCTCATGTATGACGTGCTCAGAACGGATATCCTGGATTTGAAGCTGAGACCCGGCCTGGTTTTCAGCATAAAAGACGTCTGTGATGCGTACGGGACGGGGCGAACCCCAGTCAGGGAAGCGCTGATCCGGCTTTCCAAGGAGGACCTCATCACATTTCTGCCGCAGAAGGGAACGATGGTATCGAAGATCGATTTCCAGAGGGCCGACAATGAACGCTTTCTGAGAAGCTGTGTGGAAGAACAGGTAATGCTGGAATTCATGGCTTTGAATGACCATGACCGGGCTTCGGAGGCTGCCGCGGCCTTAAAGGCGTCTCTGGACCGGCAGGAAAGAATCGTGAAGGACAGGGACTGTCGCGGATTTCTGGAGGAGGATATCGTGTTTCACTCCGTATTTTACCAGGCAGTAAACCGGGATACCTGCGCTCACATCATCCATGCGAACTCAGGCGATTACCGTCGTATCCGGCTGCTTTCCCTGACGGAGACCGGAATCAGCGACGGAGTGGTGCAGCAGCACAAAGAGCTGATGGAGGCCGTTCTGGAGCGTGACGAAGAACGGATGCACCGGCAGCTGGCCCTTCATTTAAATAAAATGGTGAACGAGGAGCGGTTCCTGGTAGAGAAATACGCAGAGCTGTTTACCAGCGGCGAGGTGGAGGAAAAACGGAAGAATGACGGCTTTGCCGAGGATTTTCTGGTCAGCACTGCATTGCGTGAGGGGGAAACACCCCGCCGCAGGCAACGGGGGATTTAACCCTTGCGGGAATAAATGAGAGAGGTGTAAAGATGAATTTAACAGATACAGGATTACAGGAAAGACAGGCATGGGAGAAGGCGGGGATTGAGATTCCTTCCTATGACAGGGCGGCAATGGTTAAAAAGACAAAGGAGGCGCCGGGCTGGGTACATTTCGGCGCGGGTAATATCTTCCGCGGCTTCATTGCGGGTCTTCAGGATATGCTTCTGGAGGAAGGTCTTGCCGACACGGGGATCATTGCGGCAGAAACCTTTGATTTTGACATCATGGACAAGATCTATGAGCCGTTCGACGATCTGGCTCTTTTAATTACCTTAAAGGCGGACGGGAGCACGGAGAAGAAGGTGATCGCCTCAATCGCGGAAGGCGTGAAGGCGGATTCTGCTGATGCACAGGAATGGGAACGCCTGCGCACCATCTTTATAAGCCCATCTCTTCAGATGGTATCCTTTACCATCACGGAAAAGGGCTATGCACTGAAGGGGGCGGATGGGGCGTATTTCCCATTCGTTCAGAGCGATATCGACAATGGACCGGAGCATCCGGCCGGCGCCATGGCTGTCGTCTGCTCCCTTTTACTGGAACGGTACAGACAGGGCGCCGCGCCGCTGGCCGTTGTCAGTATGGACAACTGCTCCCATAACGGAGAGAAGCTTCAAAATTCCATTCTCACCATGGCGGAGGAATGGAAGAAAAAAGGCTTTGCGGACGATGGTTTCCTGGAATATTTAAAGAACGAAGAAAAGATAGCGTTCCCCTGGTCCATGATCGATAAAATTACGCCAAGACCAAGCGTTTCCCTGGCAGAGCAGCTGGAGGCCGACGGAGTCGCCGCCATGCTGCCGGTGATCACGTCTAAGAGGACGTATATCGCACCGTTTGTCAATGCGGAGGGGCCGTAGTATCTGGTGATTGAGGATAAGTTCCCGGCAGGAAGGCCAGCGCTTGAAAAAGCGGGAGTCTATATGACAGACAGAGATACGGTAAACAGGGTGGAGCGCATGAAGGTAACCACCTGCTTAAATCCGCTGCACACGGCGCTGGCTGTATACGGCTGTATTCTCGGTTACACCTCGATCGCGGAGGAGATGAAGGATCCCGAGCTCAAGGCGCTGGTGGAGAAAATCGGTTTGACAGAAGGTATGCCGGTGGTGACCGATCCGAAGATTCTTTCCCCGGAGGCTTTTGTGAACGAAGTCATCTATGACAGGCTTCCGAATCCATTTATCCCGGACGCGCCGCAGAGAATCGCAAGTGACACCTCCCAGAAGGTGGGAATCCGGTACGGCGAGACGATCAAATCGTATGTGGAACGGTACGGCGACGCTAAGAAGCTGACCTTTATTCCGCTGGCGATAGCCGGATGGTGCCGTTATCTGCTGGCTGTAGATGATGAGCTGAACCCGTTTGAGCTCTCGGCTGATCCGATGGTTCCGGAACTGAAAGGCTGGCTGCATGGCGTTGAGGCGGGAAAGCCGGAGACGTATGCAGGGCAGCTGAAGCCGATTCTTTCCAATGAGAATATTTTTGGTGTTAATTTGTATGACGCCGGGATTGGCAGCCTGACAGAAGCGATGTTCCTGGAGGAAATAGCCGGAGCCGGTGCGGTGAGAGAGACACTTAGAAAATATCTGAATTAAATATTGAATAAAATGAATGGACAGAGCGGTTCCGAACTTTTGCAATATTTACAGCGTTTCACACGATCTTAGAATCAGGAACAGGCTTCTATATCCCCCCCGGTCTCGACAGACCCGGGGGGATTTTTGTGCATTAGGGTGAGTTTGAAAATTCATTCCTGTCATACGGAATAGTAACGATGACGCTGTTCTTCAAATACGGAATACTGACAAAGGAAATATTGGCTTCTGTGCCGTAGCACGCCATGAGTCTGCGATAAATATTGTTCAGACCAAAGTGATCTCTGCCTTCCGGCTGTTCCTCGGTCAGACAGGCTGTGGCCCTGGGGATATCAATCCCTTTCCCGTTGTCGGACACCTCGATGACCATGTGGGTGTGAGTCTGATCTAAGGTGATGGATATTGTGATCTGCGGTGCAACGGGCCATGTCTCCAGACTCATGTTTCCAAAGCCGTGCTTTAAGCAGTTCTCAGCAAGCGGCTGAAGAAGTACCTTCATAATTTTGCAGTTTTTCAGATGCGAATCGATATGACAGGTAAAATGAACGCCCTCTCTGGAATGACGGTTCATGATCTCCATATAGGAGGTAACGTGTTCTGCCTCCTTTTCGACAGAGATGAAGGTTTGTCCCACACTTAACGTGATCCGCAGATAGCGTCCCAGGCTTTCCAGCATACTTCCCGCCGTATCGGAGTGTCCGTTTAATATTTGAAAATGAATACATTCCAGTGTATTATACAGAAAGTGCGGATTGATCTGTTCCGACATCATCTGAATCTCCGCCCTGGCTTTTTTCTGTTCCTCTTCTTTAATCTGAAGTAACTGGAGCTGAATCGTATCATACATCTGGTTCAATTGTATTCCCAGCAGGCTGATCTCATCAGAGCGGGGAAATACGACCTTTGTCTGGTAGGAACGGCGGTTGATTTGAGCAATAATATCTCCCAGCGTTTTAATATCCCTTGTCAGGAAATGGGACAGGCCGAAGGCCAGCAGGGCTGCTGCGGCAGAACAGAACAGCCATACCATAAAAAAGAAAGAACGGAATTCCTGAATATCGCCGGTGAGTGCGGATTTTCTGCTGATATGGACTACCTTAAGATCACAAAAACGGATAGCAGCCGTTGAAACCACCAGCTCGTCCCGGTCTGTGGCCAGATGCTCTCCGCGGAGATTATCCGTCTGTGCTACCAATGCTTCCAGACTGGTCCCAAAGGCATCGGGATACATCTCTTCCTGTATATCCAGGGGAATTCCATTGGAGTCGGCCAGATACATGCAGTAAGTATAGCCGTTTGACATCTGGTCAAAGTATGACCGGATCTGTCCCGTATCCATCAAAATAATGACCCGCGCCTTATATTTGCCTTCTGTATCGCGATATGCAAAGGTGCCGGTTCCCCTGCTGTAGGAGACCGGATAGGAGACGGGGATAGCGCCTCCCTGTCGGAATAGTAAATTCTGACGGGTTGGAAATACGGTAATAAGAGGATATTCCCAGATGTTTTCTGTAAAAAGCGTTTCAAAGCTGCCGCCGAATCCGAGAGAATAGGGACTGAAGAGAAAGCCATTTTCTCCGCAGATCAGAATGTTGTTGACCTGGGCATGGTTTTGGAAGAAGGAAGCCATCTCATCGGAAGCCGCCTGATAATAACCGGAGTAACCGTCAAAGCTGTTATTGGCAATATCGGCAATCATATCGGGAAACGGCTTTCTTACCAGAAGATTGTTCGTAGCGGCGGAGAGGGACTGAAACTGGGAGGAAAGTACGGCGCCGGCAGTTTCCACCGATTGTTCTGCTTTTTTCAGAACCTCCCTGGTGTTTCGCTTGTAAAAATAGGAGTAGGACAGCTGACTGATCAGCAGCAGGGCTGCCGTGGTGATGGCGATCATGCCGATCAGCAGTTTGTACCGAAATTTTAGATTAGAAAACCAGTTTCTCATAGTCAGCGCCTTCCTTCTCCGGTATACTGCTTCTGATAATCGGAAGGCGTCAGGCCGGTACGTGTTTTAAATGCGCGGCTGAAAGACCGGTAATCCTCGTATCCGAGAAGGATTGCCACATCGCCTGCTGTAATATCAGGGTGTTTTAACTGTTCCTGGGCGTAGCTGATTTTTAAATCCAGCAGATAATCACGGAAATTTAAAGAGGTCTTATTTTTAAAATACGTGCTGAAGTAGCTTTTGCTTAATCCCAGATAACTGCAGACCTCCTCCGTATGCGGATTCTTAAGCAGATTGGCATGGAGGTAGGCGATGGCCTTTTCAATCAGAGGCTCGTTCTTGGTGGCCCGGCTGACGGCGAGTTCGTTGGCAAAACCGTTTAAAATCTCACACATCCAGCTTCTGACCTCTTCCAGGGAAGAGAGATTTGACAGCGCGGCATAGGAGTTGCCGGTAAAGCTGATCGGGTGGCCGCCCAGATAATCAGCCAGCTGGCTTTGAATTGTAATGATGATATAATTGCACATACTGTAGAGATAAGAGGGCGGCGGAAGCGGGGCGGTGATAAGGCTGTCAAAATAAGAGGTAAACTGCAGCCGGATGTCCTTCAGATCATTTCTTAAAACTGCCTGAAGGATATCATCGCCGGGCATGATGACCGGCGGCGGAAGGCAGTTTGTCACTTCCGGTTCTATGACAAGACCGGCTTCCGGATAGATATGCCATGTGATGGCCTGTCGGGCATTCTGGTACGAGGCGGGAATTTCGGACAGTGATGGTACCGGTTTTCCGATGGCGGCCGCCAGATTATCCCCTCGCCAGGAGGCCAGGCAGCGGTTCAGCAGTTTTGAAAGAGACTCCTGCGTGTGATGATGAAAAGGCAGATTGACAACGAGAATCAGTCCATCCGGTGGATATTCGGAGATGAGAACGGGACTGTCAGCCAGTTCATTCTCCAGGATTTTCTTTAATGCAACGAGACTTTGATTCAGCTCCACATTCTCATCCGGATCGAAGCGGGTTCGGAACGTCTGGATCAGTACCACGCAGGATTGTGTGTTCCGGATGAGCAGTCCGTATTTGGAAGAAATACTTCCCAGCTCTTCCTCTGCCAGCTCCCCTCTTAACAGCTGGGGAATCAGGTTCTGCCTGTGAAGCGATACTTCGGCTTTCCTCAATTTGTGAAGTGTTGACAATTGATCGGTATGAAGATTTCTTTTATCCACAATAGATTCTTTCAGCTTACAGATCAGATTGGTCAGTTCCTTTATGGAGATCGGTTTCAGAAGATAATCTTCAATGCCGTACCGGATGGCAGTTCTTGCGTACTCAAAATCATCGTAACCGCTTAAGATAATGAAGGAGCACTCAAACTGTTCCTCCCTGGCCCGGCGGACAAGCTCCAGTCCATTCATTCCAGGCATCTGAATGTCGGTAATTACAATATTCGGTTCATAATAACGTATCTTGTCAAGCGCCTCTGCACCGCTTGCAGCTGTCCCGATGACAGTGACAGAATAATCTTCCCAGGGAATGATGCTGCGAAGTCCGGTACGGATCTCGGCCTCGTCATCCACGATGAGAAGGGTGATAGCTGATATCGAATTCATAGGATTCTCCTCAAAACAAGGTTAAAATTTTAAAGCAAGGCCATTATAGCATTGTGAATAATGGAAAGCAATAAATTGGCGTGAGATTTGTACAGTTCGAAAAAAATGCCGCATAGACAGTAAAAAATGCCATGTGAGTTATGGGAAATATGCAGTAATATGTGAGCACAGACAAACAAAAACAGTACAAAACGAACAGATCACAAAGCAAACGGAAAGGGAGTAAAAACTATGAGAAAAGGAAAGAAGATAGCGGCGCTGAGTCTGGCGGGATTAATGGCTGTTTCAGCTCTTACGGCATGCTCACAGGGGGAAACGAAAGAGAATACAGCAGATCTTACATCTGGAGCCTTGGCGGCAGAGGGGACCGGGGCAAATGAGGCAGGAAGCAGTGCGGCTTCGGGAGACCGAGTTAAGATTACTGTATGGACAGAGAACCGCCATGACCTGGATTATATGAATAAGATAGTCGAGGAGTTCAACAACACGAATGACCATATTGAGATTGAGTATGTGGTGCAGACGGAAAACTACGTGAATTTACTGAGTATGGCTGCCAATTCCGGGCAGTCACCCGATATATTTACTCAGGTGAACATCACGGATTTTAAGAATTTCGTGGATAACGGAATCGTACAGCCCATCAATGATTTTATAACCGATGAATTCAGAACAATTAATGAAGTAGATGACCACTTATACGAAGGGGCCAATGTGATGGGAGATGAGATCTACTGGGTTCCATGCGGGAAGAGAAGCGGTTCCAGATTTATTTACAACAAGGAAATATTTGACGGGCTGGGTCTGGAAATTCCCAAATCTATCGGCGAGCTTCCTGAACTGGTTAAGAAGATCACAGAGGCGGGAAACGGAGAGTACTATGGAATCATATTCCCCGGTATGAGCGGTCCGTTTGAGCGCTGGCTGGAACACTCTGCGGAGATGAGCGGTGTCACACCCTACGACTATAAGACGGGGACCTTTGATTTTACAGGCTTTAAGCCATGGCTGGAAGTGACCCGCCAGATGTTTGAGGATAACAGTGTCTTCCCCGGATCGGCCTCCATGAAGATTGATCCGGCCCGTGTACAGTTCTCCGAGGGGCATGCGGCAATCCACGCAAATGCTTCCCAGGAAGCAACCGTGCTGACGGAGCAGTTTCCGGCACAGATTGAATGGGCGGTAGCAGACCTTCCCACATTAAACGGCAGGATCGAAGGCTGCGAATACGCCAACCCCAATACTGGCTGGCTGATGAGCGCGTTTACGGAGCATCCGCAGGAGGCTTGGGAGGTGATCGAATACTTTGGATCAGAGGAAGTTTTAAAGGGATACTTTGAGAACGGCTATTCTCTTCCGATTTCTCAGTATATGGACGAAAAAATCGATAAATCCAAGATCGGCCGCATGGCAGACTTTACCGGCGCAGATTATGAAGCGGTATTTCCGGTAGCACCGTCGGTAACACCGGAGGGAGAGAATTACCGCGATGCGTTGTGGAATGCTTGTCTGCAGGGCGGTCCAGACATCGATGAGACGATTGATAATTTAAATAAGACGTATAACGCTGCTCTCGATAAAGAAGTAAAGATGGGTAAGACAAAACGGCTCGTGATTAAGGATTACGATCCTCTTCATCCGGGAGACGGAACCATAGAGTATCTGGACAATTAATAAAAACTCAGTAAATTGAAAGGAACCGGCTGCTGCAAATAGACTGTTGCAGCAGCCGGTTTCCATTTGGAAGGAGTAAAGGTTATGAATACGAAAAAATCATTGGGGCAGCGGATGAAAAAGAGCTGGCAAAAAGGTGACATTACCATGTGGATTATGCTGCTTCCGACCATCTTTTTTATTCTGGTCATGTCCGTGTATCCATTTCTCTGGCTGATCCGGTACGTGTTTTATGATTATAACGGATTCAAGGCATATTTTGTCGGCCTGGACAATTTTAAACGGGTGCTTACGGATAAGATATACTGGAACAGCGTCCTGCATACTTTTGAATACGCGGTTATGAAGCTGCTGTTTGTGATTCCCCTGTCCCTGGTGACCGCCGTTTTGCTTCAGAGAAAGCGGTTTGGGAGCGGGTTGTTTCAGGGAATATTTTTCCTGCCGACGGTCATCAGTTCTGCGGTATACAGCCTGATCTGGTACTTCATATTTGCCACCTACAATGGGGTGCTAAACGGTTATCTTCAGGCAGCGGGTGTTATCGGTGCCCCTGTTGACTGGCTCGGAAGTTCCAGGACCGCCATGGCAGCGGTGGTTATCGTGGCTATCTGGGGGGCTTTCGGCAACTATATGATACTGTTGATCTCGGGATTGACCGGAATTCCTGCGGATGTCTATGAGAGTGCCCAGATCGATGGGGCAAATGGAGTGCAGACCTTCTTCCGTATCACGCTTCCCATGCTGGGGCCCGTGCTGAAGGTGGTTATTATGCTGGCCATCACCACGGCATTTAAGGATTACCAGTCCATTCTGGTACTCACAGGCGGCGGTCCCAATAACCGTACCCACGTGATGTTCTCTTACATATTTGAAATGGTATTCGGGACTTCCGGCAAGGCCTCTCAGCTCCAGATCGGCTATGGTTCTGTTTTAAGTATCATTTCCGCCGTGATCGTGGGCCTCATCACGATTGTTTACTTGAAATTCAGCAAAAAGATGGATGAAATATCATAGAGGGGGGAGCGGTGATGGCAAGAGAAAAAACAATTCATGCAGTGGAATCCAAAAAGACGAAGATGATCAATGCGGTGATTTTCATTCTGTTGTTGATTCTGGCCGTTTTGACGGTCTATCCGGTGGTTTATATTATTCTTGGATCTTTTAAGACAAACAGTGAGCTTGTAAGCGGCGGGTTAAATATTCTTCCTGAGAAATTCGTTCTTGATAACTACATTCAGGCGTGGAACATGGGGAATTTTTCCCGGTATACCGTAAACAGCCTCGTATTGAGCTTCGGTGTCATGTTCGTCTCTCTGGCAGTCAGCAGTATGGCGGGATACGTATTTTCAAGGCGGGATTTTCGTTTCAAAAGCCTGATCTACAATGCGATGGTCATGTTTATGTTTATTAATGTGGGCAGTGCTTCCCTGCGTCCGCTGTTTGAACTGGCAGTTAAGCTGAATATGAATAAATCCATGCTTTCCATAATCCTGATTTCGGCAGGAGGTGGTCAGGCCACCTATGTGTTCCTGATTCATGGTTTTATGAACAGCGTGCCGAAGGAGCTGGACGAAGCGGCCAAGATGGACGGCTGCAGCTTCTTCGGTATCTACAGCCGGGTTATTCTTCCGATATTAAAGCCGGCGCTGGCCAGCGTTGCGCTGCTGTCCTTCCGCGGAGGCTGGAATGAATATATTCTGCCCTTGATTTTTACCATGACCAATGAAAAACTGCGGCCCTTGACGGTAGGCGTCGTAGCTCTTCAGAATGCAGGAGACGGCGCGGCGGCATGGAACATTCTGTTTGCCGGATCTGCCATAGCGGTGATACCGATCATTCTGGTATATCTGTTTGCCAGCAGACAGTTTATGGGCGGCATGACCGCCGGAGCGGTGAAGGGATAAGCTAGTACAGCGTTGGAGAGGAAAAGAGGAGAGAAAACATGAAATATCAGTTAAATGAATACGGCTTTATTACAAATTATCTGGTGAGCGGGAGAAAAGAGACGGACTTCTCAAGCAGTGCGGCGGATAAAAACCAGCTTGCCTGTGAAAAAATGATGCGGTCCGAGGCAGCGGATCACGATCCGGTTATGCCGGCTGGTCCCGTCGTTCTGGGGGCTTTGAGCGCCCTGGGACTGCCCTGGGAGTACGAGTACACGTATGGAAGCTGGTTTGTGGACCGGTCTTCCTTCTATCCGCTGCTGACCAGGGTGGAGCTTCACGCTGCTACGATACTGAATGCCCGGGAGGACATGGAGGCGGAGGTCTGGCTCTGGAGCTACGCTGCGGTGGATCTCTGGGTGAATGGGGTGTTTGTGGGGGGGATTGAGACTCCCGTATATAAACCCATCAGCCGGAAGATCATGAAGCTGCCTTTAAAAAAGGGGGACAATACCATCTATATAAGGCTGGTGAACTTAGGCGTCCGGGACACGAGAACCCTGTTTGGAATCCAGATTCCCGGGCAGGAAAGGGAAATGCTTTCAGTGATGCTGCCGGATGCAGAGAAGGCCGCGCTCTGTTCGAAAGCAGCAGACTGGCTGTCAGGAATCATGATCAGAGAAAAAACGATGGTATTTCCCGCTCCGGCGCCGGAAGGAAGCCGCCTGATCTACGATGCCAGGCCGGTGGATTTTACGGAGTACCGTAACCGTTATACCGGGATAACGCTGAGGGGAGAGACAGAGCTGGCTCTGGCACCGGATAAGCCCTATCTGAAGGTTGTGGTTACCGTATCAGGCCAGACCCTGTCAAGAAGCTTTGAACGACAGGAGCTGCTGACCATTCAAAAGGGAGAAACCATAGACCCGGAAGAGAACAAAAGGCGCGTCTTTGAGAGAATTGCCGGTGTGAAACAGATTCCAAGGGGAGATTCAGAAAGCTTTTCCATGTATCCGATTCTGGCACGTTTCGCCTTAGGCAGAGTGGATCCGGAAGATGAGCGGGAGATATATAAGTCTTTTGACCAGATTGAAAGCAGACGGGATTGTTCGGACTTTCTTACCTGCGCCATGGTCCGTTTTATGAAGCTGTATCCCATGGATGAAGCCATGGCAGCACGGTGCAAAGAAGTCATGATAAACTACCGTTACTGGATGGATGAGGCGGGCAGTGACGGCATGTGCTTCTGGAGTGAGAATCATTCTCTGATGTTTTTTGTCAGCGCTTATGTGGCAGGTGACATTTATCCGGAGGAATTATTTATCCGTTCCGGAAAGACCGGACGGGAGATGAAAGAGACTGCGCGGCAGAGAATCCGTGACTGGATGGTTCGAACAGAAAAAGAGGGCTTCGATGAATTCCACAGCGGCGGCTACACCCCTATCACCTTTGCCGCTATTTTAAATGTGGTTGATTTCTGCGATGGGGAGTTGTCGGCTCTTGCATGGAAGGCGGCGGACCGGCTATTAAAGGATCTGGCAGTCCAGACCTTTCAGGGCGTCTCCATTTCACCTATGGGACGGGTATACCGGGAGGTGCTGTACCCGTATACGCAGGATATTCAGTGTCTGATCAATTTAATAGATCCGGAGGCGCCGGACCAGTTCAGTGAGTGGATCATTTTCCTGGCTACCAGTAAGTACCGGCTGCCGGAAGGACTTAAGGAGATGATGTACAGCCCGGCGTCTCTCGTCTATGAGGAGAGCAATGCCAGAATCTGTGTGGAAAAACAGGAGGATTACATGCTGACCTCCGTGGAATCTCCAAGACGCGACGGCAGGGTGCGGAAATGGAAAAATATAAGTGAACAGCCGGATGCCGATACCGGAAGCTTCTCGTATGTGAAATCATTAAATGAATGTTTTCACGGAACAACCCAGTTTGAGCCTGGTGTATACGGCTATCAGCAGCATATGTGGTATGCCGCTCTCGATCCCGCTGCGGTGGTGTTCGTAAACCATCCGGGGGGAAGCTGCGAAAGCTGTACCACAAGGCCGGGGTACTGGTTTGGCAACGGAATCATGCCGGCTTTAAAACAGGTAAAAGAGGTTCTCTGTGCAATTTACCGGATTCCGGAGACCCATCCGATTCCATTTACCCATGTATATTGGCCATCCTCCAGATTTTCATATGAAATAATAGAAGATACGTGGCTGGCCGGCAGCGCCGGCGGCGGATACGTGGCTCTTTGGTGCAGCGACCCGTTTACGGCTTATGATGACCTGATGTTTCACTGTGAATACAGGGTGAAAAGCAGGGATGCGGCTTACGTCTGTATCTGCGGAAGCCGGAAAGATTATGGAAGTCTGGAAGAATTTCTGCTGGCATGTAAAGAGAGGAAGCCTGCCTATGATAGAGAGAAGGGACGGTTAAGGGCAGGGAATGAGGAGATTACTTATAGAAAATATGAAAATATGACCCAGTATATTTAAAAACAGAAGATCAGTATTCAGATGCCTGCCGTTTTTTGCTGTACAGACACCGCAATACTGATCTTCTTCCTGTATACTTCTTTCTGGTATTCTTTTTCTGCGATTCTAGTACAGCATTCACTGGAACTTATGCAACGCTGTACTAGATGGCAACCGGAATCTTATCCGTAAACGTATGGTATTGATAATCCTCCAGCCGGAAATGGTCTTTCGTAAACTGATAGAAATCCTTAACCTCCCGGTCCATAAGGAACGTCGGCGCCTCATAGGGCACTTTTTCAATCATTTCCTTAACAATCGGCACATGTCTGTCGTAAATATGGGCGTCTGCGATGACATGGACCAGTTCTCCGGCCTCTAAGCCGCTGACCTGGGCGAACATGTGAAGCAGAACCGCGTACTGGGTGACATTCCAGTTGTTTGCGGTCAGCATGTCCTGGGAGCGCTGGTTTAAAATCCCATTCAGCACATTCCCGGATACGTTGAATGTCATGCTGTAGGCGCAGGGATAGAGATTCATCTCGTGAAGATCCTGATGATTATACAGGCTGGTAATGATCCGGCGGCTTAGTGGGTTGTGCTTCAGATCATAGAGAACCCGGTCCACCTGATCGAACTCGCCCTCTTTGTATTTATGCTTAATTCCCAGCTGGTAGCCGTATGCCTTTCCGATGCTTCCGTTCTCATCGGCCCAGGAGTCCCAGATATGGCTGTTTAAGTCGTGAATGTTGCTGGTTTTTTTCTGCCAGATCCAAAGCAGCTCACCGACTGCGGATTTAAACGCGGTCCGGCGGAGCGTCAGGATGGGAAACTCCTTTGACAGATCGTAACGGTTGATGATGCCGAATTTCTTTATGGTATGGGCGGGAGCGCCGTCCTCCCAGACCGGACGCACCTCGCTGTCCGTATCCCATACGCCGTCTGATAAGATTTCTCTGCAATTCTGTATGAATAAAGTATCTGCGTAACTCATGATATTCCTCCATGATCCTGTAAGTAATTCAGTAACCGGCGGCAGGGCGCGTATATTTAATCCGCCTGCGGCCGTTTCAATTATACCAGATAGCGCTCGATTCGAACAGGTATCTCCTGAAAATAATCAGAATCCTGTTTGTAACGTGTGATAATTTTCTCACGCACCGTTTTTCCTTGAGTTTCCGCAAATTGTAATTGAAAAATGAATATAGTAATCAAAGGTGCCAATCTGCCGTTTTTTGAAATGCTGGCGAGTGGCAGAATAATGAGTAGAGGCACTTTAACAAGCCCCGCCGGAA
>OKVR01000108.1_pt1 | contig 53566 bp, 58 predicted proteins | sample 1606891 | NCBI WGS metagenome assembly OKVR01 (sample SAMN03281011, study PRJEB24777) | human gut metagenome | isolation source: fecal sample PR176 from 1 month old male Indian infant, caesarean delivered... | place: Singapore | collected 2006-01-13 | reverse complement strand
AGTTGTTATGTCTGCCAAACATCCGGTGATCGCCGTCACAGGCTCCAGCGGCGCGGGCACTACCACCACCAGCCTCGCCTTTCGCAAAATCTTCGCGCAGCTAAATCTGCACGCTGCGGAGGTGGAAGGCGACAGCTTTCATCGCTACACCCGCCCGGAAATGGACATGGCGATCCGCAAAGCGCGGGATCAGGGCAAACATATCAGCTACTTTGGCCCGGAGGCGAACGACTTCGGTCTGCTGGAACAGACCTTTGTCGACTATGGCCGCCATGGCAAAGGTCAGTCGCGTAAATACCTCCACACCTATGACGAAGCCGTGCCGTGGAATCAGGTGCCGGGAACCTTCACCCCGTGGCAGCCGCTGCCGGAGCCGACGGACGTGCTGTTCTATGAGGGGCTGCACGGCGGGGTTGTCACGCCGCAGCATGATGTCGCCAGCCATGTCGACCTGCTGGTCGGGGTCGTGCCTATCGTTAATCTCGAGTGGATCCAGAAACTCATTCGCGACACCAGCGAGCGCGGCCACTCCCGGGAGGCGGTGATGGACTCCGTCGTCCGATCGATGGAAGATTACATCAACTTCATCACCCCGCAGTTTTCCCGCACCCACATCAACTTTCAGCGCGTGCCGACGGTGGACACCTCCAACCCGTTTGCCGCGAAAGCGATCCCCTCTCTGGACGAGAGCTTTGTGGTGATCCATTTCCGCAATCTGCAGAACATCGACTTCCCCTGGCTGCTGGCGATGCTACAGGGCTCATTTATCTCGCACATGAACACCCTGGTGGTGCCGGGCGGTAAAATGGGGCTGGCGATGGAGCTTATTATGGCGCCACTGGTCGAACGCCTGATGGAAGGCCGCAAGATCGGCTAACAGAAGAAACCCCGGCCAGGCCGGGGGTTAAGAAAATTCACAACAGCAGGCGAAGACTACGCCTCGATCACTTCATAGGAGTGGGTGATCTTCACCGCCTTTTTCCAGCATCAGCGCCACCGAGCAGTATTTCTCTGCCGACAGATCCACCTGCACGGGAGACCGCGGCATCTTTCAGCGCCTTACCGGTGACGATAAAGTGCAGATTAATATGCGTGAACAGGCGCGGCGCCTCTTCCCGGCGTTCAGAGGTCAGCTTCACTTCGCAGTTAGTCACCTCATGGCGACCTTTTGCAAAATGGAGACCACATCGATCGCACTGCAACCGCCCGCCGCCATCAGCACCATCTCCATCGGGCTGGGCGCCTTATCCCCGGAGTTGCCATCCATCAGAATCTGGTGTCCTGACGCGGACTCCCCGATAAAGGTTAACCCTTCAACCCATTTCACACGCGCTTGCATAAAATTTAACTCCAGTATCGCAATATTCTTGTCAGATTACGCGCACATAACAATTCTCGCAACGGAAGGCGACCTGCGTCATGCTGAAGCGAGACACCAGGAGACATGCGGCGAAAGCTATGCTAAAACAGTCTGGATGCTACAGTAATACATTGATGTACTGCATGTATGCAGAGGAGTTCACATTACGGGCTGTCGAAAAATCATCAGCCAGCTTCCCAGGTATAGGGAAACAATACGATTGCATGCCCGGACGCCGTGTAGTGTCGGCGCCCGGAGATAGCTTATAACAGAGGATAACCGCGCATGGTGCTTGGCAAACCGCAAACAGACCCTACCCTTGAATGGTTCTTGTCTCATTGCCACATTCATAAGTACCCATCAAAGAGCACGCTGATCCACCAGGGTGAGAAAGCAGAAACGCTGTACTACATCGTTAAAGGCTCCGTGGCTGTACTCATCAAGGATGAAGAAGGTAAAGAGATGATCCTCTCCTACCTCAACCAGGGCGATTTCATCGGTGAATTAGGCCTGTTTGAAGAGGGTCAGGAGCGTAGCGCCTGGGTACGGGCGAAAACCGCATGTGAAGTGGCCGAAATCTCTTATAAGAAATTCCGTCAGCTGATCCAGGTGAACCCGGACATTCTGATGCGTCTCTCTTCGCAAATGGCTCGCCGTCTGCAGGTGACGTCTGAGAAAGTGGGCAACCTCGCCTTCCTCGACGTGACGGGCCGTATCGCCCAGACGCTGCTGAACCTGGCGAAGCAACCCGATGCCATGACCCACCCGGACGGTATGCAAATCAAAATTACCCGTCAGGAAATTGGTCAGATCGTCGGCTGCTCTCGTGAAACCGTTGGCCGTATTTTGAAAATGCTGGAAGATCAGAACCTGATTTCCGCCCACGGTAAAACTATCGTCGTCTACGGTACCCGTTAAGTTGCTAAGCGGCGTATTGCTCCTGCAGTACGCCGTTTTTGTTTTTCCCTCATGTGGCGCAGGCTGATTTACCACCCGGAAGTTAACTATGCACTGCGGCAAACGCTGGTGCTGTGTCTGCCTGTGGCCATCGGTCTTCTGCTCGGCCATCTCCAGCAGGGGCTCCTGTTCTCCTTAGTCCCCGCCTGCTGCAACATCGCCGGCCTCGACACCCCGCATAAGCGCTTTTTTAAACGTCTGATTATCGGCGGCTGTCTGTTTGCCGGATGCAGCCTGGTGGTGCAGCTGCTGCTCGCCCAGGCGATTCCCCTGCCGCTTATTCTCAGCGGCCTGGCGCTATTGCTCGGCGTCACCGCGGAGATCAGTTCGCTGCACGCGCGCCTGCTGCCCGCGTCGCTGATCGCCGCCATTTTTACTCTCAGCCTGGCGGGCAATATGCCCATCTGGGAGCCGCTGCTGATCTACGTCTTCGGCACGCTATGGTACGGCGTGTTTAACTGGTTCTGGTTCTGGCTGTGGCGTGAACAGCCGCTGCGGGAGTCGCTCAGTCTGCTCTACCGGGAACTGGCCAATTATTGCGAAGCCAAATATAGCCTGTTGACCCAGCATACCGATCCCTCGACCGCCCTGCCGCGCTGCTCATCCGCCAGCAGAAGGTGGTCGATTTAATCACCCAGTGCTATCAGCAGATGCATATGCTGGCCGCCAACCAACGTAACGACCACAAACGTCTTCTGCGGGCGTTCCAGATGGGGCTGGATCTACAGGAGCATATTTCGGTCAGCCTGCATCAGCCGGAAGAGGTGCAAAAACTGGTAGAACGCAGCCATGCCGAAGCGGTGATCCGCTGGAACGCGCAGACCGTCGCCGCCCGTCTGCGGGTGCTGGCGGATGACATGCTCTATCATCGCTTTCCGCAGCGCTTCCAGATGGATAAACAGATCGGCGCCCTGGAAAAGATCGCCCGCCAGCATCCGGACAACCCGGTCGGCCACTTCTGCGCCTGGCACTTCAGCCGCATCGCCCGGGTGCTGCATACCCAGCGCCCGCTGTATGCCCGGGATCTGATGGCTGACAAAGAGCGTCGTTTACCGCTGTTTCCCGCGCTAAAAAACTATCTTTCGCTGAAATCGCCCGCGCTGCGCAATGCCGCCCGCATCAGCGTGATGCTGAGCATCGCCAGCCTGATGGGCAACGCCCTGCATTTGCCGAAGCCCTACTGGATCCTGATGACGGTGCTCTTTGTTACCCAGAATGGCTATGGCGCCACGCGGGTTCGTATTGTCCACCGGGCGGCGGGGACGCTCGCCGGCCTGATCATCGCCGGGCTGACCTTGCACTTTCACGTTCCGGAGAGCTACACCCTGAGCGGGATGCTGCTGATCACACTGCTCAGCTATCTGATTATCCGCAAACACTATGGCTGGGCGATGGTGGGCTTTACGGTGACGGCGGTATATACCCTGCAGCTGCTGACGCTCAACGGCGAACAGTTTATTATCGCCCGGCTGATCGACACGCTGATCGGCTGCCTGATCGCCTTCGGCGGGATGGTCTGGCTGTGGCCGCAGTGGCAGAGCGGCCTGCTGAAAAAAAATCGCCCACGATGCGCTGGAGGCCGACCAGCAGGCGATTCGCCTGATCCTCAGCCCCGATCCCAAAGCGCCCGCGCTGGCCTATCAACGTATGCGCGTTAATCAGGCGCACAACGCGCTCTACAACTCCCTGAATCAGGCGATGCAGGAGCCGGGGTTCAATACCCACTACCTGGAAGATATGAAGCTATGGGTGACGCACAGCCAGTTTATCGTCGAACATATCAACGCCATGACCACCCTGGCCCGGGAGCATACGATGCTCACCCCGGATCTTGCCCAGCGCTATCTCGAATCCTGTGAGATTGCCCTGCAGCGCTGTCAGCAGCGGCTGGACAGCGATGGCCCCGGCAGCACAGGGGATGTCAATATTATGGAGTCACCGGAAAGCGAGGTGCCGATCGGTCCGTTAAGCACCCTGGAGCAGCATCTGCAACGCATTCTGGGCCATCTGAACACCATGCACACTATCTCGTCTGTAGCATGGCGTCAGCGGCCGCATCATGGCATCTGGCTACGGAAGATCAGCCGTTAATCACCTTTGCCACTGCCTGGGCAAAGCGCGCCATCCCCTCGGCGATATCCTGCTCTTCGATGATCAGCGAGGGAACAAAACGCATCACGTCCGGCCCGGCGTTAAGCACCATGACGCCGGCTTCCGCAGCGGCATAGAGGAAATCGCGCGCGCGGCCCTTGTGCTGCGGCTTAAGTTCGGCGCCAATCAGCAGGCCCATCCCGCGAATATCACTGAACAGATCAAACTCGGCATCCAGCTGCTGCAGGTGTTTGACGAACAGTTCGCGTTTCGCGTTCACGCCATCCAGCACCGCCGGAGTATTGATCAGATCGAAAGCGGCGTTGGCGACCGCGCAGGCCAGCGGGTTGCCGCCGTAGGTTGACCCATGGGAACCGGCATGGAAGGCGCTGGCCGATCTCGTGGGTGGGTCAACATAGGCGCTGACCGGGAAACCGCCGCCCAGCGCTTTCGCGCTCGGTGAGAATATCCGGGGTTACGCCATAGTGCATGTAGGCGAACAGCGATCCGGTACGCCCCATTCCGCACTGCACTTCATCAAAGACTAACAGCGCCTGGTGCTGATCGCACAGTTCGCGCAGTCCCTGCAGGAAGGCCGGCGTCGCTGCCGTCACGCCGCCTTCGCCCTGAATCGGCTCCACCACCACCGCGCAGGTGTGGTCATCCATCACCGCTTTTACCGCCTGCAGGTCGTTGAAGGGAACATGGACAATATCCGCCGGTTTAGGGCCGAAACCATCGGAGTACTTCGGCTGCCCGCCGACCGAGACGGTAAACAGAGAGCGGCCATGAAAGGCATTATGGAAGGCGATGATTTTGGTTTTATATGGGCTATGGCGGGTCACCGCATAGTGACGCGCCAGCTTAAAGGCTGTTTCATTGGCTTCGGTACCGGAGTTCATAAACACCACTCGCTCGGCGAAGGTGGCATCGACAAGCTTACGTCCCAGGCGCAGCGCTGGCTCATTGGTAAAGACGTTGCTGGTATGCCACAGCGTTTCGCCCTGCTCGTGAAGCGCCGCCACCAGCGCCGGGTGGCAATGGCCCAGCGCCGTTACCGCGATACCGCCGGCGAAATCAATATACTCTTTGCCCTGCTGATCCCAGACGCGGCTGCCTTTCCCCTTTACCGGGATGAATTCTGCCGGTGCATAAATTGGCAAAATAACTTCATCGAATGTGGCGCGGGTGATTGCCGGTTGTTCAGTTGCCATGTCTTGCCCATCCCTCTTCGTTATGCAGATATGATTATGATAATATAATCACAAAATATGCATAAAAAGTCAGTCAATGGCAACCGAAATCACCGCTTTATAAAGTTCGCCAGCAATTGATGGCCCTGTTCGCTGAGGATGCTTTCCGGATGGAACTGCACGCCCTCGAGATCCCAGTCGCGATGACGGATCCCCATAATCTCACCGCTGGCGCTGCGGGCGGTGACGATAAACTCAGGCGGCAGCGTCGGCGGGTCAATCACCAGCGAATGATAGCGGGTCACCGTCAAAGGATTATTCAGCCCCAGAAACACCCCTTCGCCGTTATGCTCGATAAGCGAAGTTTTTCCATGCATCACCTGCGCCGCCCGCACAATGGTCGCGCCAAACGCCTGGGCTATCGCCTGATGCCCGAGGCAGACGCCCAGCAGCGGCGTTTTCCCTGCATAGTGACGGATTACCGCGAGGGAAATCCCCGCTTCATCCGGCGTACAGGGACCGGGCGAAATCACTATCTTCTCCGGCGCCAGCGACGCTATCTCCTCCAGCGTCAACGCATCGTTGCGCCTGACCAGCACTTCCGCCCCCAGTTCGCAAAAGTACTGGTACAGATTCCAGTGAAAGAGTCATAGTTATCGATAAGCAGGATCATAGCGGCTCCGGAACAATCAAACCGGGCTATTCTACTCAGATTCCCGCGCTTCGCTTACCACTTTGCGAAAGATCGCCGCCAGCGGGTCCGGATCGCCCATCGCGCCCTGCTGGCAGGCGGTGCTCCAGGCGGCAGGATCGACATCACGCCAGTCAAGAAGGTAGCCGGCATGTATCGCCAGCTGTTCAAAGAAAATGCGCTGGGTTAGGCCATTGCCGAGACGAAAAGGGTGCAGCACATTAATTTCACCATAGAACCAGCTCAGGCGTTCGATAAAGGTATCCCGCGGCAGGCCGCAGAGATAATCCTCCTGCTCCAGGGCCTGCATCAGGGCGTTCCCTTCCTCTTCAATGCGGGCAAAGTGACAGAACGGCGTATCGCCCAGGTAGAGGTTCACTTCACGCAGCCTACCCGCCCAGTCAAACAGATCCTGATACAGCTGATGATGAATCGCGCACAGATAGGGTAAGCCGCGCACCCGCGGACCCAGCGGCAGGGTAGCCGCCCGCAGCGATGTCATCTCCAGGGCAGCCTGCTGCAGAGTGTTGGCCTGGCGGATGCCGAGGCGGTTGCGCAGGACGTTCAGGGCCGGATAGAGGTAAGGATCGCGTTCATCGCCAAATTTATCGCTCATACTCCCTCCGCAGCGTCGCGAGGCGCGCCTGCGCCTCCTCGGCAGTCAGCGTAACCAGTGGCACCGATACGCCTTCGAGGCGACGGCTGGCCTGAAAATTGCTATTACGTGTCTGTTCCCAGAGTCGGGATTTTTGCTTATCGGTGAGTGGACGCATCGTCGCCCCCTTATCGTCCCCTGTGTGCCACAAGTATAAGCAGCAATTACAGGTTATGCCGGGAGGCAACCGGCGCGGCGATAGACTACCGCGCCGTGGGAAGATTAGGGCAGCACTTTCGCAGAGAGGATAACAACCGGTTTAGTCGGCACATTCTGGTATGGGCCGACGTTATGGGTCTGAACCTGGGAGATCTTATCCGCAACGTCCATGCCTTTCACTACCTTGCCAAACACCGCATAGCCAAAGTCGCGCTGGCCATGGTCGAGGAAGGCGTTATCCGCCACGTTGATGAAGAACTGGCTGGTGGCGCTATCCTGATCGGCGGTACGCGCCATGGCGATGGTGCCGCGGGTGTTGCGCAGGCCGTTGTCTGCTTCATTTTTGATCGGCGGGTTAGGCTGTTTCTGCTGCATCTGCTCGTTGAAGCCGCCGCCCTGCACCATGAATCCCGGGATCACGCGATGGAAGGTAGTGTTGTTGTAGAAGCCGCTGTTAACGTACTTCAGGAAGTTATCCACGGAAATCGGGGCTTTCTGGCTGTTTAACTCAAGCTCAATGTTACCTGCCGAGGTGGTCAGCAGCACATGCGGATCGCCCTTTGCCGCCATGGCCGGGGAGAACGCTGAAATGGCGAAAACGGCAGCCATCGCCGCCAGTGTTGATTTGAGCATGGAAAATCCTTAACGGAGCAGAATAAAACGCGAGTGCCTTGATTCTAAAGAGCCTTTGCATCCTGGGCCAGCCTTTTACCAAATTTTACTTAGCTGTAATAATTGTAACCGCGCAAACGTTCTCTCTGGCGTCGAAAAAACGTGATTCAAGTCACATTAAAACATGCAAAAGATAACGTATTTCACAATAAACATTTAATTACATCACCTGAACGACTAAAATCTGTCCGCCCGGCGCGGCGTCAACGCGCTTTACCTTTCTATTCACAGGCCAGTCATGACTAACAGCAACCGTATTAAGCTCACATGGATCAGCTTCTTCTCCTACGCCCTGACCGGCGCGTTGGTGATCGTCACCGGGATGGTGATGGGTAACATTGCGGATTATTTCCATCTGCCCGTTTCCAGTATGAGCAACACCTTTACCTTTCTGAACGCCGGTATTCTGATCTCCATCTTCCTCAATGCCTGGCTGATGGAGATCGTGCCGCTGAAAACTCAGCTGCGTTTTGGCTTTATTTTGATGGTGCTGGCGGTGGCCGGCCTGATGCTCAGCCACAGCCTGGCGCTGTTCTCCGCATCAATGTTCGTTCTCGGCCTGGTGAGCGGGATCACCATGTCGATCGGGACCTTCCTGATCACCCATATGTATGAAGGCCGTCAGCGCGGGGCGCGTCTGCTGTTTACCGACTCCTTCTTTAGCATGGCGGGAATGATTTTCCCGATGGTCGCGCAGTCCTGCTGGCGCGCAGCATCGAGTGGTACTGGGTCTACGCCTGTATCGGTCTGGTGTATGTCGCTATTTTCGTCCTGACATTCGGCTGTGACTTCCCGGTACTCGGCAAAAAAAGCGCAGAGCGAAAACAGCCAGCCGGTGGTGAAAGAGAAGTGGGGCATCGGCGTGCTGTTCCTCTCCGTCGCGGCGCTGTGCTATATCCTCGGTCAGCTGGGCTTTATCTCCTGGGTACCGGAATATGCCAAGAGCCTTGGCATGAGCCTCGGCGATGCCGGTAAGCTGGTGAGCGATTTCTGGATGTCCTACATGATCGGCATGTGGTCATTCAGCTTTATCCTGCGCTTCTTCGACCTGCAGCGCATCTTAACCGTCCTCGCCGGCCTCGCGACGGTGCTGATGTACCTGTTTATCAATGGTTCGCCGGAGCATATGCCGTGGTTTATTCTGACCCTGGGCTTCTTCTCCAGCGCCATCTACACCTCGATCATTACGCTCGGTTCGCAGCAAACTAAAGTCGCTTCACCAAAGCTGGTGAACTTTATCCTCACCTGCGGCACCATCGGCACCATGCTGACTTTCGTGGTCACCGGCCCGATTGTGGCAGCCAGCGGTCCGCTGGCCGCGCTGCACACCGCTAACGGCCTCTACGCCGTGGTGTTCGTGATGTGCTTTATCCTCGGCTTCGTCTCCCGTCACCGCCAGAACAACGCTCAGGCGGCGTCTCACTAAGCCTTCGGCCCCTTTGCGTCCGCAAGGGGGCTGTTTCTCATAAAAGAAAGCTCCTCGCCACCGCGGTCGGTCTGGATCCAGGTTTGCGCCAGTTGGGTGGTCGCAATCACCCTTCCCTCGCGAATTGACCAGCGCACCGGCACCTGGCAGCGTACCGCCTCAAAGCCATTCTCCGCCGGCAGAATGATTAGGTTAGCCGGATTGCCGCTGACGATGCCGTAATCCGTCAGGCCAAACGTGCGGGCGCTGTTGTCGGTGACAAGCTGCAGGCCGTCGTTAATTTGCTGGTAGCCCATCAGCTGGCAAACGTGGAGCCCCATATGCAGGACCTGCAGCATATTACCGGTCCCCAGCGGGTACCACGGGTCAAAGACATCATCATGACCAAAGCAAACGTTGATCCCCGCCGCCATCAGCTCCTTCACCCGGGTAATGCCTCGTCGCTTCGGGTAGTCGTCAAACCGGCCCTGCAGATGAATATTGACCAGCGGATTGGCGACAAAATTGATGCCGGAGAGCTTAAGCAGGCGGAACAAGCGCGAGGTATAAGCGCCATTATAGGAGTGCATGGCGGTGGTATGGCTGGCCGTCACCCGCGGCCCTATTCCCGCTTTTAACGCCAGCGCGGCAACGGTTTCCACAAAGCGCGACTGTTCGTCGTCAATTTCATCGCAGTGAATATCCAGCGGGCGGTCATATTTCCGCGCCAGCCGGAAAGCGATATGCAGCGATTCCACCCCATATTCACGGGTGAACTCAAAGTGCGGGATCGCCCCGACGACATCCGCCCCCAGCTTCAGGGCCTCTTCCAGCAGCGCCTCGCCGTTGGGGTAAGAGAGGATCCCCTCTTGCGGAAAAGCGACAATCTGCAGCTCGACCCATGGCGCCACCTCCTGTTTGACCTCCAGCATCGCCTTCAGCGCCGTCAACGTCGGATCGGAGACATCGACATGGGTACGGACAAACTGCACGCCATTGGCGATCTGCCACTTGAGGGTTTTCCACGCCCGGGCTTTAACGTCTTCATGGCTGAGCAGCGCTTTCCGCTCCGCCCAGCGCTCAATCCCCTCAAACAGAGTGCCGGACTGGTTCCAGTTTGGCTCGCCGGCCGTCTGGGTGGTATCCAGATGGATATGCGGCTCAATAAAAGGCGGGATCGCCAGCCCGCCGCGAGCGTTCAACACTTCGTAGCTTTCGTCCCGCGCCTCCCCCATCGGCGTGATCTCGCCAAAGCGCCCCTTATCTATCGCTATCTGCCACAGGCCGTCGCGGTCTGCCAGGCGTACGTTCTGAATCAACCAAAGCGGCGCTGCTGTCATATCAACCTCTCCATTCAATACGGCTTGTTTTCTACTCAACCCCAATCGCGACCCACCCAATTCTTGTACACAAAATCAGCAAAAGGAAAAGTCAGCGTTTTCCACAACTTAGAAAAATACAGACAAATCAATTATATACCCATTAAGTGGTAGGTGAAGTTGTCATTGATTTGCATCAATAAGCCTGATGGCTGAATCGTTAAGGTAGGCGGTAATAGAAAAGAAATCGAGGCAAAAATGAGCAAAGTCAGAATCGCTATTATCGGTAACGGCATGGTTGGCCATCGCTTTATCGAAGAGCTTCTTGATAAGGCGCCTGCCGGACAATTCGACATTACCGTGTTCTGTGAAGAGCCGCGTATCGCCTACGACCGTGTCCACCTGTCGTCTTATTTCTCCCACCATACCGCAGAAGAGCTGTCGCTGGTCCGCGAAGGTTTCTATGAGAAACACGGCGTCAAGGTGCTGGTCGGCGAAAGGGCCATCACCATCAACCGCCAGGAGAAGGTGATCCACTCCAGCGCCGGGCGCACGGTGTTCTACGACAAGCTGATCATGGCGACCGGCTCATACCCCTGGATCCCGCCGATTAAAGGCGCGGAAACCCAGGATTGCTTCGTCTATCGCACCATTGAAGATCTCAACGCCATTGAATCCTGCGCCCGTCGCAGCAAACGCGGCGCGGTGGTCGGCGGCGGTCTGCTCGGCCTCGAAGCCGCAGGCGCGCTGAAAAACCTCGGCGTGGAAACCCACGTCATCGAATTCGCGCCGATGCTGATGGCCGAGCAGCTCGACCAGATGGCGGCGAGCAGCTGCGGCGCAAAAATTGAAAGCATGGGCGTGAAAGTTCACACCAGTAAAAACCACCAAAGAGATCGTTCAGCAGGGCATCGAGGCGCGCAAAACCATGCGCTTCGCCGACGGTAGCGAGCTGCAGGTCGATTTCATCGTCTTCTCTACCGGGATCCGCCCGCGCGATAAACTGGCCACCCAGTGCGGGCTGGCGGTTGCCCAGCGCGGCGGCATCATGGTCAACGATAGCTGCCAAACCTCCGACCCGGATATCTATGCCATCGGCGAATGCGCCAGCTGGAACAACCGCGTGTATGGCCTCGTCGCGCCGGGTTATAAAAATGGCCCAGGTGGCCGTCGATCACCTCCTCGGCAGTGAAAACAGCTTCACCGGCGCCGACCTCAGCGCCAAGCTGAAGCTGCTGGGCGTGGACGTGGGCGGCATCGGCGATGCCCACGGCCGCACGCCGGGCGCCCGCAGCTACGTCTATCTTGACGAAAGCAAAGAAGTCTATAAGCGTCTGATCGTCAGCGCCGACAACAAAACCCTGCTCGGCGCGGTGCTGGTCGGCGACACCAGTGACTACGGCAACCTGCTGCAGCTGGTGCTCAACGCCATCGAGCTGCCGGAGAATCCGGATTCGCTGATCCTCCCGGCCCACGCCGGCAGCGGCAAGCCGTCGATCGGCGTCGATAAACTGCCGGACAGCGCGCAAATCTGCTCCTGCTTCGACGTCAGCAAAGGCGACCTGATCGCCGCCATCAACAAAGGCTGCCATACCGTCGCGGCGCTGAAAGCGGAAACCAAGGCCGGTACCGGCTGCGGCGGCTGTATCCCGCTGGTCACCCAGGTGCTCAACGCCGAGCTGGCGAAACAGGGCATCGAGGTCAACAACAACCTGTGCGAACACTTCGCTTACTCCCGCCAGGAGCTGTTCCACCTGATCCGCGTGGAAGGCATCAAAACCTTCGACGAACTGCTGGCCAAACACGGCCAGGGCTACGGCTGTGAAATTTGTAAACCGACCGTCGGCTCCCTGCTGGCCTCCTGCTGGAATGAGTACATCCTCAAGCCTCAGCACACGCCGCTGCAGGACACCAACGACAACTTCCTCGCCAACATCCAGAAAGATGGCACCTACTCGGTCATTCCGCGCTCCGCGGGCGGCGAAATCACCCCGGAAGGGCTGGTCGCCGTGGGCCGTATCGCTCGTGAATTCAATCTGTACACCAAAATCACCGGCTCCCAGCGCATCGGCCTGTTTGGCGCGCAGAAAGACGACCTGCCGGAGATCTGGCGGCAGCTGATTGAAGCGGGCTTCGAAACCGGCCACGCCTACGCTAAAGCGCTGCGGATGGCGAAAACCTGCGTCGGCAGCACCTGGTGCCGCTACGGGGTCGGCGACAGCGTCGGCTTCGGCGTCGAACTGGAAAACCGCTACAAAGGCATCCGCACCCCGCACAAAATGAAGTTCGGCGTCTCCGGCTGTACCCGCGAATGCGCGGAAGCCCAGGGCAAAGACGTCGGGATCATCGCCACCGAGAAAGGCTGGAACCTGTACGTATGCGGTAACGGGGGGATGAAGCCGCGCCACGCCGATCTGCTGGCCGCGGACCTCGATCGCGAGACGCTGATTACGTATCTCGACCGCTTTATGATGTTCTACATCCGCACCGCCGATAAGCTGACCCGCACCGCGCCGTGGCTGGACAACATGGAAGGCGGGATCGACTATCTGCGCAGCGTGATCATCGATGACAAGCTCGGTCTGAACGACCATCTGGAAGAGGAGCTGGCTCGCCTGCGCGCCGCCTTCGCCTGCGAGTGGACCGAGACCGTCAATAACCCGGCGGCGCAGACTCGCTTCAAACACTTTATCAACAGCGACCAGCGCGACCCGAACGTTCAGGTGGTGCCGGAACGTGACCAGCATCGCCCGGCCACGCCGTATGAGCGTATCCCGGTTACTCTGGTGGAGGAAAAAGCATGAGCCAGTGGGTAAACATCTGCAAAATTGACGACATCCTGCCCGCCACCGGCGTCTGCGCCCTGCTCGGTCAGCAGCAGGTGGCGATCTTCCGTCCCTATCATGACGACAGGGTGTTCGCCATCAGCAACATTGATCCGTTCTTTAACGCCAGCGTACTGTCTCGCGGAATTATCGCCGAGCATGACGGCGCCCTGTGGGTTGCCAGCCCGCTGAAAAAACAGCGCTTCCGCCTGAGCGATGGCCTGTGTATGGAAGATGCCAGCCACTCTATCGCCCGTTTCGACGCCCGGGTAAAAGACGGCCACGTTCAGCTTAAAGCGTGAGTCCCGCTTCCTCCCCCCGGTCACGGGGGGAGATATAAGTAACACTTCTGACCGACAGCGCATGAGTGCGGGATATGTCGCATGTTTTGTATTACCTTTGCTGCTATTCTACGACCACTCACTTTCTACCCCCTTATTTTTTAATGAGGTTATTCTGTGGATCACTTACCCATATTCTGCCAGTTACGCCAGCGGGATTGTTTACTGGTTGGCGGCGGGGATGTCGCCGAACGCAAGGCCCGTCTGCTGCTGGATGCTGGCGCAAACGTCACGGTCAATGCGCTCGACTTTACCCCTCAGTTTCAGGTGTGGGCCGATTCACAGATGCTGACCCTGGTGCAGGGGGAGTTTATCCCCTCGCTGCTGGACAACTGCTGGCTGGCCATCGCCGCTACCGATAATGAAACGGTAAACCAGCAGGTCAGCGACGCGGCCGAAGCGCGGCGTATTTTCTGTAACGTGGTGGATGCCCCGCGCCAGGCCAGCTTTATCATGCCGTCGATCATCGACCGCTCGCCGCTGATGGTCGCCGTCTCCTCGGGCGGGACATCACCGGTGCTGGCGCGCCTGCTGCGCGAGAAGCTGGAGTCAATCTTACCCCTGCATCTTGGTCAGCTGGCCCGCTACGCCGGCCATCTGCGCGCTCGCGTCAAGCAGCAGTTTGCCACCGTAGGCGAACGCCGACGCTTCTGGGAGAAGCTGTTCGTTAACGACCGCCTGGCGCAGTCGCTGGCCAATGACGATCGGCAGGCGGTGGCGGATACCACCGAGCAACTGCTGACCGAGCCGTTAGAGCATCGCGGCGAGGTCGTCCTGGTTGGCGCCGGCCCCGGTGACGCCGGGCTGCTCACGCTCAAAGGCCTGCAGCAGATCCAGCAGGCCGACGTGGTGGTCTATGACCGACTGGTCTCCGACGACATCATGAATCTGGTGCGCCGCGATGCCGACCGGGTGTTCGTTGGCAAGCGCTCAGGCTATCACTGCGTGCCTCAGGAGGAGATCAACCAGATCCTGCTGCGCGAAGCGCAAAAAAGGAAGACGCGTGGTCCGGCTGAAAGGCGGCGATCCCTTTATCTTTGGCCGCGGCGGAGAGGAGCTGGAGACCCTCTGCGAGGCGGGCATCCCCTTCTCGGTTGTGCCAGGCATCACCGCCGCCTCCGGCTGCTCCGCCTACTCGGGGATCCCGTTGACCCATCGCGATTTCGCCCAGGGCGTGCGCCTGGTCACCGGCCATCTGAAAACCGGCGGCGAGCTGGACTGGGCGAACCTGGCGGTGGAGAAGCAAACCCTGGTGTTCTACATGGGTCTGAACCAGGCGCCGGCGATCCGCGAGAAGCTTATCGCCCACGGCATGGCGGAAGATATGCCTGCCGCCATCGTCGAGAACGGCACCGCCGTGACGCAAAAAGTGGTCAGCGGCACCTTAGGACAGCTGGATATTCTGGCGCAGCAGATGGCCAGCCCGGCGCTGATCATTGTCGGCCGCGTGGTCGGCCTGCGGGATAAACTGAACTGGTTCTCGAACCACTAACCTTCGCCTCGCGGCGTGAACGACAGGCATAAAAAAGGGCGGGATAATCCCGCCCTGTTTAGCTGTTGCGTCGCTTACGGCTTGGCGACAAAGCCAATCGCTTCGTATACCGCTTTCAGGGTTTGAGAAGCCCGCGCGCTGGCCTTTTCTGCGCCGTCTTTCATCACCTGATTGAGAAACGCTTCGTCGTTACGGAAACGGTGATAGCGCTCCTGCAGGTCAATCAGCATGCCCGATACCGCTTCGGCGACTTCGCCTTTCAGGTGGCCATACATTTTGCCTTCGAAGTGCTGCTCCAGCTCAGGAATGGTTTTCCCGGTGACCGCGGAGAGGATATCCAGCAGGTTCGGAGACGCCCGCTTTCTCTTTCAGGTCGTAGCGCACCACCGGCGGCTCGTCGGAATCGGTGACCGCACGTTTGATCTTCTTGACCACCGATTTCGGGTCTTCCAACAGGCCGATGACGTTGTTGCGGTTGTCGTCGGACTTGGACATCTTCTTGGTCGGCTCCAGCAGCGACATCACGCGCGCGCCGGATTTAGGGATAAACGGCTCAGGCACTTTAAAAATATCGCCGTAGATGGCGTTAAAACGCTGGGCGATATCGCGACTCAGTTCAAGGTGCTGTTTCTGATCTTCGCCCACCGGAACCTGGTTGGTCTGGTACAGCAGGATGTCAGCGGCCATCAGTACCGGATAATCAAACAGACCGGCGTTGATGTTCTCCGCGTAGCGCGCGGACTTGTCTTTAAACTGGGTCATGCGGCTCAGTTCGCCGAAATAGGTGTAGCAGTTCAGCGCCCAGCCTAACTGGGCGTGTTCCGGCACGTGCGACTGAACGAAGATAGTGCTTTTCTGCGGGTCGATGCCGCAGGCCAGATACAGCGCCAGGGTGTCCAGCGTCGCCTTACGCAGCTGCTGCGGATCCTGGCGCACGGTGATGGCGTGCTGATCCACGATGCAATAGATGCAGTGGTAATCGTCCTGCATGTTTACCCACTGACGCAGCGCACCCATGTAGTTGCCAATGGTCAGTTCACCTGAGGGCTGTGCGCCACTAAAAACGATGGGCTTAGTCATGTTTCAATTCCTGAGTTTCACTGTGCGGTAACCCGAGAGCGGGTAAGAGTTCATTAAACTGGTCGAAGAGATAGTCCGGCTCGCTCAGCGCAAGCGGTTCGCCATAGTTATAACCGTAGGTCAGGCCAACCGAGCAGCAGCCAGCCGCTTTGGCCGCCTGAATATCATTACGTGAATCGCCGACGAACAGCAGCGCCTCCGGCGTCAGGCCGAGCTTTTGCGCTACCAGCAGCAGCGGTTCCGGATGCGGCTTTTTGTTCTGGACGTCATCGCCGCCGATCACCACGGTAAAATATTTCGCAATATCGAGCGCGTCCAGCAGCGGGGCGACGAACGGCGTCGGCTTATTGGTCACCAACGCCAGCGGCAGACCTTTGCCCTGCAGCGCGCCGAGCGTATCGGCCACTGCCGGAAACAGGAAACTGCCCTCTTCCGCCGCTTCGGCGTAATAGCGGTCAAACAGTTTACGCAAAATGCGCAGCTGTTCGTCTTGCGGAATATCATGATCGTCGACGGAAGGCTTGCCCATCGCCGCACGTAACGTGGCACGCTCCTGGCGAGCCCAGCTCAGCGCCCGCTCCATCAGGACATCGGCGCCGTTGCCGATCCAGGTTACGACGCGCTCTTCTCCCGCCACCGGCAGTTCCAGGGCGTAGAGGGCGTTATCAACGGCGGCGGTCAGACCCGGCGCGCTGTCCACCAGCGTGCCGTCGAGATCAAACGCGATGCCGCGGATCGCCTGTAATTTATCCATGACTCACCTTCGCTAATTCACTACGCATTTGATCAATCACTTTCTTGTAGTCCGGCTGGCCGAAGATCGCCGAACCGGCAACGAACATATCCGCGCCCGCCGCGGCGATTTCGCCGATATTGCTCGCTTTCACCCCGCCATCCACTTCCAGACGGATGTCGTAGCCGGACGCATCGATGCGCTGGCGCACTTCACGTAGTTTATCCAGCGTCTGGGGAATAAAGGACTGGCCGCCAAAGCCCGGGTTAACCGACATCAGCAGGATCACGTCCAGTTTATCCATCACATAATCGAGATAGCTCAGCGGCGTCGCGGGGTTAAACACCAGGCCCGCTTTACAGCCATGCTCTTTGATAAGCTGCAGGCTGCGGTCGACGTGTTCGGAGGCTTCCGGGTGGAAGGTGATGATGCTGGCGCCAGCTTCGGCAAAATCAGGAATGATGCGGTCGACCGGCTTCACCATCAGGTGGACGTCGATCGGCGCGGTAATACCGTAGTTACGCAGCGACTTCAGCACCATCGGGCCAATCGTCAGGTTCGGCACGTAGTGGTTGTCCATGACGTCGAAGTGCACGACATCCGCACCCGCCGCCAGCGCCTTCGCGGTATCCTCACCCAGACGGGCAAAATCAGCCGACAGAATCGAAGGGGCAATCAAATACTGCTTCATCCGCATCTCCTTGAAATTTATTTGGTCTTAGGCGGACGGTAGAGCGCTAAGAGCTCGTCCACCTTTTTACGCGTACCACCGTTGCTGCTGATGCTGCGCCGAACCTTCACAATATGCGTTTCTGCCGCGTTTTTATACCACTCCTGCGTCAACGGCGTGCGGTGGTTGGAAATCAGCACCGGGATCCGTTTCTTCATCAGCGACTCCGCCTTTTGCGCCAGCAGCACCTGTTGCTCCAGGTTGAAGCTGTTGGTGTGGTAGGCGGTAAAGTTCGCCGTCGCCGTCAACGGCGCATAGGGCGGATCGCAATACACCACCGTGCGGCTATCCGCACGCTGCATGCACTCTTCATAAGATTCGCAGTAAAACTCAGCGTTTTGCGCCTTGTCGGCAAAATGATAGAGCTCAGCCTCGGGGAAATAGGGCTTCTTATAGCGGCCAAACGGCACATTGAACTCGCCGCGCAAATTGTAGCGACACAAGCCGTTGTAACCGTGACGGTTCAGATACAGGAACAGCACCGCGCGACGCAGCGGGTCCTGGCTCTGATTGAACTCATCACGGTACTGGTAGTAGCGCTCAGCGACGTTATTTTCCGGGGTAAACATCTCGCGGGCGGCAGCGACGTACTCGTCGGTGCGCAATTTGACGATGTTGTACAGGCCGATTAAATCACTGTTGATATCCGCGAGGATATAACGAGAAAAGTCGGTATTGAGAAATACCGACCCGGCGCCCACAAAGGGCTCGATTAAGCACTCACCTTCCGGCAAATGCTTTTTAATATCGTCAAGCAGGGGGTACTTCCCCCCTGCCCACTTTAGAAAAGCGCGATTCTTTTTCATGCTGCCTAACTAATTACACGTTCTCCGGCTGTGGAGAAAGCTCCGACAGCATCCTGCGCTTAAGACTACCCCACGGCATTATTTCAGATCAGCCTGAACCTGATGCAGTGGTTTTGCCCCATGGATTTTTCGCCTGCACGTCCGGCGGCAGCGAGGTGACCGCGCGTTTCGCTTCATCTTTCGATGAATAGATACCGCTCACCAGCACGTACCACGGTTGGCCGTTACGCGATGTTTCATAGACAACATATCTGTCCAGCTTCTCTTTCTTCGCCCAGTTGTTCAGGTTTTCATAGTTAGAGGAGCTGCTGAGCTGCAGGGTATAGTTACCCGACGGCGCAGATTTCATCGAGCTGACGTCGCCTGCCGTTTTACCGCTCTTCGCCGCCGGCGCTGCCGCGGCCGCCGTTGCGGCTGGCGCAGCAGTGGTGGTGGTTGCTGGTGCTGCAGGTTTACTCTGCGCGGTGGCTACCGGTTTGCTTTCCGCGACGGTCGTTTTTGCCGGGGCAGTGGTCGCCGCGCTTTCAACATGCTTCGGCTGAATCCGGCTTTGTTTCTACCGGCGCTTTTGCCACCGCCTGTGGTTTCGGCTGCGGCTTCGCTTCGATGACGGTGTGCTTACGCTCAGCAGGACGCGGCGTTGCCGCCGTCTGACGTTCGGTCGTCTGGCGCGGCGCCGCGGTGCCACTGGCGCCATTACGGATCGGCGCGACGGTTGCCGGTTCAGTTGGCAGCGTCGAGTTAGCTACGGCGCCGTCCAGCTGGCCCTGCTGCTGGGTCAACGCATTATTCAGATCGCCCTGAACTTCAACGCGCTGCTGGCCCTGCGGCTCTGCCGCGGCCTGGCCCTGGGTCGGGTTCGCGGCAATAGGCGGTACCGTGACGTCCTGCTGTGTGGTGGTATTGGCGGCAGTCTGATCCTGGCCGGCAGCTGGCGTGCTGGTGGACTGGTCGTCAGACAGATTAATGCTCTTCTCGCCGGAAGCGGTCTGCTGGCTGGAAGAAGATGGCGATTTCAGCGCGGAACCGATACCCACGATTAACAGCAACAGTACCAGAATGCCCACGCCCATCATGATGTACTGGCGGGAAGCGGGTTTCGCCGGCGCTTTTTTTACGCTTACGCGGACGACGCTCTACAGGCTGCTCTTCGAGCATCTCCTCATCTTCCGCATCCAGTTCTTCTTCGAATTCTTCCTCTTCACGCTCACGACGGGCCTTGCCGGCGCGCGTCGGACGGCCTTCATCGGCATCAAGATCGACATCGTCAAAATTGATCTGCGGATCGGCATCACGCTCGGAAGACTGACGGGAACGACCAGCACGACGATCGTTGCGATCGGCTTTCATATCGTCTTCTGGTTTGAATTCATCCATTTAACACCCCACTAAAAGGCTTATGCTCACGATTATTGCACATCACCCGAAATGATAACGCCGCGCGAACGCGGCCAGACCTTCTTATTGTTGCGCCTGCTGAGTGTCAGCAATCGCGCCAAGAACCACATCGTGCGGCACTCCGCCGCGCAGCTCGCTGCTTCCTATTGCGAGCGGGAGCACCAGCCGCATTTCGCCAGCCAGTACTTTCTTATCGCGCATCATATGGGGCAAATACGCCTGCGCACGCATTTCCTGCGGGCCGCGTACCGGTAAGCCTGCACGCTTGAGCAGATCGATAAGGCGCTGAGTATCCTGCGCGCGGAACTGCCCCAGCCGTTCGGACGTATGCGCCGCCATCACCATACCTGCCGCCACCGCTTCGCCGTGCAGCCAGTTACCGTAGCCCATTTCCGCTTCGATAGCATGGCCGAAGGTATGTCCAAGATTGAGTAAAGCACGTAACCCGGTTTCACGCTCGTCGGCAGCCACAACTTCCGCTTTCAGCTCACAGCAGCGGCGAATGCAGTACGCCATGGCCTTTTCATCCAACGCCAGCAAGGCATCAATGTTGTTTTCCAGCCAGCTGAAGAAGGCGCCATCGAGGATCACCCCATACTTAATGACCTCAGCCAGTCCGGAAGCGAGTTCGCGCTTCGGCAGCGTCTTCAGACAGTTAAGATCAACCACCACGGAAACCGGCTGCCAGAAGGCGCCAATCATGTTTTTGCCGAGAGGGTGGTTCACTGCGGTTTTGCCGCCGACCGACGAGTCGACCTGCGACAGCAGGGTGGTAGGGACCTGGATAAAACGCACGCCGCGCTGATAGCTTGCCGCGGCGAAACCGGTTAAATCACCGATAACACCGCCGCCGAGCGCCACCAGCGTGGTGTCGCGGCCATGGGGTTTTTGCAACAGCGCGGTAAATACGGTATCCATCACCGCCAGGCTTTTATACTGCTCGCCGTCGGGCAGGACTACGCTGTCAACGTTGACCCCTGCCTGCTCAAGCGCAGAGCGGACGGTATCCAGATAAAGCGGCGCCAGCGTTTCGTTGGTGACCAGCATAGCCTGGTCGCCCGACTTAAGTGGCAGGAAGGAAGCTGGATCGTTGAACAAACCAGCCGCGATGGTAATCGGGTAACTACGTTCCCCGAGGGTAACAGTAAGCCTCTCCATAACGCGACATCCACCTCAGTGACTTTTACTCTGACGCACTTTTATTAAGCCAGAATCAGTTGCTTTCCAGCATATGAATAATCTGGTTCGCGACGACTTTCGCACTCTGATCGTCTGTGCGGATAGTCACATCGGCGATCTCTTCATACAGCGGGTTACGCTCGTCAGCCAGCGCTTCCAGTACTTCACGAGGCGGCGCATCGACTTGTAGCAAAGGACGCTTTTTATCGCGCTGCGTACGGGCCAACTGCTTCTCGATCGTTGTTTCCAGGTAGACCACCACGCCGCGGGCGGAGAGACGGTTACGCGTTCACGGGATTTTACAGAGCCGCCGCCAGTCGCCAGCACAATTCCCTGTTTTTCCGTCAACTCATTGATAATTTTTTCTTCACGGTCGCGGAAGCCTTCTTCGCCTTCAACATCGAAGACCCAGCCCACATCAGCGCCAGTGCGTTTCTCAATCTCTTGATCGGAATCGTAAAATTCCATGTTGAGCTGTTGGGCTAACTGGCGCCCAATAGTGCTTTTTCCGGCACCCATAGGCCCAACCAGAAAGATATTGCGTTTCTCTGCCATTTTTTCGGTACTACTAAGACTATTCGTTAATGATAAACCCGCTTCGCAGACACCCAGCGCCGCAGGGCATGAACTGAAACCTCATATGCAATAGAGCGAGAGTCAGACTAAAAAATTATCTCAATACTCCGGCTGGTTTGGCAACTGAATAAAATCGCCGGACAATAAAGGGAGGATTGATGTCGTACCCGACTCTCAAATCGGTACCCCTTGTATGCTAAATCCGTCCTCACGTCAAACACCTGAAACGTGTTTAGCATGAAAAAACCTGCTTAACGTACTGCCAGAATCCGTGGCGTAATAAAGACAACCAGTTCACGGCGTTCATTATCTTTCCCGTCGCGGCGAAACAGACGCCCCAGCACCGGGATATCGCCAAGCAGCGGGACGCTGTCGCGGGCGGTTTTGTTTTTCTGCGAAAAGATGCCGCCCAACGCCAGGGTCTCGCCGCTGCGGACTTCCACCAGGGTCTCGATCTCCTGTTTATCAATGGCCAGCGCCTCGCCGTTATCCTGCTTCAGCACCTGGCCTGGCGTGTTCTCGCTTATTCGCAGCTTCAACCGCACTCTCCCCTGCTGCAGCACCGTCGGCGTCACCTCCATGCCCAGCACCGCCTCTTTAAACTCCACCGACGTGGCGCCGCTTTCACCGCTGGAGACCTGATAGGGGATCTCGCTCCCCTGCTTGATGCTGGCGGGCTGCATATGAGAGGCGAGCAAACGAGGACTGGCGATAATCTCGACCTGCTGCTTGCGCTCCAGCGCGGAAAGCTCCAGCTCAAGCAAGCGCCCGTTAATTTTGCCGATGTTAAAGCCTGCGCGGGTGCTGGCGTCGTTGACTGACAGATCGCTGCTTAGGGTGGTAATGCGCCCGGATCCTGGCGTGCTTTCAGCCTCCGCCAGCCGCCATTTCACCCCCAGTTCACGCAGGCTGGTTTCGCTCATTGACACGATATGGGCGGCCAGCTCCACCTGTCCGACAGGCAGATCCATCTCCTGCGCCCAGGCCTTCAGCGCCGGTAGATGGCGGTCATCATCGCGGATCAGCAGCCGATTGGTCCGCTTGTCCGCCATCAGGTTTCCCCGGGCGCTAAGCAACTTACCGCCGCTTTTAGCCAGCTCCTCGGCATCGGCATAGTGCAGGGTCACGCTCTCCGCCCGCAGCGGCAGATTCTGCAGACGTTTCGCCTGTTCCGCTTCGCGCTGCGCCAGGTTGGCCTTTTGCCAGGCCTGCGTATGTGCGTAGATGACCGTCCCCTGCTGTTGCAAAGAGAGGCCTGCGCTATCCGCCACTGCCCGCAGCGCCTGGGTCCAGGGAACCTTCTGCAGGCGCAGGGAGAGCGTGCCGCTGACGTCCGGTGCGACAACGAGACTCTTCTGGTTCATTTCGGCCAGGGCTTGCAGCACCTGGGCCACTGGCGCGTCGTCAACGACCAGCGAAACCGGCTTATCATTTCGCGCGGCGACCACCGCCAGCGGTAGCAGCAAAAGCAGGCTTATCCATCGCATCATCTTGTTTTCCTTTACGTTGCCAGCGCCACGCTGGCGGTTCACATCCCGGAGGCGTGACGATGTCCAGTTCACTGTCCGTCAGCCGGTTCACCCGCCAGCCCGTGGGCAATTGGTCATCCAGGCGCACCCGTCGCCACGTGCCGCTTCCGTCCTGCAAAAAATCCCATCCAGCCTGCGCCATCGCCGGCCGCGCCGCCATAACGCCATTGCGACAGCTGCGCCGCGCGGCAGGGATCCTCAACCGGCTGAAAAGGATCGCGCTCGGCCGCCAGCAGCGACAGCGGCAACCACAGCAAAACCCAGCATTTACCGACCATCTTCCGCCTCCAGCTGCAGCCGCATGCGCAGCGCCTGCCCCTCGCGCTCCAGCGAGAACGAACGCGGGTTCATCCCGCTGCGCGCCAGCCATGAAAACAGAGCGGGTACCGTCGGCCAGGAGAGAGCCAGCTCCATCTCTCCGCCGCTCCCCTGCGGATGCCAGGCGATTAGCTTCGCCCCGGCGAGCGGAATGGCTATGGGCGAGAACGGCTGCTTGTCGATGCGCTCCCCGGCTCTTTCACCGTCAGGGATGCGCAGCGCCATGATCCGCCGCCACTGCGTTTGCAGAGCGCCATCGCGGGACAGCGCCGCCAGCGGCGGCTGGGCATCGCGCCAGAGCGCCACGCCGCCCCCCGTCAGCCCCATCGCGAGCAGGATCAGCAGCCCCGCCCGGGTGCGCAGGGTATTAATCCTCATCGGCGCGCGCTCCCGACAGGGTGAAACTGAACCGCCAGCGCCCCTCGGCGTCGCGCTGCGTTCCGCCGGCTTTAGCCGGCGCGAATCCCGTGACGCTGGCCAGAGAAGCCTCCACTCCAGCCAGCGCCTGCAGGTTGAGGGCCAGGCCATCCAGCGTCAGGCGCGCCCCCTGGTACTCCAGCCGCGTCAGCCATGCCTGAGCAGGCAGGTCCGCCGCGAGCGCCATTAGTCGGGGTTGCCAGGCAGCGATCGTCGATCTGCGCTGGAGCTGCTCGCGCTGGCGTTGATGCTGCTGCCACGCTTCGCGCATCGCCTGTTCACGTTGTTTGAGCGAGGCGAGCAGCGCTGCGTCGGCCGTCGCGTGGAGCCTCGCCAGGGCGTCGCGCTGTAGACCAGCCGTTCGCCCCACCTGCAGGGTCATCCCCGCCAGCAGCACGATACCGATGGCTAACAACAGGGTGTAGCGCAGGCGCTGGCGGCGACGCAGGTCACGCCAGGGGAGAAGATTAACGACATGCGTCATGGCGCCCGCCCCCCCAGCGCCAGCCCAAGGGCAATGGCGTAGCGATCGCCATCGGCTGGCAGCGGAGGCTGCCGGCGGTGAACCACCTGCCAGACATCAAAACGACTGGCCTCGTCGCCCGCGTCAGCGCACAAGCGCAGAGGAACCTGAAGCTGCCCCGCCAGCTGGCTCAAGGACCCTATCGCATCGCAGGCGTCACAGCCCCAGGCCTCATGGGTCGCCCATAGCCAGTGCTTTTCATCCCGCCACGCCAGGCCTTGCTCTGCTGCCGTCACCCAGGGGAAAAAAGCGCCGAGCGCACTGGCATCCGGTACGATGGCAGTTACCCGCAGGCGCAGCCGCCCTGCCAGCTCCCGCAGAACATTGATATCCAGCCGCTGCGCCGCCGTAACCTGCCAGCCGTCATTTCGCGAGGTGGGCGCATAATCAATACAGAGAGAGGAGACGGGCATCGCCAGCTGCTGGGTCATGGCGCTGGCTATCCACGTCGCCTGTTCCCGCTCTCGCAGGGCGAACTGGGGATAAGGCACGCGTTTTTGCAGCGTGCGAGCTGCGGGGAAGGCGATATTGATCTGATGCTGTACCGGTAGCTCCCGCCGCCAGGCGGCCAGCCGTGAGCCGAGGGCGCTGACGTCCGCCACCATCCCCTGCCGCACCAGGCCTGGCGGCAACGGAATGCGCCACCAGCGGCGCAGCGCCCAGTGTGAGCGCTCAAACAGTAGCGCGACAATGGCAATGCTATCTTGTTGGATATGCATTCCGATCCGCCAGTTTCTGAAAGCCATGCTTATGATCTCCTTATCCGGCAAAACTGTCCGGCTATATCAATGCACCTGGCTTGCCTTTATACTACCGCGCGTTTGTTTATAAACTGCCCAAATAAAACTAAATGGGAAAACACCGGTGAAGTTCGTAAAGTATCTATTGATCCTTGCAGTCTGTTGCGTACTGCTGGGAGCAGGCTCGATTTTTGGCCTCTACAAATACATAGAGCCGCAACTCCCCGACGTCGCAACCCTGAAGGATGTGCGTTTGCAGATCCCGATGCAGGTCTATAGCGCCGACGGTGAGCTTATTGCGCAGTACGGCGAAAAGCGCCGTATCCCTGTCACGTTGCAGCAAATTCCCCCCGAGCTGGTGAAAGCGTTTATCGCTACCGAAGACAGTCGTTTCTATGAGCATCACGGCGTCGATCCGGTGGGTATTTTCCGCGCCGCCAGCGTGGCGATGTTTTCAGGCCACGCCTCGCAGGGCGCCAGCACCATCACCCAGCAGTTAGCGCGTAACTTCTTCCTCAGCCCCGAGAAGACGTTGATGCGTAAGATTAAAGAGGCCTTTCTGGCTATCCGCATCGAGCAGCTGCTGAACAAAGATGAAATCCTTGAGCTGTACCTGAACAAGATTTACCTCGGCTACCGCGCCTATGGCGTCGGCGCCGCGGCGCAGGTCTATTTTGGCAAACCTATCGACCAGCTGACCCTCAGCGAAATGGCGGTGATTGCCGGTCTGCCGAAAGCCCCGTCCACTTTTAACCCGCTCTATTCGATGGATCGCGCCACAGCCCGGCGCAACGTGGTGCTGTCGCGTATGCTGAGCGAGGGGTACATCACCCAGGCGCAATACGATGAGGCGCGCAGCGAACCCATCGACGCCAGCTACCACGCGCCGAAAATCGCCTTCTCCGCGCCCTATCTGAGCGAAATGGTGCGCCAGGAGATGGTGAATCGCTACGGCGAGCAGGCCTACGAAGATGGCTACCGGGTGTACACCACGATTACCCGCAAAAACCAGCAGGCGGCCCAGCAGGCGGTCCGCAATAACGTGCTGGATTACGATATGCGTCACGGCTACCGCGGCCCGGCCAGCGTGCTGTGGAAGGTCGGCGAAACGCCGTGGGAGGCGAAAAAGATCGTTGACGCCCTGAAGCGCCAGCCTGGCTTTGGCCCGCTTTCTCCTGCGGTGGTCACCTCCGCGAATGCCCAGGAGGCCGTCGCGCTGTTGGCTAACGGCGACTCCGTTTCGCTGACGATGGACGGCGTGCGCTGGGCTCGCCGCTTTATCTCCGATACGCAGCAGGGGGGCGACCCCGCGTAAAGTCAACGACGTCGTGCAGGCCGGGCAGCAGATCTGGGTTCGCAAAGTGGGAGACAGCTGGTGGCTGTCGCAGGTCCCGGACGTCAACTCGGCATTGGTCTCCATTAACCCGCAAAACGGCGCGATTATCGCCCTTGTCGGTGGGTTTGACTTTAACCAGAGCAAGTTCAACCGCGCCACTCAGGCGCTGCGCCAGGTCGGCTCCAACATCAAGCCATTCCTCTACACGGCTGCGATGGATAAAGGCTTAACTCTGGCAAGCATGCTCAACGATGTGCCAATCTCGCGCTGGGACGCCGGAGCCGGTTCCGACTGGCGGCCGAAAAACTCGCCGCCGCAGTATGCCGGTCCGATTCGTTTACGCCAGGGGCCTGGGGCAGTCGAAAAACGTGGTCATGGTGCGCGCCATGCGCGCCATGGGCGTTGACTATGCCGCCGAGTATTTGCAGCGCTTTGGCTTCCCGGCGCAAAACATTGTCCACACCGAATCACTGGCGCTGGGCTCCGCCTCCTTTACGCCTCTGCAGGTCGCCCGCGGTTATTCGGTGATGGCCAACGGCGGCTTCCTGGTGAACCCGTTCTTTATCAGTAAGATTGAGAACGATCAGGGCGGGGTCCTCTTCGAAGAGCGTCCGAAAATCGCCTGCCCGCAGTGTGATTTACCGGTGATTTACGGCGATACGCCAAAATCCAACGTGCTGGAAAACAAAGATGTGGAAGATGTCGCCACCTCGACGGAACCGCAGAATGGCACCGTGCCGCCGCAGCCGCAGCTGGAGCAGGCCAATCAGTCACTGGTGGCGCAGAGCGGCGCCCAGGAATACGCGCCGCATGTGATCAACACCCCGCTGGCCTTCCTGATCAAGAGCGCGCTGAACAGCAACATCTTTGGCGAACCGGGCTGGATGGGAACCGGCTGGCGCGCCGGACGTGACCTGCAGCGGCATGACATCGGCGGCAAAACCGGGACCACCAACAGCTCGAAGGACGCCTGGTTCTCAGGCTACGGACCGGGCGTGGTGACCTCGGTTTGGATCGGCTTTGACGATCATCGTCGCGATCTTGGCCGGACCACCGCATCGGGGGCGATTAAAGATCAGATCTCCGGCTACGAAGGCGGCGCCAAAAGCGCCCAGCCGGCCTGGGACAGCTTTATGAAGAGCGTGCTGGAAGGCGTTCCGGAAGAGCCATTAACGCCGCCGCCGGGAATCGTCACGGTGAATATCGATCGCAGCACCGGTCAGCTGGCGAACGGTGGCAACAGCCGGGCGGAATACTTTATTGAGGGTACCCAGCCCACGCAGCAGGCGGTCCATGAGGTGGGCACCACCCTGACTGACGGCGGCGGTGAAACCCACGAGCTGTTCTGACAAAAAAAGCGCCTGCGGGCGCTTTTTTATTGCTGCTTAGCGTAAACGCTCGTTCAGAGTCGGCCCTGGGCCTGCAACCATTCCCGCACTAAAAACAGCGCACTAACGTTGCGGGCCTCGTTAAAATCTTCTTCATCCAGCAGCGACATCAACTGCGCCAGCGGCCAGCGCACCTGCGGCAGCGGCTCGGGCTCATCGCCCGGCAGCGACTCCGGATAGAGATCTTCCGCCACCAGGATGTTCATTTTGCTGGAGAAGTAAGAGGGAGCCATACTGAGCTTCTTCAGAAACGTCAGCTTATTGGCGCCGAAGCCAACCTCTTCTTTCAGCTCGCGATTGGCCGCTTCATCCACGGTTTCACCCGGATCAATCAGCCCTTTGGAGAAGCCCAGCTCGTAGGACTCCGTCCCGACGGCATACTCGCGAATCAAAATAATATGATCATCAACAATCGGCACAATCATCACCGCTTCGCGGGTGGAAGGCCGCATACGTTCATAAACGCGACGCACACCGTTGCTGAATTCCAGATCGACGCTTTCGACATTAAAGAGGCGCGAACGGGCGACAGTTTCAACATTGAGAATGGTGGGTTTTTGTAATGATTTGCTCATTGTCATCGGTCTATGCTGTGATTAAGCAGTCATTGTGCGATACGCAACACGCTTTCGGCAATCCAAATCGCTACTTATTTACAGAGTTGTAACCTTTTCCCTGCAAAGGGAAAAGTAATAAAGATAAAAAATGTCAATAGCTTGAATTCTCTTTGAGAATTTACCGATTTCTGGCCTTTAACGTTTTTGGTAAGCTAATACGCTGCTGCATGACATATTTACTACCCTGCAAGCAGGTGCGCCGCTAACACTGCAGCTTGACGTTAGTCTTCACGTTCACCGACGATTTCGTAAGAAAAATATAACTATGATGGGATGGGCATGGGCACCTTTCTGATATTCCTTACAGCTCTGCTAATCTGCGTATTGCTCATTGGATGGTGGTATCGCACGCACGCCAGACGCCGCCGGCTCCCTCTACTGCACGCCTTTAGCGATGCCACCACGCGGCCGATCGCGGCCGATGAGCGCCAGGCCATCGAAAAGTATCTTGCCGAACTGAGCCGCGCCCAGCAGGTTCCCGCGTCCGGCGCCACCAGCGCGCCCGTCGCTCTGGCGCTAAACGAACAGAGCGATACCGTCTATGGGGTGACGCGAGCCATCACCCGCTACGGGATCACTACCGACGCGCCGAATAAATGGCGCTATTTTCTCGATTCGGTGGAGGTACATCTGCCGCCGTTCTGGGAACAGCATATCAACAATGAAAACAGCGTCGAGCTGATCCCCACCGACAGCCTGCCGCTGGTTATCACCCTTAACGGCCATACCCTGAGCGACTATCGTCAGGAAGCGCAAAGCTACGCGCTGGAACGCGCCTCGGCCACCCAGGCCTCAATTCGCGGCGAAGAGAGCGAACAGGTAGAGTTGCGGCAGATCCGTCGGGAAAGCCCGGAAGAACACGCCCTGAACCGCCCGGATGGTCTGCGCGAAGCGATCCTGATCGTCGCCTCTTTCCTGTTCTTTTATTTCAGTCTGATTGGGCCTGCCGTCTTTACCCCATGGCTGGTGGCTGCCGGTTTGCTGCTGCTCGCCGCCGGCCTATTGGGGATCTATGCCCCGCCGCGCCGCGCCTCGCTGCGCGAAATCCATTGCCTGCGCGGCGTCCCTAAGCGCTGGGGGCTGTTTGGCGAAAACGATCAGGAGCATATCAATAATATCTCGCTGGGCATTATCGATCTCATCTATCCGCGCCACTGGCAGCCCTGGATCGCCCAGGACCTCGGACAGCAGACCGATATTGATATCTATCTCAACCGCCATGTAGCCCGTCAGGGACGCTACTTGTCGCTTCATGATGAAGTGAAAAACTTCCCGCTGCAGTACTGGCTGCGCAGCGCGATTATCGCCGCCGGCGCCCTGGTGATGGTAATCATGCTATGGGCCAGCGTACCGCTGAATATGCCGTTTAAGTTCACCCTGTCGTGGCTGAAGGGGGCGCAGACCATTGAAGCCACGACCGTCAGCCAGCTGGAAAAGGCCCATGTGCGCATTGGCGATACGCTGCGCCTGACCGGCACCGGGATGTGCAACATCCGCACGCCGGGCAGCTGGACGGCCAAAGAGGATTCGCCGTTCCTGCCTTTCGATTGTTCGCAGATTGTGTGGAACGATGCCCCTCCTCTGCCGCTGCCGGAGTCTGACATTGTCAGCAAAGCGACCGCTCTGATGCAGTCCGTCCAGCGTCAGCTGCACCCGGAAACCGACGACGACTCCCGCGTCAGCCCGGCGCTGCGCTCCGCCATTCAGAAATCTGGCATGGTGCTGCTGGATAATTTCGGCGATATCGTTCAGAAAACCAACGATCTCTGTTCCGCTGCCGATGATTGCCTGCGGCTGAAGAATGCGCTGGTTAATCTCGGCAATACCCGTAACTGGGAGACGTTAACTAAGCGTGCGTCCGCCGGGAAACTGGATGGCGTGAACGTGCTGCTGCGGCCAGTCAGCGCCGAGTCGCTGGAGAATCTGGTGACCACCTCAACCGCCCCCTTTGTCATGCGTGAAACCTCGCGGGCGGCGCAGGCGCTCAACAGCCCGGCCCCGGGCGGCTTCCTCATCGCCAGCGACGAGGGTAGCGTGCTGGTCAATCAGCCGTGGCCGGCGGTGAGCCTGTATGATTACCCGGCGCATGAGCAGTGGGGGGAACTGCGGCGGCTGGCCGGTATGCTGATGCATACCCCCTTCCATGCCGAAGGGATAGTCACCAATCTGTTTACTGACGCCAACGGCACTCAGCATATCAACCTGCACCGCATTCCTGACCGCAGCGGCCTGTGGCGCTATCTGGGCATCACCCTGCTGCTGCTGTCGATGGTGGGATGTATGGCTTACCACGGGGTGCAGGCGCTGCGTCGTTATCAACGCCATCGCCAGCGTATGGAAGAGATTCAGAAATATTACGAAAGCTGCCTGAACCCGGTGCTGCTCCCCTCGTCTGACCCGCAAGATTAATTTTCCCGGCGACTGGGTGTGATACCCTGTCGCCCATTTCCCGCTCGCTGGAGAGTCATCATGCATTTTGATATCGCCTGGCAGGAGGTCGATACCGTTCTGCTGGATATGGACGGCACGCTCCTGGAGTCTCGCTTTCGACAACTATTTCTGGCAAACGCTGGTGCCGGAAACCTGGGGGGCCGCCCGCGGCCTCAATCTGCAACAGGCGAAAGAGGCCATGCACCAGGAGTATCACGCCGTGCAGCATACGCTAAACTGGTACTGTCTGGATTACTGGAGCGAGCGCCTGGGTTTGGATATTTGTGCGATGACCAGCGAACAGGGTCCGCGCGCCACGCTGCGTGAGGATACCGTGCCGTTCCTTGATGCGCTCAAGGCCAGCGGTAAGCGACGTATTCTGTTGACCAATGCCCATCCCCACAATCTGGCGGTGAAACTCAAACACACCGGCCTGGATGCGCACCTTGATTTATTACTTTCCACCCACACATTTGGTTATCCGAAAGAGGATCAGCGTCTGTGGCGCGCCGTGGCGGAGGAAACCGGCCTTGAGGCGCATAAAACGCTGTTTGTCGACGACAGCGAGGCAATTCTGGATGCCGCGAGGGAGTTTGGCATTCGTTACTGCCTGGGCATTACCAATCCCGACTCCGGGCTGGCGGAAAAGCAGTATCTGCGCCATCCGGGGCTGAATGATTACCGACGACTGATCCCTTCGCTTACCCCGAAGGAGAGGCGATGAAAGAGAAGCCTACCGAAACCGTCAGATTGGACAAATGGCTTTGGGCCGCCCGCTTTTACAAGACCCGCGCGCTGGCGCGAGAGATGATTGAAGGCGGCAAGGTGCATTACAACGGACAACGCAGCAAGCCCGGGAAAATCGTCGAACTGGATGCCATGCTAACGCTGCGTCAGGGCAACGACGAGCGGACGGTGCGCATCGTCGGTATCACCGAACAGCGCCGCCCGGCAAGCGAAGCGTCACCCTGTATGAAGAGACGGCTGAGAGTATCGAGAAGCGTGAAAAAATGGCCCCTGGCGCGCGAAAAATGAACGCCCTGACCATGCCGCACCCTGACAGACGTCCGGACAAGAAAGAGCGCCGCGACCTGATGAGATTTAAACACGGCGAGAGTGAGTAACTCGCGCCAGAAAGAGAGATGATTATGACTCAACACGATCAATTACATCGTTATCTGTTTGAAAACTATGCCGTGCGCGGTGAGCTGGTGACGGTGTCGGAAACCCTGGAACAGATTCTGGCGAATCACACTTATCCCCAGCCGGTGAAAACGGTGCTGGCGGAGCTGCTGGTCGCCACCAGTCTGCTGACTGCGACGCTGAAATTTGCCGGCGACATCACCGTGCAGCTGCAGGGCGATGGGCCTTTACAGCTGGCGGTCATCAATGGCAATAACCAGCAGCAGCTGCGCGGCGTCGCGCGCGTGCAGGGCGAGATTGCGGACGATGCGGATCTGAAAGCGATGGTCGGCAACGGCTATCTGGTCATCACCATCTCCCCGGAAGAGGGTGAGCGTTATCAGGGCGTGGTCGGTCTGGAAGGCGATACGCTGGCCGCCTGCCTGGAAGATTACTTCCAGCGTTCAGAGCAGCTGCCGACGCGCCTTATTATCCGCACCGGCGAACATGAAGGTCAGCCGATGGCGGGCGGGATGCTGCTGCAGGTGATGCCGGCGCAGGATGCCCAGACTGCCGACTTTGAGCACCTGGCGACGCTCACCGAGACCATCAAGGCGGAAGAGCTGTTCACCCTGCCGGCGAACGATGTGCTGTGGCGTCTGTACCATGAAGAAGAAGTCACGGTCTACGATCCGCAGAGCGTGGAGTTCAAGTGCACCTGCTCCCGCGAACGCTGCGCCGGCGCGCTGAAAACCCTGCCGGACGAAGAGATAGATAGCATCCTTGCCGACGAAGGCGAGATTGATATGCACTGCGACTACTGCGGTAACCACTATATCTTCAACGCCATGGACATCGCCGAGATCCGTAATAACGCCTCTCCGGCCGATCCGCAGGTCCATTAATCCTCACTTCTTCTTCAGGCACCGGGCGGCGATGTGGTTTGTCGCCCGGTGTCTGACTTTTATTTATTCACGAGTTGAATCGATTTTCGCTGAAAGAGTTACGTAATTTTATTCCAGGAAAGCGATTACATTCACATTTCAGTAGTTTTTTAATTACTTTTTAACCATTGAGAAACATCTAACCCCACCATCCAGCCATTTCCTGAGATAATCCACTTCACTTCGTGACAGGAGTCACCGTTTTTTTCGTCATTCTGAAGAATGTCGAGATACGTAAATCTATGAGCCTGGTCGCGGTCAATACCCGGTAATAAACCCTACAATTTACAGCAGTACATCTTGGCTAAGGAGCAGTGACATGCGCGTTAATCATGGTTTAACCCCGCAGGATCTCAAGGCTTATGGTATCAATGACGTTCAGGATATCGTCCACAATCCCAGCTACGACATGTTGTTTCAGGAAGAGCTCGACCCCAACCTGGAAGGCTACGAACGTGGCGTATTAACCAGTCTCGGTGCTATCGCCGTCGACACGGGCATTTTTACCGGTCGTTCTCCGAAAGATAAGTACCTCGTGCGCGACGACACCACCCGCGATACCGTCTGGTGGTCCGATAAAGGCAAGGGTAAAAACGACAACAAGCCGCTTTCGCAGGAAACCTGGCAGCATCTGAAAGGGCTGGTAACACAGCAGCTGTCCGGTAAACGCCTGTTTATCGTCGACGCCTTCTGCGGCGCTAACGCCGATACCCGTCTCAGCGTACGTTTCATTACCGAAGTGGCCTGGCAGGCGCACTTCGTTAAAAACATGTTCATCCGCCCGAGCGACGAAGAGCTGGCGGAATTCACGCCCGACTTCATCGTGATGAACGGCGCGAAGTGCACCAACCCGCAGTGGAAAGAGCAGGGCCTGAACTCGGAAAACTTCATCGCTTTCAACCTCACCGAGCGCATTCAGCTGATCGGCGGCACCTGGTACGGCGGCGAGATGAAGAAAGGGATGTTCTCGATCATGAACTACCTGCTGCCGCTGAAGGGCATCGCCTCCATGCACTGTTCTGCCAACGTGGGCGAGAAAGGCGATGTCGCCATTTTCTTCGGCCTCTCAGGCACCGGCAAAACCACCCTCTCCACCGACCCGAAACGCCGCCTGATTGGCGATGACGAACATGGCTGGGATGACGACGGGGTGTTTAACTTCGAAGGGGGCGTGCTACGCCGAAGACCATCAAGCTCTCTGAAGCGGCCGAGCCGGATATCTATCACGCCATTCGCCGCAACGCCCTGCTGGAAAACGTGGTGGTGCGCGCCGACGGGACAATCGATTTCGATGACGGCTCAAAGACCGAAAACACCCGCGTCTCTACCCCATCGACCATATCGATAATATCGTCAACCGGTCTCCAAAGCGGGTCACGCCACCAAAGTGATCTTCCTGACGGCCGATGCGTTCGGCGTACTGCCGCCGGTCTCCCGCCTGACCGCCGATCAGACGCAGTACCATTTCCTGTCCGGGTTTACCGCCAAACTGGCCGGCACCGAGCGCGGCGTGACCGAACCCACGCCAACTTTTTCCGCCTGCTTCGGCGCCGCCTTCCTGTCGTTGCACCCGACACAGTACGCCGAAGTGCTGGTCAAACGCATGCAGGCGGCCGGCGCGCAGGCTTATCTGGTCAATACCGGCTGGAACGGCACCGGCAAGCGCATCTCGATTAAAGATACCCGCGCCATCATCGACGCCATCCTCAATGGCTCGCTGGACAACGCGGAGACCTTTACCCTGCCGATGTTTAACCTGCAGATCCCGACGGCCCTCCCGGGCGTGGATCCCCAGATCCTCGATCCGCGCAGCACCTATGGTTCCCCGGAGCAGTGGCAGGAAAAAGCCGATCAGCTGGCGAAGCTGTTTATTGAGAACTTTGAGAAGTATACCGATACGCCAGCGGGCGCCGCGCTGGTGGCGGCAGGGCCGCAGCGCTAACGGGCACAAAGATGAAAAAGCCGGGCTTGCCCGGCTTTTTATTGTGCAACGTTTTGACCAACCAACCGCGGGCGCGATCAGCTCTCTTTGGCCGGTTTCATCGGCGCCAGTACCCGGTGCACCGGCAGCCAGGCGCGGATCAGTAACCCGCCGCGTTCGCTGGAGCCAATCTCCAGCCGCCCGTTGTGATTATCGATAATACGCTGAACAATCGCCAACCCCAGCCCGGTGCCGCTGGTGCTGCGGGCGCTGTCGCCGCGTACAAACGGCTGAAACAGGTGCTCTCGCTGCTCAGGTTTAATCCCCGGTCCGTCATCTTCTACCTGGAACCAGGCCCGGCTCGCTTCGCTACCGCTGCTGACCTTGATCCAGCCATTGCCATAGCGGGCCGCGTTGACCACCATATTCGCCAGCGCGCGCTTGATAGACAGAGGATGCATGCGTACCGGAATTTCGCCGGCCTGCAGGGCGGTGGCGATCTCCCGCTCATAGCCGCTCTCCGCAGCGATCACTTCCCCCAGCACCGCATTCAGATCCGCCAGCTCCATCGGCATCTCCTGCCCGGTGCGCAGATAGTCGATAAACTGCTCGATGATGGCGTTGCACTCTTCGATATCTTTATTGATCGACTCCGCGAGATAGCCGTCCTGCTCGCCCATCATCTCGGTGGCCAGACGAATGCGGGTCAGCGGAGCCGATCAAATGGCTGACCCCGGCCATCAGCAGCGTACGGTCGTCGGCCAGCTGCTTCACGCCCGCGGCCATGTGGTTGAAGGCGCGCGTCACCGAACGCACTTCGGAGGCACCATACTCGCGCAGCGGCGGCGGAATAATGCCGCGCCCGACCTGCAGCGCCGCATGCTCCAGATCCACCAGCGGGCGGTTCTGAATACGGATAAACAGCCAGGCGCCGCCTATCGCCAGCAGCATGATCGCCAGGGTATAGCGGAACAGCGGCGAGAAGTCGCCCTGATGGATCTCGGTCAGCGGCACCCGCACCCAAATATTGGGCGACAGCCAGGTCTTCAGCCACACCACGGGGGAGCTTTTATTGACCTCCACCCGCACCTCAGTGGGGCCGCCAAGCTGATGAGCCATCTGCTGGCTCAAGAATTCATAATGCTGCGCCCAGCGCAGGCCTGCGTCTTCCGCCGCTTCATTGGAATAGAGCGAAATCCCCAGCTCGCGATAAATTTCACGGCGAAACGCCGGGGGCACCACCAGCTGGGTGCCATCCTCCAGCTGCAGCTTATCAGTCATCAGCATACGCACTTCGTAGGCCAATACTTTATTAAACTGCTGGAGACTTGGCAGGATCGCGAAATTCAGTACTACCAGATAGGTCGTCACCAGGCTGACGAACAGCAAGGTGACGATCAGGAGCAGCGTGCGAGCAAAGGAGCTGCGCGGCGAAAAGCGCACGCGTTTCATGCCTTAGAACCGTCCGGGACGAAGACGTAGCCCAGACCCCAGACGGTCTGGATATAGCGCGGATGCGCCGGGTCCTCTTCCACCATGCGGCGCAGGCGGGAGATCTGTACGTCGATGGAACGCTCCATCGCAGAGTATTCGCGGCCGCGAGCGAGGTTCATTAACTTATCGCGCGACAGCGGCTCACGAGGATGGCTTACCAGCGCCTTCAGGACCGCAAACTCGCCGCTGGTCAACGGCATCGGCTCGTCTTCACGGAACATCTCGCGGGTGCCCAGGTTCAGTTTGAATTTACCAAAGGCGATAACCGCCTCTTCCTGCGACGGCGCGCCCGGCAGCTCGTTCGCCTGACGGCGCAACACCGCCCGGATGCGGGCCAGCAGTTCACGCGGGTTGAACGGCTTCGGAATGTAGTCGTCGGCCCCGATCTCCAGGCCCACGATACGATCAACCTCTTCGCCTTTCGCCGTCACCATAATGATCGGCATCGGGTTGCTCTGGCTGCGCAGACGGCGGCAAATCGAGAGACCATCTTCCCCAGGCAGCATCAGATCCAGCACCATCAGGTGGAAGGATTCGCGGGTTAACAGACGATCCATCTGTTCGGCGTTCGCCACGCTACGAACCTGGAAGCCCTGCTCGGTCAGATAACGTTCGAGCAGCGCACGCAGGCGCATGTCGTCATCCACAACCAGAATCTTATAATTCTCTTGCATTGTTTGTACTCCCAAAGGTTCACTGCAATAGTCAGTGCGTATTCTCAAAAAAGCCCGGCGCGCTCACCAGCTAAATCTGGTATATATTCCAGGCTAAATTGTTACAAAGCATATTTAACAGCAGGTTAAGTATACATTTAATCATAAGACACAGTATTTATCCTGTCGGTATTATTACGCGCTACAAATTGTGCGCAACGACAGACTGTCAGAAGGTTGAACTCACGATGAAAACGCCGCTGATCACCCGCGAGGGATATGAAAAACTGAAGCAGGAGATGGACTATCTGTGGCGCCAGGAGCGCCCGGAAGTGACCAAAAAGGTGACCTGGGCCGCCAGCCTCGGCGACCGCAGCGAGAACGCGGATTACCAGTACAACAAAAAGCGCCTGCGCGAGATCGATCGCCGGGTCCGCTATCTGACCAAATGTCTGGAACAGTTAAAGATCGTCGATTACTCCCCACAGCAGGAGGGCAAAGTCTTCTTCGGCGCCTGGGTAGAGATTGAAAACGATGAAGGCGATATCAAGCGCTTTCGCATCGTCGGTTACGATGAAATTTTTGGCCGCAAAGACTATATCTCCATCGACTCGCCGATGGCGCGCGCACTGTTAAAAAAAGAGGTTGGCGATCTGGCCATCGTCAACACGCCAGCGGGCGAAGCCAGCTGGTATGTCAATGAGATCGAATACATTAAATAGACAAGAACTTTCCGAGAGACGCCCGGCGCGACTGGCATTTTTAGCCGTCAGTCCGTATAACTAGTCCCTGTTTTTTGACCCTAAAGATGAATTAAAAGCCATGATGAATGATTCGCTCTGCCGCATTATTGCGGGTGAACTTCAGGCCAGAGCCGAACAGGTAGAAGCTGCCGTTCGCCTGCTTGATGAAGGGAACACCGTGCCGTTTATTGCACGTTATCGTAAAGAAGTCACCGGCGGTCTGGATGACACGCAGCTGCGTAATCTGGAAACCCGCCTCGGCTATCTGCGCGAACTGGAAGACCGTCGTCAGGCGATCCTCAAATCCATCGCTGAACAGGGCAAACTGACCGACGCGCTGGAAAAAGCCATCAACACCACGCTCAGCAAAACTGAACTGGAAGATCTCTACCTGCCGTATAAACCGAAGCGCCGCACCCGCGGGCAAATCGCTATCGAAGCGGGGCTGGAGCCGCTGGCTGACCTGCTGTGGAACGAACCGTCCCACGATCCGGAAACGGAAGCCGCAAAATATATTGATGCCGATAAAGGCGTGGCCGACAGCAAAGCGGCGCTGGATGGCGCGCGCTATATCCTGATGGAGCGTTTTGCCGAAGACGCCGCGCTGCTGGCGAAGGTCCGTGACTATCTGTGGAAAAATCGCCCACCTGGTCTCCACCGTCGTCAGCGGCAAAGAAGAGGAAGGCGCCAAATTCCGCGACTACTTCGATCACCATGAACCGATCGCCACCGTGCCGTCGCATCGCGCGCTGGCGATGTTCCGCGGTCGCAACGAAGGCGTCCTGCAGCTCTCTTTAAACGCTGACCCGCAGTTTGACGAGCCGCCGAAAGAGAGCCACTGCGAGCAGATTATTATCGACCATCTGGGCCTGCGCCTGAATAACGCCCCGGCGGACAGCTGGCGTAAAGGCGTCGTCAGTTGGACCTGGCGGATCAAAGTCCTGATGCATCTCGAAACCGAGCTGATGGGTACCGTGCGCGAGCGCGCCGAAGACGAAGCTATTAACGTCTTCGCCCGCAACCTGCACGACCTGCTGATGGCTGCGCCCGCCGGGCTGCGCGCTACCATGGGCCTTGACCCGGGCCTGCGCACCGGGGTGAAAGTGGCCGTGGTTGACGGTACCGGCAAACTGGTGGCCACCGATACCATCTACCCCCACACCGGCCAGGCGGCTAAAGCGGCGGTTGTCGTGGCGGCGCTGTGCGAGAAGCACAACGTCGAGCTGGTGGCGATCGGCAACGGCACCGCCTCGCGTGAAACCGAGCGTTTCTTCCTTGACGTGCAGAAACAGTTCCCGAAGGTCACCGCCCAGAAGGTGATCGTCAGCGAAGCCGGGGCTTCCGTTTACTCCGCCTCCGAGCTGGCGGCGCAGGAGTTCCCTGACCTCGACGTGTCGCTGCGCGGCGCGGTCTCCATTGCCCGCCGTCTGCAGGATCCCCTGGCCGAGCTGGTGAAAATCGACCCGAAATCCATTGGCGTCGGCCAGTATCAGCACGATGTCAGCCAGACCCAGCTGGCGCGTAAGCTGGACGCGGTGGTGGAAGACTGCGTGAACGCCGTTGGCGTTGACCTGAACACCGCCTCCGTGCCGCTGCTGACCCGCGTGGCCGGCCTGACCCGCATGATGGCGCAGAACATCGTCGCCTGGCGCGACGAGAACGGCCAGTTCCAGAACCGCCAGCAGCTGCTGAAGGTCAGCCGCCTGGGGCCGAAAGCCTTTGAACAGTGCGCCGGCTTCCTGCGTATCAACCACGGCGACAACCCGCTGGATGCCTCCACCGTTCACCCGGAAGCCTACCCGGTGGTCGAACGCATTCTGGCCGCTACCCAGCAGGCGCTGAAAGATCTGATGGGCAATAGCAGTGCGCTGCGCCACCTGAAGGCCGTGGATTTCACCGATGAGAAGTTCGGCGTACCGACCGTGACCGACATCATCAAAGAGCTGGAAAAACCGGGCCGCGACCCGCGTCCGGAGTTTAAGACAGCGAAGTTCGCCGACGGCGTAGAGACCATGAACGATCTGCTGCCGGGGATGATTCTGGAAGGGGCCGTCACCAACGTCACCAACTTCGGCGCATTTGTCGATATCGGCGTCATCAGGACGGACGGTCCACATTTCGTCGCTTTCTGACAAGTTTGTTGAAGATCCGCACACCGTGGTGAAAGCGGGCGACATCGTGAAGGTCAAGGTCATGGAAGTCGATCTGCCGCGTAAGCGTATCGCCCTGACCATGCGTCTCGACGAGCAGCCGGGCGACAGCAACGCCCGCCGCGGCGGCGGTCAGGATCGCCCGCAGGGCAACCGCCCGGCCGCGAAAGCCGCCAAACCTCGCGGTCGCGACGCGCAGCCTGCCGGCAACAGCGCGATGATGGATGCCCTCGCGGCGGCGATGGGTAAAAAACGCTAATCCCACCCTGCCCCTTTTCAGGGGCAGTTTTCTTTTCATGACCAGGCCATCGCCATCACGCGCAAAACAGGTTCAGTTGTTTCTGATAACCTGTTTTTATTCCACGCCTGAAGACAGCGAAATTAATATTTTCATTTCGTTAACTTAAGAAACCTTAATTAAACATTAGATCGCCGAAATAATATTTCGTGCATTTTCGATCACAGACAGATTTTGCGGCACATCAATAAAAAAGTGATTTCCGCTTTAAAATAGCGTTGATCGCATCATATGTATTGATGATAAAAACCATTCTCATTATCATCACTTTCAGAATGATTTTTTCCTTTTTTCGTTGGCTATGGTATCCGGCGCGGTGACATCCCGACGCCCGGTCAATTCATCTTCGGTTAGCGATAGACAAGTAGGCCCTATGCAATTCACACCTGATAGTGCGTGGAAAATCATTGGATTCTCCCGCGATATTAGCCCAGCATACCGTCAGAAATTGCTCTCCCTCGGCATGCTGCCCGGATCCTCTTTTCATGTGGTGCGCGTGGCGCCGCTCGGCGATCCTGTTCATATTGAAACCCGACGCGTCAGTTTGGTATTACGCAAAAAAGATCTCGCCTTAATCGAACTGGAAGCGGTTGCACAATAACGGCTGGCCCGGCACAAGAGTCTGAAATATGAAAAAATTAACCGTTGGTTTAATTGGTAATCCTAATTCCGGCAAGACCACTTTATTTAATCAACTGACCGGCGCCCGCCAGCGCGTGGGCAACTGGGCCGGGGTCACCGTTGAGCGTAAAGAGGGCGTATTCGCCACCACTGACCACCAGGTCACGCTGGTTGACCTCCCCGGGACCTACTCTCTGACCACCATCTCTTCGCAGACCTCGCTGGACGAGCAGATCGCCTGCCACTACATCCTCAGCGGCGAGGCCGACATGCTGATTAACGTGGTCGACGCCTCCAACCTCGAGCGAAACCTCTATTTGACGCTGCAGCTGCTTGAGCTGGGGATCCCCTGCGTCGTGGCGCTGAACATGCTGGATATTGCCGAAAAGCAGCAGGTGCGTATCGATATCGATGCCCTCGCCGCGCGCCTCGGCTGCCCGGTCATTCCGCTGGTTTCGACCCGCGGACGCGGGATCGAAGCGCTGAAGATTGCCCTCGACCGTCATCAGGCGAACAGCGATATTGAGCTGGTCCATTATCCGCAGCCGCTGCTGCGCGAAGCTGACCTGCTGGCGCAGCAGATGTCAGCGCAGATCCCGGTCAAGCAACGGCGCTGGCTCGGTCTGCAGATGCTGGAGGGCGACATCTACAGCCGGGCCTATGCCGGCGACGCCGCCGATAAACTGGATATCACCCTGGCGAATCTTAGCGACGAGATCGACGACCCGGCGCTGCATATCGCTGACGCGCGCTATCAGACCATCGCCGCCATTTGCGACGCCGTCAGCAACACCCTGACCGCCGAGCCAAGCCGCTTTACCGCGGCGATGGACAAGGTGATCCTCAACCGCTTCCTCGGGTTGCCGATTTTTCTCTTTGTCATGTATCTGATGTTCCTGCTGGCGATCAACATCGGCGGCGCGCTGCAGCCGATTTTTGACGCCGGCTCGGTCGCGGTCTTTATTCACGGTATTCAATGGCTGGGCTACACCCTGCACTTCCCGGACTGGCTGACCGTGTTCCTCGCCCAAGGGATCGGCGGCGGTATCAACACCGTGCTGCCGCTGGTGCCGCAGATCGGCATGATGTATCTGTTCCTCTCTTTCCTTGAGGACTCCGGCTACATGGCGCGCGCCGCCTTTGTCATGGACCGCCTGATGCAAGCCCTCGGCCTGCCGGGAAAATCCTTTGTCCCGTTGATTGTCGGTTTCGGCTGTAACGTGCCGTCGGTGATGGGCGCCCGCACCCTCGACGCCCCGCGCGAACGTCTGATGACCATTATGATGGCGCCGTTTATGTCCTGCGGCGCGCGGCTGGCGATCTTCGCCGTCTTCGCGGCCGCGTTCTTTGGTCAGAACGGCGCGCTGGCGGTCTTCTCGCTCTATGTGCTGGGCATTGTGATGGCCATTCTCACCGGCCTGATGCTGAAGCACACCATTATGCGCGGCGAAGCCTCGCCGTTCGTGATGGAGCTGCCGGTGTACCACGTCCCGCATATCAAGAGCCTGATTATCCAGACCTGGCAGCGCCTGAAAGGCTTTGTGCTGCGCGCCGGGAAGGTGATCGTCATTGTCAGCATCTTCCTCAGCGCGCTGAACAGCTTCTCGCTGAGCGGCAAGGTCGTCGACAACATCAACGACTCCGCGCTGGCCTCGGTGAGCCGGGTCATTACTCCGGTGTTTAAGCCGATCGGCGTGCATGAAGATAACTGGCAGGCCACCGTGGGCCTGTTTACCGGCGCGATGGCGAAGGAGGTGGTGGTCGGTACGCTGAACACCCTCTATACCGCCGAAGATATCCAGAACGAGGAGTTCAATCCGCGGACCTTCAGCCTCGGCGAAGAACTGCTGGCGGCCGTCGACGAGACATGGCAGGGACTGAAAGACACCTTCAGCCTCCAGCGTCCTGGCCAACCCCATCGAAGCCAGCAAAGGCGATGGCGAAATGGCCACCGGCGCGATGGGCGTGATGGGCAGTAAATTTGGCAGCGCCGCGGCGGCTTACAGCTATCTGATCTTCGTTCTGCTCTACATCCCCTGCATCTCGGTGATGGGCGCCATCGCCCGCGAATCGAGCCGCGGCTGGATGACCTTCTCCATTCTGTGGGGGCTGAATATCGCCTATTCGCTCTCGACGCTCTACTACCAGACCGTCAGCTTTAGCGACCATCCGCGCTACAGCCTGGCGTGTATACTGGCGGTGGTATTGTTCAACGTAGTGCTCTTCGGTCTGCTGCGTCGGGCGCGCAGCCGGGTTGACGTCTCGCTGCTGGCCACCCGGAAAACGCCGACCTCCTGCTGTTCCAACCCGGCTGGCGATTGCCACTAAGGAGGAGCGGTGGCGTCGTTAATGGAAGTCCGCGATATGCTGGCCCTGCAGGGCCGCATGGAGGCGAAACAGCTCAGCGCCCGCCTGCGGACGCCTCAGCCGCTGATTGACGCCATGCTCGAACGCATGGAAGCCATGGGCAAGGTGGTACGGATCAGCGAAACGAGCGAGGGCTGCCTCTCCGGCAGCTGTAAAAGCTGTCCTGAAGGGAAAGCGGCGTGCCAGCAGGAGTGGTGGGCGCTGCGATGAAGGGAGTAAGGCCAGCCAGCGCCATGGGGTAAAACGAGTGTGACAGCAGAGAAAAACGGGCCAACAGGCCCGTTTTTTTATGACTGGATTATTTATACACGTCAGCGTTAGCGTGAACGGTTTTTTCGTTTTTCTGCCCGGCAATCACCACAAAGTATTTTCCACCCAGCTCATCAGCTTTTTTCGACAGATCGCGTCGGGCGTCCATCGGCGAGGTCGTCCTTGAGGTCGTGATGCTGCCGACCTTGGTCAGATTCATCTTCGCCACGTCCTCTTTTTGGATCTCTTTCGCTGCGAATGCGCCAAAATGACAGACAGCCAATCACCAGAGATGCAACCATTCCTGTAACAAGTTTCATAGCCTCTACTCTCCATTAGGTTGTTATTGTAGGTCACGGTGGCGGAATGAAATAATCAACCACCGTAACAACCTAAGTATTGCTGTGAATGGCCCTTTTACCATGGCGCGGCAAAAAAAATTACCCCAGCCGTTTTTGAGCGCCATCAGCGGCTCGCAAAAGGCCGCGGGATGGGAAACAAATGGCGCATGCGCTGCCTTGTCAAAGAGAATTGACTCGCTTTCCGGCCATAGCTTATCCAGCAGCGGGACAATCTTGCGCGGCACCAACCCGTCCAGTCGACCGTACAGCCGCAGAAACGGCATCGGCAGCCCGACCAGCGCCTGGCGCAGATCGACGGTTCTGAGGATCTCCAGACCGCCGTTCAGCGCCTCAGCGGAAGGCATCGGCAGCGAGAGCACCGCCTGCTTTAACGCCCGCGCATCCTGACGGGCGCTCTCCGTTCCCATGGTTTGCAGTGCGAGGAACCGCTCGACGGTGCGCTGGAAAACTCCTCGCTCAGCTGCTGCTGAAATTCCGGCCAGCACCTCCGGCTTGATGCCGGGCCAGTCCTCATGAGCCGCGAAAACCAGGGGGTAAGAGGCAACCGTTACCAGCGCCTGCACCCGTTGCGGACGCATAATCGCGACCTGGCTGGCCACCAGCCCGCCCAGGCTCCAGCCCAGCCACACCGCCTGAGGCGGAGCCTGCTCCAGCACCCGCTGCGCCATCGCCTCCAGCGACATCGCCCCAAACCCGCCGCTACGGCCATAGCCAGGCAGGTCCACCAGGTGAAGGGTAAAATGCGAAGCCAGCTGCGGCGTGATGCAATCCCAGACCTGAGCGTTCAGTCCCCAACCGTGCAGCAGCACAAGATGACAATCACCTTCGCCGATTGTTTGCCACCAGATGTCGTTCATCCGTTACCGTTCTCTTTTTTACTGGACAGAAGGCCAAATATGCTAACAGCACACAGCTTATGCTGGCTATGCCAAATGCCGCTGGCGGTCGCCCGCTGGGGGATCTGCTCTCGCTGCAGCCGCGCCCTGCTCGCCTGCCCCCCGCTCTGCCCGCAGTGCGGCCTGCCGGCGGCAATGTCCCGGCATCCCTGCGGCCGCTGCCTGCCAAAAGCCGCCGCCCTGGCATCGAATGGTGGCGGTCCAATGACTATCGTTCGCCGCTGAGCGACCTGGTGCGGCAGCTGAAGTTTCACCATCGTCCGGAACTGGGCCCCGCCCTGGCGCGCCTGCTGCTGCTGCGCCTTAAACAGCGCGACGATTTGCCGCCGGTAGACGCGCTGGTCGGCGTGCCGCTGTGGCATCGCCGCCGCTGGCGCCGGGGTTATAATCAGTGCGATGAGCTGTGCCGACCGTTGGCCCGCTGGCGTGGGTGCGTCTGGCGTCGCGACGGCCTGACGCGCCAGCGAGCGGGCGCCGTGCAGCATTCGCTCAATGCCCGCCTGCGCAGGCAGAACCTGAAAAATGCTTTCAGCTTGAATTGCCGTCCAGGGACTCCATATCGCTCTGGTGGATGATGTCGTCACGACCGGCAGCACCGTCGCCGAGATATCCCGCCTGCTTTTGCGAAACGGCGCCGCGACGGTTCAGGTATGGTGTATATGCCGTACCTTGTAGACCCCCGCTGATGGGCGTATTATAACCCAGTAAAATAGTCAACTATTAGGCCAACGCTATGATCCGTATTTCCGATGCTGCACAAGCGCACTTTGCCAAACTGCTGGCAAATCAGGAAGAAGGGACGCAAATTCGCGTATTTGTGATTAATCCCGGCACCCCAAACGCTGAGTGCGGCGTATCCTACTGCCCACCGGATGCGGTGGAAGACACCGACACGGCGCTGAAATTTGAACAGCTGACCGCCTATGTCGATGAGCTCAGCGCGCCCTATCTGGAAGACGCTGAAATTGATTTCGTCACCGACCAGCTTGGCTCGCAGCTGACCCTGAAAGCGCCGAACGCCAAAATGCGCAAAGTCGCTGACGATGCCCCGCTGATGGAGCGCGTCGAGTACCTGCTGCAGTCGCAGATTAACCCGCAGCTGGCCGGCCACGGCGGTCGCGTGTCGCTGATGGAGATCACCGACGACGGTCTGGCTATCCTGCAGTTCGGTGGCGGATGCAATGGCTGCTCGATGGTCGACGTAACCCTGAAAGAAGGTATTGAAAAACAGCTGCTGAACGAGTTTCCGGAGCTGAAAGGGGTTCGCGATCTGACCGAGCACCAGCGCGGCGAGCACTCCTACTACTAAGCCTTTCCTCCGGCGGCACCCTGTCGCCGGCTCTCCTTGCTCCTTTCTGTGTTACCGCGCAACATCTCTTACTAAACGACCGGCAAAAACCGGGGAAAGAGTATGACTTAAGTCTCATATTTAACATTTTCCCCGGTCAGGTGATTCTCAACCCTCACATGTTACCCGTATCATCCCCTTCAGGCACCACCGGCAAAAAAATAGCCAGCTATCCTTTCTCTGGGTAAGGATAATGCAAGCGTTTACGGTGCCAGACTATTTTGCTCCCTGACGGAGCGGATGCTCTACAGGTTCAAACTTTGACGTTACCCATAACAAATGAAGGCCAGGTAAATCATGCCATTAGTCATCGTTGCTATCGGGGTTGCCCTGTTATTGCTGTTAATGATCCGTTTCAAAATGAACGGCTTCATTGCGCTGGTTCTGGTGGCGCTCGCCGTCGGATTAATGCAGGGTATGCCACTGGATAAAGTGATCGTCTCCATCAAAAACGGCGTTGGCGGCACCCTTGGCAGCCTCGCGCTGATCATGGGCTTCGGCGCTATGCTCGGTAAGCTGCTGGCAGACTGCGGCGGCGCTCAGCGTATCGCCACCACGCTTATCAATAAGTTCGGTAAGAAGCATATTCAATGGGCTGTGGTCCTGACGGGCTTCACCGTCGGTTTCGCCCTGTTCTATGAAGTGGGCTTCGTGCTGATGCTGCCGCTGGTGTTCACCATCGCCGCCTCGGCCCGTATTCCGCTGCTGTACGTCGGCGTACCGATGGCCGCCGCGCTCTCCGTCACCCATGGCTTCCTGCCGCCGCACCCGGGTCCGACCGCGATCGCCACCATCTTCCACGCCGATATGGGTAAGACGCTGCTCTATGGCACCATTCTGGCTATCCCGACGGTTATTCTCGCCGGCCCGGTTTTCGCCCGTTTCCTGAAAGGCATTGATAAGCCGATCCCGGAAGGCCTGCATAACCCGAAAGTGTTCACTGAAGAAGAGATGCCTGGCTTTGGCGTCAGCGTCTGGACCTCGCTGGTTCCGGTGATCCTGATGGCGATGCGCGCCGTGGCCGAGATGATCCTGCCGAAGGGCCACGCCTTCCTGCCGATTGCCGAATTCTTCGGCGACCCGGTGATGGCCACCCTGATTGCGGTACTGATCGCCCTGTTCACCTTCGGTTTGAACCGCGGCCGCTCCATGGAGCAGATCAACGATACCCTGACCTCTTCTATTAAAATCATCGCCATGATGCTGTTGATCATCGGCGGCGGCGGCGCCTTCAAACAGGTGCTGGTGGATAGCGGCATGGATAAATACATCGCTTCTATCATGCACGAATCGAATATGTCTCCGCTGTTTATGGCATGGTCCATCGCCGCGGTACTGCGTATCGCGCTGGGTTCGGCGACCGTTGCCGCCATCACCGCGGGCGGGATCGCCGCGCCGCTGATCGCCACCACCGGTATCAGCCCGGAGCTGATGGTTATCGCGGTCGGCTCCGGCAGCGTTATCTTCTCCCACGTGAACGATCCGGGCTTCTGGCTGTTCAAAGAGTACTTTAACCTGACCATCGGCGAGACCATCAGGTCCTGGTCGGTACTGGAAACCATTATCTCGGTCTGCGGCCTGGTAGGCTGTCTGCTGCTGGGGATGGTGGTCTAAGGTTACTCCCGCCACAGAAAAAGGCCGGTCCGCATGATGCGGACCGGCCTTTTTTATCGGACATCCTCTTCGCCGCGCAGAGGAGCGCGCGGCGGGGAGTCATCAGGAGGCGGCTTTTTTGCTCGCCGCCTTGCGCCGTTTATCCAGATCCTTAATCAGCTTATTGACCTGTTCATCGGCAAACATCTGCTCAAGGGTGACGGAAAGCTTCCGGCGCCAGTTCGGGTACTCGGTGCTGGTGCCCGGAATATTGACCGGCGACGCCATCTCCAGCCAGTCTTCCGGCTGCAGGCCCAGCAGGGCGCTGTTGCTGTCGGCAATATAACGTTGCATCCCCCGGTTGAGGATCCCCGTCATGCTCATCAGGGAGGCCTTATGACCGGCACGCTTGGGCAGACAGCCGTACTTATGCAGCGCATCCAGCAGCCCTTGTTTCGCCAGCTCACGGTCCTGGTACAGCCCGCGCAGCACCACCTCATCAGGATAGAGACCCAGCGCTTTACCTAACGTCAGATCGCCGCTTTCCCAGTAGCCGCGGAGGGTGGGCAGGTCGTGCGTCGTCGCCACAGCCATTGATTGCTCCGGGTACAGCGCAGGCGCGCGGAACGTTTTCTCTGCATCGCTCTCAAAATAGAGCACCTTATAAGAATAGACGCCGCTGTTGCGTAACTTGCTGACGATCTCCACCGGTACCGTGCCCAGATCTTCGCCGATCACCATGCAGCGATGACGCTGGCTTTCCAGCGCCAGAAGCGACAGCAGATCGTCGACGGGATACTGAACGTAAGCGCCATGGTCGGCGGTTTCACCATAGGGGATCCACCACAGACGCAGCACCGACATCACGTGATCGATGCGCAACGCGCCGCAGTTCTGCATATTGGCGCGCAGCAGGTCGATAAACGGCTCATAGGCGCGAGCGGCAATAATATGCGGATCCATCGGCGGAGGCCCCAGTTCTGGCCCAGCGGACCCAGAATATCCGGCGGCGCGCCCACGGACGCTTTCAGGCAGTACAGCTCACGGTCGCACCAGGTCTCCGAGCCGCCTTCGGCGACGCCCACCGCCAGATCGCGGTAGAGGCCGATCGGCATCCCATCGCGCTGGCTGGTTTCCCAGCAGGCGGCAAACTGGCTCCAGGCCAGCCACTGCAGCCAGAGATAGAAACTGACGTCGTCCTCATGCTCGACGCAGAAGGCTTTCACCTCCGGGCTGTCGATATCCTGAAAGGCCTTCGGCCAGGCCGGCCAGCCCCAACGCAGCGGGTCCTGTTGAACCTGCCAGGCGTGCAGCGCATCGAAAGCGGCCTGCCAGTAAAGGCTTTCCCCTTCACGCAGAACAAACTCGCGGAACGCCGTCATCTGCTCATCTTCACGACGAGAGAATCGTTGCCACGCCATACGCAGCGCGGTCATTTTCAGCGTGGTGACCGCGGTATAGTCCACATCATCCGTTTGCCGCGCCGCCTGCAAGGCCTGCTGCGTCGCTGCGGACTGCCACCACGCCTGCGCCTCTTCGCTACGCTGGAAATCGTCAACCGCATTGACGTCGATGTAGATAACGTTCAGCCAGCGACGTGAAGACGGGCTATAGGGGCTGGCGCTCTCCGGGTTCGCCGGATAGAGGGCATGGATCGGGTTGAGACCAATAAACGACCCGCCGCGGCGGGCGATTTCCGGCAGCATGGCGCGCAGATCGCCAAAATCGCCGATCCCCCAGTTTTTCTCCGAACGCAGGGTATACAGCTGCACGCAGGTGCCCCACAGCTTTTTCCCCTCTTTCAGCGGCTGCGGCTCATAGCAGCGGGCCGGAGCGACGATGGTCCGGCAGTGCCAGCGCTCCCCCTCCTGGGTGAGCGTAAGGGAGTGATACCCCTCCGGCAGTTTGGCCGGCAGCGGCAGCGTCTCGCCGCCGCGGGTTTTACCCTGATACTGCTTACCGTCCTCAGTGGTCAGGATCCACTGATACTCACCGCGTCCTGCCACCGGCAGCGACATTTTTTTGCCGTGGGTGAAGATCTTCACGTTCGGCAGCGGGTTTACCGCCACTTTCGTGGCGGCGGTTGAGCGATGCATCGCATCCAGTAGACGCTGTTTGGTGACAGCCGCGATAGACTGCGGCTTGCCGTGCGCGTTGATATAGCTGGGGCTGATGCCCGCCGCCAGCGCGGCATTATCGAGGCGTTTACTCTCCATAGGCCTTCCTTTAGCGTTTCGCCTGCCAGATACGTTGCTGATAATCGCGGATCGAGCGGTCGGAGCTGAACATGCCGCAGCGCGCGGTGTTGAGAATTGTCGCGCGGGTCCAGGCCTCCTGGTCGCGATACAGCTCATCTACCCGTTTTTGCGCCGCCACGTAGGCTTCGAAATCGGCCAGCACCAGATACGGGTCGCCGCCCTGCAGCAGGCTGTGCAGCATCTGGTCGAAGGCATGCTTGTCGCCGTTGCTATAGGTGCCGTTCTCCAGCTCCTTAAGCACCGCATCAAGCAGTTTGTCTTTTTTACGCCATTTCAGCGGATCGTAGCCTTTCGCTTTCAGGGCTTTCACTTCTTCTACCGTGTGGCCGAAGATAAAGATGTTCTCTTCACCGACCTGCTCGGCGATTTCCACGTTGGCGCCATCCAGCGTCCCGACGGTCAGCGCGCCATTCAGCGCCAGTTTCATGTTGCCGGTGCCAGAGGCTTCTTTGCCCGCGGTGGAGATCTGCTCGGAGATATCTGCCGCCGGGATCAGTTTTTCCGCAGCCGAAACACAGTAGTCCGGCAGGAAGACCACTTTCAGCTTATCGCCGACTTTCGGGTCGTTGTTGATCGCTTCCGCTACCTTGTTGATGGCGAAAATAATGTTCTTCGCCAGATAGTAGCCCGGCGCCGCTTTCGCGCCGAACAGGAAGACGCGCGGTACGCGATCGGCCTGCGGGTTTTCGCGGATCTCTTTGTACAGCGCAAGGATATGCAGCAGGTTGAGGTGCTGACGCTTGTACTCGTGCAGACGTTTGATCTGAATGTCGAAAATCGCCTGCGGGTTGATCTCAATCCCGGTACGCTGCTTCACAAACTCGGCCAGATGAACTTTGTTGGCCTGCTTAATATCGCGATAGGTCTGACGGAATGCCGCATCGTCAGCGTATTTTTCCAGATTGATCAGCTGGTCAAGGTCATTGGCCCACTCTTTTTTCAGCGTCTCATCCAGCAGCGTGGCCAGCGCCGGGTTGCACTGCTTGATCCAGCGGCGCGGTGTGATGCCGTTGGTCACGTTATGGAATTTGTTCGGCCATAGCTGGTGATATTCCGGGAACAGATCTTTCACCACCAGGTCCGAGTGCAGCGCCGCTACGCCGTTGACGGCAAAACCGCCCACCACGCACATGTTGGCCATCCGCACCTGCTTGTTATGCACCACCGCCAGTTTCGCCCAGACCTGCTTATCGCCCGGCCAGGTTTTGTCCACCAGCAGTTTAAAGCGGTCGTTAATCTCTTTAATGATCTGCATATGGCGCGGCAGCAGCGCTTTCACCAGCTTCTCATCCCAGCACTCCAGCGCTTCCGGCATCAGGGTATGGTTGGTGTAAGCAAAGGTTTTGCTGGTGATCGCCCAGGCGTCATCCCAGCTCATCTGGTGCTCATCGATCAGCACGCGCAGCAGCTCCGGGATGGCGATGGTCGGGTGCGTATCGTTCAGCTGGATCACTTCGTAATCCGCCAGCTCGGCCAGCTTGCGGCCTGCCAGATGATGACGACGCAGGATATCGGCCACTGAGCAAGCGCACTGGAAGTACTGCTGCATCAGGCGCAGTTTTTTACCGGCCTGATGGTTGTCATTCGGGTACAGCACCTTGGTCAGTTTTTCCGCGTCGATGCCCTGCTGCTCGGCGCGCAGGAAATCGCCGTCGTTGAATTTGGTCAGGTTAAACGGATGAGCGTGTTTGGCCTGCCACAGACGCAGCGGCTGGGCGACGTTGTTGCGATAGCCTAGCACCGGCAGGTCCCAGGCTTCGCCGGTAATGACGAACGCCGGCTGCCACTCGCCGTTTTTACTGACTTTGCCGCCGATACCGACCTGGACATCCAGCGCGTCGTTATGGCGGAACCACGGGTAGCTGCTGCGGCCCCAGTCGTCCGGAGCTTCCTTCTGCTGGCCGTCGTCAAAGGACTGGCGGAACAGACCATACTGGTAATTGAGGCCGTAACCGGTCGCCGACTGCCCCACGGTCGCCATGGAGTCGAGGAAGCAGGCTGCCAGACGGCCCAGGCCGCCGTTACCCAGCGCCGGGTCGGTCTCTTCTTCCAGCAGATCGGTGAGGTTGACGTCATAGCCTTTCAGCGCGTCGCTCACGCCCTCGTACCAGCCCAGGTTGAGCAGGTTGTTGCCGGTCAGGCGGCCAATCAGAAACTCCATCGAGATGTAGTTAACGTGACGCTGTCCTTGCGCTGGTTTTGCCACCGGCTGCGCCGACAGAAGTTCCGCCAGCGCTCCGCTGACGGCGCGCCACCATTGACGCTGCGTCATCTCGGAAGCGGACTGTAAACCAAAACGCTGCCACTGACGCGTCAGTGCAGCCTGAAACTGAGCTTTGTTAAATGAAGTCTGTGACATAATGAGATCCGGGTCCTTTACTAAAACGATGGCGCTAGTGTGCCGACCTCCCGATTCATCGTCCTCATCCCGACGGGGATTAGACAGGGAGGAGTGCCGGGGATGAGCGAAAAGTGTGATCCTGACCACTATAGTGTGGGTGAGAAGGCCAAAATATGCTGTAAAAATCACCGCAGTATGACAGTCGAGATGCCATTTCTGCCGACCAGAAATTTGTTACAGGCCAATACGCGGCAAAAAATTTTCCCGCCCTTCGCAGGGTTATTAAAAAAATAAATAGAGACCTCCGGGAAAATAAGCACATTTCATCACATTAACCCGCAAAAAAGATTACTTCTAAGAAATCACTGACAATAATTTAATAAAAACAAACAACTACTTCAGACATAAAATTAATCTCTCCCCGCTCCGCTCACCACCGGCTAAAAACCGCTGACGACGAGTCCTGCCTGCGATTTTTCCCCATTCGCAACCAATGTCGAAATTTGTGACATAGAGCAAATTCAAGAGCATAAACTTCGGACATAACTTGCAATAAATTTCATAATCACCGACCTTATTAGATATTAATTACGAAGCGCAAAAAAAATCGCAACCTCTCTCTTGCACAGCGAAATGTAGAACTATGTTGATTCCGTCCAAATTAAGTCGTCCGGTCCGCCTTGAACACACCGTGGTTCGTGAGCGTTTACTGGCGAAACTTTCCGGCGCGAACAATTATCGTCTCGTGCTGATCACCAGTCCTGCCGGGTACGGTAAAACAACGCTCATTTCTCAGTGGGCCGCAGGTAAAAACGATCTTGGGTGGTTTTCGCTGGACGAAGGCGACAACCAGCAGGAGCGTTTTGCCAGTTATCTGATCGCGGCGATCCAGCAGGCCACCGGCAACCACTGCGCGGCCAGTGAAGCGATGGTGCAAAAGCGCCAGTACGCCAGCCTCTCCTCTCTTTTTGCGCAGCTGTTTATTGAACTCGCCGACTGGCAGCGCCCGCTGTACCTCGTCATTGATGATTACCATCTGATCAATAATCCGGTGATTCATGACGCGATGCGCTTTTTCCTCCGCCATCAGCCGGAGAATATGACCCTCGTAGTCCTGTCGCGGAACCTGCCGCAGCTGGGGATTGCCAACCTGCGCGTCCGCGATCAGCTGCTGGGAGATTGGGCAGCCAGCAGCCTGGCCCTTTACCCACCAGGAAGCGAAACAATTTTTGCGACTGCCGTCTGA
>OKVR01000106.1_pt1 | contig 54817 bp, 42 predicted proteins | sample 1606891 | NCBI WGS metagenome assembly OKVR01 (sample SAMN03281011, study PRJEB24777) | human gut metagenome | isolation source: fecal sample PR176 from 1 month old male Indian infant, caesarean delivered... | place: Singapore | collected 2006-01-13 | reverse complement strand
TGCTTTTGCCGTTACGCACCACCCCGTCAGTAGCTGAACAGGAGGGACAGCTGATAGAAACAGAAGCCACTGGAGCACCTCAAAAACACCATCATACACTAAATCAGTAAGTTGGCAGCATCACCCACTGCTCTTACTGAGTTCAAACCAACCAGCCATAATGACTCCTTGATTGAAATTGTGTATCGAAAACAGCATCTAAAGGTGCTGTTTACCGATTAAAGTATGAGCGATTTTCTGATGCCTGCCAGGGCGGAGAGATAATGTCAGTTTGCTGACCATGCGTGGGATAATGTTGCCGGATCGGGTCTGAACGCCATCTCCGGCTAACAAAATAATGTCGCTAAAACTAAACGATGCGGCAGGCGTCGGCTTCCCAGCGGTAACCGACGCCGTAAACGGCGCGGATAAATGACTGTTCGGCGTCGAGAGATTCCAGCTTGCGGCGCAGGTTTTTAATGTGGCTGTCGATGGTGCGGTCGGTTACTACGCGGTAGTCGTCATAAAGATGATTGAGCAAATGCTCGCGGGAGAACACTTTTCCTGGTTCATGAGAGAGCGTTTTCAGCAGACGAAATTCCGCAGGCGTCAGGTCAAGCATTTTACCGCGCCATGAAGCCTGAAAACGACCTTCGTCGATAATCAACGGGCTTTCAGCATCCTGTTGCTGCAACTCGCGCTGCGGTTTGCAACGGCGCAAAATGGTTTTGACGCGCGCTACCACTTCCCGTGGGCTGTACGGCTTAGAGATATAATCATCTGCGCCAATCTCCAGCCCCAGCAGGCGATCGATCTCTTCGATTTTTGCCGTCACCATCACGATCGGAATGTCAGAAAAACGACGAATTTCCCGGCACAGCGTCAGGCCATCGGTGCCAGGGAGCATCAGATCTAACAGGATCAGATCCGGTGGTGTCTGGCGCACATACGGCAGTACCTGATCGCCGTGGCTGATAAGCGTCGGCGCATAGCTCGCAGCACGCAGATAATCAATGAGCAACTGTCCCAGCTTCGGTTCATCTTCCACGATCAAAATACGCGGTGTGTTTTCGTCGATTGGTAACTCGGTCATACTTCTCTCTGTAAATCCCGTTCCAGCGGTAACTCTACTGTAATGCTTACCCCGCCAAAAGGCGAATGGGCAGCAATAATGCGGCCATTATGTGCTTCAACAATGTTCAGGCAAATCGCCAGCCCCAGCCCGGAACCGCCGCTGGCGCGGTTGCGGGAACCTTCGGTGCGATAAAAACGTTCAAACAATTTTTGTAGCTGATCGTCACTGACACCTGGCGCACTGTCGGCAAAGGTCAGGCGCACCGTTTTGTCGTGCTGCTCGGCAGAGATTTTCAGGCTGCCGCCGCTGTCAGTGTAGCGCAGGCTGTTTTCCAGTAAGTTATTGAATAACTGCATTAAACGGTCGCGATCGCCAAATACGGTGATACTGTCTGGCAGGGAAAATTGCAGTTTCAGTCCACGGCTGGCAAATCGTTCGCGAAATGCGCCGCCCGCCACTTCCAGCAGTGGGATCAAATCTACCGGTGCTTTTTGATAGGCGAGAGCGCCTTCATCAGACATCGACAACTGATGAAGATCGTCAACCAGTTTGGTCAGTGTACCGACCTCCGCCTGTAAAGACGCCACCGTCTCCGGCGTGAATTTGCGCACGCCATCCTGAATGGCTTCCAGTTCACCGCGCAGCACCGCTAATGGCGTACGCAGTTCGTGAGAAATATCGGCCATAAAATCGCGCCGCATTTGCTGGTTTTTCTCCAGCGTGCTGGCGAGCTGGTTGAAGTCTTGCGCCAGTTTGCCCAGTTCATCTTCACTGGTGGGCGTTACGCGGGTAGTGAAATCGCCCGCCGCCAGTTTGTGCGTGCCATCGACAAGTCGTTTTACCGGTGCCAGCAAACCGCGCGCCAGCAGAAAAGTAGCGAGTGCCGCGAGTAACGTTGCCAGAGCGACAATCAACCAGCTGGTTTGCCGCTGTTGTTTATCGAAATTGATATCAGTATTGCGCGTTAACCGCTCAACGGGGGAGGCGATCACCGCGCCAACTTCCGCACCGTTGACCAGAATGGGTCGCCGTGTACCGTCAGGTGGAATCGGCGCTCGCGGACCAACCAGCACTTTGTTGTTTTGATCAACCACCCAGAACTGGGTACGCCAGCCGTGCGGTGGCATACCCGGGCCGGGTTTATCTTCCGAATTATCGTGTTCAAATGAACGCAGGATCTGAAAGACAAAGCGATCATTGTTGCGCAGGAAGCGCCAGTTGCCATGCTGCGCATACTGCTCGCCAAGCGCATCACTTAACAGTTGTAATCGTTGTTCATTACCATGCTTGATGTAATCAATAAAGCCACGCTCAAAACTGATACGCACCGCCCAGTGCATACTGATCAGCAAGACAATGCAGGTGGCGAAAATCGCCAGAAACAGTTTGCCGGTAATACCGGGTCGCCAGAACTTCATTGCGCGCTCCTTTTTCGCCGCGAAATAGCTACATTTTGATGCGTATCGTTCGGCACTCTGGCAAAGATGAACGCCGGAAGGGCGATGATCAACGCCATGCTAAGCCAGGTGTACATAAAGACGGTTTGTGTGGTGCCGCTGTCGACGCTGACATGCTGCGAACCAAAAAGTCCCAGCAACAGCCCGGCGATAGTGACGCCGATACTCATCGACAATTGCATAATCATCGACAGCAGGCTGTTTCCGCTGCTCGCCAGATTGTCCGGGAGATCTTTCAGCGTCAGGGTGTTCATGGAGGAGAAACGCGTTGAGTTGACCATTCCTTGTAAAAACAGGACGAACGGCAAAACGTAGTACCAGCCCAGCAGAGCGGTAGTCATAAACAACAGGGTGACCAGCGACAGACCCAGCGTGGTCGCTACCAGTACCCGACGATAACCAAAGCGATTCACCACCTGTACAACAATCCGCTTCATCCCCATGCTGCCAAGCACCATCGGGATCATCATCAGTCCGGCATGAAACGGTGAGAAGCCAAGGCCAATTTGCAGGAAAACCGGCGTCATAAAGGGCAACATGCCGCTACCGATACGTCCGGCAAAGCTCCCCGCCAGGCCCAGCGAAAAGGTACGAGTACGGAACAGTTTCAGACTGAACAGGGCACGGTTGTTATTTCTGGCGTGCAGCAGATAAAGCACCAGTGCCACCACGCCAACTGCGACCAGGCCAGCAATCGCCAGCGGCGATAAACCTGTACCTTTACTGCCGTCCAGCGCCAGGGTTAATACCGCCATGCCAACCGCCAGCAATAAAAAGCCGGAAAGATCAAAGCGCCGCGTCTGCATGGTGTAGTTCGGCATTAACAGCAATGTGGCGATCGCACCGATAATCCCCACCGGAATGTTGATCAAAAAGATCCAGTGCCACGACGCGTACTCCACCAGCAGACCGCCGAGCGCCGGACCGAGCAGCGGACCGACCTGACCGGGTAACGTGACAAAGGTCATCGCCGCCATATATTGCTCGCGCGGTACGATTTTCATCACCGTCAACCTGCCGACCGGCACCATCATCGCACCGCCAACGCCCTGTAACGCGCGTGCCAGCAACAGTTCGTTCAGCGTGCCGGAAAGCGCGCAAAACAGTGAACCGAGAGTAAACAGCACGATGGCGGTAAAGAAAATATTGCGCACGCCGACTTTGTCCGCCAGCCAGCCGCTGGCGGGCAGCATCACCGCCACGGTCAGCACATAAGAGACAATGACCATGTGCATATGCAACGGACTTTCCCCGAGGCTTTGCGCCATTGAGGGAAGGGCGGTGTTTACGATGGTGGTGTCCAGCGACTGCATAAAGAAGCCGAAAGCCACAATCCACAATTGCCAGCGGGTGCTGTCGGGAAGATCTGTCATTTACTCGGTTACCGTTTGTTTAGGTTTACGCGAAAAACGCAGCCGCAGACGGTCGAAAAAGAGATACACCACCGGCGTGGTATACAGCGTCAGAAGCTGGCTCATTACCAGACCGCCGACAATGGTGATCCCCAGGGGTTGGCGCAGCTCCGAGCCGTCACCGCCCGACAACACCAGCGGCAGCGCGCCAAACAGCGCCGCCAGGGTAGTCATCATAATCGGGCGAAAACGCAGCAGACAGGCCTGGAAAATAGCTTCCTGCGGCGTCAGGTTACCGTGCCGTTGGGCTTCAAGCGCAAAATCGACCATCATGATGGCGTTTTTCTTTACGATGCCGATTAATAGCATGATCCCTATCAGGGCGATTAGGCTGAACGGGGCATTGAACAGCTCCAGCGCCAGCAGCGCTCCAACGCCCGCCGAGGGCAGGGTGGAGAGAATCGTCAGCGGATGTACGTAACTCTCGTAAAGGATACCCAGCACGATATACACCGTGGCGATGGCGGCGATAATCAGGATCACCTGCGAGTTCATCGTCTCCTGGAACACCTGCGCCGTGCCGGCAAAACTGCCGCGCACCGTCGAAGGCACCCCAAGCTGGGTCATTGCGCGATCGATCGCCGCACTGGCGTCCGAGAGCGATTTTCCGGTCGGCAGGTTAAACGAAATGGTCGAGGCCGCCGATAATCCCTGATGATTCACCGATAGTGGGGCATTCGCCGGTTGCCATTTAGCGAAATACGACAGCGGGATCGCTTTGCCTTCGTTATTGATAACGAACATTTTTTCCAGCGCACTGATGTCCTGGGTATAGCGCGGATCCACTTCCATCACCACTTTATACTGGTTCATCGGCTGGTAAATGGTCGAGATTTGCCGCTGACCGAAGGCGTTATTTAACAGACTGTTGGCGGCTTGTACGTCGATTCCCAGCCGTGCCATGGTGTCACGGTCGTAAACCAGATTCATCTCCGCGCCGTTATCCTGCTGATCGGAGTTCACGTCCGCCAGTTCCGACAACGTCGCCAGTTTTTTGCGGATTTTCGGCTCCCATTCGCGCAGTGCCGCCAGGTCGTCGGATAACAACGTGTACTGGTAGCTGGCGTTCGACTGACGCCCACCAACGCGAATATCCTGTACCGCCATCAGGAACAGATTCGCCCCCGGTTCTTTCGCCAGTTTTACGCGCAGACGGTCGATAATTTGCTGCGCCGTTTCGCTGCGTTCGTCGCGTGGCTTGAGGGTGATAAACATCATCCCGCTGTTCACCCGCGAACCGCCGGTAAATCCGGTGACATTATCCACCGCCGGATCGTCACGGATAATTTTCATGAAATCCTGCAACTTACCGCGCATTGCCTGAAACGAAATACTCTGATCCGCCTGAATCCCGCCCATCAACACGCCGGTGTCCTGCTCCGGGAAGAAGGTTTTCGGGATCGAGATATACAGCCAGATATTCAGCGCAATGGTGCCAAGCAGCACCACGCCCACCAGACGGGTATGATTGAGCACCCATTTCAGCGACTTGCCGTAGCCTTGTTGCAGGGCTACCAGCATGCGACCAAAACCACGCAGTCGCTTTTGCTCACGCGGCTTGCTGGCTTTTAGCATCCAGCCGCACATCATTGGCGTTAGCGTCAGGGAAACCAGCAACGAAATACCAATGGCGACAGAAAGCGTCACGGCAAATTCGCGTAACAGTCGGCCCGGCAATCCGCCCATCAACAGCAGCGGCAGGAACACCGCCACCAGTGACAGACTCATCGACAGCACCGTAAAACCGACTTCGCGAGTGCCTTGCAGCGCGGCCTGTAGCGGTTTCATCCCCGCCTCCAGATGACGGGCAATGTTTTCCAGCACCACGATGGCGTCATCCACCACGAAACCAGTAGCGATGGTGAGCGCCATTAACGAAAGGTTATTGAGACTGAATCCGCACAGGTACATCGCCGCAAACGTACCAATCAGCGAAACCGGCACCGCAACGGCGGGAATAATAGTGGCGCGACCCGAGCGCAGGAATAAAAAGACCACCAGAATGACCAGCGCCACCGAGATAATCAGCGTTTGCTCGACTTCTTCCAGCGAGGCGCGAATGGTGGGGGAGCGATCCTGGGCAATTTGCAGATCAATTGCCGCCGGAATGGTTTCCTGCAACTCCGGTAATTTGGCCCGGATGCTGTCAACCGTCTGGATAATATTGGCTTCCGGCAGCTTGCGGATCATCAGCAAAATAGCCGGTTTGGCGTTGGTCATCCCGGCGTTGCGCACATCCTGCACTGAGTCGGTCACCGTCGCCACATCGCCCAGACGAACCGCGCCGCCGTTGTTGTAATGAATAATCAGCGGCTGATATTCAGCGGCGGTTTTTAGCTCATCGTTGGTCTGGATCTGCCAGCGGTGAGTGCTATCTTCCAGCGCCCCCTGCGGTTTACGCACGTTGGCATTGCTGATGGCGCTGCGCACATCGTCCAGCGACACGCCCTGATTAAACAGCGCCTGCGGATTCAGCCCGACGCGTACGGCGGGCAGTGAGCTGCCGCCGACATCGACATCACCAACACCGTCGATTTGCGAAATCGTCGGAGCCAGCTGCGTCGAGGCGAAATCGTACAGTTCACCCTGCGAATAAGTATCGGAGGTTAGCGTCAGGATCATAATTGGCGCATCCGACGGATTCGCTTTGCGATAGGTCGGACGGCTGGGCATCCCACTGGGCAGCAAACTTTGTGCAGCGTTGATCGCCGCCTGCACATCACGCGCTGCGCCGTTGATATCCCGGTCAAAATCAAACTGCAAAATAATGCGCGTGCTGCCGAGCGAACTACTGGAGGTCATTTCACTAACCCCGGCAATGCGCCCAAGTGAGCGCTCCAGCGGCGTGGCAACGGAAGACGCCATTGTCTCCGGCGACGCACCGGGCAGCGAGGCGCTGACCATAATCACCGGAAAATCGACCTGCGGCAGCGGGGCGACCGGCAGCATACGGAAACCCAGTATGCCGCACAGGGTAATGGCGACCGACAGTAAAATCGTCGCCACCGGGCGGTAAATGAAGAGGGCAAAAAACTTCACTTACGCCTCCTCTTCATGGCGAGCAAAGCGACTTTTGGCCCACAATGCCAGGCGGTCAAACAGCAGATAAATCACCGGCGTGGTGAACAGCGTCAGCACCTGGCTGACAATCAGGCCGCCGACCATGCCGATACCTAACGGACGACGCAGTTCCGCGCCGACCCCGGTACTCAACATCAGCGGCAGCGCGCCAAGCAGAGCCGCCAGGGTGGTCATCAGGATCGGACGAAAACGCAACAGACAAGCCTGGTAGATGGCATCGCGCGGCGACATGCCTTGCTCGCGCTCAGCAGCCAGCGCGAAGTCGATCATCATGATGGCGTTCTTCTTCACGATACCGATCAGCAAAATAATGCCGATAATCGCAATCACATCCAGTTCGCTACCGGCAATCATTAACGCCAGCAGGGCGCCAACACCTGCCGTGGGTAGCGTCGAGAGAATGGTGATCGGGTGAATAAAGCTCTCGTACAGAATGCCGAGCACGATATACATCGCCACCACCGCCGCGACAATCAGCCAGACAGTGCTGCCCAGCGCCGACTGGAAGGCGAGGGTGCTGCCCTGGAACTGCGTGGTGATATCCACCGGCAGATTCAGCGTCTTTTCGGTGTCCATAATCGCCTGCACCGCATCCCCCAGCGAATAGTTATCCGGCACGTTAAAGGAGATGGTCGTTACCGGGAACTGATCCAGATGGTTGATGGAAAGCGGCGCAAAACGCTGCTCAATTTTGGCAATTGAGCTTAGCGGTACCACGCCGCCGTCGCTGCTGGTCAGGCGAATAGTATCCAGCGCCGCAAGCCCAGGAGTATTTTCGGTGTTGTGCTCCAGCACCACGCGATACTGGTTGGCCTGAGTATAAATAGTGGAAATCAGTCGCTGACCAAACGCGTTGTAAAGGGCGTTATCGACGTCCGCCATGCTGATCCCCAGACGGCAGGCGCTGTCGCGATCAACATTGACATACGCCACCAGCCCTTGGTCCTGCCAGTCGCTGGAGACATCAGAAAGCTGTGGCAACTGCTGGAGTTTTTCCATCAACTGTGGCACCCAGGTACTGAGCGCATCCAGTGACGTGGCCTGCAAGGTAAACTGGTACTGGGTGCGGCTGACCTGAGTATCGATGGTCAGGTCCTGCGTTGGTTGCAGGAAGAGATCGACGCCCGGCACTTTATCCACCGCCGTTTGCAGACGGGCGATGACTTTTTGCACCCGATCATCACGTTCATCCAACGGTTTGAGGTTGATCTGCAAACGCGCACTGTTCAGCGACGGGTTAGTGCCATCAACGCCAACAAATGAGGTCAGACTTTGCACCGCCGGATCCTGCAAAATCACATCCGCGACCTGGCGTTGCCGCTGGGCCATATTGGCAAAGGAGCTGGATTGCGGTGCCTGCAAAGTGCCCTGAATAATGCCGTTGTCCTGTACCGGGAAGAAACCTTTCGGAATGAACACCCACAAGAGAACACTAAGCAGCAGCGTGCTGAGTGCCACGCTTAAGGTCAGCCACGGATGATTCAGCACTTTCGCCAGTCCACGACCATAGGCGGCGATTATCCTGTCGAACATTTTTTCCGAGGCACGGGAGAAGCGGTTCTGTTTACGCAGCGACTCCTGGCTGAGCATCCGCGCGCACATCATCGGCGTCAGAGTCAGCGACACCACGGCTGAGATCAAAATTGCTACCGCCAGGGTAATGGCAAACTCGCGGAACAGTCGCCCGACGATATCGCCCATAAACAGTAGCGGGATCAGCACTGCAATCAGTGAGAAGGTCAGCGAGATAATGGTAAAGCCGATTTCACCTGCGCCCTTGAGCGCCGCCGCCAGCGGTTTTTCGCCTTTTTCGATATAGCGGGAAATGTTTTCGATCACCACGATGGCGTCATCGACCACAAATCCGGTGGCGATAGTTAACGCCATCAGCGTCAGGTTATTGATTGAAAAATCGAGAAACACCATGACCGCGAAGGTGCCGATTAACGACAGCGGCACTGCGACGCCGGGAATGATGGTCGCCGGAATATTACGCAAAAACAGGTAGATAATCATGACTACCAGCGCGATAGCCATCATCAATTCAAACTGAGTATCATCCACGGATGCGCGAATATTGGTGGTACGGTCAGAAAGTACTGTCACCTTCACCGATTTCGGCAGACTCTCGGTGAGCTGTGGCAGCATCTGCCGGATGCTGTCGGCGGTGGAGATAATGTTAGCACCGGGCTGGCGCTGAACATTCATCACAATGGCCTGTTCTTTGTTAGCCCATGCGCCAAGCCAGCTGTTTTCTGCACCTTGCTCTACGGTTGCGACATCGCCCAGACGAATCGGTGCGCCGTTCTGGTAGGCGATGATTAGCTGGCGATACTCTTCGGCGGATTGCATCTGGTCGTTCGCGGAAAGCGTAACCGCACGAGAAGGGCCGTCGAGGCTACCTTTTGCCGAGTTGACGTTAGCGCCGGTAATGGCGGTGCGCACGGTTTCGCTGGTCAGGCCGAGGGCGGCAATCGCCTGAGCGTTAAGTTTGACACGAACAGCCGGACGCTGGCCGCCGGAAAGTGTCACCAGGCCGACGCCGGAAATCTGCGAGATTTTCTGCGCGACGCGGGTTTCCACCATATCTTCCACTTGCGTCATCGGCATGGCGGTTGAGGTGACAGCGAGCGTCATGATCGGCGGATCTGCCGGGTTCACTTTGCTGTAAACCGGCGGGTTAGGCAGATCGCTCGGCAACAAGTTGGTCGCAGCGTTAATCGCGGCCTGCACTTCCTGCTCGGCGACATCGAGCGGTAATGTTAGCTGGAACTGCAAAGTGATAACTGACGCACCGCCGGAACTTTGCGACGACATCTGTTTCAGGCCAGACATCTGCCCAAACTGGCGTTCAAGCGGCGCGGTAACGGCAGAGGTCATGACATCCGGGCTCGCACCTGGGTAGAGCGTGACTACCTGAATGGTCGGATAGTCCACTTCCGGCAGCGCCGAAACGGGCAGGGCGCGATAACCGATAATCCCGGCGAGTAAGATCGCCACCATCAGCAGCGTGGTGGCGACAGGACGCATAATAAACAGGCGCGACGGGCCGCCTGTGCTGCTCGGGGGTAACACCTGCATCAGGAGCGTGCTCCTTTTTTCGCGTATTCGCGGCTGGTGGCTTTCTCTTCCGGAGTGGTGGCGCTCTGGGCTTCCACCACTTCCACTTTCGCCCCTTCGGTCAGGCGATCAATGCCGTCTGTCACCACGCGATCGCCCGCAGAAATACCTGCACGGATCACCACTTTCTGACTGTCCTGAATGCCCGGCGTCACCAGATGTTTGCTGACCTTGTTTTCGCTATTCAGCACCCAGACAAAATGGCCTTCATTGCCCATTTGCAGGGCGGCTGTTGGGATCACTACGGCGTTTTGTTCGGTGTCGACTAACATGCGCGCGTTAACAAACTGATTGGGAAACAGCGCATCATCCTGATTATTAAAGCGTGCTTTCACTTTAATCGTACCGGTTGTGGCATCGATTTGGTTATCGAGGCTTAACAGCGTGCCTTCACTTAATTTCTTCGAATTGGTGCGATCCCAGGCTTCTACCACCAGCGGTTTTCCGGCTTTTTGCGCCTGCACTACAGTAGCGATATCGCTTTCCGGCAGGGTAAAGACTAAATCGATAGGATGCGTCTGGGTGATCACCACAATTCCGGTGGTATCACCACTGGAGATTTGGTTACCAACATCAACCTGCTTGAGACCAACGCGACCATCGACTGGTGCGGTGATGCGGCTCCAGTCGAGTTGCAACTGCGCGCTGGCGACGCTTGCTTCATCAGCCTTAATGGTGCCTTCGGTTTCACTGACCAGCGCCTGTTGGGCATCCAGCTCCTGACGGGAGACGAGATTGGTTTTTGCCAGTTGCTGATAACGCGCCAGATCACGGCGGGCGTTAGCAAGCGTGGCTTTATCTTTTGCCAGTTGGCCCTGGGTTTGTGCTAATGCAACTTTGAACTGGCTGGGGTCAATTTCTGCCAGTAAATCGCCTGCTTTGACCTGCTGGCCTTCCTGGAAATGTAACGCCATCAGTTGACCGTCCACGCGGCTGCGCACCGTAACAGTATTAGCGGCGATAATGGTGCCAAGCCCGGTGAGGTAACGCGGAACTGCCTGTTCTACGGCGGTCGCCGCCTGAACCGGGGCTAATGGGCCGGAACGCATACCACGGCGACCACCCGCTGGCGATTGCTGCGCTTGTTTCGTCGCCCCTGGGGCTGCACTCTGGGAGTCATTGCGGCCTTGCCAGAACCAGAATGCGGCGATGGCGGCGATAACCACCACGATTACGATTACCCAACGGGATTTATAACTACCTTTCATCGTTAAGAGTTTCTCTTCCTGAAACGTTTCGCGGAATGATACTAGTGTAGCCAGCCAATAAGGGAGAAAAATGGAGGAATTATGAAACACTGTCTGGAATCGTCTGAATGACGGGCACATTTGCGAGCACCCATCCAGTAATAACACAGGAAACTATTTTATCTACGCGTTAGCGATAGACTGCATTCAGGGCAAAAGGAGGTAGGCCGACGATTTCAGCGGGACGCTGAAACGGGAAAGCCCCTCCCGAGGAAGGGGCCTTAAATAAGGAAAGGGTCATGATGAAGATACTCATCATCGTGGTGCTCTTAGTCGTTAGCTACCCAGCTTACTAAGACTACCAGGGCGGGGGAAACCCCGCTCTACCCTCACTCCTGAAAGTATGCCTTCACGGTCCGATTGTCAATCCGCAGGCTTTGCAGTCTGCGATCCTGCCAGCAAATATTCTTTGCGAGACGTCACGCAATAATCACATGTGAAACTATTTTATCCGTCAAGTCAGCGATAGACTGCATTCAGGGCGAAAGGAGGTAAGCCGACGATTTCAGCGGGACGCTGAAACGGGAAAGCCCTCCCGAGGAAGGGGCCTTAAATAAGGAAAGGGTCATGATGAAGTGGATCATCATCGTGGTGCTCTTAGTCATAAGCTTCCCGGCTTACTAAGACTACCAGGGCGGGGGAAACCCCGCTCTACCCTCACTCCTGAAAGTATGCCTTCACAATCAGATTGTCAATCCGCAGGCTTTGTAGTCTGCGATCCTGCCAGCAAATATTCTTTGCGAGACGTTACGCAATAATCACATGTGAAACTATTTTATCTGCAAGTTAGCGATAGACTGCTTGCATGGCGAAAGGAGGTAGGCCGCCGATTTCAGCGGGACGCTGAAACGGGAAAGCCCCTCCCGAGGAAGGGGCCTTAAATAAGGAAAGGGTCATGATGAAGCTACTCATCATCGTGGTGCTCTTAGTTATTAGCTGGCCAGCTTACTAAGACTACCAGGGCGGGGGAAACCCCGCTCTACCCTCACTCCTGAAATTATGCCTTCACGATAAGATTGTCAATCCGCAGGCTTTGTAGTCTGCGATCCTGCCAGCAAATATTCTTTGCGAGTCGTTACGCAATAATCACAGAGGAAACTATTTTGTTCACGCGTTAGCGATAGACTGCATTCAGGGCGAAAGGAGGTAAGCCGACGATTTCAGCGGGACGCTGAAACGGGAAACCCTCTCCCGGAGAAGAGGGCTTTTAATAAGGAAAGGGTTATGATGAAGCACGTCATCATACTGGTGATACTCTTAGTGATTAGCTTCCAGGCTTACTAAGAACACCAGGGGGAGGGGGGAAACCTCTCCCTAACCCTCACTCCTGAAATTATGTCACTCCGCCCTTAGTGTCAATCGACGGCTCTCCGTTCTTGCGAGGCGAATAGCAAAATTTTCTGCGCCGCCGGGCCTAATTCTGAAAGTTTCTTCGTTTGCTCTTATTTCATTATTGCAATCGGTATGATACCGGACCTCAATAATTCTCTAAGAAAGGATTTCTTATGAGCGAACAAATCACGTTTGCCACCAGCGATTTTGCCAGTAACCCGGAACCACGTTGCCCCTGCATTTTGCTGCTGGATGTTTCTGGTTCTATGAACGGTAGACCTATTAATGAACTTAACGCCGGATTGGTTACCTTTCGCGATGAGCTGCTTGCCGATTCGCTGGCCTTAAAAAGAGTGGAACTCGGTATTGTGACGTTCGGCCCGGTGCATGTGGAACAACCATTTACCAGTGCCGCTAATTTTTTCCCGCCCATCCTGTTTGCCCATGGGGATACACCAATGGGCGCCGCCATTACCAAAGCCCTGAATATGGTTGAGGAGCGCAAACGTGAGTATCGCGCCAATGGTATTTCCTATTATCGTCCGTGGATTTTCCTGATTACCGATGGCGCACCAACCGATGAGTGGCAGGCTGCTGCCAACAAGGTGTTTCAGGGGGAAGAAGATAAGAAGTTTGCCTTCTTTTCCATCGGTGTTCAGGGGGCGGATATGAAGACGCTGGCCCAAATCAGCGTTCGTCAGCCTTTGCCTCTTCAAGGATTACAATTCCGCGAACTATTTAGCTGGTTATCCAGTTCGCTGCGTTCGGTTTCCCGCTCCACGCCGGGAACGGAAGTTGTGCTGGAAGCGCCAAAAGGCTGGACGTCAGTGTGAGCTGGCGTCTGGTTTATGCATCAGCCGTTGGAACGTCGCACATCAGCGCTGACTTGTCTTGCCAGGATGCCTGCCAGATGCAGGTTGCCTGGTTAGAAGACCAGCAGCCATTATTGTCGGTATTTGTCGCTGATGGCGCAGGCAGCGTCTCGCAGGGTGGCGAAGGTGCGATGCTCGCCGTCAATGAAGCGATGGCTTATATGTCGCAAAAAGTGCAGGGCGGGGAATTGGGGCTTAATGATGTCCTCGCAACGGACATTGTGCTGACCATTCGTCAGCGACTTTTTGCCGAGGCGGAAGCCAAAGAATTAGCGGTTCGCGATTTTGCCTGCACGTTTTTGGGATTGATTTCATCAGCTAATGGCACCTTGATTATGCAGATTGGCGATGGCGGCGTGGTGGTAGATTTGGGTCACGGTTTGCAACTGCCGCTCACGCCGATGGTGGGGGAATATGCCAATATGACGCACTTCATTACCGATGACGATGCTGTTTCCAGACTGGAAACTTACACCAGTACTGAGCGTGCGCATAAAGTTGCAGCATTTACGGATGGTATTCAGCGACTGGCGTTAAATATGCTGGATAATTCTCCGCATGTGCCTTTCTTTACCCCGTTTTTCAATGGACTGGCGTCAGCAACGCAGGAACAACTCGATTTATTACCTGAATTGTTAAAGCAGTTTTTGTCCAGCCCGGCGGTAAACGAGCGTACCGATGATGATAAAACGTTGGCACTGGCGCTGTGGTTACCATGAAACCCACTTTATATACTGCTACTGGTGAGTGCGTTACGCCTGGCCGTGAACTGGGCAAAGGCGGCGAAGGTGCGGTTTATGATATCGAGGAGTTTGTCGATAGCGTCGCCAAGATTTATCACACGCCGCCACCCGCCTTAAAACAGGACAAACTTGCCTTTATGGCTGCGACAGCTGACGCGCAATTGTTGAATTATGTCGCCTGGCCGCAGGCAACGCTTCACGGTGGACGAGGCGGAAAGGTTATCGGTTTTATGATGCCAAAAGTTTCTGGTAAAGAACCGATTCATATGATCTATAGCCCGCGGCACATCGTCGCCAGAGTTACCCTCACTGTGCGTGGGATTTTCTACTCTATGTTGCGCGCAATATTGCTTCATCTTTTGCTACGATTCACGAGCACGGGCACGTCGTGGGTGACGTAAACCAGAACAGCTTTATGGTAGGTCGCGACAGCAAAGTGGTGTTGATTGATAGCGACTCCTTTCAGATTAACGCCAATGGCACGCTGCATTTATGCGAAGTCGGCGTGTCGCATTTTACGCCGCCAGAGCTACAAACCTTGTCGTCATTTATCGGCTTTGAACGCACAGAAAATCACGATAATTTTGGCCTTGCGTTGCTGATTTTTCACGTCTTGTTTGGTGGGCGGCATCCTTATTCTGGTGTGCCGCTTATCTCTGATGCGGGGAATGCACTGGAGACGGATATTGCCCATTTCCGTTATGCCTACGCGTCAGATAATCAGCGACGTGGTTTAACACCGCCGCCACGATCTATTCCGCTGTCGATGTTACCGGGTGATGTTGAAGCCATGTTTCAGCAGGCATTCACGGAAAGTGGCGTGGCAACCGGGCGTCCGACGGCAAAAGCGTGGGTAGCGGCACTTGATTTACTACGCCAACAGTTAAAGAAATGTACCGTTTCGGCAATGCATATTTACCCCGGTCATTTGACCGACTGCCCGTGGTGTGTGCTGGATAATCAAGGCGTTATCTATTTTATTGATCTCGGCGAAGAGGTCATTACCACCAGCGGTGATTTTGTGCTGGCGAAAGTCTGGGCGATGGTGATGGCGTCAGTAGCACCGCCAGCATTGCAATTGCCATTACCCGATCATTTCCAACCGACTGGCAGGCCGCTTCCTTTAGGCCTGTTACGGCGCGAATACTTCATTCTGATTGAGATCGCTCTGTCAGCGTTATCGCTGTTGCTTTGCGGCCTTCAGGCAGAACCGCGTTATATTATTTTGGTTCCTGTGCTGTCGGCTATCTGGATTATTGGCAGTCTGACAAGCAAAGCGTACAAAGCAGAAGTTCAGCAACGCCGTGAGGCATTTAATCGTGCGAAAATGGACTATGACCATTTAGTCCGCCAGATCCAGCAGGTAGGCGGCTTGGAAGGTTTTATCGCCAAACGGACGATGCTCGAAAAAATGAAGGACGAAATTCTCGGGTTACCGGAAGAAGAGAAACTCGCTCTGGCAGCACTTCATGACACTGCAAGGGAACGGCAGAAGCAGAAGTTTCTGGAGGGATTTTTTATTGATGTTGCCTCTATTCCCGGCGCTGGCCCTGCGCGTAAAGCGGCGTTACGGTCTTTTGGTATTGAAACAGCAGCAGATGTTACCCGTCGTGGCGTTAAGCAAGTTAAAGGGTTTGGTGATCATCTGACCCAGGCGGTCATCGACTGGAAAGCGAGCTGTGAACGCCGTTTTGTGTTCAGGCCGAACGAAGCGGTAACGCCAGCAGACAGACAGGCGGTAATGGCGAAAATGGCCGCCAAACGACATCGGCTGGAATCGGCGCTGACTGTCGGTGCGACAGAGTTGCAGCGATTCCGCCTTCATGCTCCAGCACGGACCATGCCGTTGATGGAACCGCTACGTCAGGCGGCAGAAAAACTGGCTCAGGCGCAGGCTGATTTAAGCCGTTGCTGAGCCAGTTTTCAATTAACGAAACACCACTTCCGCCCAGCGTGCCAGCCCGGCGGTGACGGAGCCAAAGTCATCGCCACCTGCAATCGGAATGCCCGGCAACTGTTCTGTCAGCGCTTTTTTAATCAGCGGTGAACGGGCGCTACCGCCGGTCAGATAGATAACATCCGGTTTTTCCTGGGCGTTATCCAGCGCCAGTTGCACCTGTTCCAGAATCCGCGCCAGTGGCTGGTTGAGGGCGCTTTCCAGCCCTTGCTGGCTAATCAGCGTAGCCAGTTCATCGCTGATAAACGGCAGTGAGGCGCGGGTTTCCGCTACGCTTGAAAGCGCAATTTTGCTCTCTTCTGCGCTACGTACCAGGCGATAGCTTAAACGCTGACGCCAGACTTTCTGTAACAGGGCCACTTTTTCCGGTTCGCGGGCATCGCGTACCAGATCGTTAAGCAGACGACCGTTGGCACTACTGTAGAAATCACTTTGCGCAGGTACGTCGTTGATGGCAACCGCATTCCACCACGGCAGGATCGGCAGGGCGATGCCTTTTTCGGTTTCGCCACCCATACCCAGCAGTGGCATCAGGTTTTTAAACGCCAGGGCGATATCCAGATCGTTACCGCCAATACGACAACCACTGTGACCCAGCAGACTGGCTTCACGATCGAGACGCGAACGCCACTGCGGCCCCATCAGCAGCAATGAACAGTCAGTCGTACCACCGCCGATATCCACCACCAGCACCCGTTTTTCTTCCTGCAAGGTGGCTTCGTAATCCAGCCCAGCCGCTACCGGCTCGTACTGGAATACCACATCCTTAAACCCGGCACGCTTCGCCGCGCGTTCCAGAATCCCCTGCGCCTGGGCGTTTGCTTCATCGCCGCCCAGCCCCTGGAAGTTGATCGGGCGACCAATCACCGCCTGAGTAATCGCATCCGGCAGCTGCGCCTGCGCCTGCTGGCGAATGTGCAACATCATTGCGCAGACCAGATCCTCAAACAGCGCTACCTGCTGCGGTTTTAAGCCGCTGGCACCGAGGAACGATTTTGGTGATTTCACAAACCACACCTCTTCTGGATCATCAATGTACTGTGCCAGTGAGGAAAGACCGAACTGCACGCTTTTCGCCGTAACATCGATATCTTCTTCGCGGTTATAACGAATCGCCCGACGCAACAGCGCCTGCGTTTCATCGTCGTCTACCGGAACATCATGATGGCGGTACAGCCATTCGCTTACCGCTTCACGCGTTGGCGCGCAAAGCATTGAAGGCAGCAGCGTGCTGTCGTTTTCCATTTTCAGTAATTGTGGCTTACCGTCGCGCATGACCGCCACTGAACAGTTTGCTGTACCGTAATCAAAACCAATAAACACGAAATAATCCCCATGCCGGTGAAGAAGGGGCGTGACTTTAGCGAAATGTTGCCGTCGCGACAACCGGAATATGAAAGCAAAGCGTAGCGTCTGAATAACGTTTATGCTGAAAGCGGATTAACAAGGAGATGCGATGTATACCCTGAACTGGCAGCCGCCATATGACTGGTCGTGGATGTTGGGATTTCTCGCCGCCCGTGCGGTGAACGGTGTGGAAACGGTCGCTGACGATTATTATGCCCGTAGTCTGGCGGTGGGCGAATATCGCGGCGTGGTGACTGCTATTCCGGATATAGCCCGCCATACTCTGCACATAAATTTAAGTGCAGGTTTAGAACCTGTTGCCGCAGAGTGTCTGGCGAAAATGAGCCGCCTGTTTGATCTGCAATGTAACCCGCAGATTGTTAACGGTGCGTTGGGCAAGTTAGGCGCGGCGCGGCCCGGATTGCGTTTACCCGGCAGTGTTGATGCTTCTGAGCAGGGCGTGCGGGCGATTTTAGGCCAACTGGTGAGCGTGGCGATGGCGGCAAAATTGACCGCCAGAGTGGCACAGCTTTATGGCGAACGGCTGGATGATTTTCCGGATTATGTCTGCTTCCCCACGCCTCAGCGGCTGGCAGCAGCAGATCCGCAGGCATTAAAAGCGTTAGGTATGCCGTTGAAACGGGCAGAGGCGCTGATTCATCTGGCAAATGCGGTGCTGGAGGGCACCTTACCAATGACAATACCGGGCGATGTGGAGCAGGCGATGAAAACGCTGCAAACTTTTCCGGGTATCGGGCGCTGGACGGCGAATTATTTCGCCTTGCGCGGCTGGCAGGCGAAAGATGTTTTCCTGCCGGATGATTATCTGATTAAACAGCGATTTCCGGGAATGACACCGGCACAAATCCGCCGTTATGCCGAACGCTGGAAGCCCTGGCGTTCTTATGCGCTGTTGCATATCTGGTATACGGAAGGCTGGCAACCAGACGGAACGGACGAATTGTAGGCCTGATACGCCGCATCAGGCGATGGGGAAGCACGCCTTAGTTAATCGCGAAATAACTGCTATTCACCAGCAAATCCAGTGGTTGGGCATCGGCAATCACATCACCATAAATCAAATCGACGCCGATGCCAGAAAGCGTATCCATCACCAGGGGTAAAACTACTGGCCCGGCGATGGTCTTCATCCCGAGCCGCTGAGCGTGCCCCTGAATGATCGTAATCAGCATCTCATCCATCAAATTTCCCTGCACGTTGGCGCATAACTCACCATCAAGTAGTAGGTAATCTGCCATATTTACTTTCAGCGAGTTGAAGATTTGCAGATCGCGGCCCACCTGACTGAATACGATCCGACATCCCGCCAGCCGCAGTTTTTGCACGCTTTCTGCGTGATCTAAAATCGCGTCTGCCGGAATAATCAGATGTAATAACCGTGGTGGTAAAGGGCTGTTTTCCAGCTGTTCAAGCAGTTCATTTACCAGTGTGGTGCTACTCAAACCGGCAACGGAAAGGGGGAGGGCGATGCTTAAGCCTTTACTGGCAACCGCTTTTGCGGCCTGCTGGAAAAAATCGTGGAATACCCGTCGGTCAAGAGCATGGCTAAGTGCCGGATCGCTGAAGCTACGTCGAAATGTTTGTTCATCAATAATCTCGCCTTCGCAACTCCAGAGCTTAAGTGAAATCAGCCACAAATTACGCGCTTGCGGGATCCGCGGCGAAGCGACACCGTGGGCGATCATCATCAACTGATTCTCTTTAATCATCCGCCACTGTTCATCAAGCGACATCACCGCCCGTTCGCTATGTGCGGCAGCTTGCTGCGGTTCGTAAACCGTCACCCGGCCCCGTCCACCATTTTTGGAGGCATAACAGGCGATATCAGCCTGCGACATCACTTCAGCCGCCTGATGATTGTTGTCATCAATCAAGGTAATCCCGGCACTGGCACCTACCCGATGTACACGTCCTTCCCAGATAAAGTGATAGTCATTTACGGCGCTGATAATGCGTGTAGCGATAAAACGCGCACTTTCGACATTACAATCTGGCAGCAGCAGACCAAATTCATCGCCACCGAGTCGCGCCAGCACGTCGCTGGAGCGCAGCATACTCAGCATCAATGACGCCAGTTCGCGCAACAAAGCGTCGCCAGCGGCGTGCCCGGCGCTGTCATTCACCGCTTTAAAGCGATCAAGATCGATAAACACCAGTGCATGTCGCTGATGTGTACTGTTTACCGTTTGCAGCAGGATGCGTAGTTGCTTCTCAAAACTGGCGAGATTGGCGAGATGCGTCAGTGCATCATGGGAGGCGCTGTAGCTCAGCTGGCGCAGCATTTTGCGCGATTCGGTGACGTCCTGAATCACCAGAACCGAACCAATATTGCTGCCGTCCAGAGTACTTAACGGCGTAATACTGTAATGCACGTCGTAGCTGCCGCCGCTTCGGCAGTGCAACACCACATCTTGTTCAATCGCGGAACGTGAGGTGTCGGCACTGTAAATGTTCTCCATTAATGGTCCGTTGTCGCCAAAAGTAATATGCAACACCGTCAGGAGTGGAACACCTAACGCTTCTTCCTGCGTCCAGCCGCTCATCTTCTCCGCCACCGGATTCATAAAGGTAATTTTCATCGCCATATCAATACAGACCACGGCTTCACCGATGGAATCAAGCGTAATGTGCAGGCGCTCTTTTTCCTGAAACAATGCCTCGTTAAGCTGTTTAACCTCGGTCATATCTATATTAATGCCGAGCAGACGTTCGACTTCGCCTTCTTTATTCAGTTCCCGGTTGGCGAGGGCGCGGATATGGCGGATGCCATCTTTCACGGCAATGCGAAATTCCAGTTTAAAGGGAGAGCGCGATTGCAATGAATCGCGAATCACTTTTTCGGCGTGCTGGCGATCTTCCGGCAGCACGCACTCGTACCACACCTGCCAGTTCGGTTTGATATGCGGAGGAATTTCATACAGCTCGAACATCCGCTTATCCCAGCTATAAATATTCGGCTTAAGCTCCCACTCCCAGATGCCAATCCCGCCCGCTTCGTTAGCCAGCGTGATGCGCTCCATCAGTTGCTGATTCACCTGTTCGGTGCGTTTTAGCTCGTTAATGTCTTCAATCTGAGCGATAAAATAGAGCGGCGTACCATCGGTGTGGCGCACCAGTGAGACGGCAAGCAACGCCCAGACAACATCGCCATTGCGGTTGTAATAGCGTTTTTCCATTGAATAGGTGTTTATTTCACCGCTGATCAGCTTTTCAACCTGTTGCAGATCTTTATTGAGATCCTCCGGCCAGGTCAGTTGCTGAAAGGTGAGTCCGCGCAGTTCTTCCTGACTGTAACCGAGAAACTGGCAGAGCGCTTTGTTGGATTGCAGCCATTGCCCCTCGGTGCCCACTAATGCCATGCCGATGGCGGAATATTCCATCGCGTTCCGAAAGCGGGTTTCGCTTTCGGAAATGTGTTTGCGTTCCGCACGAAAGGCATACATCACCATGGTCATGATGTTGGCGGGCAGCAGGATCAGCAAAAACGGTAGCCACGGCATATGGCTCATCAGGTATGTACGCGGCGTAGCAAGCAGGGAGGGATCCGCGGCCATCATCAGTGACACCATCATCACCGTGGTAAGGAAGATCAAAAAGGCTTCCATTCGTGGCAGGCGCACGGCGCTCCACATCAACAGCACAATAATGAAAGTAAAAGGCCACGGCAGATACAGCATCGAAAGCCAGCTTAACGTCAGTGTGATGGCTAACGTGAGCAGCGACTCAAAAAGCAACCGTGGGTTGCGATGGCGCAGCAGATAGTGTGGTTTAAATAACAATCCCAGCGGCACCAGTGCCAGTGCGCCGATGGATTCTGACAGTACCCATATCAAAAATGCCCTGAGAGGATCGTCTCCGGGCGTCAGCAGGATAACCAGAACACCCCCTAACAGAGGCGGAACAATGGCGCTGCCGAGTGCCAGACGCAGCCAGTCAGCCAGATTTTGCAAGGGGTTATACCACGGCAGCAATTTACGTAGCAGCACTGCCCCGACCACGGCTTCAACAATATTGATGGTCGTCCAGGTCATGTTCAGCGAGCTGGTGGAAAAAAGCAGGATGGATGCGGCGATATTTCCCAGCGAGCAGCTCAGCGCAATTCCCGGCCACATGCGCCCGGCATGGCGATAAAACGCCACCATCATGATGGACGTCGGGAACCACAGTGGGGCGAGTTGGGTGCCAAACTGCGAAAGCTCAAGCGAGAAAAGGGTAAAGATAAACGAGACTAAACCTAAACTGACCAGGTGAAGCAGCGGGTGGGGCAGGGCAATTAATACATGCTGTGATTGTTTGCTCATTACCGCTTTATCCGCAAGACCAGGTCGCCAGTATTCGTTTCTGTGTTTATGCTAGTACAAAAGTTTTACATTTTATATGCGAATTGCTCATAAAGTGACGTAAAGGCGGATAATTTGCGCAACTGCGTATAACATTTTTTACCTTGTATAAAACTGATCAACGTAATTTGCCACCGGGAATTCTTCGTCAACAATTAACTCTGAGCGCGCGGCAACGCTATTCGACTGGTATCAGACGGATGAAATCCCTATAATTGCCGCGTTTGGCGCTTCGTCGCCCCCTTCCTAACATCCAGGTTAATCAGGTCGCTAAATATATGACTGATCAGTCTCATCAGTGCGTCATTATCGGTATCGCTGGCGCATCGGCTTCCGGCAAGAGTCTTATTGCCAGTACCCTTTATCGTGAATTGCGTGAGCAAGTCGGTGATGAACACATCGGCGTAATTCCCGAAGACTGCTATTACAAAGATCAAAGCCATCTGTCGATGGAAGAACGCGTTAAGACCAACTACGACCATCCCAGCGCGATGGATCACAGCCTGCTGCTTGAGCATTTACAAGCGTTGAAACGCGGCTCGGCAATTGACCTGCCGGTTTACAGCTATGTTGAACATACGCGTATGAAAGAAACGGTGACGGTTGAGCCGAAGAAGGTCATCATTCTCGAAGGCATTTTGCTGCTAACGGATGCGCGTTTGCGTGACGAACTTAACTTCTCAATTTTCGTTGATACCCCGCTGGATATCTGCCTGATGCGCCGCATCAAGCGTGACGTTAACGAGCGTGGGCGTTCAATGGATTCAGTGATGGCGCAATATCAAAAAACCGTGCGCCCGATGTTCCTGCAATTCATTGAGCCTTCTAAACAATATGCGGACATTATCGTGCCGCGCGGCGGGAAAAACCGCATCGCCATCGATATATTGAAAGCGAAAATAAGTCAGTTCTTTGAATAAGCTTGATAAATTGTGTACCGTTCAGTGATAACCTGGTATGCCCTTGACGTAATTGGCGTTAAGGGAGTGATGCGCGAAAGGAGAAAATGCCATGCGTCTGTGTGACCGAGATATTGAAGCCTGGCTTGATGAAGGCCGTTTGTCGATCAACCCACGTCCGCCAGTGGAGCGTATTAATGGCGCGACGGTGGATGTACGCCTGGGCAATAAATTTCGTACCTTCCGTGGTCACACGGCAGCGTTTATCGATCTGAGCGGTCCCAAAGATGAAGTGAGCGCCGCGCTTGACCGCGTGATGAGCGATGAAATCGTGCTCGACGAGGGCGAGGCGTTTTATCTTCACCCAGGAGAGCTGGCGCTGGCGGTGACGCTGGAGTCGGTGACGCTGCCAGCCGATCTGGTGGGCTGGCTGGACGGGCGTTCTTCACTGGCGCGTCTGGGGCTGATGGTGCACGTCACCGCGCACCGTATCGATCCGGGCTGGTCTGGCTGCATTGTGCTGGAGTTTTACAACTCCGGTAAGCTGCCGCTGGCGCTGCGTCCGGGCATGTTAATTGGTGCGCTGAGCTTTGAGCCGCTCTCCGGCCCGGCGGCGCGACCTTACAACCGCCGTGAAGATGCGAAATATCGCAACCAGCAGGGCGCGGTAGCCAGCCGAATCGATAAAGACTAATTCAGGCCCATTGAGGATACCATGAGACGATTTCTGACGACGCTGATGATACTCCTGGTCGTGCTGGTGGCCGGGTTATCTGCGTTAGTGTTGCTGGTGAATCCGAATGATTTCCGCGACTATATGGTCAAGCAAGTTGCTGCACGTAGCGGTTATCAATTGCAGCTCGACGGGCCACTGCGTTGGCACGTCTGGCCGCAGCTTAGTATCCTCTCCGGGCGAATGTCTCTCACTGCCCAGGGCGCGAGCCAGCCACTGGTTCGCGCAGACAACATGCGTCTGGACGTGGCGCTTTTACCACTGCTGAGTCATCAACTGAGCGTTAAGCAGGTGATGCTAAAAGGGGCAGTGATCCAACTGACGCCGCAGACGGAAGCGGTACGCAGTGAAGATGCCCCGGTTGCACCACGCGACAATACCTTACCGGATCTGTCAGACGATCGCGGATGGTCGTTTGATATATCCAGTCTTAAGGTGGCGGACAGCGTGCTGGTGTTCCAGCATGAAGATGGCGAGCAGGTGACAATCCGCAATATCCGTCTGCAAATGGAACAAGATCCCCAACATCGTGGCTCATTTGAGTTCTCCGGGCGGGTTAATCGCGATCAGCGCGATCTCACGATATCCCTTAACGGTACGGTAGATGCTTCTGATTATCCGCATGATTTAACGGCGGCTATTGAACAAATTAACTGGCAGTTGCAGGGGGCCGATTTACCAAAACAAGGTATTCAGGGGCAGGGGAGTTTCCAGGCCCAGTGGCAGGAGTCACATAAACGCCTTTCATTTAACCAAATTAGTTTGACCACCAATGACAGTACGCTGAGCGGGCAAGCACAGATCACGCTGACAGAGAAACCGGAATGGCAGCTGAGACTGCAATTCCCGCAACTGAATCTTGACAACCTCATCCCGCTTAAAGAAACAGCGAACGGTGAAAACGGTGCCGCGCAGCAGGGGCAAAGCCAATCCACGTTGCCGCGCCCGGTCATTTCTTCGCGTATTGATGAACCGGCCTATCAGGGATTGCAAGGCTTTACGGCTGATATTTTGTTGCAGGCCAGTAACGTGCGCTGGCGCGGAATGAATTTTACAGACGTTGCCACGCAAATGACCAACAAGTCGGGTTTGCTGGAAATTACTCAACTGCAGGGCAAGCTTAACGGTGGACAGGTTTCACTGCCGGGCACGCTGGACGCGACATCAATAAATCCGCGGATAAACTTCCAGCCACGGCTGGAAAACGTTGAGATTGGTACCATTCTGAAGGCGTTTAACTATCCGATTTCGTTGACCGGAAAGATGTCACTGGCTGGTGATTTCTCCGGTGCTGACATAGATGCCGACGCATTCCGCCATAACTGGCAAGGACAGGCACATGTCGAAATGACCGACACGCGCATGGAAGGGATGAACTTCCAGCAGATGATTCAGCAAGCGGTAGAACGTAATGGTGGTGATGTGAAGGCCGCTGAAAACTTTGATAACGTGACGCGTCTTGACCGCTTTACCACCGATTTGACGTTGAAGGATGGCGTCGTGACGTTAAACGACATGCAAGGTCAATCGCCAGTGCTGGCGCTGACAGGGGAAGGCATGTTGAATCTGGCAGATCAAACCTGCGACACCCAGTTTGACATTCGTGTGATTGGCGGTTGGAACGGGGAAAGCAAACTGATTGATTTCCTCAAAGAAATGCCAGTACCGCTGCGGGTTTATGGCAACTGGCAGCAACTCAATTACAGCCTGCAAGTGGATCAGTTACTGCGCAAACACTTACAGGACGAAGCCAAACGCCGTCTTAACGACTGGGCCGAGCGGAATAAAGATTCCCGCAATGGCAAAGATGTGAAGAAGTTGCTGGAGAAGATGTAAGACAAGTTATGCAGATGGCGGCGTCAATTTGTCGCCATCTGTATTTATAGCACTAAGCAGCATGTGGATATTGAATTTCAATACGTTGAATATGCAATCCTGCATGAGCCATCATGGTGATCAATTTATCGATACTAAAGATCTGGATCTTACCTCTGGCAAGTTCAGATATGCGAGGTTGAGTGACCCCTAAAGCAGAAGCTGCCTGAGCCTGGCTAAACCCTTGTTGTTCAATCCAGTTATTAATGATTGTTACAAGCTCGGCACGGATCCGCATATTTTCCGCTTGTTCAGGGGTGTCACTCACCGCATCCCACACACTATCAAAGGTTTCAATTTTCATTTTTCCGCTCCTGAACAAGTTCTTTATAGCGTCGTTTGGCTAAATCAATATCCGATTGACTGGTAGTCTGTGTTTTCTTTTGAAAACAATGCAATACGTAAACCGCTTCTTCAAATTTTGCGACATACATGACGCGATAGATCCCATCAGCATCGCGAGTACGAATCTCTCGCACACCAGGGCCGATAGTTGAAAAAGGTTTACAGTCGTATGGGTTTAAGCCTTGTTGGATCCTGTCGAGTTGATAGCCAATTTCCTGTCGAGACGATTCTGGAAATGCGCGTAAATCGTCAAGACTGGTATCAAGAAAAGCCAACTTTTTTCTCATTACTCCATCCTTAGATTATACTAAATTTTGTATAAATCAAATGCGCAGTTTGAACCTGCACATTTGATGTTTTATCACACCTCGTACTCCATCTCGCCATCCTCACGCAGCGGTATAATCTGCACCTTCTGCACGCGATGGCTTTCCACCTGCAACGTTTTAAGCAAATAATCCCCTACCTGAACTTCTTCGCCAGGTTTTGGAATACGCTGTAAATATTCCATCAACAGTCCGGCAATGGTGTGATATTCACGTTTTTCATCCAGCGGCAGCGGCACATATTGCACCAGATCCTCCAGCGGCATATGACCATTCGCCGTCCAGGAACCGTCCGCATTTTTCTGAATATCATGGCGGGCGTCGATCTCTTCCACTTCGTTCGGTAAGTTACCGGCAATGGTTTCAGTGACGTCACTTAATGTCACAATCCCTTCCACCGAGCCAAACTCATCCACTACAAAAGCAAAGTGCGTGCGGGCATTACGGAACTGCTCCAGGGCAGGTAACAACGGCAAGGTTTCCGGGAACACCAGCGGCTGGCGAATCAACACCCGCAGGTTGAGCGGTTCGCCGCGCAGTGACTGTTGTAACAGGTCGATAACGTGAACAACACCGAGCAAATCTTCTGCGTCATCGCCATCAGTAACGACCAGCCGCGTATGCTGATTTCGCTCCAGCAACTGGCGGATTTCTTCTTCCGGCGCGTTGAGATCGATATGCTCAATATCGTGGCGCGACGTCATAATGCTGCTGACGGTACGCTGGTTAAGATTAAGTACCCGCTCAATCATCCGCCGTTCCTGCGGATTAAAGATCTGCTGGTTACCATGATCCAGCAGCATGGACGCGGTTTCGGCGTCCAGTTCCGCATCTTCTTTTTGCCCGCTAAGCAGGCGCATGACCGCTTCGGTAGTCCGCTGGCGCAGCGTCTGGTTAGCGGAAAGAAAACGTCTCCGGTTAAAGATAGCCAACTGATTGAGCACCTCGATCATCACCGAGAAACCAATGGCAGCGTACAGATAGCCTTTCGGAATGACGAAGCCGAAACCTTCCGCCACCAGGCTAAAGCCAATCATCAACAGGAAGCTTAAGCAGAGAATAACGATCGTCGGATGACTGTTAACGAACTGGGTTAACGGCTTGCTGGCCATCAACATCAGGCTGATAGCGATAACCACGGCGGCCATCATGACCAGTAAATGGTCGACCATCCCAATGGCGGTAACCACCGAGTCGAGTGAGAAGATGGCGTCCAGTACCACAATTTGTGTCACCACCCCCCAGAACTTCGCACCTTTGCGTTGTGTGGGGTTATTGCTGTCTTTTCCTTCCAGCCGTTCGCTCAGCTCTATTGTGGCTTTGAACAACAGGAAGAAACCACCAAACAGCATGATTAAGTCGCGGGCGCTAAAGGTAAACGAGCGGAAGCTGAACAGCGGTTGAGTCAGAGTGACCAGCCAGGAGATAGAGGTCAGCAGCAGGAGACGCATCACCATCGCCAGCATCAGGCCAGTGATCCGCGCGCGGTCGCGATGGGCGGGAGGGAGCTTCTCGGCGAGGATAGCGATAAAGACCAGGTTATCGATACCCAACACCAGTTCGATAACCACCAGCGTGACGAGACCTGCCCAGATTGACGGATCGGCAATCCATTCCATATGTATTAAAACCTGTACGACTGCGGTATGTGTTACCACGATCATGGATAAGATGAGTCTAAAATGCAATAACGACGCGGATATCGCGCTGCCGTGGATGGATATATTTCCAGCGGATTAAGCGAACCGATAAGAATTATGTTCCGGAAAATAACAGTGAAAAAATAACACCATGGCGGCGACCATGGAATAAGCTTGCCGATATCAGAACTTTATCCGCTGCGTTTCTGCGAGGGCGGCAAAAGGGCTTCCTCCCGCGGTTCGTCACGGCGAGCGCTGATGCGCAGAGCAGAAGCGAAGCGCGAAGCCCGCTCACAAAACCGGCATAATTCATATTATGAAGTGAGTGCAGAATAGGGCGGATCGCAGTTCACCGCCGCGGATTCAGGCTAATATGACGTCATATCCGGCTGTTTATACTGAAGTATATTGCCTGGCGAAATTTATTATCTATATATATATTCTTTTCGGGCATACGCGCGGCGGGTCCGGCGTCCAACAGGCCCCGATAGACGGGCATCTCAGCCACATCGTGCGGAGCAAAGGAACGAGCCGCTGAATAACCTGAACGAGAATAAGATTATTCTCAGTTCTAACTGTTGGTAAAAGGGCGTTTTGTGTATTCCTTTACGTGACAGTGAATTTAAGAATTTGGCGGGCATATGCCCGGGCAGTATCCGTGTATTATCAGTTTCAATGGATTTGTGACATGTACAATTTTGCAAAACCGCGTGTTTTGCAACCAAACAGGTGAAGATGAATATGGCGAATTTGAAAGCGGTTATTCCGGTCGCAGGACTAGGCATGCATATGCTGCCGGCCACAAAGGCAATTCCAAAGGAGATGCTGCCGATCGTTGATAAGCCAATGATTCAGTACATCGTTGACGAAATCGTCGCCGCCGGGATCAAAGAGATTGTTCTGGTGACGCACTCCTCGAAGAACGCGGTGGAAAACCACTTCGACACCTCCTATGAGCTGGAAGCCCTGCTGGAACAGCGCGTGAAGCGCCAGCTACTGGCGGAAGTGCAGGCCATTTGCCCGCCGGGCGTGACCATCATGAACGTGCGTCAGGCGCAGCCGTTGGGCCTGGGACATTCCATCCTCTGCGCCCGCCCGGTAGTCGGCGACAACCCGTTTGTGGTGCTCCTGCCGGATATCATCCTTGACGGCGGCACCGCTGACCCGCTGCGCTATAACCTCGCGGCTTTGATCGCCCGCTTTAACGAAACCGGCCGCAGCCAGGTGCTGGCGAAACGCATACCGGGCGATCTCTCCGAATACTCCGTCATCCAGACCAAAGAGCCTATGGTGGCTGAAGGCCAGGTGGCGCGTATCGTTGAGTTTATTGAAAAACCGGACGAGCCGCAGACCCTGGACTCCGATCTGATGGCGGTGGGGCGCTATGTGCTGTCGGCGGATATCTGGGCCGAACTGGAACGTACCGAGCCGGGTGCCTGGGGCCGTATCCAGCTGACCGACGCCATTGCCGAACTGGCGAAGAAGCAGTCCGTTGACGCGATGCTGATGACTGGCGAAAGCTATGACTGCGGTAAGAAAATGGGCTATATGCAGGCCTTCGTCACCTACGGAATGCGTAACCTGAAAGAGGGCGCCAAATTCCGCGAAAGCATTAAAAAACTGCTGGCCTGAACGCCAGCCTGAGACCGAGCGACAGGATCTGAACATCCGTCCTGCCGCTCATAACGTTATGCAAAATTTATTCATAACGTAAATGTTATATCGATTGTAAAGAAATGTATGGCTTCGGAGACTTCTGGTAGTTTGTCTCTGGCCTCTGTGGTGCAATAGTCGGAGTAGCGGCAATAATGCTTTATGAATAGTCACTTAGTGCGACAATTCCTAAAGTGCATGGAAAGCGGTCAACGTCAGCCAAAAATAAAACTTGACTGCGATCATGTTTTCGCTTTAAACATCTCACTTACATGCATAAAAATGTGAAATGAATTGGCATGCGACCTGGTATAGACATTACGGATAATCCCTGAGCACGGCAGTGGACATTATCGAAGGATCACAGGTATATGAACTGGCAACTCATCTCATTTTTTGGCGATAGCACCGTTTTGCTGCCCAACTCAGCGGCGCTGTTTATTGTCCTGATGCTGTGTAAAACGTCGCGGTTGCTGGCGTGGCAGTGAAGTTTGCTGTTCGGCATTGCCGGCGTTATCGTCTGCGCCCCCAAACTGGCCTTTATGGGCTGGGGCATTTGTGAGCTGGATTACACCGGCTTCAGCGGCCTTCTGGCCTATCTTCCTGTGGCTACTCAGCTCCCGTTTCTCCGTCGGTCTGCATAAAGCGGCCATTATTACCGTCTATGTTCTGGCCGCTGTGGTGGGCTATTCGCGGCTGGTCATCCATGTGCATTCCGTCTCGGAAGTGGTTGCCGGCCCGCTGCTGGCAACGCTTTGTTCCTGCTGCTGCAAAAACGTACCTCTGATCCGGAAAGCGTGAATATCTCATGGGGCGGTGTCGCTTGCCTGGTGATGGTTCCGCTTATCCTGCTACATAGCGGCAGCAAAGCACCAACTCAGTCCCTGCGGGGACAAATCGCCACCGCGGTGGGGCCGCTGGATAACCCTTTACGCGTACCGATCTGCACAAGCATGCTTGGTAATTGCCATTTGTTTTACAGGGGAAATTAAGTTTTCGCCGGTTAATTAGACAAATAAGAAAATAATCTACTATATACTCGGTAATTGATAATTCATATTTATGAAATAATGGGTGGTGGCTCCAACTTACTGATAGTGTTTGATGTTCAGATAATGCCCGATGACCTTTTCATGCAGTTCCACCGATTTTGAGAACGACAGTGACTTCCTTCCCAGCCGGGCCAGATGCTGCCTCAGATTCAGGTTATGCCGCTCAATGCGCTGCGTGTAACGCTTGCTGATAACGTGCAGCCTCTCCTTAAGCCGTGACTCATACAGCGACCATCCGTCCGTCATCCATATCACGACTTCAAAGACTGACAACAGGCTCAGAAGACGCTCCAGCGTGGTCATAGTGCGTTCTCTGAATACATGGGCCACAACTGTCCTGCGCATCCTGTCATACGCGTAAAACAGCCAGCTCTGGGGTGATTTAGCGCCGACGTAGCCCCACTGTTCGTCCATTTCCGCGCAGACAATGACGTCACTGCCCGGTTGTATGCGCGAGGTTACCGACTGCGGCCTGAGTTTTTTAAGTGCCGTAAAATCGTGTTGAGGCCAACGCCCATAATGCATGCACTGGCGCGACATCCGACGCCATTCATGGCCATATCAATAATTTTCTGGTGTGTACCGGGCAGAGAGGCGGTGTAAGTGAACTGCAGTTGCCATGTTTTACGGCAATGAGAGCAGCGATAGCGCTGATGTCGGGCAGTGCTTTTGCCGTTACGCACCACGCCTTCAGTAGCTGAACAGGAAGGACAGCTGATGGAAATGGAAGCCACTGGAGCACCTCAAAAAAACCATCATACACTAAATCAGTAAGTTGGGAGCACCGATATTCGGTAACAACACTCCCAATTGTGACCGAAATTCTGTAAACTTAGCGCCGCCAAAAATAATGGCCTGGCCAAATATTCATCCGCAGGTTGATAAAATATGCCAATCATGAAGTCAGTGCGTTGGTTGCTGTTAAGCCAGGGGCGGTAGCGTTGCTGAAGGCGCTTGCTGCTGCACAAAGATTCTCTTAAACGGCTGAAAAATCGTCCCGGTCAGGATGATCACCATCAATATATATTTATCAATTTTCTATGGATATCATCAGAAGTTGGCCTGGAGCGGCTGCTGATTTTGCCTGGGCATTAACTTTCCTGTTTCATCAATAGCCTGTAGGGTAAAATTCGCCTACATTGTGAGCTGAGTGGATGTTATAAGGCTAACAAGCAGCTTAGGGTAAGTGTACTTGCCTCGCCGGTGTTGCACAGCGAAGTCAGCTGGTGCCGCGAGCGCTTTCTATCTTGGTATTCCCCTCATTCTCATTGAGATACGACAGCGGGGCTGAAAATGGATCTTGTACAATGATAAAAATTGCGCGCATTGCCGTGACATTGGGCTTGCTTTCCTCACTGGGAGCCCAGGCTTACGCGGCCGGGTTAGTGGTAAATGATAACGATCTACGTAACGACCTTGCCTGGCTTTCCGATCGCGGGGTCATCCATCTGAGCCTGTCGACCTGGCCGCTGAGTCAGGAAGAGATCGCCCGGGCGATAAAAAAGGCCAAACCGTCCTATTCTTCTGAGCAAGTAGTTCTGGGCCGTATCAACCGGCGACTGTCTGCCTTAAAAGCCGATTTCCGGGTCGCCGGCTATACCTCGACCGACCAGCCGGGCACCCCGCAGGGGTTTGCCCAGACGCAGCCGGCAGATAACTCGTTAGGCCTGGCGTTTAACAATAGCGGCGAGTGGTGGGATGTGCACCTGCAGGGTAACGTCGAAGGGGGGGAGCGGATCAGCAACGGATCGCGCTTCAACGCCAACGGCGCCTATGGCGCGGTGAAATTCTGGAACCAGTGGCTCTCCTTTGGCCAGATACCGCAGTGGTGGGGGCCGGGCTATGAGGGCAGCCTGATCCGTGGGGATGCCATGCGGCCGATGACCGGCTTTTTAATGCAGAGAGCCGAACAGGCCGCACCAGAGACCTGGTGGTTACGCTGGATAGGCCCATGGCAGTACCAGATCTCCGCTAGCCAGATGAATCAATATACTGCGGTACCCCATGCTAAAATTATCGGCGGTCGTTTCACCTTCTCACCATTCCAGTCTTTAGAATTAGGCGCATCGCGTATTATGCAGTGGGGTGGGGAAGGGCGGCCTGAGTCATTTAGCAGCTTCTGGGATGGCTTCACTGGCCATGATAATACCGGGACAGATAATGAACCGGGTAACCAGCTGGCTGGCTTTGACTTTAAATTCAAACTAGAGCCAACTTTGGGCTGGCCGGTGAGCTTCTACGGACAAATGATCGGTGAGGATGAGTCAGGTTATCTGCCTTCGGCCAATATGTATCTGGGCGGTGTGGAAGGCCACCACGGCTGGGGTAAGGATGCGGTAAACTGGTACATTGAAGCGCATGATACGCGCAGTAATATGAGCCGAACCAATTACAGCTACAACCATCACATCTATAAAGATGGTTACTATCAGCAGGGCTATCCGCTGGGTGATGCGATGGGCGGGGATGGTCAACTCGTTGCCGGTAAGGTTGAGCTTATTACGGAGGATAACCAGCGCTGGAGCACGCGTTTGGTATACGCGAAGGTTAACCCGGAGGATCAGTCGATCAATAAAGCATTCCCTCATGCTGATACCTTGAAGGGTGTACAGCTGGGGTGGAGCGGAGATGTTTATCAGTCGGTCCGTTTGAATACTTCACTGTGGTACACCAACGCAAACAACAGCGACAGCGATGACGTTGGGGCCAGCGCAGGGATAGAAATACCGTTTAGTTTATAAGGCTGAATGCTGAAAACAGGGGAGAGAGGGTGGTAGCGCTGCAGGACGCAGTCAGCTTTTTTCTCTCCATAAGCCGGCAGGGAAGCAACGGCTATGACAGCTGCTCAGGAATTGGCAAATTTTGATTTACTGATGATGTGACATTATGAAGAAAAAACTTGTTAGATTTTCGGCATTAGCGTTGGCAATTGGGTTTTTATCGGGTTGTACAATTATCCCTGGTCAGGGATTAAATAGTCTGCGGAAGAACGTGGTTGAGCTTCCGGACAGCGACTACGATCTGGATAAATTGGTTAATGTATATCCGATTACTCCAGGGCTTATCGATCAGCTTCGTCCAGAGACCGTTCTTGCTCGTCCCAACCCGCAACTAGATAATTTACTGCGCAGTTACGAATATCGCATTGGTGTGGGTGATGTATTGATGGTTACTGTTTGGGATCACCCGGAGCTGACAACGCCTGCAGGCCAGTACCGTAGCGCCAGCGACACCGGTAACTGGGTTCATTCCGACGGTACGATATTCTACCCATATATAGGCAAAGTTCAGGTTGCAGGAAAAACAATCAGTCAGGTACGTCAGGATATTGCCAGTCGTTTGACAACATATATCGAAAGTCCCCAGGTTGATGTCAGTATTGCTGCCTTTAGATCACAGAAAACTTACGTTACAGGCGAAGTTATGAAGTCAGGCCAGCAGCCGATTACGAATATTCCTCTGACTGTAATGGATGCTATTAATAATGCAGGTGGACTGGCTCCTGATGCAGATTGGCGTAATGTTGTGTTAACGCATAACGGTAAAGATACAAAAATTTCACTTTACGCTCTAATGCAAAAAGGCGATTTGTCAGAAAATCATCTCCTATATCCTGGTGATATTTTGTTTATCCCCCGAAATGATGATCTGAAAGTGTTTGTTATGGGGGAAGTAGTTAAACAAGCAACTATGAAGATGGATCGTAGTGGTATGACTTTAGCTGAAGCATTAGGTAATGCTGAAGGAATTTCACAAGCACTGAGTGATGCTACAGGCGTATTCGTTATTCGGCAGTTGAAAGGGGATAAACAAGGAAAGATCGCAAACATCTACCAATTAAATGCACAAGATGCATCAGCTATGGTGTTGGGCACAGAGTTCCAACTGCAGCCTTATGATATTGTTTATGTCACTACCGCGCCATTGGTTCGTTGGAACAGAGTAATTTCGCAACTGGTACCAACGATTACTGGAGTTCATGACATGACTGAAACTGCGAAATTTATAAAGGACTGGCCATAGTTATGTTTGATTCAATATTAGTTGTCTGTACTGGAAATATTTGTCGTTCACCTATTGGTGAACGGTTTTTAAGACAGTTATTACCGAATAAAAAAATTGACTCAGCTGGTACTGAAGCTTTGGTACATCATGCTGCCGATGATAGTGCATCCAAAATTGCATTGTGTCATGGTATTTCGTTGGAAGGACATCAATCTAAACAATTTACTTCCTCATTAGGCCGTCAATATGATCTGATCTTAGTAATGGAAAAATATCATATTGAGCGTATTGGGCAGATTGCACCTGAAGCTAGAGGGAAAACAATGTTATTCGGACATTGGCTAAATCAAAGAGAAATTCCGGATCCGTACAGAAAAAGTGATGAGGCGTTCCACTCTGTCTATAAACTTATTGAGCAAGCCGGTAGTCTTTGGGCTCAAAAACTAGGTGCATAAATCAGGAATAATAGCATGTCATCAGTAACTAATAAATCTACGTCGAAAGATGCTGAGGGTATTGATTTAGGTCATCTTATTGGTGAGTTTATAGATCATCGAAAGCTGATTATATCAGTTACATCCCTCTTTACACTAATTGCACTTATCTATGCAATCTTTGCAACTCCGATCTATCAAGCTGATGCGCTGATCCAAGTTGAACAGAAACAGGCTAATGCGATACTAAGTAATCTGACCCAGATGCTTCCGGATAGCCAGCCTAAGTCAGCACCGGAAATAGCGCTTATTCAATCGCGAATGATTTTGGGAAAAACAGTAGATGATCTAAATCTTCAAGCTAGAGTGAAAGAGAAGTATTTTCCATTGCTTGGGCGTGGTTTTGCACGTTTAATGGGAAATAAGGAAGGAAACATATCAATATCGAGGCTTTACATCAATGGCGATGATACAGAAGAACCAAAAGTTATTTTAACCGTTAAGGATAAAAATAATTATTCAATCCAGATGGGGGATACCGTTTTTAGCGGAAAAGTGGGAGAGCTACTTGAAGAAAACGGAATTTCACTAAAAGTTGATAGTATAGATGCTGCACCTGGTAATGAGTTTGTTGTTGCATACGTAAGTAGATTGAAAGCGATAACTGATTTACAAGATAGTTTGATTGTAGCTGATCAAGGCAAAGATACAGGGATGTTGACATTATCACTAACAGGTGATAATCCGCTTTTAATTGAGCGTATATTAAACAGTGTTAGTGAAAACTATTTAGCTCAGAATATTGCGCGCCAAGCAGCCCAAGATGCTAAAAGTTTAGAGTTTCTAAGTAAGCAATTACCACAAGTCAGGGGAGATTTAGATCTTTCTGAAGATAAATTAAATCAGTATCGTCGTTTGAATGACTCTGTTGACCTATCTCTTGAGGCAAAAGCTGTACTTGATCAAATTGTAAATGTTGATAACCAACTGAATGAATTGACCTTTAGAGAATCAGAGATATCTCAGCTTTATACAAAGGAACACCCAACATATAAAGCATTAATGGAGAAAAGAAAAACATTACAAGATGAAAAGATTAAATTGAATAAACGAGTATCGGCGATGCCGGAAACTCAGCAAGAAATCCTTCGTCTCAGTCGTGATGTAGAGTCTGGCAGAGCTGTTTACATGCAGTTATTGAACCGACAGCAAGAGTTAAATATTGCTAAATCCAGTGCCATTGGTAATGTTCGAATCATTGATGATGCAGTAACTCAAACAAAACCAGTCAAACCGAAGAAGATATTAATCTTATTAGCAGGTATTGTATTTGGCGGGATGGTTTCTGTAGGACTTGTGTTACTTAGAGTTCTCCTACGTAGAGGGATTGAAACACCAGAACAGTTAGAAGAAGTTGGCATTAATGTTTATGCGAGCATACCGTTAGCAGAAACTTTCACAAAGAACAATTTGCAAGGGAAAGGTAGTACTAAAAAAGTATTTAATAAAATTCCGAGTTTTCTAGCCGTTGATAACCCTGCTGATCTTGCAATTGAAGCTATTCGTGGGCTACGAACTAGTCTCCATTTTGCAATGATGGAGGCAAGAAATAATATCCTAATGATTTCTGGTGCAAGTCCTAACGCAGGAAAAACTTTTGTTAGCTCTAACCTTGCAGCCGTTATTGCTCAAACAGGGAAGAAGGTATTATTTATTGATACCGATATGAGAAAAGGATATACACATAAATTATTTAATGAAAATAATTCAAATGGACTCTCGGACATTTTATCTGGGAAAACTGAGATTAGCTTAGCTATAAAAACAATTAAGTCAGCTGGGTTTGACTATATTTCCCGTGGTATGGTTCCTCCTAATCCAGCTGAACTCCTTATGAATAAGCGTTTTGGGGATTTATTAGAGTGGGCCAATAATAATTATGATATTGTAGTGTTGGATACTCCACCTATTTTAGCTGTGACTGATGCAGCAGTCATTGGTCATTATGTAGGTACTACTTTACTGGTAGCCAGATTTGAATTGAATACCGCGAAAGAAATAGAGGTAAGTATAAAACGTTTTGAACAGACAGGAATTATAGTGAAAGGTTGTATACTTAATGGTGTTGTAAAGAAAGCCAGTAGTTATTATGGATATGGATATAACCATTATGGATATTCCTATACAGATAAAAAGTAACATAAAATAAAGCAGCATAGCTTGAGTAATTAATATGAAATTACTCAAGCATTTTATTGATAATAATGCGTTGAAGTGCACAAAAGAGAGGGGAATATGACGATTCTCGTCAGGAATTTTATTGTTAGCTTTTCACTTGCTGTATCTGATCTTTTTAGTTTTGTTATTTCACTTTATCTGGCAGTTGGGGTGTTATCTATTACATCGAGTGATTATCAAAATATTTATCAGGCTGAGCAATTAGAGGGATGGAAGGCCTTGCATTGGTTATTGGCTTTTTGTTGTATTGCTTGGTACTCAATGCGTCTACGCCATTACTTCTACAGAAAAACGTTCTGGTTTGAACTCAAGGAAATTTTAAGGACACTTGTAATTTTTGCAGTAATTGAAATAGCAGTAATGGCATTTACGAATTGGTCATTCTCTCGTTATCTGTGGGTATTGAGTTGGACTTTGATAATATTGTTATTGCCTCTAGCTCGAATGATGACAAAACGTATTCTCGATATTTTCGGATTGTGGCGTAGGGATACATGGATCATTGGCAATGGAAATAATGCAATTGAAGCTTATAAAGCAATTACTAGTGAGCGTAATCTTGGATTTAGTATAGTAGGTTTCATTGCAAGTGAGCAAAATAATGCAAGTAATAATAACATCGATGGTATTCCAGTTTTAGATAATGATCTTAACTGGTTATCAACAATAGATAAAAAGACTCAATTCATTGTTGCAGTTGAGTCAAATCAAAGTGAGGTTCGTAATACATGGTTGCGTAATTTTATGATAAAAGGCTTTAGATATGTATCAGTAATACCTACTTTGCGTGGCATGCCTTTAGATAGCACTGATATGTCTTTTATTTTTAGTCATGAAGTTATGATCTTTCGTGTCCAACAAAATTTAGCGAAATTCTCATCTAGGATCATAAAACGTCTTTTCGACATTATCGGTTCATTGGCAATAATAATAATTCTTTCCCCAGCATTAGTGTATATAAGTCGAAAAGTAAAGAAGGATGGTGGGCCCGCTATTTATGCGCATGAGCGTATAGGTAAAGGCGGACATTCATTCAAGTGTCTAAAGTTTAGAACAATGGTCATCAACTCTAAAGAGGTTCTTGCAGAGTTGCTAGATAAAGATCCTTTGGCAAGACAAGAATGGGATGCTACATTTAAGCTCAAAAATGATCCTCGCATTACGAAGATAGGAGCATTCCTTAGAAGAACAAGTCTGGATGAATTACCTCAGCTATTCAATGTACTGAAGGGAGAGATGAGCCTTGTAGGACCTAGACCAATAATAACCGCAGAGCTTGAAAGGTATAATGAAGAGGTCGATTATTATTTGCTGAGCAAACCAGGAATGACAGGTTTGTGGCAAGTTAGCGGACGAAGTGACGTTGATTACGAAACGCGTGTATATCTTGATGCATGGTATGTTAAAAATTGGTCTATGTGGAATGATATAGCCATATTATTTAAGACAGTTGGTGTAGTGCTGAAAAAAGATGGTGCATATTAGGTCTTCTTCTGAATCATTAATCCAGAGTTAAATATGAAATATTATATTGCAATTCCAACATATAATGGCGGGGAACTATGGGAAAAGTCCGTTGCTAATATAAAAAAATACGCGCCTCAAGATATTTTTGTTCAAGTTATTGACTCAAGTAGTAAAGACAAAACCGTATCAGTATCCAAAAACGCGGGTTTTGATATTATAAATATTTCCGGAAGTGAATTTAATCATGGTGGTACTCGGAATTTAGCAGTACTAAATCATATACAGGAATATGATTTGGTGATTTTTCTAACGCAAGATGCTGTACCGCAGCCATATTTTATAGAAAAAATAGTCGAGGCGTTTAAAGATAGTAACGTTGCATGTGCTTACGGGCGACAGCTACCTCACCAGGATGCAAATCCTCTTGCGATGCATGCTAGAAATTATAATTATCCAGATAAAAGTCATATATGTGGTAAAGAAAACATTCCGGAAATGGGGTTGAAAACGGTATTTATGTCAAATTCTTTCTCCGCCTATAGGCTTTCAATATTTAAAGAATTAGGCGGGTTTCCATCGAATACCATTTTATGTGAGGATATGTATTATACAGCAAAGGCGGTTCAGGCTGGATATAAAATCGCTTATGTCGCAGATGCGGTAGTATGCCATTCGCATAACTATTCCCCGATTGAAGAATTTAAAAGATATTTTGATATTGGTGTTTTTCATACTGATGAATCTTGGATTAGAAATAGTTTTGGGGGGGCGGGAGGCGAAGGAGGTAAGTTTCTTTTGTCCGAACTCATGTTTTTAATCAAAAATGCACCCGCATGGATACCATTTGCATGCATAAATAACTTCATGAAAATACTAGGTTATAAGCTTGGGCATCATTACAAAAAATTGCCAATTAGTTTAACAAAAAAAATGAGTATGCATAAAAAGTATTGGGATAACTAATGGAAATTAATTGTTGTGAGTTGATGTATTACTGACCTGTCTCACTAATATTAGATTAGTTAGCTCAAATGAGCCATGTCATATAGGGTTATATGTTAGTCCATTTTTCTTGGTTCGGTTCTTTAGCATAATAGATATTTTATTTATATTTAGCTGTGCTTCTTTATTACACTGTACATTTATTCAAAGATAAAGATATGGCCGAATTTTATTAACCAACGATTCAAAAAGTGGTAGTCTGGCATATAATAATAATATTTTAATCTACCATCAAATGAATCTGAAGTATTATAATTATAATCTTTAACCCCGGATGCAATTGGAAATATGTCAATCATCATTTATGTATGTGGAATTTTAAAATGTTAATTTTAATGATATGCTTGAAATTTTATTTTAGGTTATGCATATGTCAGAGAGAGTAATTTCTCCTCATGTGTTATTAGACTCTATATAATATTATAAAAAGCATGGGGTGACAGTAATACTTGAATATAAATAAGCTTTCAAAGTGAGATGCCTGCGCCGATATGATGGGATTATTTGCCATGTTGTTCGAATATTCGCAGTGTAGAGTTATAAGATATGAGTATATTCACTTAAATATAATGGAGGGAATTTAAGTTAGCACGAATAGGCTATGTAGGAACAAGTCTGTTAAATTTCAAATATAATGAAATAAAATAGAAGGACTTTATGAGTATAAATGACGATGGGCCTAAAGTTAGTATCTATATATCTACTTTTAACAGGCTAGAGAAATTAAAAAGGGCGATAGATTCTGTTTTTGCACAAGACTATCTTAATTGGGAATTGCTAATTTGTGATGATGCATCTACGGATGGTACTTTTGAATTCTCCAGTGAGTTAGAGTTACGTGATGACAGAGTTCGCTATTTCAGGAATGAGTCCAATAAAGGGGCATGTGAGACAAGGAACTTAGGTATTTTTAATGCGAAGGGTAAATTTATTACTGGTCTTGATGATGACGATGAATTTACTCCAAATAGACTTTCATTTTTTTTAAAAAACTGGGATGATAGGTATTCTTTTTTGTGTTGCAATTTTAAAAATAAATATCTAACTGGAAAAGAAGTATATTACTATAAAATAAAAAAAGAGCATTGTATTTTTAACTACAAAGACATGCTTTTTGAGAATGAAGCTTCAAATCAGATATTTACATTAACAGAACGTTTACAGCAAATACATGGGTTTGATAAAACAGTAAAACGTCTTCAGGATTGGGATACATGGTTAAGGTTGTCGTTTAGATATGGTCATTTTGTACGATATAATGTTTGTACATATATTATGAATCATGACCATCAACCTAGTGAAATAAGAGTGTCACAGAATGAAAAAATTGCTGACTCCCTTTTATCTTTAGCTAAAAGAAATAGAGAGTTATATTCTAATGACGAATATAGGTACATGGAATTTATAGTCAACTCAATGAAAGGTAACATGTTTTTTTCTGAAAGTTTATATTGGACTTATAAGAAGAAAAATCCAAAGTTTATTGTTAAATATTTTTTAAAAAGATAATCATATGACTAAAATTGATGTGCTACTCGCAACGTACAATGGTGAGAAATATGTTAAAGAGCAAATCTCATCAGTTCTTAATAATTTTGATAAACTAAAAAATTCGGAATGCACCATATTAATTTCAGATGATGGTTCTACAGACAACACCGTGGATATAATTAAACGTATGTCTGAGGAAGACCCAAGGATTTTGTTTTTAGATGGTAATAAAAAGGGGGGGGTAAAATATAATTTTAACTACTTAATTCAACATACAGATGCAGATTATGTGTTTTTTTGTGATCAGGATGACTTGTGGTTGCCAAATAAAATGCACATCTTTATGGATAGATTCAACATCGAAGAAGTTAATTTTAATGGTCCTATATTAGTCCACTCAGACTTATGTGTAGCAGACAACAATCTTTCGCCTATAAATGTGTCAATGTTTGATTATCAAATGATAAATAAATCTCCGAATCTAGCAGAATTATTGGTGAGCAATTCTGTCACTGGATGTGTAATGGCGTGTAATAAAAAATTAATTGATGGAATCAAACTGTCGCAGATCTCTAATTCGATAATGCATGATTGGTATATCGCATTATATGCATCATCGTTTGGCGTTATTTCCTTTGTTGATAAGGCATTAATACTTTATCGGCAGCATGGTGGGAATCAAGTGGGGGCTAAATCCTTTTCACTGAAAGATGTAATTAAGTTTTCTGGCATAAAAGATAAATTAGTTAATGCTAGAAGGTCTGTTTTAAATACTAGAGATCAATCAGCTTTGTTTATTTCTGATTTCGGTGATAAATTAAGCATGGAGAAGAAAATAATACTTGAAAGTTATATAAATTCTTTTAATGGGGGGGTTTTAAATAGGATGAATTTATTTTTTTACAAAAGAGTAAGAAAAACTAGCTTTTTAAGAAATTTAGTATTCTTTTTGATTTATGTGACAAAGATTTAAAATATCATCTGGTAGTAATATACTATAGGAGAAAATAAGTGTTTCATTCAAAATCGTGTTCGAGTATTGGTGTGATATGTTTTTTTTTAATTATTCCTAATTCTGTTAAGTCTGCTGAATTTAATGCGTTAGGCAAACCAACAAAAGATAACATTCAAAATGAACAGTCTACCTATAGTAATAGTGTTTTAAGTGGTAGATACACTTTCGGCATGAGAAAAAATGCGGTTGTTTCTTCATTTGTAGCTAATAATAGTAGCCCACTTAATATACCGGTGTTGGGATTAGGATCTGTCTCTGGCTTAGCTCATTATTTAGATAGAGATTCGGTTGCCTTGTATGCTGAAAATAATTCATCACCATTTAGAAAATGGGAGAAAATAAAGTCACCCCAGATTACTCCCACCTCTGTGCTATCTGAGGATATAAGTCCAACTGATATCAAGGTTGGTATGATCATTGAAACAGAGACACAGCCCAAGTGGTCTACATATGTAGTATCAGTAGTGCCCGGTAAAATCATTACCGCAGGGTGGGTTAACTTAAAAACTAAACGTATGGGTACTCCAGATAATCATTCATCCTTAGTTGTTAATCCTGTTACAAAAATATGGAGTGCTAATTTTAATTTGATTTTCCCTGAGGGGGGGAGAGCCACAAAAGGTGTTGTACAAGAAAATGGAATTATTAATAATTCGGCGACCAGTAAAAATGTTAATGGTGTCGATACGGTTGTTTTACCGCAATCAAAATTTGATGGAAATATAGCATATCTCGCGCGCTCAACATCGTTAGGTAATGCAAAAAAATGGGATTATGGTTTTGTATCGATAGGTAATAGAGTTTCATTTAGTAGTAGAGACAATCAAATTAATTCACCTGATATTAGCTTCAATGATGAATCAAAAAGCAAAATAGGCTTGCTTTTTTCAGGGAAAAACACTGCGCATTCTATAGTTTGGAAAAACGGGGATACTATAGTTGCTTCAGTATCACCTCGAGGTGAAATTGAAAAATTAAATTTCAAAACAAAGATAATAAACTCTTCCCAAGCATTAGATTCTAATTTTGGTCGGTATATTTTTAAAATTAACTCAAATATAGATGTTACTTTACCGGATGAAAAAGATCTAACAGATGGTTATACTCTAAAATTAACCAGTATCAATGATGATGGTTTTATTGTGTCTGTGAAATCAATAAATAATAAGAAACTCAATGGTGTTGAGAGTTTAAAGCTGAAACATGGCCGCTGGAATCTTGAGGCTGTTTATTTTCAAAATGAATGGATAATTGAATAACACTATAAGTTATTCCAAAAAATAGGTGAGATTCATGCCGTTATTTTTAACTAATATTACACTTTTTTTATATTTTTTAATTTCGTTATTTCTATTATTGTTATCAGTAGTAAGTATTATTTGCAAAAGTAAGAAACTTGATTTTATTGTTTTCCTTATTATTGGGATAATGATGGTTTGTTTTTATGGGCTTAGGTTTCCTGGAAACTCAGATACCAGAATGTATTTACAAGGATTTGATGCTTTATCTGGTTTAGATAGCTTTATGTGGAGTTCTGGTTTCTATGTTTTAATGAAATCTATAAAAATCATTAATAACAACCATGATGCATATATTTTCTTAAGTTCCTTATACTTTGTTTTAGCTTTTATGTTAGTAGGAATTCTATATTGTAAGGACCGATATTATAAATCTCTATTTTTACTAACATGTTTTTATAGCTGGAGTGTGCTAGATTTAGCAGTTAATACATATAGGCAGGGAATAGCAATTCCTTTTATAATTCTTGGGGTCTATTTTCTGAATAGCAAGAAAAATATACTTGCTGTTGTTGCGATTTCTATAGCATTAACAATTCACTGGGGGAGTTCTGTAATCGTAGCTCTCTATTTTATTGCTATTTATTTATCGAAGCATCTAAGGCTATTAAAAATAGTAACTTTTTTTACTCTTATGTTGTTTACCTTATCTTTCTTTATAAACTTTGAATTTGCAGGTTCTCTTTCTAAAAGTTCTCTTATTAGCTCTTTACAAGTTCTCTTTGTTGGTGTTGATTTAACTTCAAAAATTGATGCATATTTAGGGGGCGGTGTTGTTGGGGCAAGGTTTTATGATATGCCGAGTCTTCAACGATTATATTTTTCTGGAGAGATTTATATTGCAATATTAATTTTTTCATTTTTTTTCCTTACCAGAAAAGCAAAAGATCCCATAATTACATCTGGTAATTTTGTCATGATTTATTCCCTTTTTACTATTGTGACGTTTTATGGTGTTGTTTTAATTTCAATGACATGGTTTATTCGTAATTTTTACTGGGCTGTTCCTATCACGCCTGTTCTATATGTTCTAATCTTGCAGTATTATGAAAAAGAAAACGTAAAAAAACATCATTTTTTATTGCTACTATTTGTAATATTTCAAATCGCATTTTCTATTGAAACTTTTTGGCGAGCTCCTTTGATTGATTTAGTCTATCCTTACTGAATTTATTCGAAGTTATGAAATTTATTTAACATGAGTGATAATAATGAAGAATATTTTGCTTGTGATCTTATACAATAAGCAGATCGTAGAATCATCTACTCTTTTATCATTGTCTAAAAGTGATTATAAAGGTGATGTCGTTATTTTTAATAATGGACCTTTACCTGTTAGTAATACTTGTGCAACTCTTTTAGCGATGAAACAAGACAATCGAATAGTACGAATTGAAGAAGATTTAAACAATAGACCACTCAGTATTATTTACAATGATTTCTTGGAACTCATTGGTTATGATAATTATTTTATTTTTGATGATGATACTGTCATACCCAATGATTTTTTTAGTGCTAAAATAAGGAATAATTGCCAGTTGTCGCTACCACTTATTTTGTCAGAGAAAACAAATATAATACATTATCCAAAAAATAAATGGTGAACCTTGTAATATTGACGTTCTTTTAGTAAAGGATATTGATGATGTTATATCGATAGGATCAGGGCTTATGATTCACCGTTCTTTGATAGACATATTTAAGAAAAATCACCAGAAATTATTTGATGAAAAATTCGCATTATACGGTGTGGACTATAGCTTGTTTCGCCGCATATCTAAACTCAAGTCTAATGATGTCAAGATAAAAATTGATATATCCGGAGTGTTAAAACATTCGCTTTCGAGCGAGGAAAATAATGTTTCTTCTTTTAGAACTCGTGAACGCTTAATTGACTTGATTTTGAACAAAATTTATTATTCTGAACATGGGCGATTGTATAACTTTCTTTCCATAGGCAAAACAATAATAGAGCAAATTTTGTCTATGAATATTTATAATGTTTTTGTGATTATTCGAGTCCTTTGCCATGGTCAGCATCCCAGAATACGTCAATTCAAAAAATAGACTTTACGAATATTTTTTATTTTTACTATTTTATTGATAATTTACTTTATATATTTTGCTTTTAAGAGAGCGCTGAAATGATAACTATTAATAAAATAGTTAAAAACAATGCTGTTATTAATATCATTTGGTTGTCTGCAGATAGTCTAATTAGAATGGGATTAGGCTTTCTTGTATCAGTATGGCTTGCACGATATCTAGGACCGCATGAATTTGGTATTTATAATTATTGTTTGGCTATTATCACAATATATGTTTCTGTAGCTTCTTTAGGAATGAACGGTGTAGTTGTCAGAGAGGTCATTAAAAACGAAAACAAAGCTAAAGTAATCATGGGGACTTCGTTGTACCTTCAGATCTTGGGAAGTCTTTTAGCAAGTGTCTTAGTTACAATTACAATATATGTACTCCGCCCGAATGACTGGGGGGTATTATTTGCTGTTTTAGTGATGTTACCTTCAGTATTACTTAGAAGTAGTGATATTTTTAAGTATTGGTTCGAGTCAAAAATAAAATCGAAATACACTGTTTTATCACAAAATATTGCTTTCTTTATAAGCTCAGCTGTTAAAATATCAATAATATATTTTAATGGGTCATACTTATATGTCTGTGCAACTGTTTCTTTAGAGGCACTGATCACTTGCTTGCTCCTTTATTTTTATTATAAAAAGAATCATTCATCCGAAGATAAATGGCTATTTGATTATTATGAAGCTAAAAGATTATTATCTTTAGGTTGGCCTTTAATATTATCGGGTGTCGCTTTTATGTTATACATGCGAATTGACCAAATAATGATTGGGAATATGATTGGTGATTCTGCAGTTGGTATTTACTCTGTTGCTGTTAAAATGGTTGAGGTTTGGTATTTTTTCCCAGTTGCAATCGTCAGTTCTTTATTTCCAAAGATAATTAAGCTTAGAGAGGTTAATGTCTTAGAGTATAATAAAAGGTTACAATTTTTATATGATATTTTAGTCGTTCTTAGCGTTTCAATTGCTTTGATTGTGACATTTCTTTCTGATTATATCATTGGATTTTTCTATACTCATCAATATACTGAAGCTTCAATTCTAATAAAATATATGCGTGGGTTAGTGTCTTTTATTTTTAAGTTCTGCTAGTGGTCGTTGGTACATAAACGAAGGATTGCAAAAATATGCACTTAATAGGAATGTAATTGGTTTGGTTATGGGGGTTGTTTTAAATTTCTTATTAATCCCGAAATATGGTTTATTAGGTTCTGTTTATGCAACGTTGATTGCTTATGCATGTGCTGGATATTTATTTGATATTTTGTCCAAAAAAACAAGAGTTGCCTTTTATCAAAAAACGAAGGCATTATGGATTCCAGGGGCTTTAATCCGGTTAGTTAAGATTTTTAGGTGAAAAAATGAATGATAAAGTAATCCTTTACGGCGCATATGATCGTTATAATTATGGTGATAATTTAATGCCGATCTTGTTAGAAAGATTTCTAAAGATGAATTTTCCGGATAAAACTAGGACCATTGACTTTATTTATGCGTCAATCGATTCTTCTGATCTAAGTAAATATAAGTGTTATTCTTCAATAGCTATGAAAGATCTGCTTTATACTCAACATAATTCATCAATTATAGTTGTAGGTGGTGAGGTATTAGGAGCAGATGTTGGAACGTTGTATACACATGTACAACAAAGCCAATTTTATACTCGAATTTTAAAAAAGATAAGAAGGTTTCAACCAAAACTATTGTCAACTATTGCTAAAATATTCTACCCTGCGGTTTGGGATTATCCATACATACCTCAAAAAGCAAGTTTCAAGAATAATGTCAAGGTAATATACAATACTGTTGGTGGAGTTCCTGTTTCTTCACAAACTAAATATATCGCACAAGCGGAATATATATCTGCAAGAGATCGACGTACATATGAAGAGGTAACAAAGTGGGCCAGTGCAGAATTAGTTCCAGATTCTGTTCTTATCGCATCAAAAATTATTGATGATCAGTTCATGCAAGATTTTGTCCGCAAAGAAATAATTGATTATTGTGCAGCAAATAAGTTTATTACTGTGCAGGCCTGCCCTTATAAGGTTAATTTTTCTGCTCAAGATCTTGCATATCAATTAGATATAGTAAAATCACAATCAAGTATAGATGTAGTGTTACTTCCTATTGGTTACGCGAGTGGTCATGATGATGTAATCTTTCTTCGAGAAGTACAAAAACTGGCTAAAACTGAGCTTAAGCTTGAATACGAATTAAATATTTGGGAAATAATGTATTTTCTTTCTCACTCTCATTCATTCTACGGTACTAGTTTGCATGGAATTATTACAGCAATGTCGTTTGGTGTACCACATTTTTGTATTGATAAACGAATAGAAAAAATAACATCATTCGTTCAGACATGGAGTGTTGGACCCTTTACTCAACCTATAAGCATTTTTAATATAAAAGATAGTGTTAGTAAAATGAATGACTATGATAATTCTGATTTATTAAAGTCGGTGGAGTATGCCCAGCAGATCATATCTGAAAGTTTGAAGAAGATTTCCCATATTTTGTAATGTATTAAATTATCTATAAAATATTATGTTTTGTTGTAGTTGTAGTTGTAGTTGGTTTTATTTTAACCTTTAACTCTTTCAACTTTTATGTTAGGCGGATTCCGTTCTTTGAGCTAACATAATCATCACATTTAAGCTGCGAGTTTGTCGCAGTGACCACACCAGACAGGAGTAAGTAATGTCCAAGCAACAGATCGGGGTTGTCGGTATGGCTGTGATGGGGCGTAACCTTGCGCTAAACATCGAAAGCCGTGGTTATACCGTCTCCGTTTTCAACCGCTCCCGTGAAAAGACCGAAGAAGTGATTGCCGAAAATCCAGGCAAGAAACTGGTTCCTTATTACACAGTACAAGAGTTTGTTGAATCCCTCGAAACACCACGTCGTATCCTGTTGATGGTGAAGGCCGGTGCTGGCACCGACAGCGCCATCGATTCCCTCAAGCCTTACCTTGATAAAGGCGACATAATTATTGATGGCGGCAACACTTTCTTCCAGGACACCATCCGTCGTAACCGTGAACTGTCTGCCGAAGGTTTTAACTTTATCGGTACCGGTGTTTCGGGTGGTGAAGAAGGGGCTCTGAAAGGGCCTTCCATCATGCCAGGTGGTCAAAAAGAAGCCTATGAGCTGGTTGCGCCAATTCTGAAGCAGATTGCTGCGGTCGCTGAAGACGGTGAGCCATGTGTTACCTATATCGGTGCTGACGGTGCTGGCCATTATGTGAAGATGGTTCATAACGGCATCGAGTATGGTGACATGCAGTTGATTGCTGAAGCTTATGCGCTGTTGAAAGGCGGTCTGGCACTTTCCAACGAAGAGCTGGCGCAAACCTTCACCGAATGGAACGAAGGTGAACTGAGCAGCTACCTGATCGACATTACCAAAGATATATTCACCAAGAAGGATGAAGAGGGTAAATACCTCGTCGATGTCATTCTTGATGAAGCAGCAAACAAAGGTACCGGTAAGTGGACCAGCCAAAGCTCACTGGATCTCGGCGAGCCTCTGTCTCTGATCACTGAGTCCGTTTTTGCTCGTTATATCTCTTCTCTGAAAGACCAGCGTGTAGCAGCTTCGAAAGTGCTGAGTGGTCCACAGGCTCAGCCGGCCGGTGATAAAGCTGAATTTATCGAAAAAGTGCGTCGCGCTTTATACCTCGGTAAAATCGTTTCCTATGCTCAAGGCTTCTCTCAGCTGCGTGCTGCTTCTGATGAATACAACTGGGATCTGAACTACGGAGAGATCGCCAAGATTTTCCGCGCGGGCTGCATCATTCGTGCACAGTTCCTGCAGAAGATCACCGATGCTTATGCGCAAAACGCTGGCATTGCTAACCTGTTGCTGGCCCCGTACTTCAAACAGATCGCTGATGATTATCAGCAGGCGCTGCGTGATGTCGTGGCTTATGCCGTGCAGAATGGTATTCCGGTACCGACGTTCTCTGCCGCAATTGCCTACTACGACAGCTACCGTTCCGCGGTTCTGCCCGCTAACCTGATTCAGGCTCAGCGAGATTACTTTGGTGCGCACACCTATAAGCGTACTGATAAGGAAGGCGTTTTCCACACTGAGTGGTTAGATTAATATTTATCTTATTAGACCTTCATAACTTTATTGAAGGTCTAATAAAAAAGCGTGTGTATTATCAAGATCTATTATGATAAATAGCGAAAAATTAAGAATTTCGCTATTTGTTTTTAAAGTGTTCCTCCGATATTATCCCCATGAAATTACATCTCAAATATTTTAATATGGAGATGTATGCAATTATTTTCTTTTTGCATGAGTAATAAAAGGTAAATAAAGTATGAAGATTCTTGTCACCGGTGGCGCAGGCTTTATTGGCTCTGCTGTAGTTCGTCATATCATTGAAAATACCCGGGATGAAGTCCGAGTGGTGGACTGCCTGACCTACGCCGGCAACCTCGAATCCCTGGCGCCGGTGGCCGGGAGCGAGCGCTACTCGTTTTCCCAGACCGATATCACGGACGCCGCTGCCGTGGCGGCCCAGTTCAGCGAGTTCCGCCCGGATATCGTGATGCACCTGGCGGCAGAAAGCCATGTAGACCGTTCCATTGATGGCCCGGCTGCTTTTATCCAGACCAACGTGATCGGCACCTTCACTCTGCTGGAGGCGGCCCGTCACTACTGGTCCGGGCTTGGAGAAGCGCAGAAAAAAGCTTTCCGCTTCCATCATATCTCCACCGATGAGGTGTACGGAGACCTGCATGGCACCGATGACCTGTTCACCGAAGAAACCCCTTACGCGCCGAGTAGCCCGTACTCCGCCTCCAAAGCGGGCAGCGACCATCTGGTTCGCGCCTGGAACCGCACCTACGGCCTGCCGGTGGTGGTGACCAACTGCTCCAACAACTATGGTCCGTATCATTTCCCGGAGAAACTAATCCCGCTGACTATCCTTAATGCCCTGGCGGGTAAACCGCTGCCGGTGTATGGCAACGGGGAGCAGATCCGTGACTGGCTGTACGTCGAGGACCATGCCCGTGCGCTGTATAAAGTGGCGACCGAAGGCAAGAGCGGCGAGACCTACAATATCGGCGGTCATAACGAGCGTAAAAATATCGATGTGGTGCGTACCATCTGCGCCATTCTCGACAAGGTGGTGGCGCAGAAGCCGGGCAACATCGCCCACTTTGCTGACCTGATCACTTTTGTCACCGACCGTCCGGGACACGACCTTCGCTACGCCATTGATGCGGCAAAAATTCAGCGCGATCTGGGCTGGGTGCCGCAGGAGACGTTCGAAAGCGGGATTGAGAAAACCGTGCACTGGTACCTGAACAATCAGACCTGGTGGCAGCGCGTGCTGGACGGCTCCTATGCCGGCGAGCGTCTGGGCCTCAATAACTGATATCTGACTGATTAAGGAATAGATTTATGAAAGGTATTGTTCTGGCCGGCGGCTCCGGCACGCGTTTATATCCGATCACCCAGGGCGTCTCCAAGCAGCTGCTGCCAATCTATGACAAGCCGATGATTTTCTACCCGGTGTCCGTCCTGATGCTGGCGGGAATACGCGACATCCTGATTATCTCCACCCCGGACGACATGCCTTCCTTCCAGCGCCTGCTGGGTGACGGGTCGCAGTTCGGGGTGAACTTCAGCTACGCCGTCCAGCCGTCGCCGGACGGCCTGGCGCAGGCCTTTATCATTGGCGAGAAGTTTATCGGCAACGATGCCTGCGCCCTGGTGCTGGGAGATAATATCTACTTTGGCCAGAGCTTCGGTAAAAAGCTGGACGCGGCAGCGGCGAAGACCTCCGGTGCCACGGTGTTTGGTTATCAGGTGCTGGATCCGGAGCGCTTCGGGGTGGTGGAGTTCGATGAGAACTTTAAGGCGCTGTCCATCGAGGAGAAACCGCTGAAGCCGAAATCGGACTGGGCGGTGACCGGGCTCTACTTCTACGACAACAACGTGGTGGAGATGGCGAAGGACGTGAAGCCTTCTGAGCGCGGTGAGCTGGAGATCACCACCCTGAATCAGATGTATCTGGAGCAAGGTGATCTGCATGTTGAGCTGCTGGGGCGCGGTTTTGCCTGGCTGGACACGGGCACCCACGACAGCCTGATGGACGCATCACAGTTTATTCACACCATTGAGAAGCGCCAGGGGATGAAGGTAGCCTGCCTGGAAGAGATTGGTTACCGCAATCAGTGGCTGTCGGCGGAAGGTGTGGCGGCTCAGGCGGAACGCCTGAAGAAAACCGAGTACGGTGCTTATCTGAAGCGCCTGCTGAACGAGCGTTAATGCCCTCTCCGTCAACCACAGGATACAGAGAATGAAGATTTTACTGATTGGCAAGAATGGCCAGGTGGGCTGGGAGCTGCAGCGTTCACTGTCCACCCTCGGCGACGTGATCGCGGTGGACTATTTTGACAAAGAGCTGTGCGGCGACCTGACGAATCTGGAAGGCATCGCGCAGACCGTGCGTACCGTCCGCCCCGACGTTGTGGTGAATGCCGCCGCGCACACGGCAGTGGACAAGGCAGAAAGCGAGCGGGAGCTCTCCGACCTGCTGAACGACAAAGGGGTGGCGGTGCTGGCGGAAGAGTCGGCGAAGCTGGGTGCCCTGATGGTGCATTATTCCACGGACTATGTGTTCGACGGCGCCGGTAGCCATTATCGCCGGGAAGATGAGGCAACCGGCCCGCTGAACGTCTACGGCGAAACCAAGCGCGCCGGTGAACTGGCGCTGGAGCAGGGCAACCCGCGTCACCTGATTTTCCGTACCAGCTGGGTGTATGCCACCCGCGGCGCCAACTTTGCCAAAACCATGCTCCGCCTGGCGGGGGAGAAAGAGACGCTCTCCATCATTGACGACCAGCACGGGGCGCCCACCGGCGCTGAGCTGCTGGCAGACTGCACAGCGACGGCAATCCGTGAAACACTGCGTGATCCGGCGCTGGCCGGTACCTATCATCTGGTGGCCAGCGGCGAGACCAGCTGGTGCGACTACGCCCGCTATGTTTTTGAGGTGGCGAGAGCCCACGGGGCAGAGCTGGCGGTTCAGGAAGTGAAGGGCATTCCGACGACGGCCTATCCGACGCCGGCGAAGCGTCCGCTCAACTCGCGCCTGTCGAATGAAAAATTTCAGCAGGCATTTGGGGTGACTCTCCCGGACTGGCGTCAGGGTGTGGCTCGCGTGGTAACAGAAGTCCTGGGCAAATAAACGGGTAGCAAAAGATGAACATTATTAAAACAGATATTCCTGACGTGCTGATTTTTGAACCGCGCGTGTTTGGTGATGCGCGAGGCTTCTTCTTTGAGAGCTTCAGCAGCAAGGTGTTTAATGAGGCGGTGGGCCGCCAGGTGGAATTCGTCCAGGACAACCACTCCCAGTCCCAGAAAGGCGTATTGCGCGGGCTGCACTATCAGCTGGATCCGCACGCCCAGGGCAAACTGGTCCGCTGTGTGGAAGGCGAGGTATTTGACGTGGCGGTAGATATCCGTCGTTCATCGCCAACCTTTGGCAAATGGGTGGGAGCGGTCCTCAGCGCAGAGAATAAACGTCAGTTGTGGATCCCGGAAGGGTTCGCCCACGGTTTTATGGCGCTGAGCGAAACTGTGCAGTTTGTCTACAAGGCGACGAATTACTACGCGCCGCAGTCAGAACGGAGCATCATCTGGAACGATCCGGAGATAGGGATTGACTGGCCGGCGCTGAGCGACTGCGCGCTGTCGCTGTCGGAGAAAGATCTACAGGCACATACTCTGGCCACCGCGGAAGTATATAAATAATTAGGTTGTTTTTTTCAAAAATGGCGGGTTCCAGATGGAACTCGTCATTTTTATTCGTTTACAAGCCGGGCCTGCCGACCGACTTGACTTACCTTCCTTCTAAGCGTAAAACCGCCCACAGCATTATTTAATTTCGTGGCTATCCGCCATTATCCAGTTAACTGATTAAAGTGTAATCTCATGAAAATTACTATTTCCGGTACAGGTTATGTTGGTTTATCGAACGGTATCCTGATTGCGCAAAACCACGAAGTGGTGGCCCTGGATATCGTACAGGCCAAAGTGGATATGCTTAACCAGAAGATCTCTCCGATTGTGGATAAAGAGATTCAGGAATATCTGGCAGAAAAACCGTTAAATTTCCGTGCCACCACGGACAAGCACGACGCCTATCGTAATGCCGACTACGTGATCATTGCGACGCCGACCGATTACGATCCCAAAACCAACTACTTCAACACCTCTACAGTGGAAGCGGTTATTCGCGATGTCACAGAGATCAACCCGAACGCGGTGATGATCATTAAATCGACCATCCCGGTGGGGTTCACCCGCGACATCAAAGAACGTTTAGGGATTGATAATGTTATTTTCTCTCCTGAGTTCCTGCGTGAAGGCCGTGCGCTGTACGACAACCTGCACCCATCGCGCATTGTTATTGGTGAGCGCTCTGCGCGTGCCGAGCGTTTCGCAGACCTACTGAAAGAAGGCGCGATTAAGCAGGATATCCCGACCCTGTTTACCGACTCCACTGAAGCGGAAGCGATCAAACTGTTCGCGAACACCTATCTGGCGCTGCGTGTTGCCTATTTCAATGAGCTCGACAGCTATGCTGAAAGCCAGGGGCTGAACAGCAAGCAGATTATCGAAGGGGTATGCCTGGATCCGCGTATCGGCAACCACTACAACAACCCGTCCTTTGGCTATGGCGGCTACTGCCTGCCGAAAGATACCAAGCAGCTGCTGGCGAACTACGAATCGGTCCCGAACAATATCATCGCGGCTATCGTGGATGCTAACCGTACCCGTAAAGACTTTATCGCGGATTCTATTCTCGCCCGTAAGCCGAAAGTGGTGGGTGTGTATCGCCTGATCATGAAGAGTGGTTCGGACAACTTCCGTGCTTCTTCTATTCAGGGCATTATGAAGCGCATCAAGGCGAAAGGTATTCCGGTTATTATCTATGAACCGGTGATGCAGGAAGATGAGTTCTTTAACTCCCGCGTCGTGCGCGACCTGGATGCCTTCAAACAAGAGGCGGATGTGATCATCTCTAACCGTATGGCGGAAGAGCTGGCGGATGTGGCGGACAAGGTATACACCCGCGATCTGTTTGGTAACGATTAATCGGTAATGCTGCCAACTTACTGATTTAGTGTATGATGGTGATTTTAAGGTGCTTGCGTGGCTTCCATTTCCATCAGATGTCCTTCCTGCTCCGCTACTGAAGGCGTGGTGCGTAACGGCAAAAGCA